>Ga0182024_10019954_pt1 | contig 12292 bp, 19 predicted proteins | sample P32metaG_FD_120480 | JGI IMG/M metagenome (GOLD analysis project Ga0182024, IMG submission 120480) | Permafrost microbial communities from Stordalen Mire, Sweden - P3-2 metaG (Illumina Assembly) | ecosystem: Environmental > Terrestrial > Soil > Wetlands > Permafrost | place: Sweden: Stordalen...
AGAGAATTTGTTCCTTCTCTCCAGTATCCGCTGGCACTACCGATTGTCACTGCCAGTCTTTGGCGCTCCCGCTCGGGCAATCCCCGGGTATGATTCGACCTCCTATGAATCTGTATATTCTCGAGATTTATATTCGACTGAACACCCCAGAGCGTTCGAATGTGCGTGTGACCCCATAACGCACGACTGCCTTAACGGGCGCTAATTGAGTTGATGCGCGAGCATTATGAGCTGCTCTCGTCGACTCATGTACGCGCGCCCTCGACCAGCCTCGTCGGCCTGTCAATAACGGCAAACCATCCGGTTTTGCCGTGTTTCACCCGGAAACTCCCCGGTGCCTTCCCGACCCCCACGTGTCAAGCTGCCAAGTATGAACTTCACCATCAACGCGATACGAAGGCGGTATGATCGAGGTCAAATCCAATCCAGACTGCTTGTCCCATCAGTTGAATGCCTCATGTATAGCCTGAAAATCGCGCTTGCCGCTAGGAGCCTTGGCGAGCACGCCTGACCCCTCACTCAGCGGGTCAGCGGATCGGACGCCCATCTGTCGGCTCATGCCGTGACGCTTCGAATTGACGCATCCGATCCTTGAGTGCTGCTAGTTCCCGCTCGATAAAAGCTAAGCGGTCGAAGGTGTAGTCAATGCCCGAGTAATCCAGTGCTTGTGACCACCTAGCCACTTTGTTCATCAGACGACGAAACGCCCCGGGTCCCCCGCTCATGTCAGTTGCCATGGTCATTTCTCAGTCAATTGTTTCCGATAACCCGTCAGACGCGCCCCGGCAGGAGCACCAAGTCGGCCGCTTGCTCAGCATCTTTGAGGAGCGTCTTGCGCGGGGTGCCTAACTGCGCACGCATGGTCAGCCCACGCGCCAAATCCGTGACTTGGGTTGCGCGCGCGGCTACGGGAAAGTCAGATGGGATTTCTCCCGCGCTGATCCCGTCCCGGAAACGGCGCTCCACCAGCGCCGCGCCGCCCGCGACCGCGCTCTGCAGGAACCGCTGAACCTCAGCGTCGCTCACAAGCGGCGCGACGCACATCATAAGGCAGCCCCGAGCGGACCCTTTCTCGGTCGCACTTTCAACGGCGTACCTCAGAAGGCTCGCGATCGAGTCGCGAAGACTCTGTGGCGAGAGGAGTGCCTTCGCCGCTGATGCGCCTTTCCTTTCTGCATACGCCTTGAGGGCGCGCAAGAATATCGCCCGCTTGTCCCCGAAGATGGCATACAGGCTCGGTCGTCCCACACCCATCCCGGCGACGAGATCGTCAATCGTCACTCCGTCGTAGCCTTTCGACCAGAACACCTGAGTCGCCTTTTCCAGCGCTCCCGTTTCGTCGAAGCTGCGCGGTCGACCCACCGGTCTAGCGGTCTTTTGAATCATTTGGTTCAAAACTCATTGACAATTTCTCGCAACAATATATAACTGAACAGTTCTAAATTAGCAAGCCGGTTCTTGGGCTCGCGGGGCCTTACGACCCGGCTTTCGCCCTTCACCGCGGAGACGCTCATGGAACATTCGATCGCTCTCGTCACCGGCGCCACTTCCGGGCTCGGCCTTGCGGCAGCCCGCCTGCTCGCTGGAGAGGGCTGGCACGAGATCATCGTCACCGGTCGCAGCCTGGCGGGGGCGCAGCAAGCGGCCGCTCAACTCGCGGCTGAGAACAAAACAGTGATCTTCACGCCGCTGGAGTTGGATCTGGACAAGCCGTCCAGCGTTCAGTCCGCGCTCGCCGAGTTCGTCAAGCGAGGTCAGCCGATCGACTTCCTGCTGCTCAATGCAGGAATGGTCCCCGGTAAGAAGCGCGTGCTCACGGCGGCGGGCGTCGAGGCTTCTCAGGCCCCGCTCATCGGCCATCATCAACTCGCTGTCGGTCTGCTTCGCGCCAACCTGCTGAGCCCCAACGCGCGGATTGTCATCACCAGCGCGGAACCTGCCCGTGGGGGCGTGCCGATGTTCAAATACACTGACGTGCCCGCTTTCGCGGCCAAATACTTCCGGGACGACCAAACCGCCGCTGTTGAAGCCCTGATTCGCAACGGGCCGCACGTGAAGTACGCGCCCAACAATGCGTATGCCGACGCGAAGCTCATTGTCGCTTGGTGGGCTGAAGCGCTGGCGCGCCGGCTACCCTCCGGCATGGCCGTGTACGCTGTCTCGCCCGGTGCGTCGAACGCCACCCAGGTGGCGCGAAACGCTGGCCCATTGTTGAAGTATCTGATGATTCCAATCGTGAACCTCATTCCCGGCATGAACCAGCCGCCAGAGACCGCGGCCCGCCGCTACCTCCAGGCGTCAGAGTTCGGAACCGACGTCTCAGGGCAATTCTTCGCCTCGGCTAAAGGGAAATTCTCTGGCCCGATGGAGGTGCAGCGCCAGCCACACCTCCTCGATGGTGCCAACCAGGAAGCAGCCTGGCAGGCCGTCGTCAATGTCTCTGGCGTTGATTTTCGCGGGGTCTTACCGAATTTTGAATTCGATAGTTCACAACGTCCTTGACCACGGTCAGCGTGCCTAATATCGGACCAATCAGTTCTGAATTAGGGAAGCAACCCTAACATCGCGAGGAGATACATATGGAACAGTACCAAGGCAAAAAGGCAGTAATTATCGGCGGCACGAGCGGCATGGGGCTCGCGACGGCGAAGATGCTCCTGGATGGGGGTGCGCGTGTTCTGGTGACGGGTCGCTCGAAGGCCGGCCTGGAATCGGCGCAGAAAGAGATTGGCAAGCAAGCCATAGTGGTCTCAAGCGACGCGCGGTCGTTGAAGGACATCGACGCCCTAGCCTCTCAAGTGAAGGCCGAGTTCGACACTTTCGACCTGCTTTTCGTCAACGCCGGGTTCAGCATTCCGACGCCTCTCGGGAGCGTGACCGAGGCCATCTACGACGAGATGTTCAACCTGAACGCCAAGGGACCATTTTTCGCGGTACAGAAGCTCGCGCCGCTAATAAGCCGAGGAGGCGCTGTCGTCCTCACGACCTCCGTCGCCAACGTCAAGGGACTGCCAGGCCAAGCCACATACGGAGCCGCCAAGGCCGCGCTGCGATCACTCGCTCGGACGCTCGCCGTCGAGTTGCTTCCTCGCGAAATTCGCGTCAACGCGGTGACGCCCGGTCCCATCGACACGCCGATCCTCGGCAAGGTGTTTCCCGATAAAGACGTCGTCGCTCAGGTTAGGGAGAAGACCATCGGCATGATTCCGATGAAGCGCTTTGGGAAGTCGGAGGAAATCGCGAAGGCGGTCCTCTTCCTCGGGTTCGATGCGACCTTCACGACCGGCACCGAATTTCCGGTCGATGGCGGTTGGTCGCAACTCTGAAGGCAATGCATTGCGGCATGACATACGCACTTAGGAGACTTTCGTGACCTTAGACAAAAGTGTCGCGGTTGCGGAAGGATCTCACGGAGCTTGCCGGCGCCCTTGAGGAATTGCGCTCGCGCGGATGACGTGAGGTGAGAACGTGGGGAGTTAATGGTCGGGTAAAGGCGGTTTTTCCATCATGAGACCTTCTTTGATGAAATCAATAGCCCACAGTCAACGTGCCCTGATCAGACGGCGACCCTGTGACTAAAACAGTCTTCTTTAGGCATAGTGGGAGTCACGCACCGCGCGGACCCTACACGATGAACGATTGCCGGAAATTGGGAGGTGAGCGACTGAGTGCCGATCACGACAGCCAGACGCCCGCAGCTCAATCAAGGACGCTTTGCGACCTTCGACTTGAGGTCCTTGTCTAGGAAGCGGTGAAATTCCGGACCCGCCGCGGTCGCGCGCATACCGTCGCTTTCCCTCTCGGCCCTCGCGCCGATCGGCCACGGCGGGTACGAGATTCGTCAGCTCGCCGGGCACGGTCCGATCGCGACCGCCCGCGACGTCCCCCCACATTGGAGTAGCAGACGGGTTTGGAGTCTAGCCGACCACTGTCATGGCGACCGTCAGCAGGTTTTGCCGCGTTTCGCCCGGAAACTCCCCGATGCTTTTCCGATGCCCAAGCGCCAAGCTGGCAACTATGGACTTCACTACCAATGCGAATTGCAGGCGGCAACAACCGGCAACTGTTCAGCGGCGCTGAAAATATACAGGCGCTTTTGTCGCGCTCAAGCAAAGGGATAGTTCTAAGGCCGCCATTATAAAGATGGTAGCGGGGGCGCGATGTCCTCATTCCCTAGTGGGCGGGCTAGGCATCGAGTGAAGTAGGACAACTCGAATTAGGAGTTAGTCGTTCGCTTCTGTACCGTCTCTAGCGCATTCGCGGATGCTGCAGGCGCCTCTTCCGCGAGCCTGTCCAACTTCTCCCGCACAGCGCTCGCCCGCGCCTCATCTACGCTCATCCCAGTCGCGTGCAGAACTTCGAGCTCCCGGCGAATCGCGCCGTACCTCGCCCCAAATATCTTATGTCGCTCTGCGCGGGAACTTTCAGCAAGCGATCGCTGATGCATTCCGCATCCTGGAAGTTCGAGTGCGGGGCGCGTCGGGGCTCGAAGGCATCGGCGCGCCGCTGATGCGAGCCGCGTTCAACGAAGACAAGGGCCCGCTCAGATCCGAATCTGGTGACAAAGGAGAACGGGAAGCGCTGGCGCACCTGTTCGCCGGGGCCTTCGGTTGGGTGCGCAATCCTGTTTCGCACCGTGACGCGCCGGCCGATGATGTCGCTCATGCAATCGAGCAACTCATGTTGGCGAGCCTATTGCTGCGAATTGTCGATGGCCGCGCAGCGGCGGCCGAGTGACAGCGCCAGTTAAGCAAACTGTGCAGGGAGTCTTCTATGGCCACAATCTACAGCACGACAGGGGCGGGCGACATTGGCATAGACAATTCGGTTTCCCTTACCGCTATCGACGCTGAGCTGCGTGCTCGTGGTTTCACAATGGAAGGCTTCACGCATGCGCCTGGAGACCGAATGCCGCGATTTGATCCGATATCGGCATGGCCCGACTATCTCGTAATACAGGTTTACGAAAGCGAGCCTAAGACGCTGCTGTTCCCCAAAAGCGGCTTCTACCGGCACCCGGAACTAGACGTTAAGAACGCAGGCTTTCTGCTTAAGCCTCAGAAGTGAGGCACGGCGCGCCGCTCCCGGCCGCCTCTCGGCAACGAATCGGCCGCGCCGTTCTTCAGGGCTTCCTACGCGGCCTCAATGATTCAGTGTAAAACTAGCCGTGATGAACAGCGCGTAGATGCGCCCAAATCATTGAGCGGCCCGCGCGAGGGTCGCACTGATCGAATTCGCAAGGTTGCCAGCGCTATGTACAAGCGGGCTATGCCTCATCGTCCGGCCCTGATTCAGAGTCCAGCGAGCGGCTTTCCGCCACTCTCAAGGCGAACTGCAGCTCAAGGTAGAGCGAGACAAACCGTCTAACCATCTCGCTTACGCGGTCATCAGACATCCTTGCAATTGAGGCGATCACTGCGCCTTCTCCAAGGTTGCTGGGCACACTGGTAATTGCCTCACGAAATTCGTTGAAGCTGTATCGCATCGCCTCTGGCAGTGTCTCGGGTCTAACCGAAATGATGCTGTCCTCATGCGCATTGGCCAATCGCTCGCGCTGGCTACCGGGTCCGGTAAGCGTATAGAGGGCGGCGTTAAATTTCTCCGCTGCGTAGTGAATCCCATTGGGCAGTGATGACATGGGGTTAACCTCTTTGTGTGTGTCGACCGATCCTCGTGGGCTTGCTGAGCATTCTTGATCGGGACGACTGTCATCGTCACTCATGCAGGGTGCTCATAGTACTTCAGGTTCCCAGCCGTCCGTGCGCTCTCGCCCTCGGTACTCTGCGAGCTTGTCCGAGGGCGCCGGCTTGGATGGGCGCAGTACCTTTGGTGGAGGATTCTTACCTTCCTGGCGCTCGATTTCCTTTAGGTCATCGCGGTAACTCATACTTCGGCCGGCTCCACCTCGTCGCTGAGGTAGTAGACCGGAGTGCGGATCTCCATATCGTAAATGCGACTGACTGCATCAATGATGTCTTTCTTCTGGCAAAACGGAAAGTCGATGACCTGCAGCATCAATTTAGAGCTGAGGTCATAAAGCTCGTTATTTTCATCACGGCGGATAATGCGCCGCGCAATCAGATCCCCGTCCCCGTCCTGGGTGGCCTGGCGCTGGAGTGATGTTAGTTTGTCGCTCTTAGTTGGATAGGGAATGAAGAAACGATGCGCCTTGAAGTCCGGCGAGAGTCGCTGCACCCGATCGCGCTTGGAGCCGGACCCAGAGCGCGGCCATGCTAGTTCCTCGATCTGGAATGAGACGCGCTCAGTGCGCATCCGCTCCTCGAAATACTGTAGATCGCTCTGGGCGCCGTACCGTTCATAACCGACCGACACGCCCTGCACGCCTCGCTCGCCCTTCCATTTTTCGTATAGATCCCGCAACCACTTCCATTTGCCCTGCAGCTCGATCTTGTGCGCGATGCCGTCCAGCAGGTATTTATTGCCGGCTGCATCGACCCCGATGACGACCATAGCGGTATCGTCCGAGTCCTTTTTGAGACTGTGGGCGGGATCGACTAGCAGATAACAATTCAGCGTCTGCGGCCGGATCTCGAAGTAGCCCAGATCCGAGGGCTCGAACATGCGCTGATTGCCGGCCTGCGGATCGCAGAGCAACTGACACGCGACGGTAGACTCGAGCTGATCGCGCTTCTTGGCCTCCCATTCTTCGGGCGACAGCAGTACAGGCTTGCCGGTCAGCGTGCCGTCCTCGGTTGCCGGATACTTCCTGACCTTGACCGCGCCGCGTTCGGCCATGAGGCTGTAGGTGTCGGCGAAATGGTACCGGGTGCCCGCGGCCCATTTGCGGGCATTACGGGCGCCCAGGTTGTCCGCTAGGCTCCAGGATTCATTCGTCTTTGCTATCTGATCCTCGGTTCCGACGGATCGTTCAGTAACGACGTCATCGAAGATCATCAAAGCATAGTGCTTACTGATAGGCTGACCATCGACCAGTCCGTGCGCCTCGATAGTGGCCTCCTTGGGGTTTCCCTGGCGCTTGACGATGATTCCAGCGTCCAGACTCCAGCTCGGGGACTGCTCCTGTGGACGCTCGTACAAGATATCGGGAAAGAGCAACCGCAAGTCGGTGTTGTATTCAAATTCGCGCTTGATGACCGCAAGGAAGGATTTAGCGATGGCTGAGGTGTGTGAGAACAGTCCGATCGTTAGCTCTGCGTTGCGCAATACCTCCTGGATGCTGCCGCCAACGGTGATGATGCTGGTCTTTCCGTGACCGCGGGCCCATATATCCAGGTATCCGTCCGGGTCTGCTTCCACCTCGCGGCACCGCTCATAGAACCACGGATGCCGCAAGTCGTGACGATGCAGGACTTTCGTTAGTAGGAAGTACCGATCAACGAAGCAGACACGCCTAACCTGCGCGCGATCGGTAGGATCGGGTATGGCATCGCGCCACGCGACCTCGATCTCACTGTAAGGTACTTGGCGCAGCCAGTCCGGCAGGCTCTGGCTGCTGCTCTTGGGCTCGTTCTTCTGCATAGCTCAGCATCTTGATCGTGGAATCAACATTCACACTCAACGGGATCAGCCTGGCGAACAGCTTGTAAAACATCGTCTGATGCGTGCGAGCCCATTTCGCCAACGCCTCGGGACCGCCGATGTCCCGGAAGGCATATTCAAAGGCTTCCTTTGCCGCTAACGTCAAATGGTTCCGCGTGCCTTTCCTTCTGCCGCTGCCAAGGGTCTTGCGCCGCGCCTGGCCGTCTTTAGTCCCGGTCACTAGCTATTCCTTCCTGCGCCTTGAATGCTAGCTCTGCGGCGGTCATGGGCTTATCGGCGCTCCGAACGTCTGCGCTGCTCGAGATATTCCGGAGGGATCTCGCGCGGCTTGCGCTCCTGCGCCATCTGGGCAATCTGAGCTGAGCGGCCGCACTCGATCTCGTTTTCCGTAGCATCAAAGTCGGTGCCGTCATCCGGGTCATCAGACTCTGCCGACTGCTTTCGAGCAACGCGCTGCTGTCGGATCGCTGCACTGTAGTCGCGGGCCTCCGCATCACCCAACTGTCTGCGCACAGCTTCGCCGACCTTGCGCAGCCGGTCGGTTTCGTCCATATCAGGATTGCGCTGCTGCAGGGATGTGTCGAGTTTGAGTGCGAGGCTGTACGCCTCCGGGTCTACGGTCGGATCTAGAACGTCCGGAAATTCCTTCGCGACTAGATTCACTTTCTTCTGAAAGGACTGCATCCCGCGCAGCCTCTGCACTTCCAACTCGGCGGGGGATGGCCCTGCGAGCTGCTTATCAATAGCAGCGAGGCGGCCAGCGATTAAAGCGGTCGCTTCCTCATCACCCATGGCCTGTGCGGCGAGGGCGTCTTCCCAGGTATCAAAGGGCATGACTATGTGCTCCTAGTTTCTGTCCAAAACGTTCCCGCGCTCATTTACAGCCGTGACGCCGTCCACCGTGATCTCGCGATAGAAAGGCTCGTTCGCGTCGCCATCCGTAGCGAGCATGGGGAGGCGATCAAAGCCGTTGCGAATCGACTCTCGAGTTACGGGCTGCGTGTAGTCTCCCGAGGCGCCATCCCTCGGCATCGAGCCGGCCGTGGTGCTGCCCATGTGTCGAATATCGGCAGTCGCCTGGGCCTCATTATTCATGCCGGGCGGCAGATGATTGAACCTGGCCTGCACTCCCGAGGCTGTGCCTTTGCTGGTACGCGCGCTCTCATCCGATACCCAACCGCGGAGGTCATCCTCGTTCCGATTGGCTGGCGCCACGGTCTGCGACTTCTCTTGAATGTAGCGGCTCATCTGGGAGCTCCTACTTGCCTCGCTCTGCGTGCACGTTGTCATCACCGCTCGTAGCGCCGTGATTGATTCCACCGCTATAGGTTCGCATTGGCATTTCACGCACGTCGCAATTGGCTTGATTCTCCAGGCGCTCGCCAGGCGGCAGAGAATTGAACTTAGCTGCGTTGCCTGAGGGCGTGCCTTTCTTGTCCAGATAGCCGCTGTCTCGAATACCGGCACGCTCAGTCGTCACGCTGGGTCGGGTCGGATAGGACTCCGACGAGCCTTTTGAATGCCTGGTCATTTCAGTGCTCCTATCCTAAATAAATTCAGGTTCGCGTCCGTCGGGCGCCCAGCGTCCGCGCTCACTGGATGACGGATCTCTAAAGCCCTCTAGACGGTCTACTACAGCCGGATGTGCGGATGAACTGCGCCGAATCTCTGGCTTCGGCAACATAGAGTGCGCTTTGCGCTGCTTATCGGCCTGCACTCGAATGTGGCTCATGTGGGCTTGAATCTGCCGGATCGAAAGATCACGGCTCAGTAGCCGCCGCATGGCCTTGGCTGTCAGCGGGGATTCGGTCTGTGGACGCTCGAGTAGCAACGCGCGGATCTCATCGCGAATGGCGAGGCCCTGCTCGAAGGCGGCGGGATTGCGTGGCTTCATGATTCACCCAGTACATTGACAACGAAGTCGTGAGGTAGCCGCAGGGCCGTACTGATATCGATAGCGCGGAGCCCAGTGGCCGCCAGGCGGCGGATCTCTGTGGCCAGTACCTTCGGGTCGGTCGGCCGGTGCTGCTGCGCCAGGGCTGCGTATTCGCGCATGCCGAGGGTGCCGCCGATCATTCGAGCCTCGACCACGTTCCCGCCATTGGAGTGCGCAGCGGCACTATGTCGGGCACGAAGCTAAGCTCATGCCTCCAGGCTGTCCGCTTGCCGTAGCCGAGATCCTGCGGGTCATCCCCCTCAAGCCTGAAGTAGATGACCCTGTCGCCGGCTATCTGATCTTCAGTCACCACCCCGCGCCAACCGCCGTCTCTGGGCTCATGCAGATGCACTCTGTCGCCACGTTGAAGCAGTTTCACGGCCGCCCCCCGTTCAACTGTTTCAAGAGCCGATCTCGCTCGGAGGCAAGGTCATCGACTTCGGAGCCTGCGTCGGAGCCGTTAATCGCTTCCGTCAGCGCGTTCACTTGCCGAATCAGCTCATCAGGACTCGGATCGAATGGCGTGCGAGGTGGCGCGGGCGGAGATGGGGGAATGCGCGGTTTCTTGCTCATATCGGGTTCCCGATTTGCTCACGTATGGAAATTTGTTTCATACACAGCCACTTACAAACTTCAGCAACATTCGCGCCTGATAGTCGGCATATCAACGGGCAGTCCGTGCGCGCCACCAATGCGCCAGGAGCAGCGCTTCCGCGCGGCCGTGATCGCGCTTTCGGTCGAGCGCTGCGCCAGGGAACAGGAGCCGGGCACGATCAAGACTCACTTGCTTGTCCTGAGTCAGCCTGGCGCCGGCTTTCCAGACAGCAGCGGTCACTAGTTCGATAGAGCAGCCCGCCACTTGCAACGTCGCCAGGAGCGAGCCAAAGGCAGTAGCTGAGGTGAACGTGCTGCTAAGGCCCTGTCCGGGCCTCGCGCCCTGACGCTCGACTACCGCATGCATGGGCCTGCCGGCTTTGATCTCAGTCAGCCGCGATAGCAGCGCAGGCGCATCGACCCATCGGAGCTTGCCATCCGCAATGGTCGGTAGGTCATCGACTGCGAGCAGCGAGCCGTCAGCGGCCAGGACGGCATAGGCGCCTGAGATAGCGCCGGGATCGACACCTATGGTCAGACTCATGGTGCCGTGCTCCACGGACGGCAGCAGCGGCCTGCGCTGCGGACCGATTGATGCTGAGGGGTATCAGGGTGGCGGGTCGGTGGAGATCGCCGCCAGGACGCCGCTGCGCCCGCATTCCGCGAGGGTTTCTGGCATGAGGCTTCGGGCACAGGCGCCCGCGTATCCGCGCCTAGTTTAGAGCACGAACAGTGCGACTCAGCGCGCCACAACTTGCACACGTGAGTGCACAGATAAGTGCACAAGTGCTGCACAGATGAGTGCTGCTCTTGCACACATATCCCTAGTAGGGATTGTGTGCGAGCAAGCAAGAGATACGTGTGCAGACTCATGTGTGCAGTACCAGTCCGGGTTTGGGGGATCGGTTGCTGTACTGGCCTACCGTCTGGCTCACCAGATCCCCCGCTTTCATCATCTCCCGCATGGTCGCCCCGAAGCGCTTCTCCGCCATGCCCTCGAGCAGTCCGTACTGATTGGCGAGTCTGGGTAGGTAGTCGGGGGATCGTTGGGCAGCATTGCCGCACATGCCCATGCCCTTAAGCTTGAGCACGGCTCGCCTGACCGCATCGCGGGCGAACTCCCCGCCTATCTGTCCGATTGGGGCGAGCTGCCGGCCTTCGGGCACCAGCACCCCCTCGCGGTAGTCCAAGCGCCGCCAGTCATTCGGGCTGTAGTTGCTCTTGCGGCGCGAGAGATAGCGGATAGCCTCATCCGGGGGCGCGTCTTCATTCTCGGGGGGCGCGTCCGGTAGCCGATCCGATAAGTACAGCCGTGCTCTGACTGATCCCTCCCATGCAGTCGAGCCGCTGTACTCGCTCCCCGATCCCTTGGCGGGATGGCCCAGCAGACACACCCCTGCGGGTCGGACTGCTGCGGCAAGCCATGCCAGGAACTGCGTGACACTATGACGGTCGTTTTCATTGCCGCCATAGACGCGGGCGCTATTGTCGAGGAAGACATACTCTGCGCTGTAGTCGCGCACCTGTTCGCGCAGCTCGGCCATCATTGGGGTAGGCGTGAGCGCACCGTACACACTGGTGGCGAGGGTCATATCCGCCCCCTCATAGCTCTGCACAATGAGCTTGTCCTTCAGATCCGCGAGGCTCACCCCGAAGTGCGTACAGATCGGTATCTGTCGGCGCCATAATTCGGCGTCATCGTCCTCACCCGCCCACAGCAGCACCTTGAGCGATCGCGGTACCGCATCGACGTAATGCACCCCTAGCGCCATTGCGGCGCCCAGGTGCTGCGCCACCAGGGTCTTACCGATCCCGCCACGACCGGCGAGTATCGAGGGGTGCCGCATGGGCAGCCAATGCTCGAGCGCCCATTCCCGTTGCGGGGGCGTCTGAGCATGCAGCGCTGCCCAATCCAGCGGCGTGCGCTTGAAGATCACGGCTGGCGGATCGGCGTCTATGCCGTTGCCCGCTCGTGGGCCGTTGTCCTCATACGTGCGGGCCGGAGCGAAGTCTCGCCGCTCTACGGGCTTGGCGTTATCGAGCAGCGCTTGCACGTCCTTGATGCTCACGCGGCCACCAGGTCGCAGGCATCCGCCCCTGCAAGTTCCGGTACGGCAATACGCACCTCGCGGCCGGCATCGACCCAGCGCTGCGCGCAGACTTCTGCGGCCTCGATCCCGGCCCTATCGTGATCGGCCACGATGGTCAGAGTCTCGAGCCCATCGAGCAGCGGAAATGCCG
>Ga0182024_10019955_pt1 | contig 12292 bp, 11 predicted proteins | sample P32metaG_FD_120480 | JGI IMG/M metagenome (GOLD analysis project Ga0182024, IMG submission 120480) | Permafrost microbial communities from Stordalen Mire, Sweden - P3-2 metaG (Illumina Assembly) | ecosystem: Environmental > Terrestrial > Soil > Wetlands > Permafrost | place: Sweden: Stordalen...
CAGACCCGGACAGCATTAAACGTGTGGCGAAGAAGCTGATTGCAGAACATCCGGATCTGAATGTTCTCATCAACAACGCTGGAATCATGGAACCGGATCAGGCAGCGGGCGTCATCGACGACAAACTGCTCGTGTCGACTGTCACGACCAATCTTCTGGGCCCCATTCGGTTAACATCGGCTCTCGTGGATCAGTTGAAGAGCCGTCGTGGTGTGATTCTCTACAACACCTCGGTCCTTGCCTTTGTGCCATTGGCGGTGACGGCTGTCTATTCCGCCACCAAAGCTGCGCTTCACTCCTATGTATTGTCGCAGCGCTTCCTGCTTCGCGATAGCGGTGTCCGCGTTCTTGAGGTGGCACCACCCTGGGTGCGCACGGAACTGATGAATAGCCAGGACGCGGAGCAGGCAATGCCTCTTAACCAGTTCATCTCCGAAACGCTGGACGTGCTTGGAACGGATGCTGACGAAGTCCTTGTTGAAGCGGCAAAGCCCCTGCGGGCCAATCCCGGACCTGGAGAGCATGCATTGGTGAATGGGTTCAACGAGCAAATGCTGAAGCTATTCACTTCAAGCCAGGCGTAACCGTCGTCGGGCCGCGTATCAATTTGCGGGCCGACTGAGAGCAATGGAGAATGAGGAAAAGTACCGATGTCTGCAACTAAGAAGCTGCAAGGAAAAGTAGCAGTGATCACTGGCGGCACAACCGGGATTGGGTTAGCCACGGCGAAGCTCTTCGTCAAGGAAGGGGCTTACGTCTTCGTCATGGGCCGTCGTCAAAAGCAGCTCGACGAGGCCGTCCAAGCAATCGGTAGCAACGCCACAGGCATTCAGGGAGACATCGCCAAACTGACCGACCTCGATCGTCTTTATGGGGCCGTCAAAGCGAAGGGGAAACTCGATGTTGTTTTCGCGAATGCCGGCGTTGCGGAATTTTCCCCCCTCGGCAAAATCACCGAGGAGCATTACGACAGACTTTTCAACATCAACGTCAAGGGAACGCTGTTCACAGTACAAAAGGCACTTCCTCTATTGAATGATGGGGGTTCGATCATTCTCAATGGATCGGTCGCGAGCGTGAAAGGCACGCCAGCTTTCGGCGTCTACGGCGCGACGAAGGCCGCCCTCCGTTCTTTCGTGCGTACCTGGACTTCGGATCTCAAGGACCGACATATTCGTTCAAACGTTATTAGCCCTGGTCCGACCGACACTCCGGTTATCGATGGGCAACCTGCAGACGCCATTGCACGAATTGTGTCCACCATTCCCATGGGCCGTATGGGAGAATCCGATGAAATCGCCAAGGCTGCGCTTTTTTTGGCGTCGGATGACTCCAGTTTTGTCACGGGTATCGAACTGTTCGTTGATGGCGGAAGAGGGCAAGTCTGATCGAGAACTACTGCTGCCTCGCTACTTGAGCGAGCTTCATGAACCGTTCAAAACAAAAACATCCAACGTCGATTTACAAGAGAGGAAAACAATGAGCAATTCCAATGCGGAGAAGAATAAGGCGATCGTACTGGAGGCATTCAATACCCTGTTCAATCAGCGAGACTACAGGGCTGCGGAGCGATTTTGGTCACCCAACTACATTCAGCACAGCGCCCATATCGAGCCGGGACGAGACGGGCTCTTCAATCTCATCAAAGCCGCGCCACCGTCGCTCCACTATGAGCCCGGAGTGATTCTTGCAGAAGGTGACTACGTCATCGTTCATGGCCGGTTCTCCAACATCGGACTGCCGGTGAACTGGATCGCCGCGGACGTCGTTCGCTTGAAGGATGGAATTCTTGTCGAGCACTGGGATGTCATTCAGGACGAGGCTACCGAGCAACAGTCCAAGGGCGGGAATCCGATGTTCGGCGACTCATTCCCGAAATGAACACGAGCTGAGCGTCACTCAACAAACCTCATCTCTGCACTTCCAAGGTTTCTATGGACAACCTGCTCAAACTCGCAATCGAAGCTCATGGCGGACTAGAACGCTGGCGCCAGTTCAACGTGGTGACAGCTAGCGCCTCGATCACAGGCGCGCTCTGGCACCTCAAGGGCCAGCCGGATGTGCTCAAAAACGTTCGGGTGGTTGCTCAACTCCATCGCCAACACCTGGTCACTCACCTCATCGGTAAAGACCGGCGGACGATATTCACCGCTGGCGAGGTCTCAATCGAGTCGGAATCAGGGGTTGTCGAAGAAACCCGCGTAGATCCGGCTACCTCGTTTCGAGGGCAGAGCCTCGACACCCCATGGGACATGCTGCACGTGGCCTATTTTGCGAGCTACGCGCTGTGGAGCTATCTCACCATTCCCTTTCTTTACACCTATCCCGGATTTGTCAGCGAAGAGATTGCACCATGGGAGGAAGATGGCGAACAGTGGCGCCGTTTAGAGGTCACTTTTCCCGATTCCATTGCCGGCCACTCGCGGAATCAAATTTCGTATTTCGGTCCTGACGGATTGTTGCGAAGGCACGAATATACCGTGGATGTTCTTGGCAATGCTCCGGGACTCAACTACGCCTCCGACTATCGAGCGGCCAACGGACTTATGGTGCCGCATAAGCGCAGAGTATTTGCCTGTGACAGCGAAAAGCGAAAGGTAGCGGAGCCCGTGCTCGTCGCGATCGATCTCCAGGAGATCGAGTTCAGCTAGTTTGGTGACTCATTCACTTGCCCTGGTGCCACTGACGACTTGACAACCTTCAATCTCTCGAAACGGGGTGGCGAAGGTGGACCGCGAGGTACCGCAGAGCCGGGCCGTATTCTCACTCTGTTTTGCTATCGGCAGGCTGGGTAGTCTGTGGGTAGCGCCAAGCTTTCGTTATGGAACTACGGGCACCGGGACGACATTCGGGGGGCCCGCGCCTTCCATACAGCCCTACGGAGTCAAAATGACTTTGCCTACATTCTTGCGCTCTTCCAGTCGCTGATGTGCTTTGGCAGCCTTCGAAAGTGGAAACACACTGTCGATCAGCGGGCCGATGACCTGGGCCTTCAGTTCATCCAACCACCGTTCGCTGAAGCGCCGTGTCATAGCAAATTTGGCTTCCTCTGACCTGGACTTCATGATGGTTCCGATAATTTGAATATGCCGATGAACGAGACGGTCAAGCGGCAGCTGGGCGCTCTCGAAGCCGCCGAGCATTCCAACTTGAATGAGGCGACCGCCAGCCGCGAGACTTGCGAAGTTTCTTTCGAAATTGGCTGCACCTATGAAATCGAGGATGACATCGACGCCACGACCATTGGACCCTTCTGTGACCGCGCGCCCGAAATCGGTGTCTTTGTACGCGATTGTTACGTCGGCTCCAAGCTGCCGAACTTGATTCAGTTTGGCCTTGTCGGCAGTCCCGTAAACAATCGCTCCAGCCACATGCGCCAATTGAACAGCGGCTGAACCTACGCCGCTCGCAGCGGCATGGATCAAGACTGATTCGCCCCTCTCTAAGCGTCCCAGATGAAATAGAGATTCGTGAGCCGTGATGAAGGCTTCAGGAACGGCCGCGGCATGCACATAGTCGAGCGTCTCAGGTATGCGCATAGCCATTCTGTAGTCGATGCGGGCCCGCTCCGCATATCCGCCGCCCCCAACGACGCCCATGACCCTGTCGCCCCGCACAAAGCCACGCGCCTCGTTACCGAATTCCAGGACATCGCCGGCGATTTCAAGGCCCATTAGGTCCGAATCGCCGAAGTTGGCACGACCGAACGCGCCCTTCCGATAACTGATGTCAGCTCGGTTCACTCCAGCAGCTCGTACCTCTACGATGAGATCGTGGGGTCGAATGTCGGGGTTCGAACATTCCCTGAGTTCCATCATGCCGCTTACAAAATCCGTCAAGTAAATAGCCTTCAAGGTTGCCCCCCAATTCGTGCGACACCGGCGAAGCGGTTGACGAGGATCCACGCCCGCGTAGGATCGGACGTAGATCCCCGATTCGGTCCTGTCAGGCGCTGACCACTACCCGCTCCGAAGCGATCGTCCGACTCAAATTCTGGGCATGGGCCCTTGCTTGTCCCATGATTCGTCCCATTCCCGGCCGGTTAATCAAGCCTCCGCCCGCGCGTTTGCCGATGCAGACTTGCTGGCAAGCCCTTTACCAAGCAAGTCCGCCAATAGCTTGCGCGCAAGAGAAGCGGGCACCAGGGCGTTCATGATGCGGTTCAGCCGGCCTGGAACGACTCTGGAGCGGTTTTTGCGCAGAGCGCTGAGGCCTTCATAGACGCACTGCTCGACGCTCATCGGTTTCATCGGCATGGTCTTCGGATTGAGGCCGAACTTGTCGATCACCGCTGTGTTCGTAACCCCGGCTGCCAGTACGGTGACGTAGACACCCAACGGCTTGAACTCATAGTGAAGCGCCTCGCCAAGACTGTGTACATACGCCTTCGCGCCTCCGTCGTTCGCCATACAGGGAATGCCGTTTTCCGCACCCAGTGCCCCCACGAGGATGATTCCGCCCCGACGCCGCTCGCCGAGTATCTGACCGAAATGATGGGTGATGTCCAGATGGGCCACCGTATTGAGGCGCAAAGTCGCCTGAAGCAACCGCCGATCATGCTTCAAGAACTCGCCGGGATTTCCGGTGCCGGCGTTGGAGATGACAAGGCCGATATCGAGATCACGCGTGGCATCTGCAAGCACCCGGAGGAAGTCGGGCTCGGAAAGGTCGAGAGGGATGATACGGTGCTGGACACCAGACGCCCGGGTGCATTCAGCGCCAACCGTCCGCAATAAGGACTCTCGCCTGCCAACCAGAGCTACGTGAATTCCGGAAGCTGCGATCTGTCGCGCAAATTCCTTGCCGATACCGGACGAGGCACCCGTGACCAGTGCCCAGGGGCCGAACCTCTTTTTATCGAATACTGCGCTCATCTTTTTGCTCCGTTCTGCCTACTTGGGGCTTGTTGCGTCGTAAATTACTCGGCGGCCAATGACTGCTCGTATCAGTCAACTTTGTAGACACGGCCGGTTTGCGCCCCCAAGATAGCGCGTTTGTAGGCTTGTCCAACTCTCCATCCTTCGACCGGAATCATGCCGATGAAGAACTGGGCAAATTGAGATTCGGATTCTTTTAGCATCGTGGGACTCACCACATTGATACGCAGTCCCTTAGGAAGCTCAATAGCGGCAGCCCGAACAAAAGCTTCCAACGCTCCCGAGACGGTTGAACCCGCGACGCCGGCGAAAATCGGTTCGTCGTTCAGGATGCCCGAAACCAAGGTGAAGGACCCCTTTTCGTTGATGAACGGGATTGCCTCCTGAACCAAATTAATCTGCCCCATGAGCTTGCTTCCCAACGAGAACTGCCACTTTTCAGCGGTGAGTTCCGAAAGTGGAGCAAATGCGACTTCACCTGCTGCAATGGCCACGGCATCAAACGAGCCGACGGCCTGATAAAGCTTCCTGACACTTTCGCGGCTCTCGATCTCAACTCGGAAATCGCCCGATTTGCGTCCCGCCTTGACGATCTCATGGCCAGCACCCGCCAATGCTTTTTGAACCAGTTCCCCGATCTTTCCATTTGCGCCAATTAGAACAATTTTCATAAGAGCTCCATTCTGCCTGCTTAGGCCTTGTTGGTTATTCGATTCGCATCGTTTCGCGACTCCGATATTATGTCAGTTGACTAACTCATTCTCATGCACAGTCTATGAGGATCTTCTTCCGCCTTGACGTCTTACAAGATTCGAATTAATCGTGTGTTCTGAGCATACGATCGACCGACCGGCTCATTTGTTTCAAAATAAATCCAGGGGCGACGCGACTCATGATTTTGAGTTGATTCGCCTGACCTGGACGAATTTCAAATCGATCGGTTTGCATTCCTTTGACGGCGACTTTAACCATGTCTTCCACCTTCATGATGGAAACGCCTTTCATGTCTTCAGGATTAAAGGCACCCAAGAGTTCGGTTTGTGTCGCAGGCGGTGCAAGCTCAAATACCTTCACTTTGGTGTTTTTCAGTTGCACACGGAGAGACTCGGTGAACGAATGCAGACCGGCCTTGGTGGCGCAATAAACCGGTGAAATGGGCAATGGAACGAATGCCAGTCCCGATGAAACATTCATGATTGCGGCAGCTGATTTTGTTTTCAAGTGCGGCAAGAATTGCTTCACCATGCGAATCGGCGCGCTCAAATTGATTTCGATCTCCCGAGTGATGTCTTCGAGGCTTCCAGCTTTGTCGTGAACATTGATCTCACGCATGATGCCGGCATTGTTGATCAAAATGTTGAGCTCAGGAAACTGTTTGGTGACCTTTTCGCACAGAGTAGCGATCGCCTCCGGATCGGAAACGTCGCTTCGGAAGGTGTGAATTTTTGGAAAGGCCGCTGTCGCACGGTCCATCTTGGCTTGATCGCGGCCCGTGATAAGAACCGTGTTACCAAGTGCTGTGAGTTGTTTGGTGAGCTCGTAACCGATCCCGCTGGCACCGCCGGTGATCAAAATCGTATTGCCCGTGAGTTTCATAATTAAATACCCTCGCTCCAATCAAAGACGCCCGGCTTCCGAGCACAGCGAACGCTATTGATCGGCCGGCACTCGATTTGCCCCTCGGGTTGATGTCACTTTTCCGCCGTCCGACAAAAACTCCTGCGATTCGACGCATGATTCCCCGAACGTTTCGTCACTTGCCCCGCGATCCGGAGCGCGATGGTTGCGCACGTTCCAGTTCACAGGGCGCGAATCCAATCTTGAAGGCGCCTCGTCTCCATTACCACCAACTCGGGCTCACGAGACCCGTGAGCCAGCACCGAGACTCCCTGCAATGCTGAGAGAAGATGGATAGCAAATCCTCGCGAGTTGTCTCCATGTCCATCCGCCCTGAACTGATCCTCTATCCACGCCAGCGGCTCTCGGAAGAGTGCCGCAGATTTTTCCGCGAGTGGCCCGCCTTCCTTGTGCAACTCGGAACAAAGCGTCCCAAAGGGACACCCTCCGCGCGCAAGCATATCCCGGTTTCCAAGCGTATTCTCGACACACGCCTGGAGGCGTTCTTTCGGGGAACCCGCCTTGTCCCACTGTTCCCGCAGCGCCTGAACTTCCAATAAGCGTTGCTCCACAATGGCCTCGCCGATTTCATCTTTTGTCTTGAAGTAGTAGTAGACGTTGCCGACCGGGATCTTGGCCGCCTCGGCGATATCGGCGAGGCTCGTCTCCCTGAACCCATGTCGGTACGCCAACTTCGCGGCTGTGCGAATCAGCCGCGCTCGCTTCTCCGATCTCGTTTTCGTCATAGTTCAAATCTCTATCAGTCAGTTGACTAACTTGACTCTATATCCGCTCGTAGCGTAGTGTCAACTCTTGGATCGCCCTTCATCGACCCGCTGGCGAAGCAGATTCAAAGGCTGGTGGATCTCGCCATCGAGCCAGTCGCCGCTCGCAAAGTAGTTGCAGACTGGTTTGTCCAACACTTTGGAATTCAAACCGATCTATCAAATTGATCCGGCTTTTCAGCCAGAAAGTTGAGAGAAGCATATGCCAGGCACGACTTTGCCGTTTGCAAAGAAGAAATTCATCGAGATCAAGGGCCGTCGCATGGCCTACATCGACGAAGGCGAAGGAGCACCTATCGTGTTTCAGCACGGAAATCCCACGTCTTCCTATCTTTGGCGAAATGTCATGCCCGCATGCAAAGGTCTTGGTCGACTGATCGCCTGTGATCTCATTGGTATGGGTGATTCAGGTAAACTCGAAAACTCGGGACCGGATCGATATACGTATGTCGAACAGCGCAGTTTTCTCTTCGCACTTTGGGAAGAACTCAAGCTGGTTGGAGACGTCGTGCTTGTCCTTCACGACTGGGGTTCTGCTCTAGGATTTGATTGGGCTAACCAGAATCGCTCTCGGGTCCAAGGTATTGCCTACATGGAGGCCCTCGTAACCACATTCGACTGGGGTGTGTTTCGAGACTCTGCAAGACCCCTTTTCGAAGCGCTTCGTTCGTCAGCCGGTGAAGACATGGTTTTGCGGGACAATATCTTTGTCGAGAAGTTCATACCGGGGGCCATTCTACGTCCATTAGCAGACGCAGAAATGAACGAGTATAGAAGACCGTTTCTCAATCCGGGAGAAGATCGCAGGCCAATGCTTTCGTGGCCACGGCAGATTCCGATCGACGGCTCACCTTCAGACGTTGCTGAAATCGTCGCCGCATACTCGCGGTGGCTCTCGCAAAGTCAGACGCCTAAACTTTATATTCACGGCGATCCGGGGGCTATGGATGTGGAGAAAGGGAAGTTTCGGGAGTTTTGTAAGAAGTGGCCAAACCAAAAAGAAGTTACGGTCAAAGGAATCCATTATCTTCAAGAAGATAGCGGCCCAGAGATCGGCGCTGCGGTCGCGGAGTTTGTGCGTGGACTTCGGAGAACAGTTTGAACAAGGGGGATACGTGAGCCATCACCGAGAATCGATCAGTGTGAGACCTTGCACTGTTGACCGCCATTAGGCGATGAAGGTCTGGACGGCTTGAGGCTGTGAGAAGGGGGAAATACAACGTTATCCAAGTGGACCCTTCTGTCGGCGGTGGCACAGTTCGCATAAAAGCTTGGCTGAACAGGATGCGGATGTGGTGGCCGAGGTGAGCGACGCAATCGGGTCCAATTCCTCGGAAGCGCGCTTCATCACCTGGCCACGGAGCTGCCTCTACGGACAAGTGACACTTCGCTCAACTCTATGTGCGAACACTGGGTGACTTCATACATCGACACCTGATGTAAGTCCACACAGTGGATCACGCCGAGAAACATGCCAATTATTGATCGGGGGAAGGTGCAGGAGGAGGAACTCGACTCCTGTCGCGCAGAACCGGCGAGCGGGGCCGGTCGGCGGGATGAGGGTGCAGGGAGAATCCAAAGCAGTGTCTTCCTGCTCGATTAGGTAAAAACGCCCTTCTCACCACGAACGCAGCACAGGCGAGAGAAAGTGCGACCGCGGGTGTCGATTCTCATCTAACCCAGTGCGCCGACTTTTCAACCTTGTATTTTGACTCTCATACTGAATGCGCTCAACTTGATGCTGGCCTGATTGCGCCCGCCTGGATCAACCGAGAGTTCGTCATATCGTCGAACGGGGTCTAGCGCTTGGTGGTCGAATCCTTGCCGTTCCTGAATCGCATTTTCAGAGCGTTTCGATACCGTGATTTCCGGATCATGTGGCTCGGGGCGTGCGTTTCGACCATTGGTACATTTGTACAGCAGTTTGCACAAAGCTGGCTTGTCTATGATCTCACCAAAAATGCCTTTTACCTTGGCCTGGATCTCTTCCTGGGGCAACTGCCCATCATGCTGTTTTCTCTTGTCGGTGGTGTCTTTGCTGACCGCTTGGACCGGAAGAGGCTGCTGCTCTATTCGCAGTACATTCAAATGCTCTGCGCGTTTGTATTGACATTGTTGTTCGCCACCCATGCGATCAAGGTTTGGCACATTCTGACCCTATCCTTTGTTGTTGGCGTTGGGCAGTCCTTTGGCGGACCCGCCTATTCAGCGCTGTTGCCGACGCTGGTGGAACCTGAGGACCTTGCCAATGCAATTTCTATGAACTCAATCCAGTTCAACCTTGCACGCATCGTCGGCCCGACTCTCGGCGGCCTGGCATACACGCTCTTCGGGGCAGCGTGGTGTTTCGCTCTCAACGGCATTTCCTACGTTGCTGTCATCATTTCTCTTATCGTGATCAAGGTGCAATTCGTAGCGCCCAAGACCCGAACGTCCGTTTTGAACAGCATGCAGGAAGGGATCAGATTTATCAGAGATCGCGAAGGATTGACTCCGCTTGTTGTGCTCGCATTTTGCACTACCCTGTTTGGCTTTTCGCTAACCGGATTTCTTCCGGTGATCGTTCGGACGATCTTTCACGGAGGCCCAGGGACTTACGAACTCTTGCTGGTTTTCTCAGGCGCAGGATCGATCTGTGGAGCGCTCGCGGTCGCGGCGATGGAAAGACTGAAGGGACAAGGACGTCTCGCTGTGCTTGCCCTGTTCGCTCTCGGGCTTGCAACGGCTGGATTTGCGGTCTCTAAGTGGCTTCCAGTTTCCTGTGTCTTGATTTTTCTTGCTGGCGCGGCTGTGATGGCGTCCGCTTCTCTCATGTTGTCACTCGTTCAACTCATTATTGCTGACTCGATGCGAGGGAGAGTGATGAGCGTCTACAACCTCGCCTTTCGCGCTGGAATGCCCTTAGGGGCTTTAATTCTTGGAAAGCTGATTCCGGTCTTCGGCGTTTCAGCCGCTCTTGCAGGTTTCGGTTTATCTCTGGTTGGCGTAGCCAGCTACTTTCTGATCGTCGTGACCAAAGCGCCCACATTTCAGCGGCATGTGCAATCGCGAGTGTGATCTGATGGACGCGACAGGAATTACGGACTCCCGTGGCCATGTTTCCCACCTTGAAGCCCGCAAACAGTTCCGGCGGCTGAAATTCTGGCGGGAGCGACGGGACTCGAACCCGCGGCCTCCTGCGTGACGGGGCAGAGGTGTGCTGGGAATTTCAAGTGGCCGTAAAGCCGGCTTTACGGCCACGTGGAATGTTCCCCTCTGCCGTGATAGGCACTGGAAACCAGTAACTTATAGAAAATAAGCGCTAATGGATGGCTTCTTTGGGCGCTCTGAGATCCCCCGGCAATCCTTATCGGACCCTTATCGGACCCCCGACCTCTGCCCTTTGACCTCTGCCCGGACCTCCGCTAATCCACTAGCTCGCGGTCGCAACGTGATTCGTTTCACCCGAGTTGAGATGAAAGGGTTTCTTGTACGGTTCGACAGGGAAGCCATGGGATCTCCAGCCATCGAGGCCGCCCTTGAGGAATTTGATCCGTAAGAATCCTACGGCAAGGGCGCGATGCAAGATAGTGCGACTGGTTTTGTCGCTCGGGCAGGTGCAGTAAACGATCAGGTCTCGCTCTTTCGGGAGCAGCGAAGGATTCGGGCGCACCTCGTCGGGTGCGAGCCACTGTGCGCCCGGGATGATGACGGAATCTCCCAACAAATCCAAAGGCTGGCGAACGTCAACGACAACAATATCCTGGTTCGAAGCCAACAACGCATGCAAGGCTTCCGGTGTGATGGTGTGCCGTTCCATTTCGCGACGGTCTCTTATGCGCTTGGCGAGAACGACAGCCAACACGACAGCAGCGCAAATGATCGATATCGCCAAGAACATCTCTGCTTCTCCCTGACAGCAGTCAGATTCACCTGAAAGTTGATAGGATTCATCGTCGGCACCGAACCGGGCCCACCGCTGATTTTGAAGTCGAAGCTGACTATGCACAATGTGAGAACCCAACCCCGTCACGGAACCCGTTAGGAGGCTTAGGACTAACGGGTGCCGCCCGCTGCATGCCATATTGGGCTTTCAACGCCAACCGAGGGCTGGAGCGACCGTGGCCAGAATTGCCTCCATGACATGCGCATTGTAGGCAAGACCTAATTGGTTTGGGACGGTCAGCAATAAGGTGTCGGCCTCGGCGATCGCCTCATCCTTCCTAAGCTGCTCGATGAGAACATCCGGCTCAGCAGCATAGCTCCGGCCGAAGATCGCCCGTGTGGTTTCGTCAAGGTAACCGATTTTGTCCCCTTCCTGAGGGCCTCGTCCGAAATAGGCACGATCGCGGTCATCGACCATCGCGAAAATGCTGCGGCTAACGGAAATGCGCGGACCGCGCGTATGACCAGCCTCCCTCCAGGCGGCGCGAAAGGCGCGAATCTGCGCGGCTTGTTGGATGTGGAGCGGCTCGCCAGTCTCGTCGAATTTGAGGGTTGAGGTCTGCAGGTTCATTCCCAGCTTGGCGGCCCATACAGCTGTCGCATTCGAAGCAGATCCCCACCAGATCCGATCACGCAATCCTTCGGAATACGGCTCAAGGCGCAGAAGCCCCGGCGGATTGGGAAACATCGGTCGCGGATTGGGTTGAGCGAAGCCTTTGCCGCGTAGCAGTTCGATAAATTCTTCGGCGTGCCGCCGGCCCATGTCTGCATCGTTCTCGCCTTCTTTGGGGCGGTAGCCAAAATAGCGCCAACCGTCGATGACCTGCTCGGGGGAACCGCGGCTGATCCCCAACTGCAGGCGCCCGCCAGCGATGAGATCGGCAGCGCCAGCATCCTCTGCCATGTAGTGAGGATTCTCATACCGCATGTCGATCACCGCGGTGCCGATTTCAATCTTTCGCGTTTTGGCGCCCACCGCCGCGAGCAGTGGGAACGGTGATGCCAGTTGCTGCGCGAAGTGATGAACCCGGAAGTAGGCTCCGTCCATTCCCAGGCGCTCGGCCTCCACGGCGAGGTCAATGGACTGCA
>Ga0182024_10019956_pt1 | contig 12291 bp, 11 predicted proteins | sample P32metaG_FD_120480 | JGI IMG/M metagenome (GOLD analysis project Ga0182024, IMG submission 120480) | Permafrost microbial communities from Stordalen Mire, Sweden - P3-2 metaG (Illumina Assembly) | ecosystem: Environmental > Terrestrial > Soil > Wetlands > Permafrost | place: Sweden: Stordalen...
CCCCGGGATCGGCGACATCGCGGCCTCGGCTTTATCGTGCTGGGTCCTCTATGAAGCCCACCGGCTGGGGGTGCCGAAGGCGCCGCCAACACCAAGCTTAAAAGGAGCGGTACCCTAATACCATAAAATCGGACTTTTATGTTCTCCGGGCCGGAACCTTTTCGTGGTGCCCCACTTGGTCCGTCAGGCACCATACTTAGGGAGGAGGTCTCCATGAATCCGTCGGAGAAATTCGTGCGCTTTGCCGCCGAGTGCGAGCGTATGGCCAAGTTCACACGCACCCCCGAGAGCAAGGACGTATGGGTTCGGATGGCGGAGCGGTGGCTTCGGTGTGCAGAACTGTATGATCGAGAAGCCTCAGCGGCGCAGCGGGGCGGTTTGGCGAAGCGTCATCGCGCGCCCACGCACAGCTGGTCGCAATGAGAAGATCGCTGCGGCGAGCCTGCGTTTGCCGGGCGCGCCGCATGTCCTTTGACACAGGATGGGCTCGGGTTGCGTCCAGGCGCGGCGCGATTCCAGCCGGTGCGGGGGCAAGTCACAAGCTCGACACGAGAAATGAACGCCTGCCGATCCGGGCGTAACCAGCCTTCGCGAGCAGGCGGTCAAATCCGTGCTAGCAGAGGCCATCCGGCACGCCAGCAGTGCTCGGTGGGCTTTTGCCCAGTTCCTTTGCAATGGCGTGGATTGCGGGGCCGACCTTATCGATCGCTCGCTGCAAATCCCTTTTGGTGACACCCCATTCCCTGGTCCAATGCCTGGTCGCGCTCTTGTCCTCGAGATTGAGGCTGGCCCGATTCAGGGGAGGCTTGTTGTTGCTGAGTTTCATAATCCACACGCGGGAGTTCAAGGAAGAGCGGTACTGTGTTCAATCAGCAGCAACGCGAAAACCCAGCAGGCGACCACGGTTGCCGACACGGTAGCCAGCCAGAATGTTTGTTGGTCAATTCCACGGCCCTCCTCATGGGCGCGAATGCTGTCGCGAATGGTCATTGTCGAATCCCCTCAAGGCGGAATGCCATCGGTGAAACGCGCAAACCGCGCTGCTGTTCCGGCGGCACTTCCATTGGCGGGTACCGGCGCCGGCGTGCCCGGGCGGAGTCTCAAGAGCCGGACGAGCAAGTACGCCCGACCGGTGGTGTGCCGGGTCAATCAGAAGCCATGAAACGCGCGAGGCCCGGGCTGTTGCGACGCAGCACGACAATAAATCCGCTCGCTCAAGGTCGGGGGGAACGGATTGTGGAGCGGACCGTTGGAGCGGCGGGGCTGATCAACCGACAGTGGGATTGTATTTATCTAATGACTCACGTGCTGATCAGGTTTCCCATCGAACGGACGGATCGCGGCATGGCCGGCACGGTGTTGCCGGGGCCTGCCGCCATGCGATCCACCACGCCAAGGGGCGACCGGCCCCTCCAGAAGATGCCAAGGGGTGATCCGAACCCTCGACTGTGACTTTCCGGTGTGAAGCGCTTCAGTCTCGTTTGATCGGATCAATCAAGTCATTGCCGGTTTTCCATGTCCCTGGTGCTCAGACCCAATGCCGCTGCGACCGACGACTACGATGTCATGCATGGTGAATTGCAGGTCGGACGAATCTACAGGCGGAGAGCCGCGATCAGGCCCGAGATGCAGTGGTTATGGGCTTTCAATGGGGTGCCGGGAGGTCCCGCTGGGCTGGCCCTGACGGGTCTGGCTGCGAGTCTCGACGAGGCTCTGGCTGGCCTGCAAGAAAGCTGGTCGAAATGGTTGGCGTCGACAGAGCTTTCGGAATCCGGCGACGAGCGCTCGTAAGTGGCGCGGCGCCCGCGATGCTCGTGCTTGGTCTGAGGTGTCAGAGGCCTGTATTTATCACGGGTGAGCAAGGGGTAGCGATCTGCGTGCAACGCGGTGAGGCTGGCTTCCCCGCGGCCTGACGAGCGGCCAACGTAAGCGTGCTGTCGGGTCAGGAACAAAACTTCGCGCAATCGGTTGACCCTTAAGTCGAAGCCGCGAGTTATCCGGATAACCGGAGTTGCCGATGCTTGAGGCGGTAGAGCAGGCGGTTCACCCAGGCAATTGAATGCTGGAGGCGCCTCGATGCAGGACGCCTGTTATCTGCGGTTGCAAGCCAAGGTGTGCCTGGAGGTCGCCAAGGAAATCAGCGACCGCCGGGCCGCCGGATATCTGCACGCCAAAGCTGCCCAGTTCTTCGCTCGGGCCGTCGCGCTTGAAGAATCCGCCGAGACAACGGCCCCCGATCCCGGATCGGCTGCCTAGGCCAAGGGCCGATCGGGCAATATTGCTCACCGCGGCGGCCGCGACCTTTGGTGGCGGCAGCATCGAAACAAGGGAATTGATTCTACGACCAGCCAGAATGGAAGACCCCATGTGGCGCGCGATAGAGGCGCAAGCAGGCTAAGCGACTGCGCAAGGAAAGAGCGCCTCGAGGAAATCGAGGAACTGCTCAAGGTCCCGCCGCCCGGCATAGATGACCTGTTCGACGATCCCGCTGTTCAATCGCGGATCGGTGAATGGATAAGTTTGGCCATGAACCGAACAGCGCGTGGCAGACGACGGGGCCGATGGCGAAGACGCGGACCATAGCCGGGCTGGCCAGGCAACCGCGCCTGGCGAGGTGACGCGCTTCGCACCCGCCACGGGAGTGATGCGCGCTGTGCCGCGGAAGTTCAGGGCCGCGGCGCCGCGATTGGCCTGCGCCGATTCCTCTCTCGTTCGACAAGTTTAATTTGACAGCACACCGGCGTGGTGGGAGGTTTAGTTGGCTGTGTGCCATAGGGGTTGGGGAGCTCCAGAGAGGAGTTCCGACATGTGCGACTATAGCCTTCAGCATGTGATGTCGCGTCCCGCTCGAGTCGGCGACAAGCTCACGACGCACGATTTCAGAAGCGGCACGCGGGGGTTTGCGGCTCGAGAAAATCCGGCAATGGCGGTCTGCGTCCTTCCGGGAACCGAGCTCGCTTTCAGCGAGGAAGCAACCGTTCCCGCCTTTGGCTTCATTCTGCCTAAGCAGAAGACGCTTGGCTACAAAACGGCGATCTTTCGACAGGTCAACAAGGATCTTCCCCATGCGCATCACGATGCGCTTGAATTTCCCGACGGAAAGATCGTTCTGTTGACGTATCTGTGCGAAGGTCAGGAAGCGACGGTGCTTCAGCTTCCCGTTCAACCGACGACGCAAGCCGAGGTCGAAGAGCAGAAGCGCGCGGAATATATCGGCTGATTTCCTCGGCCGGGCTCTGCGATGCTGTCCACGCGGGGACGTGCGGATTCGCGTTCGGCACCGCACAGCTCGCGGTTGCGCGTGCGCCCAGCGGGCCGCGGGATCGGCGCGCTTGCTGGGTTGGCGTGACCGAGGTGATGTGACCGAAGTGATGTGGCCGGAGTGATGTGAAATCGCCGCGTCGCGGGAGCTGAAGACGCGAGGGGGTGGCCTGCGCGCGCGTACGACCACCTCTGGCGAGGCCGATGTCGAGGTGTGAGGACCCTGAACAAGCAAATACGTGCAACTCCGCCACCATTAAGCGCCACCATCAATCCGGCTCCCGACCATAAGCTCATCTCGACCCTAAAGCTCATCTCGACTCTCATGCGCGCTCATACGGCACCCGATGCATGCCAGCGGCCCGGTCATGCTTAGAGCATGCCGATCGCGCTCGGTTCGTGGTGCGGACTGCTCGTCGCCCTGGCCGAGGATGCCGGTGCCCGGCGACTGTTGGAAGGAAAGATTCCTGGCGCGAATCCTACAGGCTATGCAAGGTATAGAGTGCGGAATCGTTTGATGCCGCTGGTCTGGTAACTCTTTGCCGATGATGGCCGCGTCCAGCTCATGCTTTCTCCAGCGTGCGATCGCTGGAGGCATGTCGATTGTGCTCCGATCATCTCGATGAGGGACACGTCGTGTCCAAGATGCCGTTCCATCTAAGGTGCGGATAGTGTAGCGTGCCCGCTGTGCTGCGTCTTGTCCGTCGCGATCAAGCAAGCTGTTCGGTAACGCAGGGGAGGCAAATCATGTATGGAAGCTCGACCGGAGCGTTCGCGCTGGCCGCCGCGCTGGTGGTGACATTGGGTGGTGTAACAACAGGCGGCGTGCAGGCGGCCGACGCCAAATACCCCAGCTGGAGAGGCCAGTGGGACACCGTGAGCCCGCGCCTGGGGGGCCAGTCGATCAAGTTCGATCCTTACAAGCCCTTCGGCCCGGCGCAGGAAGCGCCGCTGACGCCGGAATACAAGAAGGTCCACGAGGAAAGCATGGCCGATCAGGCCAAAGGCGGGCAGGGAAATTTTCTCGACCATGCCAGGTGCATCCCCGGCGGCATGCCGAGCATGATGTCGACACCCACGATGGAATACATCATCACGCCGGAAACCACTTATATTTCGACCGGCTCCGATCTTCGTCGAATTTTCACCGATGGACGCCCCTGGCCCACCGAGGTCGAGCCGACCTATCAGGGCTATGCGATCGGCAAGTGGATCGATACCACCGGCAGCGGCGTCTACGACGTGCTCGAAGTCGAGACCCGCGGTCCGTTCAAGGGACCTCGCGCCTACGACGCCACCGGGCTGCCGCTGCACTTCGACAATGAGTCGATCTTCAAGGAGCGCTTCCATCTCGACAAGGACGATCCGAATACGCTGCATGACGAGATCACCGTGATCGACCACGCCTTGACGCGGCCGTGGAGCGTCGACAAGACCTATAAGCGCAACCCCAATCCCTATCCGAACTTCAGCCGCGTTTCCTGCATGGAGAACACCCACCAGGCGGTGATCGGCAGCGAAAATTACTTCCTGAGCGCGGACGGTCTCTTGATGCCGGCCAAGAAGGATCAGGCGCCGCCGGATCTGCGGTATTTCAAGCAGTACCAGAAGTGACGGCAGCGCAAGGGGAGGAACGCAAGGCGCGGCAATCGCCCCGACATGCATCGGCACATCGAGCGTCCGGAACGCGCGTTCGCGGCTGGCGCAGAGCCGTCCGGCTCAGGCTGCGCCAGCGTGCGCCAGCGCGTACATTGATGCGCCCCAGGATGCACGGATATGCGAGCTTGCTGTGGCAGTGGACAAAGACCCAATGATGTCCGACAAGTAGCGTCTTAAGGCACGGGGGCGGCGCCGGGAACTGGGCGTGGGGACGTGGGGGATCTGGGAGCAATCGTCCGCAGGAACGGGAGTGGCGAACCTGAAGGAGAAGACGGCCGCAGCCCCAATCGTCGACCGGTGGTGTGGTTCGAAGTCGAGGATTTTCTCCGATACTTTGATCACTTTCGCAATCCGACCGGCCTGCAGCGCGTCCCGTTTGAGATCTTTGCCGAGGCCGAGAGACTCCATGGCGGCGCCGGACGGGTGAGGTTTTGCCGGCTCAGCGTGTACACCAAGCAATTTGAGGCAATAGACTTCGACACGATCATTTCGGCATACCTGAAACCGCCCGGCGCCAATGCCCCGTGGAAGGCAATTTGGGAGCCTGCGCGGTTTTCGAGCGATCTATCCGGCATGCTGCCGGTGATCGTCCGCCATCCGCGATTTTTTCTTTCACTGTTGAAGGCTGCGGTTCGCGATATCGTCCATATGCGGTTTGGGCGACGTCATTTCGAGCGGCTCCTGGAGCCTGGAGACATCATCGTCTCGCTCGGCGCCGGTTGGGGGTTTCCCCACTATATGAAGCATATCGCGCAAGCAAAGCGGCGCTACGGGATCCGGTTTTCAATGCTGATCTACGATCTCATTCCGATCGAGAATGGCGGCTTTGTCGAGCAACAGCACGTCACTCAATTTCAAAATTGGCTTCAGGCAGCCATTCCGGTGACGGATGTGGTGCTCACCATTTCGAGGCATTCGCGGAATGCCCTGACCAAATGGGCGGCCGAGGCCGGACGGTCACTGCCAAGTGTCGAGGTCGTGGCGCTGGGCTCCAGCCTGAGCGATCGGCCGCTCGCCGTGGAACGGATGACGATAATCCTGCCGCAGCCGTATGTGCTGTTCGTTTCCACGATTGAAATCCGGAAGAACCATCGGCTGCTCGTCCGGATATGGCGTCGGCTGCTGGAGCGGCACGGCGCGGATGCCGTGCCGAACTTGATCTTTGCCGGGCAGGTCGGTTGGATGGTCGACGACCTGCTGACCGACCTCGCGGCGAGCGACTATCTGAGCGGTAAGATCATACTGATGTCCGGGCTGTCCGAGGCGGAGCTTCGCCAGGCCTACCGTTCCTGCCTGTTCACGGTCTTTCCGAGCCTTTGCGAGAGGTGGGGATTGCCGGTCGCGGAGAGCTTGGTGCATGGCAAGTTCTGCGTTGCCTCGGACCGCTCGTCGATTCCTGAAGTCGGCGGCGATTTGATCGATTATTTCGATCCAACCAACGATGACGACGCGCTCGGGAAGATCGAGCGAGTGGTGTTTGATTCCGGTTATCGGGCGGCGCGTGAGGCGCGGCTGCAGGCGGAGTATCGTCCCCGAGCCTGGGCCGACTGTGTTCAAGCGCTCATCAGCAAGCTTGACGGACGGGTACCGCCGGTCGCGGAACCATGATGTGCCGGAAGTTGGGATTGCCTTTCGCATGCGGGGCTTTGCCAAATCCACGAAGAGGCCGCGGCCCCAAACAGTGCCAGCTACTTTCGAGCAATCGGATAGCGGGAATGGCGATAGCTGACCGGCCGAGGTATCCGGCTGGCTTCGCAAACACCTGCTGTTGCCGAGCAATAGTCCTTGCACCGACCCAGAACGGATCCTCCAGGAACGCTGTAGTTGCAGGCTTCCATGCAATAATCCCATCCTGAACCGCAGTCCAAAATAAACCCGACAGGTTGGGCGCCGGCGGCGAGGGGGGAACCCACGGCAGTCGCCAGTCCAAATATCAAGGTTGCCGCAGCATGAATCGGCAAGCGGATCATGAGTGCCTCCATAGGCGGGGAACAATTCGCGCCGCATGAGAACGTCGGCTGCGTCCGATCGGTTCCAAGGTCGGTTCGTCGTCAGCGGGCTCGGCGGGCAGGCTTCATTCGACCAGACCAAGCCATGGGGACCCGGCCAATGGCGGGCAGGGAAATTTTGCCGCCCACGCTCTTGTAGTAATACTCATTGCGGGTGGCGATCAACGCGGTGTCTCTCCGTCTCGAAGCGATCCTCACTCCAGATTCCTGTAGCGGCGGTCGTCATAGAGCGCGCCCATCATGTGGCCGACCTTTTCGCGGAACTCCCGCGTGCCGGCCGCGAGGCCATGGGCGTCGAGCGCCGGCAGGTCCTTCCATAACTCGGTTACGGTGAAGTGATTCAACCGGTTGTTCTGCTGCCATAGCTCGTAACGCTCGGCGCCCGGTTCGCGGCGGCTGTCGGCGGCGAGCTTCTTCATCATCGCTATGGCATCGTCCTTGAACGGACCCGTTACGTCCACATGGGTGATCACGTAGATCGCCTCCTTGCCGGCTGGCGCCGAGGTCGGGCCGAGGTCGATGCCGGTGTCGAGCCGCTCGTCATAAAAACCGATGCGCAGCGGATCGAGCTCCGCGCGGAACTGCTTCATGGCCGTCCCGCCGCCATGGGCTTCGAACGCCTTCCCGTCGTTCCAGGCTTCCAGGATGGCGAACTGGCTGTGCCGTTCGAGGTGCTGGAGAACCTCATAGCGCAGATTTCCAGCCTCCTTGCGGCTCGCGGCGGCAACCCGCCGCAGCAGATTCGCGGTCTGCGTCTCGGCGGCGGGCGCAACCTCGATGTAGGTGACCACATAAGCGGATTGATTGTCGGCAGCTTGCGCCAGTGCCCCAGGCGGAGCCGCAACCACCGCCAGTACGGCGGCGCCCAGCGCCACGGGAACAAACCGGAGGAAACGCTTCGAAAAAGTATTCATTGAACCTCTTCGCATCCCTTGAGCCTCTCTATCGTCTGCCGCCTTGCCGGTATTGTATGCTACATGCCGGCGGCGCGGCTGTCCCGGTTGCGACCAGCGTGCCGCATGGTTCGGCTGCCGCCACTTGGGGCGGCAGCCGCGCAAGCCAATAGGTCCGCACCAGGGCGGCCCCAAAGCATTCCGGTGCGCTCGGGCTGCCTACTTCAGCTGGTCCGCCACCTTGTCGACGCCGGCCTTGCCGCAGGCCTCTTCCTGCGGCCCGCCCTTGGGGGCTCCGCTCAGGCCGACGCCGCCGATGGTCACGTCGCCGACCTTGATGGGGACGCCGCCCTGCAGCGGAATGACGTCCGTCAGCGCGCGCTGGCCCGAGATGTTCTGGCCATTGCCGGTGGCGGCGGTGGCGGCGGCAGCAGCGGTATCGGTGCGCTGCGCCCATTCGGCCGACGGCCGCCCGAACGTTTCCGCCGTATAGGCCTTGCGGCGCGCGAGCTCGATGTTGTGCGGCGCCGCCCCGTCACCCTGGAGGAAGACGCGCAGCCGGCCGGTGCGATCGACGACGGCGACCGATACGTGATCTCCGCATTCGGCAAGCGCCGTCTCCGCGATCGTCAAGGCCATGCGGACCGAAACGTTCTTCTCGGTCAGCACTTGCGCGCCGGCGGTGGCCGGAACAGCGATGATCGCAGCGACTGCGGCAGCGGCGGCCAAACGAATCGACATATATATATCCTCCCTCGGTTCTTGGAACTTGAGCACGGATCACAGGCGTGTATCCGGGGCCGGCGATAGCCGACACGGGCGATTATGTCACTAGCCGAAGCCGTGCGGAAGGACGGGGGAGCGGCGATGCCGCGGTGCAGGGCGTGAGCGCCTCAACCGCAAGTGCCGGCCCGATCCGCGCCGGCGCTTCTTCAGGGGGCGAATTACGCCGCCGCCCCGTTCCGCTTTTGCGCGGCAAGGCGTGGGAAGTCGAGCTCCCGTACCGGGCAGGGTCGTCCAAACAGGAAACCTTGCACATGGGTGCAGCCGGCCGTGCGCGCGAGCATGAGCTGGTCTTCGGTTTCAACCCCCTCGGCGACCGTGTCGACATGGAGGCTGCGGCCGAGATTGGCGACCGCAGCCACGATCGCGGCGCAATCCGCGTTGCTCGATAGCTCGCTCACAAACGACCGATCGATCTTGATCTGGTCGAACGGGAACAACCGCAGATAACTCAGCGACGAATAGCCAGTGCCGAAATCGTCGAGGACGATGCAAATGCCGAGCTTTCGCAGCTGATGCAGGGTCTCGAAATTCTCGGTGCTGCCTTGCATCAGGACCGATTCGGTGATCTCCAGCATCAGGCGATCCGGCGGCAGGCCCGACTCGGCCAGGATGTGGGAGATGGTCTCGACCAGGTTGCCGCGCCGAAACTGCACCGGCGACAGATTGGCGGCGACCTTGCACTGCGGCGGCCACCCGGCGGCGTCGGCGCAGGCCTGGCGCAACACCCATTCTCCGATCGGGTTGATCAAGCCGCTCTCTTCGGCCAGGCCGATGAAATCGTTGGGCGCGATCTGGCCACGCGTCGGATGACGCCAGCGGATGAGCGCCTCCATGTTGGCGATCTCGTTCGTCCTGATGTCGACGATGGGATGGTAGTACAGCTCGAATTCGCCGCGCGCGATTGCGTCGCGCAGATCGATTTCGAGGGCACGGCGCGCGTCCGCATCCGCCCCCATGGCGGTCTCAAATAGGCGGTAGGTATTGCGGCCGCCGACCTTGGCTTTGTAGAGGGCCAAATCCGCGCTCTTGATCAGTTTGTCGACATCGGTTCCGTGCTCGGGCGCAAGCGCGACGCCGATGCTGGTCGAGATGTCGACTCGATGATCATCGAACGTATAAGGGGCGGACACCGCTTCGAGCAGCCGGTCTGCGGTCGCGGCGGCGGCTTCACGCTGATCTCCCTCCACAGCGGCCAGGACCGCGAATTCGTCGCCACCGAGCCGGGCCACCGTGTCGGTCTCGCGCAGGCAAGCCACCACGCGGCGTGCTACCACCTTGAGCAGCTCGTCGCCGACCGGATGTCCCAATGAATCATTGACCGCCTTGAAGATATCGAGATCCAGCATGAACAGGTTGAAGGTCTTGCCGCTGCGGCGCAGGCGGGCCAGGCTTTCCTCCATTCTCTCGCGCAAGACCGCACGATTGCAGAGGTCGGTCAGGATATCGTGGCGGGCCAGATAGGCGATCTGCGTCTCGGCCTTCCTTTGCGCCGTGATGTCCTGGTGGATGGCGACCCAGCCTCCATCCCGCATCGGCTGATGGCTGACCGCGAACACGCGGCCGTCGCGCAACTCGTTCATGGAATAATAGGGTTGCGATTCGGCGACCGCCTCCAGACGTTCCTCCACATAATGTTCGGCGTCACGCGGACAGCAGCCCATCGCCACGCGCGCTTGCAAGATGGCGCGCAGCGTGGTGCCGGGTTTGGTCAGGTCCGCCGGCAGCCCGTACATCTCCCCGTAGCGCGCGTTGCAGACGACCAGACGCTGATCGCCATCGAACATGCACAGGCCGTGCGCCATGTTCTTGAGCGCCGTGTCGAACAGCACGTTCGTTTGCTCCAGCGAGCGCTTGGATTGCTCGATGGCCGCTGTCGCCGCCGCGAGATTGTGTTGCCGGCGCACCCCGATGGTGATCGCGAACAGCACAATGGCGGTCAGGAAGAAGCCGATTTGCTGATATTTGCGCGCGGTCAATACGGCCTGCTCGAAGATGTCGCTTTCGGCCAGTCCCACGATGGCGATCAAGGGCAGTCCGTCGAGGGCGCGGTAGGAGATCAGCCTTTTGATCCCTTCGAGGGTCTTGGTGTTCCTGGTGTTCCAGAAGCTTCCGGCCGGTTCTTGTCCGACCAGCCCGAGCATGGTCCTGCCCGGCACCGATTGACCCACAAACCCGCGGGCTGCGGCGTCACGGCCGCTGCGGAGGCGGATGATCCCGTCCAAGCCGATGAGTGCAATGATCCCCCCAGGGCCGATGTCGATGGAATTATAGATCTTCTCGAGCTCGACGATGTCGAGCGATGCTCCAATGACGCCGTCGAACGATCCGTCGGGTGTTGATAGCCGCCGCGTCAATTGAATCGACGGCTTGCCGGACAGATGGCCGATGGAAGGTTTGTTGATGTAGAGCTCGTCCGCCGTCGATTCCTGCTGCACACGGAAAGGCTCCCGATCGCTGATGTCGACGGTGGAGCGGACCGGCCCGAGGCTTGATAGTCTGATGACCCCATCCGCCCCGGTGATCGAGAAATGCACGGCCAGGTTATTGCGCGTCGTCGAGCTGTCGATCCAATGGTTCAGGTCGAAATGAGCAGGATCTTGTTGGTACAGCTTTCGCAGGACCAGGAGCTCGCTATCGGTACCCTTGATCGCCCGCGAGATATACTCTTCGAAAATATGGGCCAGATTGGTGCCCTGCCGCAGTCCGTCTTCGTAGGCGCGATCATGCGCCTCGGTGGTGAGGAAATAGACCCCGCCCCAGATGGCGACGATCATGGTCACGCCCAGATAGGTCGTGGTCTGGGCGAAGGCGCGGATCCATTGCGACATGCGGGAACTCTGAGGGGTCAGGTCAGCCGATAACCGGGGCGTCGGGTCCGCTGACTCTAGGTGTAATTGATTACCTACCTCTTTAGAGGATGCCTCGCGACGAGATGCAACCACAAGCCGGCGATCGCGTCCGCGGGACGCCGTCGGGATGATTTGGGAGGCGACGCTCGCTCCTCCAGGCGGCTTCGCCTGCAGCGAGGCCGGTTCGACCGGAAATTAGGTCGTTGTTAACCGTCGGCGAGCCCCGGCACCGCTCGGTCTTGGAGATCGGCCGGCGAGCTCTTGCGGATGGCGAGGCCCATCGGCCGCGGACGATCCTGTGCCTTGAGCCCGGAGTTAGGGGTTTCCTCTCGTACCGGCTCATGCGACAATGCGGCATGGGAAAACAACAGATGCGCCTGATCGCCTTCACTCTCGCGGCGTTTGTCGTCACTAGCCCGGCCGCCGCTCAGAGCTGGAAGGAATACAGCTATCCCGATTACGCCTTCACGGTCGCTTTTCCGGCCGAACCCAGGGTCGAGACCACGAACTATCAGACCGCCGACGGCCGCTCGGCGCCGGCGCGGGTCTATTCCGTCGCGGCCGCCAACGGCGTGTTCAAGGTGACGGTCGTCGATCTGTCGAATGCCGCCCTGGAGGAAAGCGCCGTGATCGACCACGCGATCAAGGTCTTGTCGCAAGACGGCGAGATCAAGGTCGACATACCTCACCGCATCAGCCGGGTGTTCGGGCGTCAGCTGAGCATCCAGGCGCCGGACGGCAGCCGTTCATCGGTCGCGGTGTTCTATCACGACCAGCGCCTTTATCAGATCGAGGGCAGGGTGCTCGCGCGCAGCAGCACAGCCGACGCCATCC
>Ga0182024_10019957_pt1 | contig 12291 bp, 13 predicted proteins | sample P32metaG_FD_120480 | JGI IMG/M metagenome (GOLD analysis project Ga0182024, IMG submission 120480) | Permafrost microbial communities from Stordalen Mire, Sweden - P3-2 metaG (Illumina Assembly) | ecosystem: Environmental > Terrestrial > Soil > Wetlands > Permafrost | place: Sweden: Stordalen...
AAGGCGGTGTTCGACCTGGATCTTCTGGCCACCTATCGCGGTGTCGAAGCGGCCATGCCCTTCCTGGAGCAATCCAAGTGTGGCTCGATCATCGCCGTCTCCTCCACCGCCGCCCTGGAGGATTTCCTCGGTCCCCAGGCCTACAACGCTATCAAGGCGGCGGTGATCAATTACGCCTCGGCGCTCAGCCAGCAGCTCGCGTCCAAGAATATCCGGGTCAACACCGTCTCGCCCGGACCGGTGTTCATCGTCGGCGGTTCCTGGGACATGATCAAGACCCACATGACCCACCTCTACGACCAGACCATCAAGGCCGTGCCGATGGGCCGGCTGGGCACCGGCGAGGAGGTGGCCAAGGCCATCGCCTTCATGGCCTCGCCCGCCTGTCCGTTCATGACCGGGACCAATGTGGTCATCGACGGCGGCGTCACCAAGCGCGTCCAGTATTGAGGCGGGGGCCATGGCCGAACCCGCGCGCAGGCGCCTGAACGCCGTCCTCATCGCCGGCGGCAAATACCACGACATCGACTTCGCCCGGCTGGAGATCCTCAAGCTTCTGGCCGGCGACGACAGGGTCCGGGTGCGGGTGTTCGAAGACTACGCCAACCTCACCGCGATCAAGGCCGCCGACTTCCTGATCAGCTACACCTGCGATGTGACCCCGCGCCTGGACGAGCAGGAGGCCCTGCGCGCCTGGCTGGAGGCGGGCGGGCGCTGGTACGCCCTGCACGGCACCAACTCGATCCTGCGCTTTCTCGCCGACGGGCGTGTCGATAGCCCGCGCTGGGCGCCGCACTTCATGGAGACCCTCGGCTCGATGTTCATCGCCCACCCGCCGATCGCCCCCTACACCGTCACCGTCGCCGATCCGGGCCATCCCCTGGTCGAGGGCGTCAGCCCTTTCGACGCCGATGACGAACTCTATCTGGCCGAAACCTACGGCGAGCTCCACGTCCTGCTGGAAACCGAGTTCGAGGGCGAGGCGACCGGGTTCGTGGAGCACAGCTGGCCCAAGGCCAAACACCCGGTCTTCTACCTGCATCCGGTGGGCGCCGGAGAGGTGCTCTACCTCACCCTCGGCCACTGCCGCGGCCACTACGACATGCAGCCGATGATCGAGTTCTATCCGGTTCCGGAAAAGGGTTCTTGGGCCCTCCCGGTTTTCCATGACCTGCTCGGGCGCGGCCTCGAATGGGCCAAACAGCCGGCGCTGGCGAAAGGAGCGGCGGCGTGAGCGTCCATTTGTTCGCGACGATCGAGGTGAAGGCCGAGGGCTTTGCCCGGTTCACCAAGGTCATGGGCGAGGTCGTCCCCATCGTCGAGGCGGCCGGCTGGAAACTCGTCAACGCCTTCTCCCTGCGCACCGGCCAGCTCCACACCGTCATCGACCTCTGGCAACTCGACGACTTCAACCACCTGGACCTCGGCATGAGGGCCCTGGCCGCCCATCCGAACTTCCCTGACATCCAAACCGTCCTCCAGGAGACGATCATCAAGGAAACCCTCTGCCTGGCGGACAAGCTCGTCTATCCGGGGCTGGAGGGCCGGTAGGAGGGCGAAATGACGCGATCGCGTTAAGCTGGAACCCCAGGGCTTCGAGTTCGGGTTAACAACGCGCGTCTCTTTCCCCCCTTCGGGGAAGTACCGGCGAAGCCGGGGATGGGGGCAGCGCCTGCGTGGCCCCCATCGTCTCGCGCGAAGACGGGAGAATGCGCTAGAACATCTCCATGGCCGCCGAAGTCTCCCTCAAGCCCCGCGATTCAAAGCGAGAAACCGCCTCCGAAGTAGAGGCGTTAGGCGGACGGCTAAAGGGCGCGCGCCTGGCGGCGCACCTCACATTGGACCAGTTGGCGGCGCGCTCCGGCGTCAGCCGAGCGATGCTCTCCAAGGTCGAGCGCGGCGAGAAGAGCCCGACGCTGTCCATCATTAGCCGCATCGCCCGCGGCCTTGACCTTTCACTCTCCGCATTGCTTGGGGCCGAGCCGGATCCCGCGAAGATCGTCGTGATCCCGCGTTCGAAGCGATTGGTCTACAAGGATCCTGAAACCGGCTTCGAGCGCCACCTTCTCTCCCCGACGCACGTCGACAATGGGGTGGAATTGCTGATGCACGTCATCCCGCCCGGCAGCTCATCGGGAGAGCTGCCAACCTATACGACGCGGACCGAGAAGTACTTGGCGGTCCACCAAGGCGCCCTGGTCCTGCTGGTCGGCGAGGCTCGCTACCAGCTCGCCGCCGGCGACGCCCTCTATTTCGAAGTCCGTTCCAACTACCGGCTGCTGAACGAAGGGGACGAGCCCTGCATCTACTACATGGTCATCGTTCGACAGCGCTGAACCCGCGCTACGCCGGTCGCCGAACCTGCGGCGTCGGAAGTGCCACCATCTTCACCTCAGACGATTCCCATCTCTGGTTCGGCGGCGATGACGCGTCGGTCAGCGCTTGTCCCTCTTCGGTCGGCGGCAGGAACAATACGGCCTTGACGCATTCTCCCCGACAATGCGCCTCGACGGCCTCGGCGATCTCGGAGAATGGAAACTTGGTGATCAGCTTGTCGAAGGGAAATCGTCCCGCGCGATGGAGATCCAATAGTTCGGGGATGAACTCGTCAGGAAAGCTGTCGCCTTCGCTGATCGCCTTTATGGTGTGTCCAGAGAGGATCAACTGGGCCAAATCGCCGGGCATCGGCTGGGCATGCTCGGCAACAGCAACGACCCCCAAGACGCCGTGGGCGCAGAGTGCGGCCAAGGCCGACACCAGCACCTCGTTGCGCCCTGTCGTGTCCAGGCCGTAGGCCAGCCTCTCGCCACGATCGCCCGGATGCTGGCGGCCACCTCCGACACCCTGGGGTCGATAGCGTGGGCCGCGCCCAGCTCCAGGGCGAGCGCGCGACGCGCCGCGATCGGCTCGACGACGACAATAGGATCACACCCGCGCACGACTGCGCCCATGACCGCACTTAGTCCAACCGCGCCGCCGCCAAAGATGGCGACCGCCGATCCGGGCTCGCAACGCAGCGATCTCATGATGGCCCCGGCGCCAGTCTGGATCCCACAGCCGAGGGGCCCGAGAATTTCCAGCGGAAGGTCATCCGGCACTTTGACGACATTTCGTTCACAGGCGAGCGCGTGTGTCGCGAACGAAGACTGGCTGAAGAAGTGGCTTGAAACCGCTGTATCATTCGCATGAAGCGCGCGCGAGCCGTCAGGACGGTGGCCAACCAAGTTCAACGCAAACGCCTGCTCGCAATAGGACGGCAGGCACGACCGGCAGTTTGGACATGAACCGCAAGAGTTGAAGGTGAGCACGACGCGATCCCCTGGCGCCACCTTGGTGACCGCAGCGCCGGTCGCCTCCACGATGCCCGCGGCTTCATGCCCGAGCACGATCGGATTCTGCAGGTGCGGGGCGTCCCGGAACATGAGGTCCGTGTGGCAAACGCCAACGGCGACGACCCGAACCAGGATCTCGTTGTCACGCGGATCGTCGAGCAAAACCTCACTCAGCGCGAACGGCCGAGCGGCTCCTCAGCACAATGCAGCGGCAATCTTCATTCCAGGCGTGTCCTGCACCAGACGGTCCGCACTCTCGGCGAAAGCGAGGCAGCCCGCGACCGATTTCTATCATAGTAGATTTTTCTTTCAACTCCCCCGGCTCCCGTGATATCGATTTCAGAGTACCAAGGCGCCCGACCGAGGTCCTGAAAGGGTTCCCAACCCGCAGCTTCAACGGCCGTCGAGCACGAGCGGCTTGCTCGATGCCGAAAAGAGATGATGGCGATCTGGAGGATTGAAGTGGAATTTAAACTCTTGATTGATGGAGCGCTTGTCAAAGGCGCGACCGAACAGGGGGTGATCAATCCGGCCACGGCGCGGGTATTCACCACTGCACCGCGCGCCGACGAGGCGCAACTCAACGCCGCGGTCGCGGCCGCGAAGCGGGCGTTTCCAGCATGGGCCGCGCGCCCCGTCGATGAGCGGCGGACAAAGCTTCTCGCCTTCGCTGACGCCATCGAGGCGCGCCTCGAGGAGTTCGTCGGGGTGCTGACCGCCGAACAGGGAAAGCCCATTCCGGACGCTCAGTTCGAGTTGGCGGCCGCCGTGGGGATCCTGCGTTTCACCGCCGGGATGGACACGCCGACGCGCGTGCTCATCGAAAACGACACGACCCGTCTCATCCAGCATCGCACCCCGCTCGGCGTCGTGGCGGCGATCACGCCGTGGAATTTCCCGGTCATGCTGCTGATGGTCAAACTCGCGCCCGCCTTGATCACCGGGAACACGGTCGTTGCGAAACCCGCGCCGACGACCCCGTTGACGGGGCTCCTGCTCGGCGAAGTCGCGGCCGATATACTCCCCGCCGGCGTGCTGAACGTCATTGTGGGGGACAATGAACTCGGCGCATTGCTCGCCGGCCACCCCGACGTCTCCAAGATCGCCTTCACCGGGTCGACCGCGACAGGCCGCAAGGTAATGGAAAGCGCCGCGAGTTCGATCAAGCGAATGACATTGGAGCTAGGCGGCAACGATGTGGCCATCGTACTCGACGACGCGGACGTCAAGCAGATCGCCCCGAAGATTTTCGCGTCCGCCATGATGAATGCGGGCCAAGTCTGCGTTGCGACCAAGCGCGTATATGCGCCGCGCGCACTCTATGGCGAGCTATGCAACGAGCTGGCCAAGCTCGCGGACGCGGCCGTGGTCGATGATGGCGCCAAGCAAGGAACCCAGGTCGGACCCATTCAGAACCGCCAGCAATACGAGAAGCTGAAGGGCTATCTCTCGGAAGCCAATGCTCGTGGCACGGTCATCGCCGGCGGGGCGCCGCTTGATCGCGAGGGCTACTTCATCCCTCCGACGATCGTTCGTGACATGCCCGACGATTCTCGCTTGGTGCGCGAAGAGCAATTCGGACCTGTACTGCCCGTGCTCCACTACGCTGACGTCGCCGACGTGATCAGACGCGCCAACGACACTGAATATGGTCTTGGCGGATCGATCTGGACGTCGGATCCCGAGCGTGGCGTAGAAGTTGCGATGCAGATAGACACCGGCGCCGTGTGGATCAACAAGCACCTGGACCTGCATTTTGAGGTATCGACGAGTGCCGCGAAACAATCCGGCCTCGGAAGCGAGCTAGGACAAGACGGCCTGGAAGCTTACACACAGGCTAAGCTGATAGATGTCGCCTTGAGATCTTAGCGCGAATGGACTGCCGGGGTCTACGGAAGGCTGGGTGGCGGCGTCGATCGCGGGTTCGCGACCGCGCCGCAGCCGACCAAATTTACGATTGTCGATGCTGCTGGACGCACTGGGGACTCCACGATGGATTTGGGCATAGGCGGCCGCAAGGCGATCGTCGCGGGCGGCAGTGCGGGCATGGGCAAGTCGAGCGCGCGAGCCTTGGCTCGCGAGGGGGTCGAGATCGTGCTCTCTGCCCGTGGCGAGGCCCGTCTGGCCGCGGCCGCGCAAGAGATCGCCGCCGAGACCGGATCAGAGGTAACGCCCGTCGTGGCCGACCACGGAACCGCGCAGGGTCGCGCGCGGCTGCTCGAGGTCTGTCCGGAACCCGATATACTGGTCATTACCTGCACCCCGCCAGTAGTGACCGAGGATTTCCGCGACATCACCGTGGAGGACTGGAACGCCTCGGTGGCCACGACCCTGGTCGGACCGATCGAGCTCATGCGGGCGACCTTGGATGGCATGGCGGTCCGCGGCTTCGGCCGGATCGTCAACATCGCCACCGGCGCGGCCAAATACCCAGCCGTGATCAGGCTGCTGTCGGGCCCGACCCGCTCGGCCCTGGTGAACTACACGGTCGCCGTCTCCAAAGCGATGGCGAGGCACAATGTGGCGATCAACAACATCCTGCCCGGCATGTTCCACACCGCGACCATGTACGAACGCTTCACCGCCGAAGCCGAACGCAACGGCACCAGTTATGATGACGAGGTGACCAGGTTCGTGGCCCAGTGGAACATCCCCGCCGGGCGCTTCGGCGATCCCGATGATCTGGGAGCCTTCGTCGCCATGTTTTGCAGCCGCCAGGCCAATTTCACCATCGGCCAGAGCCTCGTCATCGACGGCGGCCTGATCAACGGCCTGTTCTAAATTGGCCGGATCGAACCTGCGCATCGTGTTGATCCACGGGTCGCTGTACGGCGGGTGGTGCTGGGAGATGGTCGCACCGCGCCTGCGGGCGGCTGGGTACGAGGTCGCCGCACGGGACCTGCAAGGCGGCGGTTCGGACCCGACGCCGCCGCATGGTGTGACGTTCGCCGACTATATCGTCCGGATCGCCGGTGGACCGATCTCGCCGCCCGCCGAGGAGACGGCCGAGCAGGTCGCCGGCCTCGTCTATCTGACGGCCATGCTGCCGAAAGACGGGGAGACGCTCGGAACCATGGTCGAGTTTGGCGAGGACTCGGTGCTGCGCGGCGCGCGCCCGAGCGAGGTCGCCGGAACCACCGCATTCGAGAAATCGCTGGCCGTGGAGATCTTCTACAATACGACGCCTCCCGCGCTGCCCGAGGCGGCGATAGCGCGGCTCGCAAAGCTGGCGCCGAGCGAACCCTTTATGGCGCGGATCTCGCTCAGCGCCGCCCGCTGGGGCGCGATCCCTAAGACCTATATCCAGTATATGCGGGAGCAGGCCATACCCCTTTCCGTGCAGCGGTGGCTCTGCGCGCGAGCTCCCGGAGTCGCGGTCCTGGCGCTGGATACGGACCATTCCCCCTTCCTTAGCGCTCCGGGCGAGCTGGCCGCGTCGGTCGACGCCATCGCGAAGGCCCTGGTCGGGGCATGACCACCCTGCAGACCTTCGAGATGCTGATCGATGGCGAGTGGCGCCCGTCGTTGTCGGGCCGCTGGTTCGAAAGCGTAGATCCCTACACCGCCCAGACTTGGGCTAGGCTGCCACGCGGCGACGCCGCCGATATCGACCGGGCGGTACAGGCCGCCCACGCCGCCTTCGAGAGCGGCCCGTGGGCCGACATGACCCCCAGCGACCGCGGGCTGCTCCTGTATCGCCTAGCCGATCTGATCGAGGCCGATGCCGAGCACCTGGCGGATCTCGAGGTCCGCGACAACGGCAAGCTGATGGTCGAGATGCTGGGCCAGATGCGCTATCTGCCGCGGTGGTTCCGCTACTATGGCGGCCTCGCCGACAAGATCGAGGGCGTGGTCACGCCGATCGATAAGCCGGGCCTGCTGCACTACGTCACCTATGAGCCGCTGGGCGTGGTGGCCGCGATCACCCCTTGGAACTCTCCCCTGCTGCTGACGGTCTGGAAGCTGGCGCCGGCGCTGGCGGCCGGCAACACGGTGGTGGTCAAGCCGTCGGAACACGCTTCGGCCTCGATGCTGGCCCTGGGGCGCCTATTCGAGAAAGCCGGGTTCCCGCCGGGCGTGCTGAACGTGGTGACCGGCTTTGGTCCCGAGGTAGGTGAGCCGTTGGTCGCCCACGCCCTGGTGGCGCGGGTGGCCTTCACGGGCGGCGACGCCGGCGGCAGGGCCGTCTATGAATCGGCGGCGCGCGGCCTGAAACGCGTGTCGCTGGAGCTCGGTGGCAAGTCACCGAACATCGTCTTCGCCGACGCGGACCTGGACGCGGCGGTCAGAGGCGTGGTCTCGGGCATCTTCGCGGCCAGTGGCCAGACCTGCATGGCGGGCTCGCGCCTGCTGATCGAATCCAGCATCCACGACGCCTTCGTCGAGCGGTTGGTGGACTTCATGCGGGGCGCCCGGCTGGGCGATCCGCGCTCGGCCGACACTGACGTTGGTCCTATCGCGACCGAGGCGCAATTTCAGAAGGTGCTGCGGTATATCGACATCGCCCGCGCTGAAGGCGCGCAGTGCGTTCTTGGCGGCCGCCGGGCCGAGATCCAGCCGGGCTGGTTCGTCGAACCTACGATATTCATCGGCGTGACCAATTCGATGCGGATTGCGCGCGAGGAAGTGTTCGGGCCCATCCTATCGGTGCTGAGGTTCGACGGCGAGGACGAGGCGGTGGCCATGGCCAACGACACGGACTACGGCCTCGCCGCCGGGGTCTGGACATCGAGCCTGGCGCGCGCGACGCGGATTCCCAGGCGATTGAAGGTCGGCACGGTCTGGATCAACGCCTACCGAGTGGTGAGCTATCTCGCGCCGTTCGGCGGTGTGAAGGCGTCCGGCATCGGCCGCGAGAACGGGGCGGCCGCCATCATGGAGTATCTGGAGGCCAAGAGCGTGTTCATGGGCGCGCCCCAGATCGTGGTCAATCCATTCACCCTTCGCTGAGGTCATGGCCCCGGGAACAACCATCAGCCATATGCGCCGCGACGTGCCGTTCCACGCCGGCAAGCCGATCGAGACCGATCCCGGCGTGTCGGCACGGGCCGGCTTGGCACAGCGGGCGGGCGAGAAGATCGGACGCTCTTCGGGAAGGGACATGTCCGACGTTTCCGACACCGAAGCCCTGGACCTCATCGAATACATGCTGTTGCCGAACACGGTGTCTTGCGGCGGCCCGTCCGTGCCGATCTGCTCCCGGTTCCGGCCGCTCGGCGACAACCCCGAGCGGTCGATCATGGAGATCATGTTCCTGTTCTCCAAAGCCCAGACGGAAGCCATCCGGCCCCGGCGAAGAGCCCCTGGCTGAACGAGGACGAACCCTGGTTGAAGGCCACCGACGTGGGTACGGCGGCCATTGTGGCCAACCAGAATACCGACAATCTCAAACGCATTCAGCGGGGCCTGCGGGCCTCGAAGAGGCCGGGCGTCCGGCCAGACCTTCATCGTGGCTGGGGGGGTGTGACCGGCGGAGAAGGCCGTTGTCGTGGGAGATCCCCGCCGATCGCCCACCCACGGCCTTTTCCAGTCACGCAGTCGGTGTCGTCCAGCGGCAGCGTCACGGTCGCGCGCAGGCCGCCTGCCGACCGATTCGAGAGAGAAACCGCGCCTCGGTGAGCGCGGGCGGCGGTTCGCACGATCGCCAATCCCAAGCCGATGCCGCCGGTTCGCGTGTTCCTCGATGGTTCCACGCGCGCGAAAGGCTCGAACACGCGCAGCAGGTCATCCTGGGACATCCCGGGGCCCCCATCGTCGATCTCGACCCGCGCCGCGCCGCCTTCGGCGCGGAGGCGAACGCGGGCGTAGCCGCCGTAGGTGATGGCGTTGTTGACCAGATTCATGAACAACCGCTTCAGCAGCATGGCGTCGCCACGCAGATTGACCTGGCATCCGGGCTCGATCGTCGCGTCGTGTCCCATGTCCGCGACGTCATCCACCACGCTTTCCACGAGCAATCGCAGGTCGAGCCATTCACGCCTCGCGGGCTGGGTCTCGCTCTGCGAGAAGTCGAGCGTGACGGCGATCATCCGCTCCATTTCGCTGATCTGGGCTTCGGCCGCGCGCCTGACCTCCGGCGGCGCCTCATGCAGGAGAAAGGCCAATCGTGTGAGGGGCGTCCGCAGATCGTGGGCGATGGCTCCGATCACGCTGGTGCGCTCGTCGAGAAGCTTGCGCAGGCGCAGTTGCATCGCATTGAGAGCGCGCGCCGCGATACGGATTTCGGTCGGCCCACGAACGTCGATGTGTTCGAAGTCGCCGCGGCCACTTCGATCCGCCGCCCTGGCGAAGGCGCGTATCGGCTCCGCCAGGCGGATGCTGAACAGCCAGGCGATCAAGACGATCGCCGCGACCAGCAAGGCGATCCATCTCAAGGTCGACAGGCGCCCCCTGGTCGGTTTCGGCTGGCGATACGAGACCACCCGCCAGGTTCCATCAGCCTGGCGAAAGGCGGCCTGGAAGGATCCAAAGATCACCGGAGAGAAGCGCGGATCGCCGCCGTAGAGACCGCCGGTCTTCAGCAGCCAAGGCTCGTAGACGCCGCGCGCGCCATCCGACGGAGAGCCGATGAGGGGTCGTTTCTCGTGGCCGCCATCGAACCTGACGTCGGCGAGAGGTGCGCCCATTTGAGCGGCGAGGGCCCACCGCAGCGCGTCGCTCGATCGACTGGTTTCACGGGTCGACGCCGGCGCGCTGGAATTCCGCTGGATTTCGAAATTCGTCAAATCACCGACGATGGGTCTGTCTTGAAGCAGTCGGCCCAACTCATAGGTGCTAACGGGAAGATCGGCGGGCGGCGGCATTCTGACGACCAGGCCAACGATGACCAGGGCCATGGTGGCGACGACGCCCAGGACGAGGAACAGGCTGTGACTGAAGATCGACCCTGGCAGAGGAGACCATGCCGGCGTCCTCACCGCTGCTGCACCTTGGGCATGAACATGTAGCCTTCATTGCGGACCGTGCGGATGAGTTCATCTGGCGCTCGGCTTGCGAGCTTGCCTCGCAAGCGACTGACACGGGTGTCGATGGCGCGGTCGAAAGCGTCGCTGCTGCTTCCCAGAGTGAGGTCGATCAACTGGTCCCGGCTCAGGATGCGCCCAGGCCGTTCCAGAAAGGCGTGCAAGAGCGCGAATTCTCCCTGCGACAGAGTGACGAGCACCGAGGTTGGATCGTAGAGCATGCGGCGTTGGATGTCGCAGTTCCAGCCGGCGAAGACGTAGACGGCGCCACGGTTCCGAACTCGCTCGGCGTTCTGGCGGCGGCGCAGGACCGCGCGGATCCGGGCCAGCAGCTCGCGGGGGGACACCGGTTTGGCAAGGTAGTCGTCGGCGCCCACCTCGAGGCCCACGATGCGGTCGGTCTCCGTTCCGAGAGCGGAAATCATGATCACGCCCACATCGCCCACCAGGCACAGGTCGCGGGCGAGGGACAGCCCGTCCTCTCCCGGCATCATGACGTCCAGGATGACCACATCGACGGTATGACGGTCCAGAAGGCGGCGCATCTCCGGGCCGCCGTCGGCCTTGAGCACCTGGTAAGCGTGACTCTCGAGAAATCCGCCGATCAGGTCGCGGACGCCCGGATCGTCATCGACGATGAGGAGCCGGATCGGATCCGCTCCCGGGAGCCGTTCAGCCTGCATGGAATCAGTCATACCGCAACGCCTCGATCGGGTTGAGCGCCGCCGCTCGTCGCGCCGGGAAGTATCCGAAGACGACGCCGATGAACGCGGAGAAGGAGAAGCTGACGAGATTGATTCTCGCGTCGAAGAGAAATGGCAGCCCCAGAACCGGCGCCGCGATCATGCACACGATGAAGGCCAAGGCCATGCCGACGAGCCCTCCGAGGCAGGAGAGCGCCACGGCCTCCACCAGGAACTGCAACAAGACTTCCCCGCCCAGAGCGCCGATGGCCAAGCGGATGCCGATCTCGCGCGTCCGTTCGGTGACGCTCACGAGCATGATGTTCATGATACCGATCCCACCGACCAGCAGGCTCACGCCGGCAACGGCGCCGACCAGGGCCGTGAGGCTGCCGACGGTGCTGGAAATGGTGTCGGAGATCTGCCTGGCGTCGAGAACGGAGAAGTTGTCTGGAGCGCCTTGCGTGAGCCCCCGCCGCTCTCGCAGCAGGGCTGCGACGGACACCTGAACGGCGGCGCTGTCGAACGCCGGATCGAGGGCGATCGTGATCGCGCCCACGTCCTGGTTGCCCGCGATCTGGCGCTGAACCGCTTTGATCGGCATCAGCACCACGTCATCCTGATCATTGCCGAACGTCCCCTGGCCCAGGGACGCGAGCACGCCGACCACCTCGCAGCTGAGGCCCTTGATCCGGAACGCGGCGCCGACCGGATGCTCTGCCTGAAAGAGAACCTTCACGATTGTGGCGCCGATCAGGCATACGCGCCTTCCCGACCGCTCCTCGTCAGCGGTGAACGACCGCCCCTCCACGACCTTCCAGTTTTTCGCCGTGAGATAGTCGTTCGTGGTTCCGTCGATCGTGGTGGACCAGTTCTGCGCGTTTCGCACCGCCTTGCCCTGATCGGTCGATTGGCCCGCGACGGCCGTCACGCCACCGATCTGCTGGCGGATCGCGGTCAGGTCCGTCAGCTTGAACGGCGGCGCCACATCCCTTCCGCTTCCCGAGCCGGGCCCGGCGCTCTGGCCGGGCCGCACCTGCAGAACATTGGCGCCGAGCGTGCCCACGGACGTCTTCACCGCCTGTGTGGCTCCGGCGCCCAGCGTCACCATGGTGATGACCGAGAAGACTCCGATGACGATGCCGAGGATCGTCAAGGACGATCTCAGCCCATGCCGGCGGATATCGCGCAGCGCTATGACAAGAGCGCTCCAGATCATCCGGCAGCCTGCGAAGCGGCGCCCGGCGCGACGATTCCGTCCCTGAACAGGATGATGCGCCGCGCGAAGCGAGCCATCTCGGGGTCGTGGGTGAC
>Ga0182024_10019958_pt1 | contig 12290 bp, 9 predicted proteins | sample P32metaG_FD_120480 | JGI IMG/M metagenome (GOLD analysis project Ga0182024, IMG submission 120480) | Permafrost microbial communities from Stordalen Mire, Sweden - P3-2 metaG (Illumina Assembly) | ecosystem: Environmental > Terrestrial > Soil > Wetlands > Permafrost | place: Sweden: Stordalen...
CAATCGAAATCCGCATCGTGAGGCGCACGCGCAGCCCGAGGCGGGCGCGGTCGGCGGCACCGACGGCAAACAGTGCGGTGGTGATCTGCAGCGGTACCACCATGGCGACGTTCAACGCGACCGACCAGGCGATGTAGAAGGCCGCATTCGCCTGCGCCGAGAGCAGTCCGACCACCATGATCGGGAGCGCCAGCACCGGCACCTTCAGCGCGAGATTCATCGCGTGGTGGGCGGATGCCGAACGCCACAGCCGGCGAGCAAGGATCGCAAGTGGTGGTCCGGCGCGATTACGAAGGCGCACCTCCGCCCGCGCGAAGCGGACCACGACGAACATCGACGCAATAGCGCCAGCGACCCACGTCAAGTAGATCGTTTCGCTGCTTCGGGACAGGAACAGCGTGACGGCGGCGATGGCCAACAACTTAGATATCGCGAACAGGGCGTTGCGCCAGAATTGCAGCGCCCCCCGCAACAGCCCAATGAGGGCATAGTCGAGCACCATCGTGCTCGCCGTCAGTCCCACCCCCGCAGCGAACAGCAGCACTCCAGGTGGACTTGCGAACAGCGGCCCACGTCCGATGCCGATCGCCGGGGCGACGAACGCATAGCCCACTCCGAGGAGCGCGCCTACGCTCCCCGTCAGCGCCAGCGCGGGGCCGAGCAGCGACCGCGTTTGCGACGCATCGCCGGCGAACTCGCCGATCAACAGCGTCTGAAAGCCGAGTGTCGCCGCAGTGGCCAGTAGCGTCATGGCCGAGATCGCCGCGCTCGCGATCCCGACATCGGCACGCGCGAAGTGCCGAGCAGCCACCCACCAGAACACGACACCAAGGCCGGCCGTGATGGACGTCGTGCCCACCAGGGACACGGAGTTGGACAGGAGCGCCCGGGTTGATGCTGCACGCTGGCGCGTGCTGGATACTGGGCCGACGGCCACGCTGACGGGGCGCCCGTCGGTCATCGCAGTCGCGTGGGCCCCGGACGCGGGACCGACGGCCGCTGTGACCGCATCCCAGCTGGAACCGACACCCGCGCTATCACCGCCCAGTCCGATCCCGATGAGCGCGCCCACGGTGCCGAGGGCTGTGCCCGCGATCACGTGTAAGCCCGCGTCGCGCCAATGCGGTGACGCCAAGCTTGGCGAACCGCAACCGCTTGCGCGAGCCATGGAGGTACAGGCTTGCCGTGGTCTCCTCCGAACGCAGGGGCCCACCGAGCGGAATGGTGTGGGTCCAGCTCTCGCCAGAACGCAACGTGATCCCCTGGACGCGCAGCACCGGCCGCGATCCGTGCCGGACGACCAGGTCATAACGTTGAGCCGTCGCTCCCTGGCGCATCACCCCCATCCGCACCGAGGAAGGACCCGGACCGGGCAGCAGCCACAACTCGGTCACTCCGGTACGTTTCTGCACCGCGACGGCGTCATGCCGGCCGAAGGCAACGGCGCCTACGAGCATGAACACGACGACCGCTGCGCTGAGCCCCCGGCTTCGCGTAGCGGCCAAAACCGCGGAGACCGTGAGTGAACGCGAACGTAGTTCGGACGTAGTGTTGCGCGCTCGACGGAGAGCCCCGATAACAGCGAGAACCAGCACGGTCCCCAGAACTGTGAGCGCCCAAGCGTGCGATACGAGCCCCCAGGGGGTAGCATCCAGCGCCAACCCGGACAGCGCCGTTAGCGCGAGGCTCACTCCGATGCTGTAGAGCGCGCGGTCCACGATGTCGAACGTGCAGCTGGGGATCAGCGCGACGGTGAACGTGTAGCCAGCAAAAAACAGCACGATCGGAACCCCTAGCACCGCGCGGAGCCAGATCGGACCGGCGCCGGTGAGCACGAGCGCCGTCTCAGCCGCGGCGAGACAGCAGACGAACACGAGGTCGCGCGAGACCCGGAGAGTGGCCAGCATGGTCAGCCCGAATCCCCGGTGAGCGGGACACCGCTCACGTCATAGAGCTGAATGGGTCCGTCGTCGAAAACGCGGTCCACCTCGGGGATACGGTCAAACTTCGCCAAGGCCTCAAGGGACAGCGGCTGCGTGTGATGATACGCCCCGGGTTCGCTCGCCTCAAAGTAGATGCCGACCACCGGCAACGCGGTACTCAGGCGGCGATCGATCTCGACGAAGCGCAGGCGACGGTTGTGGATGATGTCCACGTCAATCGGCCCAAACGTTTTAGATGAGATTAGCTCGGAAATGGGGATGAACTCGTGTCCAGGTACGGGGCCGCCATTGAGCGTCTGTGGGTCCTGCTCGCCGTAAGAGCCCATAATCTGCCGGTTCGAGCGGTCCGTGAGCATCCGATTGTGGACGCCCTCGTAGTCCTTCATCCACTCCGCGGCGGCGAGTGACAGCGGCTCGACGGTGCGCGAGTCAGATCCCACGATGTATGGGCCGGGCTGGCGGGTGTAGCGTGGAGTGCCGATGCTTATCCCGCCCACGAACAACACGAGCATCATCGCCAGCGTACCGAGCCGCCGCAGTCCCGCGGTTCCAACGCGCGCTGGGTGCAGCATGCTCGCCACCACAGCGCCCAGCAGCAGGCCTAAACCGATGAACACGAAGTCTGACGCTCGCCCGGACGTCTCCGAGCCAGCCTGAGTGAGCCGAAGAACGAGGCTCGCCGGGTAGGCCGCGGCGATCAGCGCAATCAGCACCATAAACGGCTGGCGCCGATGAAGTCGCCAGATCATCAGCAGGCCCAACGGCAGTGTGACCAACAGCAGCCCGACCGAAGCGAAGCCGGCAGCTCGCAACCACAACGGATCGGGCACGCCGTTTGCCGCGTGGAACGGCACCTTTGCCGTCGAGCCGCCGTCGACCACGCTGACCGCACCCGTGACTGCGGGCCCTAACGTGTTGCCGAGGTAACTAAGGGCCCCGCGACCGATCGTCACCAGCCACGCGGCTGCGCCGATGGCCACTAGAATGGTGACACCCGCCAAACGCCGCCAGCCAGATGTCTGAAGCACGGCTGACAGAATCGTCCAAGTCGCCGTCACGGCGATCAGGATGTATGAGGTGATGTGATGGGTGATGATCAACGCTGCGGCCATGACCAGCGCCATGACCAGGTGAGCACGTGGCTGTTGCGCCGATCTCTGCGCATGACTCAGCGCGAGCAACGTCATAACGAAGAACGCTAGGCCGAGTGTCTCGTAGGAGAACTGAGTCGAAAATTGAAGGAAGTTTGGGTTGGTCGCGTAGATTGCCACAGCAATGCCTGCGAGTCGGGCCGATCCGACAGCCAGCTCGAAAATCCGGAAAAGACCAACGGTCAGAAGCGTCCGGCTGAGCGCGGCCACAATCACGCCGGACAGGAAGGTGCTGATGCCCGTGAGCTTCACCAACGCATCCGCCACCAGCGGCAGACCGGGGAAGTAGGGATTGACCAGTGCGATGGGATTCGCCTGAAACAAGTGGTGGGAAGCAAGCATGTCCTCGAGCGTGCGCAGTTCATCCATCTCGGCGAACTGCGTGAACCGGATCGGGGACACGAGTACGTTGACCAAGTAAACGCCGACACCGAGGCCCACGCAGAGCGCGATGCGCTCACCTCGGGTCGCACTGGTTGACAGCAGTCCCGCCACCAGGGGGAAGAAGATCAGTGCCAGGCCGATCCAAAACAGCAACTCGCCGTGCGGCAGGGCGCGGCGGCTGAGGTAGTCGGCGTAACTCACCACGACGACCCCGAGGGCCGAGATCACCGGGATCACGCGCCCATACCAGCGCAGACGTGGCGCCCGTTCCAGGTTTGTTTTTTGGGCCCGCACGCGCTCGCGCAACGTGGGGCTCATGGCAGTACCGCTTGATATCTGAGCGTGTGAACGACGCTGCGGAAGGCGGACAAGGCACCTAAGGACGAGTCGATGCGCCAGTCGGCCTCCTTGTCGCGATCGAACCACACCACGGCGCGCACGCGAGGCATCAACCTCGGCACCACATCCAGCAGGCCAGTACGAATCCAGTCTGCCTTGCTCCCGCCCACCTCAGTAGAGGCTACCTCACCGATCATCACGGGACGTGAACTCAGTCGCGCCAGTTCCCGGTAAGAGGACAGGAACACGGCCGCGAGGCCTTCCCACTTCTGGTGATGCTCAGCGGTTCCCCAGTTGTAGCCGTCCAGGGCAACCCAGTCCACCCATCGATTGCCAGGATAGAAAGGAGCAAATTTGAGCCCCTCCTGTTCTACCTCAGGGCTCCAAACCCAGCGCACGTTCGTCGCCCCGTCTTGCCTGAACGCCGTTACGACGTGACGCCACGCCGCCACGTAGTCAGCGGCGGTATTTCCGTTGACGTCCACTCCCCAGCGCGACTTCGGGAGGTTCATCTCGTGCGCAAAGCGAATGTAGAGCGGACGGCCCCAGTCCCGCGCCAACTCCGCCGACCGTCGCAGGTAGCCGTCGTAGTCGCCCCGCGCGATGGCGCTCAGGGGGATTCCCGCGGACCCGAGCTCCGGGAGCCAGGTGACGATCGGACACGCTCCCACACTGTTCACGAACCGAAGCTGATCGTAAGTGGCAAGTGGCCCCGACCAATCCTGATACCACATGATCGCGGCCGGACGTCGCCCGACCTCCCGCACATACTGAGCGAGAGCGGCGGGGCTGCCGGGTACGCCGTCGAGGTTCACACCCAGCGCGATCCGTGGCCCCGCAGCGCCGCCGGACGGCGTCACCCACGCGGCAACGGGTAACACGACGACGAGCAACAGGATGAAGCACCACCTCCATCCCATCCTTGACAGAACGCCTGCGAACGCCGACGCAGCGGTCCTGGACGCCCTACGAAGACGCAAACCCGGTTTCACCACCACGTCTCGAGACAGCCGAAGCAAGAGCTTTCTGGGGTCCGTGGCTCCAGCTCCGAACATAGGTCATCAGCAGGAGCCGCTCCAGCCGATTGAGTTCGCGGGGATAGTGGTGTCGCTTCTGCTTGTTGATGTGGCCTCCGCACTCATCATCCAGCGATGCCCGCGGAGAAGCTTGGGGGGCAAAGTCGAGCGCCACGGACGGCCAACCGCGTCTTTTGAGATAGTAGGCAACCAGTGGCTACTAGTTCGCGCGGGCAAGGGGGCACCGGCGAAAGGCGCTTTGGCCCTTGCCGTCGCGGAGGAGGCCCGAGATCATGTCTTATTCGCTCTCCGTCTCTGCCTGTACACCCGATGTGGCCCGTACCGGCGCCGGCTCCGCATATACGCCAGTGGCCCGTAGACCATCCCCTTTCGTTCGATCCAGACCAGCTCGGACGGATAGTCCTCGCGCTTGTGTTTGTTGATGTGCGACTCCGGACTGAGCATCCACCGTATTCCCGCCGGGAGCTTCCGGCCGAAATCAAGGGCGAACCGTGGGTCGGCGAGCACCGTCTTCAGGTAGTAGGCCACGAGCCCGGCACCATAGGCGTAGACCTGACGTCGCAGTCCCTCATAATCGGCGCGGTGGGCATGGTAGGCGACCGCGCGAGGCTCGTACACGATCTGGTAACCGCAGAGGATTGTGCGCAGCAGGACCTCTGAGTCGACCCCCCCGAGAGCCGGGGTTCCGTTCCCCAAGGCCGGATCAAAGCCCCCGATGTCGCGCAGCGCAGCCGTGCGGAAGGAAAAGTTGTTACCTGTGCCAAACAGCCCGGCATTCCACGGGTAGAAGGGCTCATCGGGCGGACGATTCGCGCGGAGGTCGAAGAGTCGCCGCTCGAAGCCGCGGCCAAAGCCGCCATATTGCTCAAACCAGAGCTGGGCCGGGGTTTCAAGCTCCGACGGCCAAAGCAATCCAGATACAGCTCCGGCGGCTGGATTCCCCGCGAATGCCCTAGTGATTTCGGTCAGCCAATACCTGTCAACAACGACATCGTCGTCGGTCATGGCGACGACCTCGGTGTCCACGCTGGCCAGCCCGCGATTGCGCGCGCTTGCGCTGCCGCGAGCATCCTCGCGTACGTAGCTCACGCGCCCAGCTGTTGCGACGGAGAGCTCGTCCGCCAGAGCCCGCGTGCGCTCGGAAGTGGGCGCGTTATCGGCGATGATTACCCGGATGCGATCCAAGGGGTATGCGGATCCGAGGATCGACTCGACGCAGGTGCGCAGTCTTTCGGGTCGCTCCCGTGTCGGGATGATGATGGTCACCGCGGGCGCATCTTGGAGAAAGCTCTCGCGCTGACGCTGGCAACGGGGCTCCTCTGACGGAATGCCAGTAGTCGTGATCTCTGACACTGGCGGAAGATCGTCGGTCGCGAGATGAGCGCGAATCGGCTCCTCGCAGGCCTGCCAGATGGCTTCAGCCACCCGAGCACCTGACAATCCCTCAGGTGGAATATCGAGATGCAGGCTGGCGAGCGGCTCATCGTGCAGACGCACCAGGACCAGCGCTTGATTGTGTGGTTGATCCGGGTCCGGTGGAGGAAAACCTGAAATCGGCTGCTCAAGCTGAATCTCGACTAGGCGAACGGGCCCGAACGTATCTGAACCGCGATCTGACATCCGGGTCGCCATCGATTATCGCGGGTCGGACACGCGACCGCAGACCGCGGCGAACAGGTTGTCGTAGCCGGCGATCGTGCGGGTCCAGGAGTGTACGTCGGAGAACCGAGCGCCCCGCCATTCGTACACACACTCCAATGCGGTCTTGATAGCAGCAGGGTCGCGCGGAGGTACTCGAACGACGCCCTGGTAGCCTTCCGAGGCCTCTACAAGCCCCCCCACCGCGCTGACCACGACAGGTAGACCGGAGGCCATCGCGAGATGAAGAGGCCCGCTGGCCGACGAGCGATGGTATGGCAGAACCACGACATCGGCCTCGGAAAACAGCGCAGCGACCTCGTCATCATCGACGTATCGGTTGACGAACGTGATCCGATCTCGGTAGCGGCTGGCCGCAATCCGTTCTGCCGGCACCGTCCAACCCTCCCAAGTCTCTCCCACGACGGTCAGGTGAAAGCGGCGGGCCTCCTCCGGGGTGAACAGGTCCAGCGCTGCGACTATGTCCTCAACGCCTTTGAAGGGCCGTATGACGCCAAAATAAAGCAGCCGGCAGACACTCGGGTCTAGACGAGCGGCAGGAGCCGCTCGTCCGACGTATTGATCATACGGGCCGTGCGGGACGATCGCTACAGGACGATCATCGAGCTTGTAATGCTCCGTTAGCGCCGCACGATCGAACTCGTTGTGAACAATGAAGCCATTAGCCAGCCGCATCAGCATCGGTGCACACGTCTTTACGTACCAATTGGCCAATGGCATCTCCAATTCAGCAGTATCTAGCACCTCGTGAAACTCGATCACCAATCGAGCTCCGGTGAGCCGAGCCACTCCTGCCAGCAGGAGATAGCTGTGCAAGACCGTGCCAGTCCACCACTGCAATACCAGCACCTGTGGCCGCTCGGCAACCAGCAATCTCAGCGCACGTACCATACTGGCGCCCCAGTACCAATCGATGCCGTCCAGGACTCGGCTGTCTGCCGGATAGGTGAAGCGAACTAGGGGTGTACCTACCCGCGTCTTCCCTGGATAGAGGCGGGTGGGCATCATCTGACGGATCAGGATTGCCGAGATCTGATGACGCTGCCCGAGTGCGTTGATCAATCGATTTGTGTAGTAGCTAATACCGCTCAAGAAGCGACTGCCGCTGCCGACCACGCATACGCGCAGCCGCTCAGAATCCTGCAGCGTCTCTGGTGCGACGGAACTCGGCCTCCCGTCGCACGCCGCAGGGCCAGGCTCCCCCATTGCCAGACGTTCGGCAGTGCTCGTACCGGACTTCATTCCGACCCCGCGACGGCGAGCGAAACAGAGCCCCGGGACGAGCTGTCCAACTGCGCGCATATCAAACGAAGTTGGTCCATGTGACGGCCCGTGGACCGTCGATCGCTACCCCAATGGCTTGGCCAGCGAACATCGTTGCCCAAGCGTTCAGATGCGCTGAGGCGGGCTCGTAGATGAGTGCATAGCCATGATGCCCATCCTCTTGCGCGAGCGCTGCCAGACGTGCCACCGCGGAATCCAGACGAGGCACATCGACATGCAGCAACACAGCGGCTCGAATAGCTTGACCGGTGACATCGACCTGTTCAGGACCCACTTCGTGTCCGGTGGCCCAGCGCGGCATCCCTCCGGATGGCAGCTGATGTTCCCACGCCCAACGAGTGGCCGCGCGAGCTCGTTCGAGCAGACCATCGTCGTTACAAGCTGAAGCCAGCATCCATAAGCCCTCGACCGCATAAAAGTGCGGGTGGAGCATCACAATCGAGCCGTTCGGTTGCGTTTGAAACCGTCCGCCGTCATCCTGAGCGTCAACCGCTTGGATTGACAGTCGACGGGCGGCGTCATATTCGTCGGCGAGCAGCAGGGCTTGCACGCACTTGACGAGGTGCGGCCGGCCGGCCGTAGACCACGTCGGCGGACGACCGCTCGGTGGTCCGTCGGGGACTATCGCCAGGAGCCCTTCCGCTCTTTCGACATATCGCGCGAGCTGCCGCGCTGTCGCTTGGCCCTGCTCAACAAGTTGCGGCTCGTCCACCAGGCGGCCAAATGAAATCAATCCTGCAGAGATCATGCCGAGATCGAACGTATACACGGCACCGCTGTCCCAACCGGTCCTAGCCGACCGGTCCCCCACGGACAAACGCCTGATCAGCCACTCAGCTGCGCGGCGGCCGGCTCTGATCTCGCGTTCGTCTGGTTCGGAAAGCCCCGCCAACCAGCTGAGCGCATAGCCCGTGAGCTCGGGATATTCGAACGCCAGCTTATCGTTGGCGACGTCACGCCATGCACAAAAGCCACCGGCTTCCGACTGCACCCTCCCCGAGGCGAGCCACCGTCTAATCCCGTTGGCAACCGTCCTTCGGTCTTTTTCCGTATCTGCCTGAACCGGAGGATCAGCCATACGTCCGGACACGCGGCGCATCCCGCGACTCGGGCATCTCCCACGCTTTACTCAGCGCCCGGGACAACACCTGGTCTGCGTACCGACGCGGCAGGCCAGCGGTTGCTTCTCTCAGCAGTGCGTCGAGCGGATGCTCAGGCGATGGCCGCTCATAGATGTGATCTACCGAATCGAGAGAAACCGGACGATCGGCCAGGGCGTCGGCGATCCTGATCGCCGCCCGCCCGTCTCCATATGGGCATGGGGCCGCCCTCATCCGCTCATACTCGCGGTCATCGCTCAGAAGTAAACCTGCGGCGTCCACCAGTGACCGATGACTCGGATCGACGAGCTTGGCGATTCCCGAATCAATGCCCTCTGGACGCTCCGTCGTCTCACGAAGCACAAGTACCGGCGTGCCCGCCGCAGCAGCTTCCTCCTGCAGCCCGCCTGAGTCGGTGATCACCAGGTGGGCGTTGTGCAGAACCCACACCATCTCGCGGTAGCCGAGTGGGTCGATCAGGGAGACATTCTCCAGATCGCTCAGGTGCCGAAGTGGGGCGCGTCGAGCGCGCGGATTCAAGTGCATCGGGTAAAGGAAATGCACATCCTCCCGCGTGAGCGCCAGCTCGCGAAGTCCAGTAGCTATCTCTTCCATCCTGGAGCCGAGATTCTCGTTGCGATGGGCGGTGACGAGAACCAAGCGCTTATCTTGAGGGAGGCCCCTCAGCTCAGTTTCGCCGATGTCGAAATCGAGCTGCCCGACGTGTTTCATCGCGTCGATGACGGTGTTGCCCGTCAGATGCACGTGCTCCGACGGCACGCCCTCGCGCAGAAGGTTCGCCCGTGCCCATGGAGTGGGGGCGAAATGCATATCGGCCAACACTCCGGCGATGCGCCGATTGATCTCCTCCGGGAACGGCGAATACTTGTCGAACGTCCGCAGACCTGCCTCCACGTGCCCGATCCGGGTCTTGCCGTAGAACGCGGCGATGCACGCGGCCATCACCGAGGTCGTGTCCCCCTGCACCAGCACCCAGTCCGGTCTCTGCTCAGCGAGGATCGGCAGCATCCCTGACAGGACGGCGAGAGTTATGTCACCCAGGCTCTGCTGATGCGTCATCAGTGAAAGATCGAAGTCAGGTTGGATACCGAAGAGCTCGAGCATGGGGTCGAGCATCTCCCGGTGCTGGCCGGTGGCCACCACTGTTGACTCGAAGGTGTCCGAATCTCGTCTCAACTCGTGCAGCACTGGGGCGAGCTTGATCGCCTCAGGCCGCGTCCCGAGAATCGTGAGCACCCTAATCATGGCTGGTGACTCCCGCCTGAGCGTGGGGCTGAGTGGCCAGCACGTAGGGTGAAAATGACCGTGTTACGGCCGGGACGACTGTCAGCGGCGTGCTGGCGCGGCGCTCGCGAAGGATCGCCTTCAGCACCCGCCAGCCGTCCGGAAACGTCGACAGCTTGCCGTCGCCATGGATTCGCTCAGCCTCAAAGCTGGGGACCTCGGAGATTCGAAGACCAGCACGCACCGCCCGCAGGTTCATGACCGTCTCGATCTCAAACCCCTCGGCGTCCAGGAGGATCGGGGCAACGCGAGCCCAGTAGGCGTTATAGCCGTAACAGAGGTCGGTAAACCGCGTGCCTCGGAAGAGCAGGCGCACCAGCATCGTCAGAGCCCAATTGCCCCACCTCCGCAGCGCCGGCATGTCGGAGGTCCCGCCGCCTTCGATGAATCGCGTGCCCTTGGCGTAATCGGCACCGGCCAGGAGCGCACCGACGAAGGCATTCATCTCTGCCGGATCCTCCGAGCAATCGGCATCCACCTGCACGAGGATCTCTCCCGACGCGGCCTCCATTCCCGTCCTCAGGGCGTTGCCCTTTCCGGGTCTGCGGCTGTTCGCGACCACGACGACGTCCGGCTTGATCCTGCGCGCGACAGCCACCGTGTCGTCCGTACAGTGGTCGTCGATAATCACTACCTCGTGGACCCAAGTCGGGATCGTCGGGAGGACGTACGGCAGATTCTCGGCTTCGTTAAGACATGGGATCAGCACGCTGACCCGGTTGCCCTGCAACATATCGGTTTCGATGGGACTGCCCCTTCGGTTGGCGGCTATGGAATCCAAATCCTCTATGGGGATTCCAACCAGATCCGTTCCCAGATCCTGCAACATTCGTCCAGAATCCTTGCTAATGTTAGCCCATGCTCCAAAATAGCTGTCAAATGGGGCTGTGAAAACGGTCAGGCGGCCGACCATCCACTGGCGTGCACCGCGCTAAAGCAGCAGTTGCGGTAGACGACGAGAGGCCGATCGGCTCACAGCCACGCGTCACCACGCGTTGTGCCGGCTGAGTCTAAAGGGAGCGGAAGCGGGTCGCGATCGTCATTTCGTCGCGCCACGTGCATCCCTGGAGAGCGATCGCCCCTTGCTTTCAGGCGAAGTGACCTCCGCATACCAGCGGCAACGACGACGGCCATGATCAACAGATAGCTGGCATGCGGAAGGCTGAAAGAATGATCCGTCACCGGCCAGAGCAGCGAGACGCCGCTTGCGGGCTCGGCCATGTCGCGCCAGAAGTGGATCACGAGCCCCACCGCCACCCCAACCAAAGCTTCGCGGCGGCGTCGCCACAGCGAGGCGCCAGCCACCACGACGACGATGGTCAGTAGCGAGTGCGTATACGGGCGAGGGGTTCCGGCCGTGAGAAAGTCAGCACCAAACCGGGCAGGAATGTGGTCTAGGTCGATCGCCACCGACGCGATCAGCGCGGGCGTCAGCATCCGTTCCCAGAGGATGCCCCCTATCGCCCACAGAACCAGAAAGGTCGTGAGCAGGTGGGCAATCTCATCCAGCGGAGCCGCCTTCAAGAATGAGTCCCCCCCCACCAGCTGGTCGCCTACGTCTGCGACGACAAACACGGCGGCGATGACTCCGAGCGTCACCGGGGAGACGCCCCGCCTAAGCGCCGCGTAGCGAGCCTGCAGACGCTTGATGGCCCGCGAAGGCAGGTGCCCATTCGTCGTGGTGCGTCCCCGTGACCGTAAGAAAACCATCGGGGATCACGTCTAGCACAGCCGAGCTCTCGGGCCTTCGTGTACGGAGGGCGACGGCTCGCTCTGTCTCAGGGCTTAGCCAGTTCCGAATCCCCTCCCCCGCCCGTTCAGCTCGCGGCGTTCGATCACCCGGTCCACGAGCCCGTAGGCCAGTGCTTCCTCGCCGGTGAAGTAGCGGTCGCGGTCCATGTCGGCGTGCACGCGCTCAACGGCCTGGTTGGTGTGCTTGGCGTAGATCTCGTCAATGCGGGCGCGCAGGGCCAGCACCTCGCGTGCGTGTATCTCGATGTCGGTGGACTGTCCCTGGAAGCCTCCCGAGGGCTGGTGGATCAGGATCCGGCTGTTGGGCAGCGCCATCCGCTTGCCGGGCGCGCCGCC
>Ga0182024_10019959_pt1 | contig 12290 bp, 10 predicted proteins | sample P32metaG_FD_120480 | JGI IMG/M metagenome (GOLD analysis project Ga0182024, IMG submission 120480) | Permafrost microbial communities from Stordalen Mire, Sweden - P3-2 metaG (Illumina Assembly) | ecosystem: Environmental > Terrestrial > Soil > Wetlands > Permafrost | place: Sweden: Stordalen...
GCTATTGACCGCGGTGAGCGAATCCGTGGCAGCCGCCGCCGCACTTTGGTTGACCGTGCCAAGCGACTGATTCGAAAGGCGATACCGAATTGTCGTCCACGGCGCCATCAGGACGTCATCCTGATCCGAGCCCATCATGCTAGCGCCTTTCGCGGCCAAAACACCAACGACCTTCAGATGCGAGTTCTTCACGCGAATCTGTTTTCCGACGGGGTTTTCGCCCTCAAAGAGTTCGCGCGATAGCGTCGCGCCGATAAGACAAACCAGATTGGCCGCCTGCACATCGTGATCGGTAAACGGCTCTCCCGCGGCGATCTGCCAGTTGCTCACGTCCAGATCGGCCGGCGTGGTGCCGCTCATGTTGTTGGGCTGCCAGTTCTTGTGTCCATAGACGAGCTGCATGCGCGCGCCGACGCTGGGTGACGCGTTTCGCACCGACGGACATTCTTCGATGATCGCGTCGCAGTCCTGCGGCGTAAGCGTGATGCGGCTTCCGCTGCCGAAGCTGACACCGCCGCTCTGTGCCTCGCCCGGAAAAACCATCACGATGTTTGCGCCGAGCTTGGAGATGCTGGCTTGAATCGCCGTGGATGATCCCTGCCCGATCTCCATCATCGCGATGACCGCACCGACGCCGATGATGATGCCCAGGCACGTCAGAATCGATCGCATCACATTGCGTCGCAATGCATGCAGCGATGTCTTGAATGTTCGAACGGCTGAAAGCATGAGTTACCGCCTGGAAGTTGGCTCAAGTGTACCGCAGTCTCCACGGTTAGTCATTGTTGTTCTGCGATTTCACGGGGCTAATTGTCGCCAGCGTCGCATCGACGCGGTGAGATGTTCTCGGCTCTGTCCCTGGATGCCATAACCCTGCAATCCGACCCGTCCGTCGTAGCCAACGCGCTTCAACGTACTTAGAAATCCGGCCAAATCGTAATCTCCACGATCCAGCGGAACGATCGTTCGCCCGGCCAATCCGTTAATGCTGACCAACTTTAAATACGGTATCGCTTCTCTCAGAACTTCTTCCAACGGCCGTGTCTGATTGACCCATTTCCAATGAACGAGGTTGAAATTCGTTCCGACGTTCGGGCGATCGAGCCGCGTCGCGAGCCGAACGCCGTCATCGACCCGTTCGGCCCAGTTTCCGGTGTGGGGGTAGATTGAAACAACGGGCCCAGTGTCGCCGCAAGCGTCTGACACCCGCCGAATCAGGTCCAGTGCGGCAGCATCGCCGGCCGGGTCGGATTGTTTTAATCTCCGGGAGCTTAACGCCATCTCGATTCGCGTCGGACGGCTCTTCAGGAGGCCGATCGTCTGCAGAATCTGCGGATCGAGCGGCCCATCAATGGAGGGCGTCGTGTAGATCCCCGTCAATTCCAAACCGGCGGCGTCGAGAAGCTTCAGCAGTTCCGGAATCTGCCCACGGCTTAACGTATATTCGATGCCGGAAAATCCGAGTTCTTTCGTCAGATTGATTTTATTTGCCAGCGTTGGGACGTCGGGGCCGACCAATCCCGTATCCATCACGTAGAACGGCCACGTGACGTTCGCGTTTTCGGCAAGCGCTCCGGTGGCGAGCATCGTTCCCACGGTTCCCGCGAGGAACGTTCGTCGAGTGATTGCGCGATGGTGCATCAGTGGAAATATATCGCGCTTCGGCCAACGATAGAGCGCCGGCTATCGTGCCGGGTTGGCGAGGAGGCCCATGAAAGCGATTCGCGTGCATCAGTTCGGCGGTCCAGAGGTTCTGAAGCTGGAAGATGTTCCCGATCCGCTGCCCGGCGATGGGCAGGTTGTGGTTCGCGTGCGGGCGATCGGGATCAATCCGGTGGAGACGTATGTCCGAGCCGGCAAGTATGGGCCACGGCAGTTTCCTTACACGCCCGGCAGCGACGCCGCCGGGGAAGTGAAGGCTGTCGGCGCGGGAGTGCGATTCAAGCCAGGTCAGCGCGTTTACACGGCAGGATCGATCAGCGGAACTTATGCGGAGCTGGCGTTGTGCAACGAAGCGCAGGTTCATCCGCTGGCAGAGAAGATTTCCTTCGAGCAAGGCGCCGCGATGGGAGTGCCGTACGCAACGGCCTACTACGGCTTGTTTCTTCGCGCCTGTCCACGCGCTGGGGAAATCGTGTTCGTTCACGGCGCGAGCGGCGGTGTGGGGCTCGCATCAGTTCAACTGGCGCGAGCCTTCGGTTTGACGGTCATTGGCACTGCAAGCACCGAAACCGGTCGCAAGCTTGTCATCGACGAGGGCGCGCACCATGTGCTCGATCACCACGCTCCGGGATACCTCGAGCAACTGATGAAGCTCACCGCCGACAAAGGCGTCGATATCATCCTGGAGATGGCGGCTCACACGAACCTTGGCAAGGATCTGACGGTTCTCGCCCGTGAGGGCCGCGTGATCGTCATCGGCAGTCGCGGCCCGGTGGAAATCAATCCGCGTGACACGATGGCGCGCACCGCCGACATCCGCGGCATGACGCTGATGAACGCGACGCCGGCGGAATTGAAAGGCATCCACGCTGCTCTCGGCGAGGGATTGGCCAATGGCACGCTGCGTCCGATTATTGGCAAACGCATGAAGTTCCCGGAAGCCGCCGCGGCTCACGAAGCTATTCTCGCGCCCGGCTCTTACGGGAAGATCGTCCTGCTTGTCGATTGAATCGCACCGGCGATGACCTCCGCTGGCGTAATGTGAGCATGCTCACTTTTTTCTTGACGGGGCGTTTCCCTTTTTTTATTATGAGCACGCTCATATTATCCAGGAAAACGATTCATGCGCGTAACCGCCGAAAACAAGGCCGCGACACGACGGCGAATCCTCCTGACCGCCCGGCGGCTGTTTTCCGCCCGGGGCTTTGAAACAGTATCGACGCGGGACATCGCCGAATCGGCGGACATCGCCACGGGAACGCTGTTCAATTATTTCCCAACCAAAGAAGCCCTTTTGGCTTGTCTGGTGTCCGCCGCGATGGACGAATCGCAAAGGGATTTCCGCCGCCATCCGATCGAAGCTGAGTCGGCGGAAGAGGAATTGTTCGCGTTCATCGCCGCGGGATTGCGCGCGCTCAAGCCGCTGCGGAAGCATCTGACGTTTGTCTTTCAGACCTGGATCAAGCCGCCGACTGACAGTCCTGATGAAGTCACGCGGACGGTCCGGGTTTCCCATCTGGAAACGGTTCGACAAATTGCGGCCAAGCACAATCTGCCAGAGCCATCGCCCGCGGCACTGCACCTGTTCTGGATGCTCCACATTGGGGTGCTTGCCTTTTGGAGTAATGACGGCTCGCCGAAACAGCAGGACACCGTTGCCCTGCTGGATGATTCGCTATCGATGTTCGTTGGGTGGTTGCAACAACACCCTGAAGCAGGCGCGCAGCGTCCCTAGTAAAGCAAGGATTCGATATGCTTCTCTCCCTGGCCGAGCTGATGGGTGCGTTGCCTCGAACGGATGACGCGTGTGAGAATGACGTTCTGGAACCAGCCGTTTCCGTCAGAACGGGGCCGATCCCGATCGGCCGCTGGCGACGGTTGCACCTTTTGGGAATGCTCCCGGCGCAGATCTTTGCCGCATATCTCTTCTACTGGCTTCGCGGCTGGCTCCACGACGCCGAGCGCAAGGAACAACTTCTTGTCGAAACGCATTGGCGGGTTGCTCTGCAATTGCTCGATTCCATGGGCTATCTCCGGGGCGCTGTGATGAAAGTAGGCCAGACGCTTGCCAACTTTCCCGACATTGTGCCGCAGGGATTCGTCGAAACTCTGGAAAGTTTGCATTTCAGCGCGCCGCCGATGCACTGGTCTTTGTTGCGCGAAATGGTGCACGGCGAACTAGGCGACGATCCGGATCACATCTTCGCGTCCTTCAATAAGCGAGCGTTTTCAGCTGCTTCGCTCGGGCAGGTGCATCAGGCCACGTTGCCGTGCGGGAAGAAAGTCGCTGTCAAAATCCAGTACCCGGCCATCGCGCGCAGCGTTCAAGACGATTTTCGGAATTTGCTGCTCCTTCTGCTTCCCGCCCGGCTTGGCGGTGACTGGGAGAACATCAAGAACCAGCTTGACGACTTGCGCAGGCGCATTGAGCGTGAGTCGAATTATCTGCTCGAGGCGCGCACGCTCATCGCCGCGCGCTCGTTGTTCCGGGACGATGATGGCATCGTGATTCCGCGCGTCTATCGGCAGCATTCGACCCGCCGGGTACTCACCATGGAGCGCCTTGAAGGTGTACACCTGCCCGAATTCCTGGTGGCCGATCCTTCGCAAGACGTGCGCGACGCGTACGGCCGCAAGATTGTCCGCGTCTGCTGCCGCCTGCTCTACGCAGGCCGGCTTCTCTACGGCGACGTGCACCCCGGCAACTTCATCTTCATGAAAGATGGCCGCCTGGGGGTCATCGACTTCGGCTTTGCGATGCCGATGGACGAAGCACTTTGGGCTCTGTTCTGGAAGCTGGAGCCCGCGATGGCCGGCGGACGCCGGGAGGATCGCATCGCGGCCGTCAAACTGTGGAACGGGATCGGTGACGACCCTGCCGACGCCGACCGGTTGCAATTGTGTGACGAGTTCACCGAGTGGATCTGGCAACCGCGCTCTCAAGCCGTTGCTTTTGACTTTGGAAATGAAGGCGAGTTTCGCCGCGGCATCAAAATCTTCCTGAGCATGATGTCCAATCGCTACACCCGCGCGCAGCCATGCACCCCCACGATGGCCCGGCAGGAATTCGGCCTTCGATCGATGCTGTACCGATTGAAATCCCGAGTCGACGTGGCAGCCATCGTGAATGAAGAAGCCGCGGCCGCGGGTAAATCATCGGCTGGCGGCGCTGCGACCGGCCAATCGCTCAATTGATTGAAAAACAGGCGCAAGAAGGCACTGCAAATGCAAATCAACGATGTGCGCGGGATTCCGACCGCACCAGCAAACCATGCCCGACGGGGCTGTCGAGCACCGGGACTCTGCAAGAGGATTCCGTTGCCGATCGGCTGGTTCGTCCGAATGCGGCGCGAGCCGATCGCGTTTTATTCGCAGTTGACCCGTGATTTCGGCGATGTGGCGAGAATTCAACTGGGCCCCGTCGTGCTTCACCTTCTGCACCACCCCGATCACGTGAAGCACGTGCTGCAGGACCACCACAAAAACTATCCGCGCGGGAAGGCGTACGACATCATTAAGCCGATCGCCGGCGACGGGTTGCTCACGACCGACGGAGAAATCTGGCAGCAGCAACGGCGAATGGTCCAACCCGCATTTCATCCCCAACGGTTGGCGTGCTTGGCCGACACGATGGTCGACGCCACCAAAGACATCCTGCGGCGGTGGGATGGTTTTGCCGCAAGCGGGACAGTGTTCGACATACACCGCGAGATGGCGCGCCTCGCGCTCGACATCGCGTCGCGCACGATGTTCGGAACTGATATCGCGTCTGATGCAGACTTGATCGGGCAGGCCATGGGCACAGTCGACCGGTATATGAATCGGCGCGTCCGCGCTTTGCTGCCGCTCCCCGACAAGATTCCGCTGCCGGGCAAGCTGCGTTTCAACCGCGCCATCCGCTCACTCGACGAGGTGGTGTACCGAATCATTGCTCGGCAACGTACGGCGCTTCGGAACAAGGACAACCTGATTGCCATGTTGCTGGAGGCGCAGGAGCAAGCTGGTGAAACGCGCATGTCCGACCGCCAGATGCGCGATACCGTCATCACCTTCCTGGTGGCGGGCCACGAGACCACCGCGCTGACGCTGGGATGGGTATGGTATCTGCTCTCCCGCAACGCAAACGCCAGGAAAGAATTGAACGCCGAATTGCATTCTGTGTTGGGGGGTCGTGTTCCGTGCGCTTCGGATCTACCAAAGCTGCAATACACCAAAATGGTGATTCAGGAAGCGCTGCGTTTGTATCCACCGGCGTGGCTGTTCGCCCGAACGGCAGCGCGGCCAGACCAGATCGGCGGCTATGACATACCGGCAAAATCGCTCGTTCTTCTCTCGCCGTTTCTAACGCACCGCCATCCGGAATTTTGGGAGAATCCGGAAGGATTTGAACCGGAACGGTTTAGATCAGAGCTTCACAAGAATCGTCACCGCTGCGCGTATTTTCCGTTTGCCGCCGGGCCCCACCAGTGCATCGGATCGGAATTCGCGCTGATGGAGATTCAGCTTGTCGTTGCAACGGCGATGCAGAGCTACACCCTCGATCTCGTTTCGGGATTTACCGTGACGCCCGAAGCCGGCTTGGCGCTGCGGCCCCGGGACGGAATCTTTGTCACCCTGAAACGGGCGGCTCAGTCAACCTCGGCTGCCGCGGTCGGCGCCTCCTGCGGAGCGTTGTGAATTTGCGATTAAACGGTGAACGTGTGACCGAACCCTCGAAGACTGCGGCAGAGAAGCCTTTTGTGCGAAGACGCGTCCTCCTGACCACCGTTGGCTCGTTTGGCGACTTGCACCCGTATATCGCGATCGCGCTGGGCCTCAAAGGCCGCGGCCATGACGTCATGATCGGTACGAGCCCGTGCTACCAGCGGAAGGTCGAGCAATTGGGGATCAACTTCGCGCCTGTGCACCCCGACTCGGATTTCATTCAAAACCCACAGGCTATGCGGCGGTACATGCACCCGAATTGGGGCCTGGTCCGCATCGGGCTGGAGGTGATCGTCCCATCCATTCGCCAGACATATCAGGATATATCCGCGGCTTCCCAGGGCATGGATCTGATTGTGTCACATCCACTTGTCGGGTGCGTCGCCAGATTGGTGTCGGAGGTCTCCGGAATCGCGTGGGCTTCCACCATGATCACGCCGCTGGGTTTCCTGTCGGCGTACGACGTGCCGATCTTGCCCGTCGCTCCCTTCGCGTTCCGCGCGCTCCGTAAACTTAGCCCGCGGGTGAGCAAACCGCTGCTCTGGACGGCCAAGTGGTCAAGCAGCTTTCTCGCCAATGAGTGGTATCGATTGCGCGCGGAACTTGGGCTTCCGCGCGCCGCGGACACCAATCCGATCATCGACAGCCATTCGGCAAGCGGCGTTCTGGCGTTGTATTCGGAGCATTTTGCGCCACCGCAACCCGATTGGCCGAACAACACACTGACCACTGGATTCCCGATTTACGACGAGGACCAGACTTCGGGTTTGCCAGACGAACTGCGGCAGTTCCTCGGCGATGGCCCGCCGCCGATTGTTTTCACGCTTGGAAGCTCGGCGGCCGCGGTAGCAGGACCTTTCTTCGAGCTCAGCGCGGCCGCGGCCAGTGAACTGGGCTGCCGCGCGGTTTTGGTCGTCGGTCGCGGGTGGTCGCGGCCGGCCTCGCTGCCGAAAGACGTTATCGCCGTCGATTACGCGCCTTATTCGAAGTTGTTTCCCGCCGCGGCGGCCTTGATTCATCCGGGAGGCGTTGGCACGTGCGGCTTGGCGCTGCGAGCAGGTCGACCCTCCCTGATCGTGCCCGTCTCAATGGACCACTTCGACAACGGCGCTCGCATGGCCCGGCTCGGTGTCGCACGGACGCTGGACCGCCGGAAGTACACGCCAGGTCGCGCCGCTTCAGCGCTGCGCATGCTGCTCGAAGACCAGCGATATTCGACAGCGGCTTCCACCCTCGCAAAACGGATCGGCGCAGAAAACGGCGTCGCCAGAGCCTGCGATGTGCTTTGTGACGGGCGCTTTTAGCTTCATCTTGTCATGAAGTTCGCATAGCATTCAGGCTCTCAACAAAACCCAGGAGACAAAATGAAGGAATATTCCAAGTCGATGGCGAAAATTCTTGCGGTCGCTGCGCTGAGCGCACTGCTGGGATGTTCAACCACGGCCATCGGCGCGGACGTTCCGTCGGCTGGCGCTCCCAGTGCGCCCACCGATATTAAGCCGGCGCGCACGCGCGATGACGTCATCAAGGATTGGCAGACGACGGCGCTGGATGCCGCCAGGCTCACGCCGCCGACGGTTCTCGCCGATGAGAAGCAGCGTGCCGAGGCCGCTCCGAAAGCAATCCCGCTGGCATATCACCAGATCCAACTGATTGATGAATTGCTTTCGACGCGGTTGGTGGATGCCGAACAAGCCGACTCTTTGAAAATGCACGGGCACGCGCTGCTTTATTTGCTGGGCGATGCGCCAACCGTCGCGAAAGTAAAAGAAGATCTGGCGAGCACCGATTCGGACAAGCAGATCAGAGGACAATCACTGGAACTTTTTTCTCGCTGGATCGCAGCCGCTTCCGATAGGGACGCGGCGACCAAGGTTGCCGACGATCTTGAGAAGCTCGATCGCGCTCACGCCGATAACACGGCGTTGAGCCGTCTCACCCTGTCATTCGCCCGGGAAGCGCCCTCGCTGGAAATGAACGAGCGACTGCTTGGCATGCTGGGTAGCGTGAAGACCGACGAATTCGCGAAACGAATCGCGGCGCAGATCGCGGCGCAGAAGAAGCAGCAGGAGGAAGCCGAAGCGGTTCAGCGTGAGTCGCTGAATAAGCCGTATGTCATTCAGGGCAAAACCGTGCAGGGTTCTGATTTCTCGACGGACAGCCTGAAGGGCAAAGTCGTGCTCGTCGATTTTTGGGCGACCTGGTGCGGCCCATGCAAAGCCGGCCTGCCGCACGTGAAGGAAATCTACGGCAAGTATCACGAACAGGGCCTGGAAATTGTCGGCATCTCCAACGACTACGCGGCCAAGGACTTGCTGGAGTTCGCGCCGAAGAACGGCATGCCCTGGACGCAGCTTTTTGACCCCGCTGCCGCCGCCGAGCATCGCTGGAACCCCATCAGCGAAAGGAACGGCGTCGAGGGATTCCCGTGCTTCTTCCTGATCGACAAAAAGGGCGTTCTGCGCAGCGTCACCGCGCGAGCCGACATGGACACGCTCATTCCAAAGCTGCTCGCGGAGTAAGCTTCACGGTTTTCGCCCCGCGGTATCCCCGCAATTTCCCGAGCGCGATTAATCGCATGCGCACAGCGGAGCGTTCTTGGAACCAGCCGTGGGCAGCTCCCTATTTTGACTAAAATATCCGGGTATCGCGCCCGGATCTTTTGCTTACGGTCGTCCGGGTTTCTGCTATTTCGAGCTTTCGACGGGCCGGATCACGATATTCCGATACTCGATTCCCGTGTGATCGCCCTGCAAATAGATCGGCCCCGGCCTGGTGACATCCGAGAAGAGCGCGCCGCCGGTGCATCCTCGCACTGGCTGGTTGTCAATGATTTTCTTTCCGTTCAGGATCACCGTCGCGTGCCGCTTCACGAAGGTGATCTCCAGCATCTGCCATTCACCCGGCGGCTTCTCCGCTGACTCGCTCGGCGTGATTCGGCTATACACCGCCCCCATGTTGTGCGGATCCGGCTTGCGGCCGTACGTGTCGGCAACCTGAACTTCGTAGATGCCGTGAATGAAGACGCCGCTGTTGCCGCCTTCGGCGAGTTTCGTTTCGAGTGTCAGATTGAAGTCCTCGAACTCGCGATCGGTCCGCAGATTTCCGTACTGTTTCCCTTGCTCGTTTTGTTCGTTGACGAGCAATCCGTCTTTGGCGCTCCAGCCGTTGTCGGCTTTCGGATCGGTCAGCCGCCAGCCGGTGAGATCGTGACCGTCGAAGAGCTGAATCGGCTCGCCGAATTTGACGGTCGTCAGATCGGGCGCGGGCGGAATCAGCGGCTGCAACTCCCCGGTGAATTTCCGCTCACCGCGCCGCCCGCTGACCGTCAGGTTCAGATGGTCGCCCGAGCGTTCCGCGACGATCTTGCCACCGCCGCTGCGAACGAATTCGAGTCGATCGCTGTCCTCCTTGATCGACTTCACCGGAAGCACGCTGCCGGCTTGCCACATCATCGATCCCGTCAGCTTTCCGTCATGCTGCTCAACTCCAAGCCAACCCGCGCTGCCATTTGGCAACGTTAGCGCCCAGTCGCCGACGAATTTGTCGTCAGCCGCTTGAGCCGATATTGCATGCAATCCCAACAGAAGTGCGACAGCGACAATTATGCGCTGGTTCAGCATCATTTCTCTTCTCGAATTGCCCCCGGAACCAACCCTCGATACGCCAGCAGTCGAAACGCGTTGTCAGTTAAGAAGCGAGTAGCGTCGATTGACACCAGTTTGTCGGGTCGGGCCGCCGCAACCCCGATGGCAAGCTTGCGATGAGTGACGTGATGGAGGCATCATCGCCGGCTTCAATTTCTTTTAACGCAGTTTCGAGAATCAACGGCGCTCGTGTTCGCCAGATGCGCTGCCGTTCGGCTTGTGTCAGCTCTCTTCCCGCGTGAGCTTGCACGGCATCCGCCACACGTTTACACAGCGGTAACCAAGTTTCATCGTGAAATTTATTCGTTGGCGTGCGCTTATTGTCGCGGTCCGCGAAGTCGATGTCGGTCGGCGCCTCAAGCCCCACGGTTCGCATGCGACGCATGATCCGGACAGCCAGAATGGAGATGGAAAACGCCGCAAAGACGCTCCCCAATAGGCCGAATATCACTCAGCAACCTCCCGGTGCCGACCGCGCTCAATCCTTCAAATCCGCCGCGATCGACTCCGGCGAAGGTTCAGCCGGCGGTTCAGTCTCCGCCGCCAGATGCAGCGACGCCGCGGCATAGGTCTTCTTGTGCTCCGGCGGGGCTTCGATGATCTGCAAATCATCTTCGACCGAATTCTGATCGACGAGAATCTTCTTCTCGCGGATCAGTTCGAGCAGCGCGAGAAACACGCCGATCATTTCGCTGCGACTTTTGCGGCCGACAATCAGCTCGCGCAGCGTCAGCTTGCCCTCGCGTTTCAGCCGGTCTTCGATGTCCGCCGCGTGCAGGTCGATCGGCGTATCGTCGTAAAGAACTTCGTGATACCGCGGTTTGCGCGTCCCGACTTCTTTCATCAACCGATCGAACGCCGTCAGCAGATCCCAGATCTGCACCTCGTCCAGATCCACCGGCGGATGTTCATCGCTCTCGGGTTCGCGCGACGCCGGCACGCGCGGGAAGCGGCTTTCGTGCTCATCACGCTGCCGTTCCAGTAGCGTTGCCGAATCCTTCAATCGCTTGTAATCGAGAAGCTGTTGCACCAGCTCGTATCGCGGATCGGTCAGCTCCTGAGCGGCGGTGGGGCCGGCGTGTTCGGCCGTCGGGGCGACCTTCGGCAGCAGCATCGCCGACTTGATCTCCATCAGCGTCGCGGCCATCACCAGAAAGTCGCCGGCAACGTTAATGTCCAGCCCTTCGCGGTCGGTCATACCGCGCAGCATCGTGACGTAGCCGAGATAGGATTCGGTAATTTGGGAGATCGGGATATCGTAGATATCGAGCTCATCCCGCTTGATCAGATATAACAGCAGATCGAGCGGCCCATTGTAAACGTCGAGTTCGACGCGATATTCCACAAACCATCCTTGGTTGAGTGCTGAAGTTGATTTTAAGGATCAGGCCCTGATAATCCAGCGATAATACCTTTGAGCCGACGTACCGGCATTGCGGATCAAGTATTGCAGTTCTCTATCGTTCCATTTGCCCAGCAGGTACTTGAGACGGAATCGGATGCCGTTCGGCGTTTGATTCCGATGCTCGGCGCGCCCTTTGAACGCGCGGTGCGAGCCGTCGCGGAGTGCCAGGGAGCGGTGCTCACCAGCGGCATCGGCAAGGCAGGTCATGTGGCCCGCAAACTCGCGGCGTCGTTCAGCAGCACCGGCACGCCAAGCCATTTTCTGAACCCCGCCGAAGCCTTACATGGAGACTTGGGCTCCGTTCGCAAGCGAGATGTCATTCTCATCATGTCTTACAGCGGTGAGAGCGACGAAATCCTCCGCATGCTCGGCGTCATCAAGCGATTTGGGAACCTTGTCATCGCCATGACGTCTAGTGATACAAGCGGCCTGGGTCATGGAGCCGACATCGTGCTGCCGATGGGCAAGATTCGCGAAGCCTGCCCGCTCGGCCTGGCTCCCAGCGCCACGACCACCGCCATGGCCGCGATGGGCGATGCGCTGTTCCTCAGCGCGATGAAGCTGCGTGCTTTCACGGCCGAGGAATTTGCGTTGTATCACCCGGCGGGGCAGCTGGGCCGCAAGTTGCTGAAGGTAAAGGAAGCGATGACGTTCCGTCGCAATGAAAATCTGCCGGTCGCGCTCGACACCCTCACCGTCGGCCAGGTGCTGCATGCCGTCAGTTCAATCAAGCGTCGCAGCGGAGCCGTGATACTGATTGACACCGACGGAAAAGTGAGCGGCATCTTCTCCGATGCCGACCTGCGCCGCGCGATCACCGATCACGAAGACCAGGTGATGAACCGGCCCATTTCCACGGTGATGACCAAGAA
>Ga0182024_10019960_pt1 | contig 12289 bp, 14 predicted proteins | sample P32metaG_FD_120480 | JGI IMG/M metagenome (GOLD analysis project Ga0182024, IMG submission 120480) | Permafrost microbial communities from Stordalen Mire, Sweden - P3-2 metaG (Illumina Assembly) | ecosystem: Environmental > Terrestrial > Soil > Wetlands > Permafrost | place: Sweden: Stordalen...
TACAATTCGCAGATCGTCCGCATGACAACCGACGGCGCGTTTTCAACCTTTAAGTTGAACGCCCCTCCGATCGGGATTACGGTCGGTCCCGACAAGGCGCTCTGGTTTACGGAGTACGCCGCAGTTGGGCGCATCACGACGAAAGGCTGCGTTACCATCCATCCTGCCGGCAGCTCGGACGACGACATTGCCGCGGGCCCAGACGGCGCGTTGTGGTTTACCGAGGCGACCGGCGATGCGATCGGGCGCATCACGACACGCGGAAAGATCACGACATATGCCAAAGGCATCAGCAGCGGAGCCAGTCCTTACTCGATCGCCCCGGGGCCCGACGGCGCGCTCTGGTTCACCGAAGCGACGGGCGGGCGCATCGGACGCATCACTACGAGCGGCAAAGTCACCGAATACTCTCGTGGAATTACTCCGACCGAAGAGCCAGTCGGCATCGCCGCCGGCCCGGATGGCGCTATGTGGTTCACCGAATACGAGACCTATGGTTCGTACATGATACGCGACTCGAAGGTTGCGCGTATCACGATGACCGGCAGAGTTTCGGAGCACTCGAAGGGTCTTTCAGGCAGTTCCGGTCCGAGCGATATCGTTGCGGGGCCTGACGGCAATATGTGGTTCGTCGAAGCCTATGCAGACAGCGTCGGGCGCGTTAGGATCTAGGAGCCGATCGTAGCTGACGCAAGACGTACTGCAGAATCCCGCCGTGGCGGTAATATTCGGCCTCATTCGGCGTGTCGATGCGTAACCGCACCGGAAATTCGATCGTACGGCCTGTCCGCGCGTCGGTAGCCTTTACGTGTAGTCGCATCTTCGGCTCGAGCTTGGCCGCAACGCCCATAATGTCGTAGATCTCTTCACCGGTCAGTCCGTACGTCGAGCGATCGGCACCGTCGAGATACTCGAGCGGCAAGACGCCCATGCCGATGAGGTTACTGCGGTGAATTCGCTCGAACGACTCGGCGATGACGGCCTTGATGCCCAGGAGATACGGTCCTTTCGCGGCCCAGTCGCGCGACGAGCCCGAACCGTACTCCTTGCCGGCGAGTACGATCAGCGGCGTGCCATCGGCCTTGTAGCGCATCGCCGCGTCGAAGATCGATAAACGTTCTCCGCTCGGCAGATAGCGAGTTACGCCGCCCTCGACGCCCTCGGCCAGCGCGTTGCGCAGCCGAATATTCGCGAACGTCCCGCGCATCATTACTTCGTGATTACCGCGCCGCGCGCCGTACGAGTTGAACTCGCCCGGTTCGATACCGCGTTCCATCAGGTACCTCGCCGCCGGGCTAACCTTGGAGATGCTTCCCGCCGGCGAAATATGATCGGTCGTCACGGAATCGCCAAGTACCGCAATCGCGCGAGCGCCGTGCACGTCCTGGAGCGCCCGTGGCTGCTCGGGCATTTCATCGAAATACGGTGGCTTCTTCACGTACTCCGAGTCCGGATCCCAGGCGTACCGTTCGCTGGTTGCGACTTGCAGATTCCGCCAGTTCTCATCGCCGTCGAAGACGTGCGAGTACTCGCGTTCGAACATCTCCTGGCCGATGCACGCCGCCAGCGTCGTGGCGATCTCGTCGTTGCTGGGCCAAATCTCCGCGAGAAAAACGGGCAGCCCGTCGCTGCCGGTGCCCAACGGTTCGGTCGTCAGATCGACGTCCATTCGCCCGGCAAGCGCGTAGGCGACGACCAGCGGCGGTGACGCGAGATAGTTCGCGCGAACCTGCGCGTGGATGCGTCCCTCGAAGTTTCGATTCCCTGAGAGCACCGCCGCAACGATCAAGTCTTGGTCGGAGACCGCTTCGGCGACCTCGCTCGGAAGCGGCCCGGAGTTGCCGATGCAGGTCGTGCATCCATACCCGACGACATTGAAGCCAAGCCGATCGAGAGGCTCTTGCAGCCCGGCTTTTTCGAGGTAGTCGGTGACGACTTTTGAGCCGGGCGCGAGCGAGGTTTTCACCCACGGTTGCGTTCGGAGGCCGCGCGCCAGGGCGTTGCGCGCGAGCAGACCCGCACCGATAAGCACCGACGGATTCGACGTGTTCGTGCAAGAGGTAATCGCGGCAATAACGACCGCTCCGTCATAGAGGTCGGCGTCGGTCTTCGCAATCGTCGCCGTTCCGCCGCCGCCCTCGTTCTCGAAGCGCTCGACCGCGTTGTTGGCGCGCTCCCGCTGCGCGACCCACTCCTCCATCGCACGTTCGAAGGAGCGCTTGACCTCGCCCAGAGGCACGCGGTCCTGCGGACGGCTCGGCCCGGCGAGACTCGGCTCGACCGTCGAAAGGTCGAGCGCGAGCGAATCGGCAAATGCGGGATCCGGAGTCTCGTCGGTGCGAAAGAGGGTTTGCGCCTTCGCATAGGCCTCGACCAATTCGATCTGCTCGCGCGAGCGCCCAGTCAAGCGGAGATACTCGAGCGTGCGATCGTCGATCGGGAAGATCGCCACCGTCGATCCGAACTCCGGCGACATGTTGCTGATCGTCGTACGGTCCACGACGGGCAACGCCGAGAGTCCCGGCCCGTAAAACTCAACGAACTCTCCGACGACGCCTTTTTGGCGCAGCATTTGCGCGACGGTAAGCACCAAGTCGGTCGCGGTCACGCCTTCGCGCATCGCGCCCTCTAGACGAAAGCCGACCACCTCGGGAATCAACATCGTAACGGGTTGACCGAGCATCGCCGCCTCGGCTTCAATGCCGCCGACGCCCCACGCGAGCACGCCCAAACCGTTGACCATCGTCGTATGCGAATCGGTACCGACGGCGGTGTCGGGGAAGGCGAGCGTGGGTTCCTCCGAAGCGTTCGCCGCGCCGAACACGACGCGCGCGAGATACTCGATGTTGACTTGATGAACGATTCCGGTCCCAGGCGGAACGACGCGAAAATCCTGTAACGCCGACTGCCCCCATTTCAAAAATGCGTAGCGTTCAAGATTGCGCTCGAACTCGAGGTCGGTGTTCTTCGCCAACGAGCCGCCGGCGCCGAAGTAATCCACCTGCACCGAATGATCGATCACCAGCTCGACCGGCTGCAAAGGATTGATGACTCGAGCATCGCCGTCCATTTCTGCCATTGCGTCGCGCATCGCCGCCAGATCGACGACGCACGGCACGCCGGTGAAATCCTGAAGCAAGACGCGAGCTGGGGTAAAGGCAATCTCGCGCTCGTGGCCAGAATGGCCGTCGTAGCGCGCGAGCGCTTCGATATCGTCGCGCGTCACGGTTCGTCCATCCTCGCAGCGGAGCAAGTTCTCGAGCAAGATCTTGAGCGAGAAGGGCAGGCGGGAAAGTTTTCCGATTCCGCGGCTTTCCAGCGCGTCGAGACGGAAATAGCCATACGTACGATCGCCGGCGCGCAGCGAATCGAGCGCGCTAAAGCTATTGGGATGGGGGTTCATCGACCAATCGTACTTTGGGATCGCCGGTGGCGTAGCCTTCGATCTTTAGCACCGCTTCGCCGCGGAGCATCCGCCAGATCGGTTCGGCGACGAGCCACAGTCGCCAGGGCTGCAGTGCCAAGACGCGTTCGAAACTCTCACGATCCGGTGGAATCTCGCGCGCCAAACGCTCGAGTGCGGCGCGCGGCACCAGCAAGCTGGACGGCAGCTCGGCCTCGCGCGCGATTTCCGCGATCGCCGCACCAAGCAGCGAAACGAGCGCATCACGCGCCGGCGCCGCGTTCCTGACCGGCCGTTGCGGGAGCTCGTCTTCGGAGAGCGCTTGCCCGCGGGCCACGGCTTCGAGGATCGCGGCACCGAGCTGCCGCTTCATTCCGCCGTCAAACCTGCGGAGCTGGGCAAAATCATCGGTTTTCGCCGGCTTTGTCGCGGCCAGCCCCGCGACGACATCGTCGGGGAGCACGTACCTCGCCGGAAGGTCGCGGTCGCGCGCAACGGCGTCGCGCAGCTTTACGAGCTCGTTGAGAATGCCCAGCTCGCGGCGGCTCATTCGCATCGCGCCGGGAATGCGCAGATAAGCCCGGCGTTCGTCCATGCGATACCGCTCGATGTCGCCGAGATCCGCACACTCCTCAAAGACCCATTCGTAGCGTCCTTTCAGTTCCAAACGCGGAAGTAGCGCGTCGTAGACCGGCAGCAGATGCACGACGTCGTCGACGAGATATTCGATCTGACGTTCGGAGAACGGCCGTGCCGACCAATCGCTGACCGTTTGCGACTTTGCCAATCGGACGCCGCAGACACTCCGCACGAGGTCGGCCAGCGAGATCTGCATGCCGTAGCCCAAGAACGACGCCGCGATTTGCGTGTCGAAAACGCGCGACGGCACGAGACCGTAGCGATCGGCGAAGATCTTCAAATCTGCCGAGAGCGCGTGGCCGACGACCGTCGTTTGGGTCAGTGCTAAGACGAGCGGCCGTAAGTCGGTCAGCGCGAGCGCGTCGACGATGACGGCGCCGTCGTCGAAGGCGAGCTGCACGACCATGAGCCTCGCCGAGTAAGTACGCTCGGCGTGGAACTCGGTGTCCAGCGCGACGCGCGCCGCATCGCGAACTCGAGCGCAAAGCTCGTCGAGACCGGCTCGATCCGCAACGATTGACGGCGTCACGGCGAAGGCGAGACCGTGGCTCGCCGGCGGAAGTGAAATTGCGGACAGCGGTGCGTCAAGCAATAGTGATGCGCGTAGCGGCGAGCCCGCCACTCATAACCGTGCACGGCAACGGTAACGCGATCCCCAAAGACCGTCAGCAGCGCGCAAATGGGAACGGCGATCGCGCACATCGTCCAGACGTGTACCCAAATCGGTACTCGAAAGGTGGCAGCGGTCGCGGTCGCAACCGTTCCGCCGAAACCCGGAATGACGCGCACGGCCAGTAAGAAGGCCGGTGAGCCGACGGGGAAGCGCTTCACCCACGCCGGAAGGCGGTGCAGCGATTCCTGCAGGTTGAAGAGCTTCGACGCGTGGAGATTGATCCAATAGCCGAGTAACGCAGCGAGAACTAGTCCAACCGTATCGACGATCGTGCCGACGATCGGTCCGAAGATGGCGCCGTTCATAATTGCCAGCGCGTCCGTCACGGAAAACGGTGCCGATGCGACGACCGCGAAGATTGCGACGGCCAGCGGATAGGCAAACGGCCCGATGACCCGGATCTCGTGCTCGACGCGCGGCTGATGGCGAATGACCAAGAACGCCAGCACAAAGGAACCGGCCAGCATAGCAAGAGCGGCACCCCGTCGAAGGAGGCGATTCAAGCGATGATCGTACGCGCAGTGATCACGGTGCTATGCGGAGTTGGGCTCTACACCTCGCTTTTCATGCTTCGCAAGAGCATCCGCGCCGCGCGAGGAGAGATTCGCGGGCCTAGCGTCGTCAAATCGCCTCGGGCTCACCTCTTCGGCGTGCCTAATTCCTTGCTCGGCTCGCTCTATTACCCCGCCGTGGCGGTTACCGTCTGGTTCGTCCGCTCCCAGCTCGCTGCGGTCGTCCTGCTCTTGGTGGCCTTCTCCGCTGCCGCCATGTCGGTCGTCCTGGCCTATTCACTGCTTTTTGTTACGCGCCGCGAGTGCCCGTTCTGTTGGACCTCGCACGCAATCAATTGGGCGCTCCTGGTCCTGTGCGGCTGGTTATTCGTGCCGGACGTATTGAGTCGCGGCATTTGATTTGGTAGAATCGCCCTCTCTGGTCAGGACGGCGCGAACTGTCGCCGAAACCGCCCGAGAGCGAGTACCGGCTGCGTAGCATCAGTTCTGCGCCCCGGCGAACGGCAGACCATTAATGGGGTTGCGCGAGCGCGCAACCCCTCTGCTTTTTCTTTTCGCCTTGGACCGGGCGTTCGCGTTGTCGCGACGGCCCTCATGAACGGACTGGTTCACTTCGGGCCGTCGCTCCTAGCGCCCGGCCAGCCCAAAGCGAAAAGAACTGCCGCTAGGGTTTGCTGACGTCGGCGATCATCGCTCGGTAAACCGGGTCTTGGGTGACCGTGCCCGCGAACCAGGCTTCGAGCATCTCGTCCGCTACGGCCGCCGAGGTTGCACGAAGGCTCAAGCAGAGCACGTTGGCATCGTTCCACTCGCGCGCGCCGCGAGCGGTCGCGGCATCCCCACAGAGTGCCGCGCGAATACCGGGCACCTTATTTGCCGCGATGCTCACGCCCGTCCCGGTCCAACAACAGAGTATCCCGAAGTCCGCCTCGCCATTCGCGACGGCGGCACCCACGCTTTGCCCGACCGACGACCAAGCCTCGTCGGCTTCCGGCGCGAAGGCGCCGAACCAACGCACAACGTGACCGTGCGCGCGCAACCACCGGTCGATCGCTTCGGGAAGGTCGACCCTCATATCGCTGCCCAGTGCTATTTGCATCGAGAGGTTTTCGCCACGGCGTGACAGGACGCTACTGCCTCGTGAGCGATATGCGCTTGGCGGCGACGGTCATCCTCGTTCGTTCGCCCCTGGAGGTCTATCTGACGCGTCGGAGCGCGAGCAGCGCCTTTGCGCCCGATGCCTTCGTCTTTCCGGGTGGGACGATCGAGGCGCAGGACGCGACGCCGGAAGCGCGGGCCCGAACCGTCGGGCTCGACGGCGATCGGCTCCGTGAAGAGTTTCGAGCGACGATTTCCCCTGCTTTGGCCAGCAGCGAGCCGGCCGTCGATGAAGATGCCGCTCGGAGCCTGCTGGTGGCCGCGCTTCGCGAACTCTTCGAGGAGGCCGGCGTCCTGCTCGCGCGCGATCGATCGAAGCGGCCCGCAGCGACGGACGCGGACGGGGCGCACGTATCTGCCGATCGCATCGCCGTTCGCAGGGGCGAGCTGACCTTCGCGGATTTTTTGCTAGCTCACGATTGGTTCGCCGATGCGCGCGCGCTGACGCTCTTTTCGCATTGGATCACTCCGCCCGGCGAACCGCGTCGCTATAACACGCACTTCTTTTTCGCGGTCGCTCCGACGAACCAAGTGGCAGATGCCGACGCGCACGAGACGCACGACGGGATGTGGATCGCACCCTCCCGAGCACTCGAGCTGCAACGCGCGGGAACGTTGCATCTCGTCTATCCTACGATCAAGCATCTCGAGCGGCTCTCTTCCTTCGCTTCCGTCGAGGACGCGCTGCGCTACGCCCGTACGAAACCCATTCTGACGATCATGCCGTCGGCAGATACCGATAACTTTGCGATCCCCGCGGCGCTCGAAAACGCATGGTAACGCTCGTCCGCGCACCCAATCCCTCGCCGATGACGCTCACGGGCACGAACTCGTACGTGCTCGACTGCGGCGATGGGACGGCGCTCGTGATCGATCCCGGTCCGGTCATCGACCGTCACGTCCGCGCGTTGATCGAGACTGCGGCCGCGCAGCGCCTCAATATTACCCGTATTGCCTTGACGCACGGCCACCCCGATCATGCGGTGGCCGCTCCTGCGCTTGCGGCCGCGACCGGCGCGTCCATCTACGCGCACCCCCGCAGCAGAATCGCTCGCGACGCCGACCTTCCGCTCGAAGCCGGCTTTGCCGCCGGCTCGCTCGCCTTACACATAATGGATGCACCGGGCCACACCTTCGACCACGTGATCTTCTATCTGCCGGCGGAGCGTGCGCTCTTTACCGGCGATACGATTCTCGGCGAGGGCACGACGGTAATCGCGCCGCCTGGGGGCGCCATGCGCCCGTATCAGCAGACGTTGCGACGGCTCGCTAGCGAGTTCGCCGATGCTCGAACGATCTACGGCGGACACGGACCAGTCGTGGACGACGCGCAAGCAAAAATTGCCGACTACATCGCCCATCGCGCGATGCGCGAAGAGCAGATCGTTGCCGCGCTGCGGGACGGATCCCGGACGATCCCAGATCTCGTGCGAAAGATTTATGGTCCCGAACCACATGCGCTGTCGGCGGCGATGGCGCGGCAGATCCTCGCCCATCTCCTGGCGCTGCAGGCGGAGGGACGCGTCGTCGCGCGACCCGGCGAGCAAGGCCTCAGCGCGGAAGAGTACGCGATGCTCAATCCGGACCTCGAAGCGATCGCCGGCCCCGACGAAGCGGCCGCACTGGCTGCGGAAATCGGCGCGGAAATGCGTTTAGAAAGCCTCGACGAATACACGCTCGTATGCTGAGCCGATTTGCGCGTCGATTCGTGACGCTCGCGACCGCGCTGGCGTTGGCGTCGTGCGGCCGATCCGGGGGCCCCGCGCTTCCGCCGCTGGTCAACGCAGTTCACAACGGATCGTGTTACGTAATCAAACAAGATCCCACGACCGTGCAGGCGACGATTACGTTCTACGGGTGGCCCGACAACTCGCCGCCCGGAAACAAGATCGCGCACGGGATCATCCACAAGCGCGCGGGCGGCGACGGAACGTACTGCAATCCGACGACCTTTGCAACCGAAAAGAGGAACGACGCAACGATCCCTTATGGCATCAAGATCTACGTGCCGTTTATCAAACAGTACTTCATTCGCGAAGATCTCTGTGCCGCGTCGGGGCCTCACAAAGGCAGCGGCAGCAACGGCTGCAAGCGGCTGTGGTTCGATTTATGGATCGGCGGAACGGGAGAATCCAAGGCACATGCGGTGATCAAGTGCGAACGCGAGCTCACGCCCAACGGTAAGGTTGACGTTATTCTCTATCCGAAGGACGGCATGCCGGTCGCATATCCGGGACCGATTTACGGCAATCAACCCCCGCCCGACGGCACCTGCGACGGCAAACCGGAAAGGTAGTCCGTCTTAAGCGTCTTCTCATCAGTCTATTCTTAGGACGACTTTGCCGAACTGCTCCGCACTCGCAAGATGCTGCATTGCTGCAGGGGCATCTCGAAGCGAAAAAACCCGGTCGACGACCGGGCGCAAACCTTTGCGGAAAAGCTCGAGCATAGCGGCGAAGTCTTGCGGACTTCCCATCGACGTTCCCAAGATCGTTACGTGTTTCCAAAAGAGCGGAAAGAGTTTGATCGTGGCATCGCCGTTCGTGCCGCCGTAAATCGCGATGCGCCCGCCGGGGCGCACGACGTCGAGCGCCTTGCGCAACGTTTCACCGCCCGAGGAATCCACGACCAGATCTACCGGCCCGGCCGCGCGTACGATCTTGGCCCAGTCCGGCGTCGTTTTATAGTTGATTGCGAGATCGGCTCCAAGCGCTTTCGCGCGCTCGAGTTTTTCGTCGCTGCTCGAGGTCACGATCGCACGCGCGCCGGCATGGTTGGCAAAGAGCAGCGCGAACGTCTGGACGCCGCCGCCCACGCCGGTGATGAGGATCGTCTCCCCGCGCGCTAACGCTCCGCGCGTAAAGATGGCGCGGTATGCCGTGAGGCCGGCCAGCGGAATCGCGGCGGCCTCCTCCATCGACACTTGCTCGGGTTTGCGATAGACGTTCGCCGATGGAACCGCGACGTAGCGCGCAAACGTTCCGTCGCGCGGCATCCCGAGGATGTTCGCCGTCGCCGTATCCCAAACGCGCGGGTCGTCACCCCACCTCAGCAGCGGATCGATGACGACTTCGTCGCCCACCGCACCGTCGAAGCTGCCGGCACCGATTGCTTCGATTTCGCCGGCGCCGTCGGCGCCCAGCGTAACCGGCATCCGGATATTCGGATAGAGTCCCTGCGTGATGAAGACGTCGCGATGATTGAGCGCCGCAGCTCGCAGCCGCACCAAAACCTCGCCGTCTCCCGCAGCGGGCATTGGAATCCGGTCGAGGCGAAGGCTTTGCGGTCCGCCCGTTTCGTGAAGCCGCACCGCTTCCATCTCAGCCGTCATTCGTGAAGCGTCGTTCGTCCGTCGAGGCACCAGGCCTTCCGGCGCGATGCGACGTACAAACGCATTGATGAATAAACGAGCGCGCATGATGCGCGCATTCCTGCGCGGTGTCGCGCGCGTGCAGCGAACCTTCACGATCGAAATCGGCCCATTGCGCGCCAGGGGCGTTCCCGCCATCCTGCTCGGCGTCACAGGAATCATCCTGGCAAGCGGTGTTACGGCCGCGCTCGCTAAGGGAGCGAGTCGTCTTCCCGAGACCCTCGGCGAAGCGCGTAACTTGGCCGACGCGCTCAATGCCCTCTCGCCACGTTTGAAGTCGTGATCGACGACAACGCGTTGACCGACCTCATCGTCGACAGACTGCCCGACGCCGAGGTGAGCATCCACGACCGGACCGGCACGATGGATCATTTCAACGTGACCGTTCGCTCGCAAGCATTCAAGGGCAAGACGCTGATCGAGCAACATCAGCTCGTCTACCGCGCGCTAAAAGGCGCGCTTGCAGACGGGCGCGTTCATGCCGTCGAACTCACCACCATCATCGCCGAAAGCTAAGGAAGCAACATGCCGGAAGATTTGAAGGAAGAGATCGCTCGCGAAGTCGCGAGCACGAGAATCGTCGTTTACGGTAAGGGGACGAAGGCGGCGCCTCGGTGCGGCTTCACGCTCGAGACCGTCGAATTCTTCAACGGCCTCGGCTATCCGTTCGAAGTGATCGACGTGTTAGAGAATCTGCCCAAGCGTGAAGCACTCTCGGAAATGACGGACTGGCCAACGCTGCCGAAGGTCTTCATCAACGGAAAGTTTTACGGGGACACCGATATTCTCCAACCGATGGCGGCGAGCGGCGAGTTGAAAACGACGCTCGAGGAAGCCTTCGGCGGGGCGTCTCCCGCACCCAAAGCAACGATCAACCTTCGATAGCGTCCCGGGCGTCGGCGTTGTTTACAACCATTATCTCCCCGGAGGCGCTGTACGAGCGCCTCGGTGGCTCCGATCTCGTCATTTTGGACTGCCGTCACTCTCTAGCCGAATTCGCGCTCGGACGGCGGCTCTACGACGAATCGCACATACCGGGCGCCTTCTTCGCCGGAGTCGAGGAGGATCTGGCCGGCCCAAAGACCGGGAAGAACGGCCGCCATCCATTACCCGACCCGCAAACCTTTGCGCGCTTTTTGTGCGAGCGTGGCGTGAACGACGCAACGCAAATAGTTGCCTACGATGCCGGAGCGGATATGTTTGCGGCCCGACTGTGGTTTCTTTGCCGGTGGATCGGCCACGACGCGACCGCCGTTCTCGACGGTGGGCTTGCCGCGTGGGATGCGCTCGGATTTCCCGTGACCGCCGCACCGCCGGAGCCCGGACGTGAAGGCTGGCTCACCATTGCATTGCGTCCGGAGCTCGTGGTCGGGGCGGATTTCGTTCTTGCGCATCTCAACAGCGAGGAGATGCACCTAATCGACGCGCGCGCCCTCGAGCGCTTTTCGGGAGAAACCGAACCGATCGATCCGGTCGGCGGCCACATTCCCGGCGCGAAACAACGCTGGTTCAAAGACAACTTCGGATCCGATGGTAGATTTAAATCACCGGAGCGTTTGCGCGAAGAGTTTGTGGAGAACGGGTTCGACTCCAAACGAACGGTGCACCAGTGCGGCTCCGGCGTCTCGTCAGCCGTCAATCATCTCGCCATGGTCCACGCGGGCCTCGAAGGCTCGCGCATCTACAACGGATCGTGGAGCGAATGGGTCTCCGATCCCGCGCGACCGGTCGCTAAGGGCGTCTGACCGGAGGCGGGACGGCGAAGGGTTTGGCGATCGCGCCGGCCGCCGAGGCTTGCAGGCGCGCGAGCTCTCCAGGTGTCGGCGTCTGTGGAAAATCGCGGCAGCTATCGACGAAGCAGTAGAAGCCGAACGGCGTATCGCCGCGATTCACAAACTGATGTAATATCAGCGGGCCGACGTACACCACGTCGTTGGCTTCTAGCTCGCTGACGTCGTCGCCGATTACGGCGTAACCAACTCCGGAACGAACGACGACGTAATGTTCGTGCTCGTGCTTTTCTAATCGCGACGCGGCGCCGGGCTGGACTTCGAAATAGCGAAGTTCCATCTTTGGCCCCGGCTCGCTTGGGTCGTTTTTCCGGCTCCCCACGATGGTGTGGCGAGTCACGCCCGTGTCCGGCGCGTGCGCGGCGTAGCCGGCCGGCTCAACGCCCTGCCAACCGTGCGCAGAGGCACGAATGATTCGTTGCTGCATGGCTGCCTTACGATAGCACATCGGCAGTCTTGCAGCCAGGGCATAGGGGGCTCTGGGCGAAACAGCGCAACGATGCTTGGGCCAATCAACGCGTTGCGCTACGCAGCGTGTCTCTGCGTGCTTACCGGCGCGCTCGCCGATTGCGCGGGACTTCCGCCCGGCGCGACCCCGGTTGCACCACCGCACGAGGCCCTTCTCGCGCGCAGCGCGGGATCTCAAACCGGTCTGGTCTATGCCGGCGCCCATCAGAGGGTCGTCGTCTACACGTATCCCAACGGTACGTTCGCAGATACATTTAAGACCTCGTTTTCGATTCA
>Ga0182024_10019961_pt1 | contig 12289 bp, 10 predicted proteins | sample P32metaG_FD_120480 | JGI IMG/M metagenome (GOLD analysis project Ga0182024, IMG submission 120480) | Permafrost microbial communities from Stordalen Mire, Sweden - P3-2 metaG (Illumina Assembly) | ecosystem: Environmental > Terrestrial > Soil > Wetlands > Permafrost | place: Sweden: Stordalen...
ACCGAGGCCTATTGGATTACTACGCATATAATCCCGAGGCCGCCAACCGTGAATTCTATACTGCCGCGGATCTCGATCCGAAGATGGCGATGGCATGGTGGGGCATCGCCCTGAGCGACGCACCGAACCTGAACGTTCCGCCGACCGATGACCGAAACGATCAGGCGCGCCTTGCGATCGTCCGCGCAAAGGTGCTCGAGGCCAATGCCTCCGCGGAAGACCAACTCCTTATCGACGCGGCGGCTGCGCGGTTCAACGACAAGACGAAAGCCTCGCCGGCAACGTTGCTCGCCGGCTACCGTGATGCATTGAAGCGCATTACCGATGCGTACCCCGACGACCCCGATGCGGCGGCGCTCTATGCCGAAGCCGCGCTTTACGTAGCCGTGGGAGACCGCAGTGAAAATCGTGAGGTCTGGTCGGTCGCGCAGCGGACCGCTTACGTCAAGACTATCGCCGCGTTACTGCCGTACTTCCAGTCGAGCCTCGTAAAGTTTCCAAAGCACGTCGGGCTGCTGCACTTCTACATTCACGCGGCGCAGCTGGCGGATCAGTCGAAGGCGGCGGTCACGGCGGCGTCCCGGCTCGCCGCTTTCGATTTTCCGCCTGAAGATTCGCACCTAACGCACATGCCCGGCCATACGTTTTTCGACGTAGGCATGTACCAAGAAGCTCTCGACGTCGGGCAACGCTCTGTCGCGATGGATTATTCAGCGATCGACTGCTGCCATCCGGGGTACTATAGCGCTCCACGCTATTATCACGGCCACAATGTCGCGTTCTTGCTTTACGCAATGCTCCAGACCGGGCATGCGAGCGAGGCGGTCGCCGTCGCTCGGCGCGCCGACATTCCGTCGCTGCTTGCCCGGGCGGCCCTCGCCGCGGGCGAGTGGCAAGCCGCCCTTGACGTACCTTACGTGAAAGGCACCGATCCTACAATTGCATTTGCGCGAGCGCTCGCGTTTGCAAAGCTCGGCGACGTGTCGAAGGCCCGAGCGGCGCTCGCAGATATGCCGGCCGCATCGGCGGTGTTCCCTTCGCGGGTCGCGACCGAAGACGCGATGCGCCTCACTGTCCAGGCGCAAATCGCACTCGACCAACACGACGATGCACAGGCACTGCAGTTATTGACGACGGCATCGCAGTATGCTACGCGCGGTGATTGGCTGGCCGGCGGCGTGGAGATGCCGACGCTCTTCTATTATTCGCCACACATGGCACTTGCCGAGTTGGCGATGAAAATGGGTGACGACAAGGTGGCCCGAGGAGCACTTGAGGCAGAGCTCCTAGCGAGTCCCCGCTCGAGCGCTGCCACGCAAGCGCTGACGCATCTCGACAGCGGCTCCAAGTAGTCGAAACGATTCGGGGCACTTTAGCTCGTCGCGCGTCGCCGTCGCGAATTTTGCGACACCCGTTAAGCACGTAAAAACGTAGAAAACGCCTTATTCTGTATCGCCCGCACGACGCCGTCGGCATTGCTGTTCGACGGAATCGCTGGCAGGTGCATCTTTACGGCATGCGGCCACCCGTCCCGCAGAAATTTGACCCGGGTTGTGCGGGCGAGTTTTCAGCCGTTTTTAACATCATCGGTCTAACCTGGAGGCATGATACTTTATGAACGCGGCGCAATCGCGGCGCTTACCGTCCTGAGAGCGATCATCCTGGCCTTGGCCGCATTAACGATGACCGGCTGAGCGGGCCGCTCCAACCTGCTTCCGATCCGCTAGGCATCGTGGTAACGGAGTAACGCTTACGGCAGAGCCAAACCGCTCCGGCACCACAACGCTAAGCCCAACTCCCTCGCTCAGCCCGCACGCGGCTTCGCGATCGCGAAGATGTAACGGCGTTTATACTTCCTTCATTCGTAACGTGTACGCTGGCATGTAAGTCAAACACCAATCGTTTAACAGGAGGCTTACACGGCGACATGTTCAGAAACTCTTTAGGAATCTCGGCATTGGCCGGCGCAATGGCGCTGGCCGCGTGCGGCGGAGGTGGCTCCGGCGGGGCCGCGGGCGGCGGCGGGTTCTATGGCGGACCTCCCCCAACGTCCCCACCGCAACAGAACTCAAACATTCCCATTCGTCAGGCCGTCGCGGGCAAACCCGCTTTCGTTAATCCCTCCAACCGTCACACGCTGTACTTCTTAGACGTCGACACGCCGACCGGCGGAAAGTGCACGGGCGGCTGTCTTTCGGTTTGGTTCCCTCTCGTACCGAGCCAAGGATCGCGGGCGCGAGACGGCTTTACGATCGTCAATCGATCCGACGGCACGAGCATGCAGTGGGATTACAAAGACCATCCGCTCTACAATTACTCCGGCGATAACGGGCCCGATCAAGCAAACGGAAACGACATTCCATTCGCTGGCGGCCATTGGCACATCGCGCGCCCGACGACCTAAGAAGCCAATGGTCTACCTGGCCGCGATCTCATCGATGCAACTGGCGATTGCGGCTTCGGGGGTTCCGCTACCACGCATATAGAGCAGCCAGTATCTCTCAAGTGCGCGATAGTATCGCTGCCATTTTTTTCGAGCAGACCCGGGCTGTATCCAGACCATCTGCACGCCATTGCGGAAGCGGTCGCGGCCTCTTCCGCAATTTTTCCCGCTGTTTGGGCCGATTACGTTGACCGGGCGCAACGGACCCAAATTGCAAGCCCGAACATGCAGCAGCGTCTAAGCGATGGCACGATGCGGAGCTTCCATCCACTCTGGACCTGCTTTAATTCAGAGCGATCGAGTCGTCGGTTTCGAAAGCGATACTTTAGAATTCACGCTTTCTTCAGGCTTGAACTCACACTTTTTTTATAAGACTGTTTCACACTCATAACATCAACAGACCAACGGCATCCTAAAACACACATATCACCTTTCAGGAGATTCAAATGAGATTACCTCACCAGGTTGCGGGCGTCAGCCTCGGAATGGCGCTCGCAGCGTGTTCCGGCGCCCAGAATGGCGCAACGCCAATGACACTTTCGAACGGAAACTCCGGCAACGGCGGTGGCATTACCCACTATTCCATTCCAGCCCAGCGTGAAGCCGGCGTCCGCAAGGCCGCGACCACCGCCCTCATTCTGGTCGCCAACGAAGGCGCCGGCACGGGCGGCACGATCAGCGAGTTTTCCGAAAGCGCGAACGGAAACGTCGCGCCGAGTTCAGTTATCACGAACCACAACACTGGACCCGTCGCCATCGCCTTCAGCTCAAAAGAAGGCATCGGCTTTGCGAACGGCGGCATCTTCTCGGGCGGCCAGTTCGGCGCCGAAACGTTCTCGCTGGCCGGCGATTTCTTGACGGCGATCGAGGGGTTTGCGAAACACACTGCGACAAACGCCGTGGCGTTTGATAGCAAGGGCCAACTCTTCGTTTCTGCGTTCTTACCCGAGGGCGTCCGCGCCATCGAGGTATTCGCGCGCGGATACAACAACTCGCGCACCGGCGGCAAAGTCAAGCCGAAGCGCACGATCTCCGACGAGGGCGGCCTGGCCATCGACAGCAATAACCTTCTCTACGTCGCGAATAGCACGACGGCAACGATCGACATCTTCCCGTCGGGATCGGGCACGATGCAAGCGCAGATCGGCGGAAGCAATACCGGGCTGGTAGCCCCCAGCACGGTCGCGGTCGACCCCTCGCTCAACGTCTACGTCTTCGATACTGAGACCGCGACGATCAGCGAGTTCGCCGCCGGAGCGACCGGCGACGTCGCGCCGATTCGCACCATCTCCGGCTCGAACACCGGGCTTGGCGGAGGAACTGGCTTCAGCTTCGGACTTGCAGTCAGCAAGGCGAGCGGTGACATCTTCGTCTCAAACCCGGCTTCGAATGCAATCCTTGTTTTCGCGGCGAATGCAACCGGCAACGCTGCGCCGATCCAAACGATCGCCGGAAGTGCCACGCAACTTTCCGAGCCACTGGGCATCGCGCTGGCAGAATAGCGGGTCCCACTGATAGAGGATGGCGGAAGCGCTACCGCCGTCCTCAGTTCGTTAGGCGTTGCTTATTTCGAGTCTGTACGTTTGACAAAAGATACGGAGGAATCATGTCAAATGGTGTTATTGCGCTGTCTGCAGCGCTGCTGCTTGCGGTTGCACCGATCGTCGCGCCTGCGCAGACGGTAACGGTTCGGATCGACGACCTCGCCGGTATCCTCGTCGTCAGCGCCATGGTCGACGGCAAGGGCCCCTATCACTTCGTTCTCGATACGGGAGCCGGCATCACGGTCGTCACGCCTAAGCTCGCGGAAGCGGTTGGTCTGACGGCAGCAGGAAGCGATATCGCGCACGGCACGAGCGACCAGACGGTCGCCGCGCGCCTGACCACGCTGAAGAGTTTAGCTGTTGGTACGGCGATGCAGGCGGATGTCGCGGCCGCGATCGTGCCGCTGTCGCTGGATCTCACGTATCAGGGTGCGTACGGCACGATCGACGGAATCGTCGGGGCGACGTTTCTGCGCAACTACGTCGTGTCGCTCGACATCGCGGGAGGCCGTGCAACGTTTGCGCCAACCTCGGCGCAAAACCCGCTTGAGAAGGGTAAGGCGCTCCCACTTACGTTCACCGCCAATTACATCCCAGTCGTAGGAGCAATCGTTGAGGGCGCACCGGGGAGCTTCGAGATCGACTCCGGCAACAACGACGATCTCCTGCTCACGCAAAGCTTTGCCAGCGCACACGGCGTTGGAAGTGGTTATCGCGCGCCGATCCACTCTGAATACGTCGGCGTCGGTGGAAGCGCTAGTTCCACGCGGATTCGCGCCGCGAGCATATCCGTTGGCCCGTTCATCCTGCACGGCATCCCCGCCGAGATCTCTCAGGCGAAGTCTGGAGTGCTGCAGCGAGACGGATTGGACGGCAACTTCGGGTACGACGTGTTCCGCCAGTTCGTCGTTACCATCGATTACGGCAACGCCCGACTGTATCTGCAGCCAAGCGCCGCATTCGATACGCCGGTCACCGTTGCTGGGACCGGCATCATCCCGGAGCGCAACGCCGACGGGGCGTTTGACATCGTGAATGTTCTCGACGGGACGCCCGCAGCCGCGGCCGGGGTGAAGGCCGGCGAGACAATAGTAGCCATCGATGGAAAACCTACGGCATCGATGAGCGACGCGGACTATCGCGCGGCTGTCGGAGGTCGGGCCGGCACATCGGTCATCTACAGCTTGCGCTCAGGGAATGCTTCGCGGATCATCACGTTGACGACCGTCGATCTCTTGCCCCAAATCACGCACTAACTCTCTTCTCCACGGCATCAGGGCGACGCTAACCTATTACAGCGTCCATGCGCTGACGCTCTTACGCGTAGGTGCTAGCCGCGACGAAAGTCGCATTTGTGATTTTTTCATAAATGGCGTGCAGAATGCTCGAATGAATCGCTTATTGATATTACCAAGCTCCTGTCTCGTATTGCTTGCGCTTTGCGCGTGCGCCGGGACATCGACCCCGGCCGGAGGAGTTACTCCGGCCACAAGTCTCACGCATTTCACGGCCGTCCGCGACAGCGGCTCACTCGGGCCCGTGCTGACGACCTCCGACGGAGGCCAGATCTTCGGCTTCGACATCAACTCAAACGGCAACGACGGCGTCCTCGCGTCGGCCTCACTCGCTTCTCAAGCTTCCGTGCAGACGTTCAACGAAACGACCGGCAAAATTACGAAAACCATCGGCGTTGTTAAGGGGAAGAAGGCTGTGAAAGGCGACGATTACGTCGCCGATGGCATCTTCGCCGGCGACGTCGGGCTCATGGATTTTCAAAAGGCCGGGATACTCGGTCAGACGCCGACAAAAGACATGTACCACCTCTTGAATCCGGTGACGAAAAACAGCCTCAACGGCAAGTGGGTTCCACCGCTTAAACTCTTTAACGTCGTCGAGTGGGCTCCAAATCAAAGTACGGGCACGAGTGTCGTCTTCGGGTACCAGCGCGAAGGATCCGGTCCGTTGGACCTCATTGTCTCCGACGTCAGTAAGAATACTTTCGGTAAAGTCATCGGCTTAAGCGAGACCGACTTCGCACTCGGTACGCAGCCGCAGCTTGCGGAGGATACCGTCAACAATCTCGCCGTCATGGCGACCTCGCCGAGCTTCGGCGCGGCCGGCGGACCGCCGCCGGTCATCTGGACGATCGATCTCAAGTCCGGCAAGAAGAATCATTTCTCCGGCGTCTCGTGTGACGATGGTTCGCTCGGGTGCGGCTACGCCAACGGCATCGGCTACGACTCGAGCACCGGCATTGCGTGCACGACCACCGAGCTGGATGCCGGTGTGGAGTTCTACAACGTGGCCAAGCAGACGGGCATTCGCGTGCAGCTGCCTAACAACGCCCAGCAACCCTCTGCAGGCGTCTTCGTTGCGAACGACGCGGTCCACGGACTCTTTCTCGTCGCCCAGCCCGTCTCGAGCACGGCCCCGGGCAGCAGCATCCAAGTCTACAACGAGAGCGGAACGCTCGAAGAGTCGATCAACAGCTTCAGCTTCGATGCCAGCACCGTCATCCCGGTGCGGATCTCCATCAATCCGACGTCACGTACCGGTTGGGTGAACGGGCCGCAGGTCGACCAACTCCAGGAGTTCTCTTACTAGGGTTCCCGAGCGTTACTCGGGCTTAGGCTTTTTTCATCAATCTACGTCACACTTGGTCTTCATTACTTTTCGATAACTGCAAGGAGAACCGATCATGCATTTCTCAAAACGGACTCTAATCGCCGCCGTTGCAACCATCGCGATGATTGTCTCGACCGGCGCCGCCATCGCTCATGGTACTCATGGTATCAGCGGCAGCACCATGAATATGCTTGTCCCAGAATCGCACGGTTACAGCGGCAGCTGGCCGGTGACCGTGACCCACTCGCAACACAGCAACGGTACGGATTGCCTGACGCTGACCGAAAACGGCAGGAATGCCGGCTCGGCGTCGCTTGCCACTGGCAGCCAAAAACTCTCTAACGGCTCATTCCTAGTCATTAACCACACGCTCGTGGCGACAATCCCAGTAGAGGGATATGGCCAAAACGCCGGATTGGTGTTCATCGGATCGGCCAACCGCGACAACATCGGTGGGGGCGTCTTCGAAGATGTCTACGGCGGGGCGGATTTCGACTCCGGTGCGTTAGCGTTTGGCATGAAGGGCGGCTGTTGAAAATCGAAACCTCGCGCATCAGAGTTCAAGAAGCCGGTTGGGACGTCACCGATGGTTGAGCGAGTTGCTTAGGCGCGGAATCAGCCGCTCGGCGTTTCCGCGACGGATCGCCGCCAGGTCGGCGGGTACGAGGTCAAGCGAGGCGAGCGAGTCGGCGTTGTCCTTGGAGATGAGGTAGGGATAATCTTTGCCGGTCGGCGCAATTCGAAGCTACGTCCATTAGGCTTCTCAACGACGTGACGGCGCAGCCTCCCCCGGGCTGGACGGCAGTATATTGCACCTCAAAGTCTAGTCGTACTCATCCAAAATCGTTTTCGCGGCGTACCATGGACAGCACTTACCTTAACTCAGGAGGTATAAAGATGAGATCTTCATGGATCCCCGCACTTACGATCGCAGCCGTTCTCGCAACCTGTTACCCAATCGTTGCCCTCGCCGATGGAGGGAGTACCCCTTCCCCTTCGGCTTCGCATAACGCCATGACCCACAGCAACGCCATGACCCACGGCAACGCCACGCCGCATCCCTCTCCAAAGGCGTCACCCTAGCAAATGCAGCGCGCCGATGACACGCTGCTGGTCCAGGTTCCGGCGCCTGGTGCGGGCACTGTGGAGGCGATTGGACATCCGTCAGGCGATTTGACGAGATTTCGCTAAGCGCACGCCTACGCTGCAGATCTTTAGCGCCCACGACCTTCGCAATTCTGATATGCTGAGTCAAGTGCGGGTTCTAATCGTTGGAGCCGGAGCGGTCGGAGGTTACTTTGGGGGGCGCCTCGCGCTAGCCGGACGTGACGTGACGTTCCTTGTGCGCGAGGAGCGCGCGCAGCAGCTGCGTCAACACGGACTCGAGATCGTAAGTCCGCACGGCGACGTGAAGATCGAACCGAAGATCACGACACGCGCCGAGTTGAAGGAACCGTTCGATCTCGTGCTGCTTGCCGTCAAGCATTACGCGCTCGACTCCGCCGTTGCCGATGTCGCGCCAGCTATCGGAGAACGAAGCGCCATCTTGCCCGTGCTCAACGGCATGCGGCATCTCGACCGGCTGCGCGCCGCGTTCGGCGAAGCGCACGTCTTGGGGGGTGTTTGCATCGTCGCATCGACGCTCGACGCTGAAGATCGCATCGTGCAGCTCAGCGAGATGCAAGAGCTGAGCTATGGCGAGCTGGACGGCACGGTGTCGGAGCGTATCCGGGCGGTCGATCGAACGATGCAGGGTGCCGGATTTATTACTCGGCTCTCGTCGACCATTGAGTTGGACATGTGGGAGAAGTGGATTTTCGTCGCCGCGTTAGGCGGCATCACGTGCCTGCTGCGGGGCACGATTGGCGATGTGCAACGCGCCCCGCGCGGACGGGACCTCACGACCGCGATGTTCGATGAATGCGTCGCCGTAGCGACGGCCGCCGGTTACCCACCGCGACGGCCTGCGCAAGATCGTGCCTTCAACGCCTTGACCGACGCGAACTCCACCCTGGCATCGTCCATGTACCGCGATTTGCAGAAAGGCCGGGACCTGGAGGCGGACGCAATTATCGGAGATATGTGCGTGCGCGGCGAGGCCACTGGCGTGCAGGTGCCGCTGCTGTCGGCCGCATACGCACAACTCTCCATCTACAAGCGAGCCCGTGTGTGAGCTGCGCCCCGACGGTTCATACGGCCGCTCGGCCACCGTCGACCGGCAGTACGACGCCGTGAACGAAGCTTGCGTTGTCAGAAGCGAGATAGACGATGGCGTCGGCGATCTGTTGGGGCGTTGCGGGATGGCCGGCGGGCGCTGCGGCGGCCAACTGCGTGAGGCCGTCTTCCATCCCGGCCGTTCCTTCGGTGCGCGTCGGACCCGGGCTCACGGCATTCACACGCACGCCTTTAGGACCGAACTCGGCGGCCCACGCCTTCGTAAGCAAATTAAGCGCAGCTTTGGTGGAGCCGTACAGTGCCATTCCGGCCATACCGAAGTCACCGACCATGCTGCTCACGTTGACGATCGCGCCGTAACCGCGCTCGGCCATTTTCGGCGCCAACTCAGCGACGAGCATGAACGGCGCCCTCACGTTGGTCGCGTAGACGTCTTCAAACGTATCGAGCGCCGTTTCGGCGGTCGCCCCGAATGGGAAAATTCCGGCGCTATTTACCAGGATGTCGATGTGACCCGCAAGTTCGAGTGCGCGCCGCGCCAGCTTTCGCGTTGAATCGGCGTCGTCGAGATCCGCCTGCAAGAAATCGGCCACTCCGTCCTCGGCTCTGATCGCCGCGACGACGGATTGGCCCCGTGGCGCGTCGCGGCCGGAAACGAGGACGCGAGCACCCCTACGAGCGAGCGTAAGCGCCGTGGCTTTGCCGATGCCGCTGGTCGCTCCGGTTACGAGGGCCGTGCGTCCCTTGAGGTCGAGATCGCTGGTGTTGTTATTCATCTTCTTCCCTATGGATTGGAGTGGTAAATCTAATATAGATGTGCTAAATTGGATTATCAACTCCAAAAAGGGTGGTATGCCAGCCGATGAGAGCCCTAACTGCCGACGACCAGAAGTTCACGCTCAAAGGCCTCGCGACGCGGGAACGCATCGTGGAAGCTGCTGCCCGCCTTATTCACGAACGCGGGGTGGCCGGCACGACGACCGAGGAAGTGCGCGACGCAGCCGACGTGAGCTCGTCACAGCTCTATCATTATTTCACCGATAAAATGGGGCTCGTTCGCGCGGTGATCGCTTACCAGACCGATGCGGTCATCGGCGCACAGGACGAATTTCTCGGGCATCTCGATAGCATGGGGGCCTTGCGCCGGTGGCGCGATTTCCTCGTGCGCTTCCAGCGAGGAGCGCGATGTGCGGGCGGTTGTCCCTTGGGAACGCTTTCAAGTGAAATCGCCGAGATCGTTCCGGAATTCCGAATCGACCTCAATCGAGCGTTCACGCGTTGGGAAGACGGCATTCGCAGCGGCCTGCGCGCCATGCACGCGCGCGGAGCGTTGCGCAAAGATGCCGATCCCGATCGGCTCGCGACGGCACTGCTCGCGGCCGTCCAGGGCGGCTTGTTGCTGACGCAGATCCGCCGCAACACCAAACCGCTTGAAGCTGCAGTCGACGCGATGCTCGACCATATCGAATCGCTAACGAAGAAGCGCGGCTAGATTAGAGTCGGCTTCCGGCGGAGGCCTCGGCGAGTTGACGTCTGAGTTCGGCCTTGGCGGTAGCAAAATCACTTTGGTATCGCTTGTCGCGCATCATGGCGGCCACCGCGAGCGTCCCGGTTATCCATCCGGCCGAGATATCGCTGGGATAATGCACGCCCAAGATAACCCGGTTCTCAGCGAAGAGCCGAGCTTGCGCGAAGATGGCGTAGCGCCGTTCGGGCACCATTTCCGAAAGGATGATCGCCGCCGAAGCTGCGAAGGCCGCGTGACCGCTTGGATACGAGCCCCTCTTTTCCGGCGCGTACGGCGGGCGCGGGCGCTGCCAATGGACCTTTGCCAGGTCGACCAGTTTCTCGACGTCTGATTCTACGCGTGCGAAAAACGTCGTAAATAGCGGCAAACGCTCCGGCACGAATCCCGTGCCGAGCGTCGCCGCAAAGAAGAACACGCTACGTTTGGACTCGTCAAGCGCATCGGCGAGTTGAATCGGCGTGCGTTCGCCGACTACGCGCGCCACTTTCCTTTCGTCCTGCCGTGCGGCTGCCGAGTTCGGGTCGGGGGGCGGCGGCAGCAAATCGACTAGATCGATCCTGCTTGGATCGAGATAGTGGTACGCGGCATCGGTCTTAGCTAGAGCCGCGGACGGCGCCCATGTGAGCAAACACAGGACGGCGAGCGCCGCTCGCATCATAGCCTATACCGTAGCCGCACTTGCGCGGTTCTCGCGAGCGGGTATGCTTGCGGAACGTACCCCGCGGTACCGTACTCCCACGGAACGACCTGCTCCGTGCCGTTATTCGTCGGCACGCCGTTGCCCAGCGTGTAGAGACACGCCTTGCAATACTGGGCGCCATACGCTCTTTCGTACGCCACGTTACCGCCCAGATATCCTGGGGGCCCAATAAGATATGGATTGCCTTGCAACTGTGTAGGAGTGTCCGTTGCGAGCAGGTTGATGACATCCAGAATCGCGGTGACGCGCGGTGCCACATCCCACTCGAAGTGCACCGAAACCAGCGTCTGCACAGGTGAGCGCAGCGTGTTCGGATCAGATCCCTCGTTCGTCCCCAGCGAACGAATATACGGATTCGACGCCGCGTTAAACGGCAGCGCCGGGTTCTTTAGGAAGTAATAATTGTATCCGGGGTTCACGTAGTTGTCGTTGGGAACGAGCACAGGCGCCCCCGTCTTTGGGTTCAGGATCCATACCATCGTGCCGTTCCCGTACGGATACCCGCTCTCATACGAGAGCAGCGGCGTGATGCGAACGCGCCGCCGTACGAGATCGAACTCGTATCCGAGCGTCGCCGTGAAATCGGGAACGTACCCTGCCGGATAGAGGTGCCCCGCGAGAATCGCTGCTGGATTGAGATCGTTGTACGCAAACTGATCTACGCTCGAGGTAAACGTCCGTCCATAATCGGCGTTGAGAACGAACCCGCCGTGCTTGACGAACGCCTCGAGCCCGTGCGAGCGGAGCAGGCCGGCATTCGTCGGCACACCGACCGCATCGGGAGTTTGTGAGGTCGCGCGAAAGTTAAACGGCAGCACATCGATCCGGTTCTTCTCGAACTGCGCATAGTAGGTGACGCGTAGCTGCGTCGGCCCGCCCCGCTCGTACGAAAGCGTATAATCGTCCGCGGTCTCCGGCGCGAGAACGACCGGAGGCGCCGGCGCGCTCGAGTCGGTTCGCTGGACCTCGAGGGGCAGCGGCGCAACCGAGTTGTGATCGAACGTCGCGCGCAGCGCGCTCTCCCCCGGCAGCGTGTACGCCAAACCCAAATGCGGATCGACCGCGGAAACGCCGTACGCCAAACCGGTTCCCGTCAAGACATGCTGGCCGATAAAGCGGAGCGTACCGGTGGCCGAAAAACGATCGTCCAGCGCCCACGTATCGCCCGCGTACGCCAGATACTGATTCAACCTCGGATTTGAGGTAATCAGTTCGTCCGCGGTCGGCACGACTTCATCCAAATCGCTCACGTTTAGCCCGTACTGCACGCCGGC
>Ga0182024_10019962_pt1 | contig 12289 bp, 8 predicted proteins | sample P32metaG_FD_120480 | JGI IMG/M metagenome (GOLD analysis project Ga0182024, IMG submission 120480) | Permafrost microbial communities from Stordalen Mire, Sweden - P3-2 metaG (Illumina Assembly) | ecosystem: Environmental > Terrestrial > Soil > Wetlands > Permafrost | place: Sweden: Stordalen...
TGATCGAATTGTGAACGGGTATGCTCTCGACCACTGACCACGCGAAGCCCGCAGCCACAATCTCGTCGCGCCGTTTCAACACCTCATCCAAAGGCCACGCCTCGCCGCGATAAAGATGGTGCAACGCCGACACAATCCCCGTAGCCCCGGCCTGCTTAACCTGATCAAGCGTAACCGGATCCTCCGGCCCAAACCACCGCCAGGTCTCTTTCATGGTGTGATGTTGTCCATTATGTTCGTCGCAAGCTGCAAGAAACCTATACTACAGCCGCAGAAAAACTATTCGTTTCGAAAGGCTAAGACTGTAGCCGCAAGCGGCGTAAGAATGCAGCCCAAGGCGTAAGCAGTGGGTAAAATTAGGAAACGGATCAGCCCCAGCCCGGGACGAAAGGTGACAGCGCCTCCTTTGACTCATATCGTGTAGCCACGATTGCCATAGCATAATATCGGCTCACCGAGGAGCAGCTCATGGAAACGCCACTTCTGAAAGCATTTTTGCTTTGGATTTTGTTTTGCACGTCGATATCGTTTGCCCAAGCGCCGGAGGGAATTTGGCAGGGCTACGACGGAGAGTGGAAACATGTTTCCCAGCAATTGATTGCGCTGGCCGAGGCGACGCCAGCAGACAAATTCGCATGGCGCCCAGCGCCGGGAGTCCGCTCGACCAGCGAAGTGTATATGCATATCGTGTTTGCGAATTTCTATCTGTTGAGCGTAACCGGTCCCAAGATGCCGGCGGGACTCAAACAGGACATGGAGAAAACGGTTACTTCCAAGGCCGAAGTAATCGACTGGCTGAAGCGCTCGCTGGACGCAGTTAAAGAAGCTCACTTAGCCGAAAAAACCATCGACCTTCAGAGGAAAGTCCACATCGCCGACAGAGACGCAACCGTTGATGGAATGTATCTCCGCATTCTTGTTCATGACAATGAACACATGGGGCAACTGGTCGCCTACGCGCGCATGACTGGAGTTGTGCCGCCTTGGTCGAAGGGCTGAAAGCTGGAGGCATTGATCGCTGACGATTGCCGCCGGAATCACCTCTGCAGGAGCTTCCTCGCGACAGCACGCACAATCGTGGCGGGATGAGTCGCTAGGATACGGATTCGTTCCAAAAGGCTTTGCGGTTCGTGGAAAACGGCGAGTTGTCCGAGCACCGTTCCGCGATCGTAGTAAATTCTTTCGCCGGCCAGCAGTCATCGGCGTCGAATGTATACACGCCGCAGAGCGGAAACTCGACTTGTCGCCCGGTCGCCGGATGGCAAAGTAGCCGCCAAGCTCGCCTACGTGAAGGGCTGAAAGAGTCAGCTTTTCGAGTTCGACGGAGGACGCGCGTCTCGCCCATCTGGCCGGGCGGGACGCCCGGCCTCCATCAATGTGCGCTGGTAAATCGACAGACTTACAAAGGCGGCTTGCAGGAGCGGCGTAGGCGTCGTCAACCCGGATTTCTTTCCGCGTTCGAGAAGATCACCCAGAATGCTATCGACTTCGACGGGTGCGCCTTTCTTGAGGTCGCGGTACATAGAAGAGGTCAACGGCGAACCCGGCGCGGTAAGATCCGCAGCTTGCTGCGCGAGGAACTTTTCGGATGGCGGATGACCACAAGCGCCGGCAATTTCTGAGCACTCGCGTAGTATCGCGCGAGGCAAATCAGCGCCTCCCGGAACGGCGACGATCTCGCCAATGTTGCCGCGCAGAAGACAGGTAGTAGCGCCTACGCCGGCGATCATCACCCATTTTTCCCACATGTCCTGCATGATGTGAGTCGAGGTTGCGGCATCGAAGTCAGCGCCCTGGAGCGTGGCGTCAACTTTTTCGAGCCGCGGCGTTATGGAACCGTCGAGCTCGCCGTAAATAAGTTTTTGGAAGCCGGCCAACTGCAGGACGCGACCCTCCTGATCAATCTCTGTTGCCACCAGGCAGACTCCGCCGAGAACGGCACGCCCTCCGAAGCGCTCGATCAAAAGATCGATGTGACTCATGCCGTTCAGGAACGGGAGAATCATGGTGTCAGGGCCGACTGCAGCCGCGAAGTCATCGATGGCAGCGGAGAGCGCAAAATTTTTTACTCCCAGAAGAATGAGGTCGTAGGGTTGGCTAATCTGCTTGGCGACGATGGTTTCCGGGTGCAGTTTCACATCGCCATGCGGACTGACGATCTGGAGTCCGTTGGCCTTTATGGCTTCGGCTCGTTTGCGGTGCACAAGAAAAGTGACATCACGGCCCGCCTGAGCCAGGCGACCTCCAAAGTATCCGCCGACAGCACCCGCCCCGATCACTAAGATTTTCATAGACAGTTCCTATTGTCTGACGCTGGCCAGCCGAGGCCGGATTCACGATTACTAGAACGTGTAGCGCCGTCGTCTCGGGCAAACTGCCCTCGGGACAGCCGGCAGGATGCCGACGCTACAGTACCCCATGTTCCTCCGTCGTCAAGGGAGCGAATTTCGATCCCGAGCACGGGCAATGTATATCTGTCGGATCCGTCGGCGGTGTGGAACGAATCTGCGTTGTGGGGAAGCAGTGCCTTGTGGGGCAGCAGCGTATCGACGGGCGAGTAGAACTGAGGTTGTCTTTAGACCAAAAAATCAGGGGAGCCTTGCGGCTCCCCTGAAACCCATCGAGTAAATTGAGCCGCTTGTCGGTCAGAAGCTTAAACGCAAGGAGAACTGACCGAATCTGCGCTCGTCGTTGTTGCCGCCAGAAGCGAAGCTGCCGAGACCGCCCTTGAGTCCTTCGACCACGAACGGGGTCGTGGTTGGCGCACCGTAAAATAAGAAGGTGGTTTGGGTATACATGTTGTGATGGTTGAGAATGTTGAAGCCCTCTGCACGGAAGGTTAGACCGAAGCGCTCGGTGAGTTTGAAATACTTCTCCACATCCATGTCGAAGTTCCATGCTCCCGGCCCGCGAAACGCATTGCGGTGGGTCATACCGGCCGGGAACGGTCCATAGTCAGAAATTCCCGTGGTCGGATTGAGAGGCGCAAAACTTGCCGGAAGCGGCATGGTGTAGAGCGAGAATGCATTGGAGCCAATTTGCTGGGGACTTGAGCTCACGTGATAGTCCGTGATGGGAGTCGCCGGGGTCAGACGAGGAAGAGTGTAATAGAACTCCTCATTGTCAAGATCAAAGAAGCTGAACGGAATACCACTACGCGCGGTAAAGATCCCCGCGAGCGACCATCCTCCCACTGCCTTGCCGAGCGCACCACTCTCGCTCTTGTACCATGGCAATTCCCAGATTGGGGAGACGACGAACCGGTTGCGAACGTCATAGTCGGAGTTGCCCCAGTCCAGCTTGGGATCGATAATAGAAGTATAGCCGAGGCTTCCATACCCCGTTCCCGATCCTCCCTGAATGCTGTCAGAAAAGGTCGAACTTATGTCATCCAGAGAGTGCGACCATGTATAGTTTGCAACCAGGGCGAGGCCGGTGTTGTGAAGGTTCTGCGTCTGGAATTTCACATTTAGCGCCTCGTAAGCGCTGGTGCCACCGCTGCCGCGTTCATTGATGTTCGTGTATTGCGGGTTTGGCCGCGTCAGGCACTCGGCGCCACCTGTGGCAAAATTCGTCCAGGGACACGTCGCTCCCGTCACCGGATCGGGCGCAGTATTTAAGGGCGCGCCCATAAACGCCTGGGCCATGCCCACATTGTTGACATTATTGAGGTCGTAGAGGTGGACTCCGTGAGCGCCGCTATACCCCAGTTCCACCATCGTGTTTCGGGCTAACTGGCGCTGCAGTGCCAGGCTCCAGAACTGGGTCTGTGCCGTCTGAATGTTGTTGTCGACGAAGCGCAACTCAGCTGGCGGAAGTGCGCTGGGGGGAGTAGAGGGCAAGGCCAAAGGTCCCAAGGACGAGTTGGTGACCAACGTGTTGCAGGTTGCGATAGCCGTGGGGCAGGTGGTTGTAAGCACGGCGCTGGCCGGCGGGTTGAAGCTGGAATTATAGGTTACGTTTCCAAAGTTGCGCTCGTAACTAACGCCAAAGCCACCGCGGAGGCTGCTCTTGCCATCCCCGAAAATGTCATAGGCAAAGCCAACACGCGGCGCAAACGTTCCCCAACGTGGTTTCCAAAACTGGCCAGTCGGGCTTTTCTGGGTTAGGAAGACATTGCCATTGGCCACCTGCTGGAACAGAGTCGACCCCGATCCAAAATAAAAGTTGGAATCGAGATTCTGGTCATTGTTGTGCTGGACACCGAAGTGCTCCCAACGTAGGCCGTAGTTGAGCGTCAGGCGCGGTCTAATCCTGAAGCTATCCTGCGCGTACACCGCCCAGTCCTTGTAGCGGTAGCTTCGTGCGTAGCTGGCCGCCGATAGGGGCGGAGTCACGATGCTGGACGTCGGACAAGCGTTAGTCCCTTGAAATCCATAGGTAGGTGTCCCGGGGGCGACGGTCGATCCGATGAACTCTCCCCATTGATTAACGGGACAGGGCAGCACGTTTGGTCCAACTCTTCCTGCAAAACCGGCTCCCCCAAGTTGGCTTCCTCCCGGGTTGCCTCCGTTATTGATCAGGTCTAACATGCTCGCCGTCGCGGAGCCGCCGAGCGCTTCCACCGCTTGCGCGTAGGCGCCGTAGGCGTAGTTGAGTTGAATATAGGTAAACTGTCCACCGAACCTCATGTTATGCCTGCCCTTGGTCCACGACAGATCATTTTCGACTTGGATGGTGTTCTGTGGTCCGCCGACCGGGAGGCCACCAAGGCCTGGGGCGGAAGAGTTTTCTAACCCCGGCATCTGGATCAGGCCGCTGGTAACCGGGTCAGCGGGGGCAACGAACATCAGATTGGGGACGGAAGTGTACTGCTTATTGAACGCGGTTGCGTCATTGAACCGGGTATAGCTGAGTTTCGTATTGTTAAGCAAATAGCTGTTGAAGGAGTGAGTGATCGAATACAGGTAGCTCTGGTCCGTGTTGAGGGTACCCGTGTCATATTGCGGATACGCGCTGTACGAATTTGTGCCGGGTACGAGGTTGTCGTTTTCTCTGGCCGCGCGGAAAAACATCTGGGTCTTCTCGTTCAAGTTGTAATCGAGACGGCCGACCAATGTGTAGATGTTGCCCGGGGGACCTCCGCCGGCGTTGAACGGCGCTTTGAAGTTGACCGTGTCCATCACCGGTGTCGAGTTGGGAATCACCGTGGTGCCGTTGAGCAACGGGTTGACGCATGCGCCAGCCGAACCGCCAAAGAAACAACCAGACGATCCACCCGCCACCCACTGCCCCCAGTTGGAAGCTACCCCCGCACTTGGCACGGTGGTAGTCCCAAAGGCATTGAAATAGGCTTGGGCATTGGCAGGCAGGAGGGAGATGAACGATGGGTCGAATATTTCCTCGGTCTGGACCGAGGCACTCCGCACCCGCGTCCACTCCGTGCTCTCGGAAATAAACAGTTTGTTCTTGATGATCGGACCGCCCACCTGGAATCCGAATTGATTTCGCGTGTAACTGCCTTTTGGCAGGTCGTTGGCGGCGTTATTGTAGGTATTGGCCGTGTAGGCGGAGAGCCGATTGAACTCCCACGCGCTCCCGTGCCAATTATTCGTACCAGTTTTTGTGGTGACATTGACCACCCCGCCTGACGCGCGGCCATACTCGGCCGAGAAATTATTCGTGACGATGCTGTACTCCTGTACACCATCAATTGGGATATTGTTGCCTATACCGACGCCAAAGACGGCGATGTTCTCTGCGCCATCGAGCAGTATCTCGGTCCCCGATTCTCGTTGCCCGTTGATGGCGAAACCGACGCCGCGCTGCGACAGTTCCTGGCCACCACCGCCCATCGAAGTAGTTGCTCCATTCGAGGTGCTGTCTCCGTTGCTGACGTTGCCGGAAATGGCAACGAAGTCATACGCGTTTCGCGTTAAGCTGGGGAGATGTGCTACCTGCTGGGTGTCGATGAGTTGGGAAAGTTCCTGCGTCTGGGTGTTGACCTGCGCGGCGCCTGCGCCTACCACCTCTACCGTCACCGCCTGATTGCCAACAGTAAGTTGGGCATCAACCGTGGTTGAACCGCCCACAGTGACCTCAGCGCGAGTCTTATAGGGAGAGAAACCGCTGTTGCTGACGCTCACATCGTACATTCCGGGCTGGAGGCCGGGAATGTTGTACTGACCAACAGTTCCGGTGGTTGCGGTCCGCTCGGCTCCGGTTGTTGTGCTCGTAACCTTTACCGCGGCGCCAATCACGACGGCTCCTGAGGCATCTCGGACCGTGCCCGTGATCGACCCGGCTTCGGCTTGGCCGAAAGCAGCTACGGAAAAAGTCAGGAAGCTCATTACGACCAGGCTGACCAACAGTAGCTTGGCCGAGCTTCGAGAAGGATTGCAGTTACGCCCCAAAGTAAACTCCATAACACCCTCCCATTCAAATGGTTGACGGAACCAAGAACTGACGCGCGCGAAAACAATTATGACTGCTTCACGCCCAACTAGACAGAGTCAACAAATTGGAAAAACATTCCAAATATGCAACTGAAATTCCAAGACATTGACTGTTGAGCAGCTTTTGTTATGTATTACTTGCGGGAAGTTGGTGTAATGTCTGTAAAGGTTTGTATAGAAAACCATAGAATTGTTGCCCGAATATCTATGGAATTCTGTATGTCAGTTGCCCTGCTTGAACAAATTTCGTGATCCACCGGTGCGGAGTGAGGAACATTTGAGAGCGACAGTCCAGTGTTCCGTGGGCCCTCACTTGGTCGAGAATTTGTAAACCGTAGTGGAGTGGAACTGCTGGCCAGGCTTCAGAACCGTGGAAGGAAATTGGGGGTGGGTTGGAGAGTCTGGAAAATGCTGGGTTTCGAGACAGAACGCGTAGCGGCGGTTGTAGATCTTGCCTGCCTTGCCGCGAATCCCATCCAGGAAGTTGCCGGTATAAAGCTGAAGCCCGGGTTCGGTAGTCGACACTTCGAGCAGGCGTCCTGAATGCGGATCATAAGCCTGGGCTGCTATATATAAAGAACCTGCCGTACTATTGTTGAGCACCCAATTGTGGTCGTAGCCTTTTCCTAGCTTCAGCTGTTCATCGTCCTGATTGATGCGGGCGCCGATGACTGTGGAAGTTGTGAAGTCGAATGGACTTCCTTTAACACTTCGTAGTTCGCCAGTGGGAATCAGGGTGGCATCGACGGGGGTGAAGCGGTCGGCGCGAATCATTAGCTGCTGCTGCAGAATGTCTCCGTTTCCCTGACCTGCCAGGTTGAAGTAGCAGTGATTAGTGAGATTCAGCACCGTGTCTTTATCGGTGGTCGCGCTGTAGTCGATTTTCAATTCGTTCTGGTCGGTCAGGGTGTAAACGACCTTGACCGACAAGTTTCCGGGAAAGCCATCTTCTCCATCTTTGCTCACGTAGGTGAGTTCGAGCGCCTGACCAGTGCTGCCGGAAACATCTTTCGCGTTCCACACCCGCTTATTGAAAACGCCATGCAGATGATTGTCGCCATCGTTCTTCGGCAGCGTGTAGGTAACGCCGTCGAGCGTGAACTTAGCGTGTGCGATTCGATTGGCGTAGCGGCCGACGGTTGCGCCGAAATAAGCTTTGCCGGCCTCGTAATCTTCCAGTTTGTCGTAGCCGAGTACCACATCGTCGATCTTGCCGTTGCGGTCGGGAACTTTCAGAGTGACAACCGTGCCTCCGTAGTTGGTGACAGCAGCTTCCATGCCATTCTTGTTCGTCAAAATGTAAAGATCGGTTTGCTGTCCGTCTTCAGTTTTGCCAAATGATTGCTTTTGCATTTTTGGATTCGCCTCAGCCTGCAGAACAGATACGGAGATCACTGCCATTATGAAAGTTGCCGTTACCCGCAGCTTCACCATTGTTATCTCCTCAAATCATACGACGCTGGATTTTGCGTAATCCTAGTTGGCTGGCAGCAAATCAATCTTGTCGATGACGATGGCCCGTGAGCCACCTCGCTCGAAAACCTTTCCCGAGGCCGTGACTTTCTTCCCCGCAAACGGAAGAAGTTTTTCGTTCTGACCGGATGAAGGCATCGAGTCGGCAATCGGCCAGTAAATGGTGCCATCGTCTGAAAGGATGACGAGCGGCGAACCGGCTTTCGCGCAGGCGACCGCGCACTCAGGGCTGATGGGCTTTTTGAGGTTCTTGGTAAAGCCGCATGCGGAGTCGAGCACGTATCCTTTTACCGTGCTTCGTTGTCCGTTGTCAGAAGCAGCTAGAGCCACGCCAAGAAGAGCAAGTAACAAGGCTAACTTTGCAACTGCGTTGTGAAAATGCATGATCACTCTCCGTGTTTTAAAGAAGAACTAGTAGACCACCGATTCGGAAATGAGCCAAGTGTCCATCCGAAATATTGGGCGTGTTTCACAAGCTCGGGGTAATTCCTTCGGTCTCTACGCACTCGTAAGCCTTGCCTGCGGCCAGGTTTTTGTACTCCTCAGTTCTGCCGTTCGGCCACTGGATCACCATGCGTTCGATCTTGTCGCGCTTTCCCACTCCGAACGTCACGGGCAGTTCGGATTGTGACAGATAGCTTGAACCGCTTTTCACCACGCGGGATTGCACGGTGCCTTCGTAGTAGATTCGCACAGCTGCGCCGATGGCGTCGCGGTTCGATTGCTTTCCGACCAAATGAAAGCGGATGCTGCGGTTTCCTGCCAGTTGATCATTGCGATAGAGATACGCGGGGCCGTTATTCGTGGTCATGAGAATGTCGAGATCGCCATCGCGATCGAAATCACCGTAAGCTAGGCCGCGTCCCACTTTCGGCTGACGAAATGCGTCGCCGACTTCTGAACTGACATCGCGGAACGTCCTTTTCCCGCTGTTCAAAAAAATCTGCGGTGGTTGCGCATAACCCACATTACCGCGGATGCTGCGTACCGTGTCATCGATGTGGCCGTTGGCCGCGATCAAATCCATAGCACCATCGAGATCGAGATCGGCAAACATGCAACCGAATCCCAAAGTTGTTTTCGACGGAAGTCCAACTCCGGATTGCGTGGCGATATCTTCGTAGGTGCCATTGCCGGCGGCCCGATACAATCCGATCATTTCGTTATCAAAATTAGTGATGGCGACACCGGTCGAGCCTGAGTTATCGAAGTCCGCTGCATCCACTCCCATTCCCGCGCGCGCTTTGCCGTCGGGGCTGAAAGCAATTCCGGCCTCGACTGCGACGTCTTTAAAGGTGCCGTTGCGGGCATTGCGATAGAGCTTGTTCGGCTGCGTGTCGTTGGCTACCAGAAGGTCAGGCCAGCCGTCCTGGTCATAATCGAGCATGGCCACGCCTAACGATTTCGAACTGCTGTCGAAGATGCCGCTGGTCGCGGTGACATCCTCGAAACTGCCATCGCCGCGATTGTGAAAGAGCCAGCAGGTTTCGCCGCGATAGGCTTCGGGCGTGCAATACGATTTGTGCTTGCCATCCAAGCTGCAGAACACATCGTGCTCGGGCGACCACTTCACGTAGTTGCAAACGAATAAATCAAGACGGCCGTCGCGGTCGTAATCAAACCACAAGGCGGAAGTGCTCAGCGCCTGGCGATGGCCGAGTCCGCTGGCATTGGTCACATCGACGAAGGTTCCCTTCCCGGTATTTTGGAAAAGCCGGTTCTGGCCTACGCACGTAATAAGGATGTCAGGAAAACCGTCATTGTTGTAATCGCCCACGGCCACGCCCATGCCATACATCTCCAAATCGAGGCCGGCTTTGTGAGTAACGTCGGTAAAGGTTCCATCATGATTGTTGTGATAGAGCCGCAGCGTCGACGTTTGCCGCTTGTGGCCAGGCCAGTCCATGCCATTAAGAAGGAGGATGTCCTGCCAGCCGTCGCGATCGTAGTCGAGGAAAGCGCAGCCTGATCCGAGCGTTTCAGGAAGAAGCTTGCCTCCGTAAGCGCCGCTGTTGTGCTGGAAATGAATGCCGGCGGAATTGGTGACGTCGACTAGGCGGAAACCGGGATCGGATATTTCCGCTGCGAGCAAATGGAATGGCAGGGCCGAAGCCGAGGCTGCGCCGGCGAGGCCGAACAAAAAAGATCTGCGGGTCACCGGATGTTCACCAACCCGGCGCGGATGGCATAGACCACCAGATCGGCGGTCTTGTGGATTCCAAGCGCATCCATAATATTGGCGCGGTGGACGGCGATGGTGTTCGCGCTCAGGTCGAGGTCGGAAGCAATTTCCTTATTCGATTTCCCGGCAACAATTAATTTCAAAACTTCGAGTTCTCGCACCGTCAGTCCCGAATTACGCTCGCCCTTCAAAGTTGTAGCGCGTGAAATTTGCGGGTCGAGAACGATTTCGCCCTCTACTACCTTTCGAATAGCGGTCACCAGTTCCATATCCACGGCGCTTTTCAGAATGTAGCCGCGAGCGCCAGCATCGAGAGCTTGCTGCACCCAGGTTTCTTCGGAATGCATGCTCAACATCAAGATCGCGGTTTCAGGAAGTTTACTGAGGATGCGCCGGCTCGCGTCCAACCCGCTCATACCCGGAAGCGCGCAGTCCATTACGATCAGTCGCGGACGCAATTCCGCTGCGAGCTTGACGGCTTCTGCGCCGTCGCTGGCTTCCCCGACCACCTCAATGTCAGGCGCGTCCTCGAGGATGCGGCGAAACCCGCGACGCACCAGGCTGTGGTCATCGACCAGCAAGACCGAAATCTTATTGGACATGGTTCTCCAATGGGACTTTCAAACGCACCAGGATTCCACCTTCCGCGGGCTTGGAAAATTCGATGCTGCCGCCGAGCAACTCCGTGCGCTCGCGCATGGCAACCAATCCAATACCCGACCTCGCGGGTCGTTCGATAAATCCCACGCCATGATCTTCAATCTCAAGCTCCAGAGCTTGCGCCAAGAAACGAAGTCGCACCCACGCCTCATGCGCTCCGGAATGGCGAGCGACATTATTCAGCGCCTCTTGCAAAATCCGGTAAATATGAATGCCGATATTTCCATCCACCGGAAATGGTGTTCCCGATTTCGCATAGGATATGGCAATTCCAGTTTGCCTTTCTACCACGGGAATATACCAGTCAATCGTACTCTCTAGCCCGGCTTCGTCCAGCATGACCGGATGCAGCGCCTGCGAAAGACTGCGGACCTTCTCAAGCGTGGATTGTGCGATCTCCGAAACTTCCCGCAGTTCGCCGCGCAGCGGCGAGCCTTCGGGCACATGGTTCCGCGCCCGGCTTAGCATGGAGCCGATTGCGGTCAGGATCTGTCCGAACTCATCATGAAGCTCGCGCGATATGTGCAGCAGCGCGGACTCTTGCGTTGAAATCAATTTCTGCGCCAACTCGCTGCGCTGCTCGGAGAGAGCGGCGAGCTGAGCGAACAGACGCCGGTTGGATTGGATGAGGTACAGGCTGGTGAACAGGATCGCGGTCAAAATCGCGGCAAAAAATAAATAAACCTGGCGCTGAACGCGATCGTAGATGCGGCCGATGCGCAATGCCACCTGCTCTTCGCTTTCATTATTCTGTACCAGCAACCGCGCAACCGCCGTGCTTAGCGCTGCTTCGCGTGCTTGCAATGACACGCGAATCTGGGCACGCGCATCCGCCTCTTTTCCGTCCCTAGCAAGTGCAAATGTGCGGTCAACCGCATCCCAGAATTGCGCCATCGAATTGCCCAGAAATTCTCTTTGCTCCGGAGTGCGTTCCGCTACGGCAAACTGTTCTTGCAGCTTCAGAGCATTGTCCAAATCCGCGCGGATACGTTGAAACTGCGCCGACCACGCCGTGAGAGGATAAGGCTCATCATTATCGAGCATGTCGCGCATCGCCAGCGCCAGCGAGTTCAAGTCATTTTGAATGCGCAGAAGCTGCAACGAATCTTTACGATTGCGTCCGGCAAGATCGTTTTGCAGCTCCCGAAGTCCCGAGATCTGCACCGTGATGTACCAGGAGTACGCCATTACCGCAGCCAGCGTAATGACGAGTCCCAGGAACAGGCCCGGAGTTGGAGAGTTGCCAGAGGCAAGCGTGCGACGCACGCTCCGAGCATATAACGCGGACGAACCCAGTTCCAGCTAGGAGCGCTGACGCTGTCAATTGAATGCCGCCCGCAATCTGCGCAAGCCTGCCAGCGCGGCCACGTAACGCTTATCCATCGAGTAGGCCGTGGCATAGCATTCCTTCGCCTTTTGCCAATTTCGATTGTGTTCGTATACCCGGCCTAAATTGAAATGCGGATAAGGACGCGCTTCGTATCGTGGCGCGACCATAGCTTTTTGAAACCACGGTATGGCTTCATCCCATTTCTCTTGTTCAATCAGGTAAGCCCCGATATCGTTATAAGGATTACCA
>Ga0182024_10019963_pt1 | contig 12289 bp, 14 predicted proteins | sample P32metaG_FD_120480 | JGI IMG/M metagenome (GOLD analysis project Ga0182024, IMG submission 120480) | Permafrost microbial communities from Stordalen Mire, Sweden - P3-2 metaG (Illumina Assembly) | ecosystem: Environmental > Terrestrial > Soil > Wetlands > Permafrost | place: Sweden: Stordalen...
CTGCCGCCTTGCGCGGTGGTTCCGTAGATGACGCCTGAAGCATTCAGAAGAAGCGTTCCCTCTGGATTCACGCCGTCCGAGCCGCCGAACGAATGGAGCACTGTTTCGCTGTACTTCTTGCCGGTTTTCACGAGCTCGAAGACGGTTCCGTCGTTGCTCGTACCGCCCGACTCCGTTGTGCCGAAGAGATCTCCGCTCGAATCCGAGATCAGCTTCGTGTTCGGTGTCTCGCCTGACGACCCGCCGGCGAAGCTGAGTACTACTTTGCGCTTCGCGGGGGGCGGACTAGCAGTAGGCGCCGCGCCCGTCACGGCTGCGCCATAGGGCTCTGCTGGAGCGGAGGCGAGATTTCCGGAGGGCGTACCGCCGGCCGGATAGTTCCAATAGTCCACCTTGCCCGTACCGGCATCGGTACACCACAGGTTGGGGCCAACCAGCGTCGTGGCTTGCACCTTGCTCTTTGGCGTAATACCGGCGAAGAACGGATTGACGTCGTCGGCATAGTCGTTGTAGCAGGAGTCGCTGAAGACGACTTCGCTGCCGACCGCCGTGATCGTCGACCCGGAGATCGTCGCACGCCAGACGCCCGTTTGGAAAGTTCCGCCCGCCTCCTGATCGCCGAGCGCGATGTACTTGCCATCCCAGGTCGTTCCGCCCGGAAAGTCGATTGTACCGCTGAACGACAGAGACGACATGCTCTTGGCACCGGACAGCAGCCCGCAGTACGCGCGGCCGCCTGACGAGGTCTCGCCGACGCCGATGAGGTTACCGCTGCGGTCGTAGCCCATCGGCCACAAGTAGGTGCAGGAGCCCGTGTAGGTGGTGCCTTTGCTCGGGTCACCGCCTGCAAAGACCGTTACTTCGCCCGGGTCGAATGACGTGACCGCGACATCGCCCTTTGGCGAGACCGAACACCCGATCGCTTCGCTGCCGCCTGTCGAATACGTTACGATTGTCTTGCCGCCAGGCGCGATTTCGTCAAGGTCACCGTTGCCGTAGTTCGAAACGAAGACGTCGTGCTTGTCGTTCACGCACATGCCGTAAGGCTCGTCGAAGGAGCCTATCGACCCGACGGACTTACCGCTGGGATAATCGTAGACGTAGACGTTGTTCGTCGCCCAGTCGCCCACGTAGAGTAGGGCGGCTTTTTTCGAGACTGCGCGCATGAAATGCTTGCGGTGGTCGGTATGCACCGGGAAGTTGCGAAAGTACGGCATGGTCAACGCCACATCGCGCATCCTCGAAAGGAGCGTCAGATCTCCGCCGCGACTGGCCTGCGCCGCTCCCGCCGGCGCGAAACGCGAACCTCCACTGCACGCGGGCATGGCGGCTATCACCATCGCACCCAGGGCGCATATTGGAAAAATCGAGGCTTTCTTCATGACGGAGGCCTCCCTCGGATCCTCGCCCGCAAGCAGCGAGAGATGCAGCAAGCTTGCCCCAGCCCTGGCGGTTCCCCTGCACTCAAGGGCCGGGTCCACGCCGGCTCCCGTCGAATCTGTTGGCCTCGGACAAGGGGACCATTGATATGACACCTTCGGGCTTCGGCCGTTCTACACTCGGCCTTATCGTTGCTGCGGCGATGCTGACAGGTTGCGGCGCATCGCAGGCGAGTGGCGTGACGGGCGCGATGCCGCAAATCTTGGCGATCGGGACGTACGCCGATCGTGGAACGTCGTGGATGCTGCCGGAAGCAAAGAACGAGAACCTACTCTATTTGGCCGCTCCTGGCGAAGGAATTTCCGTTTTGAGTTACCCCCGGGGAAAGTTGCTGCAGACGCTCGACACGTACGACTGGCCCCAGGGTCTTTGCTCGGATCGTGAGGGCAACGTTTGGGTAGCACTGCCGCTGAATCTATCCGTTGCCGAGTACGCGCATGGCGGAAGCTCGCCGATCGCGACGCTAGCCGATCCCCGCGAAGAGCCGCTGGGGTGCGCCGTCGATCCCCGTAGCGGCGACCTCGCAGTTGCGAGCGCACTCGGCTCAATCCAGGTGTATAGTCACGCTAGCGGCTCGGCGCAATCATATAAACTCTATGGCGTTAAGATGCTTAACTTCTGCACGTACGACGACAAGGGCAACCTCTTTGCCGACGGCGAGAGCAATAGCGGAACCTTTGAGTTAATCGAACTTCCGAACGGAGGCAGCTCGCTTCGGAAAATCTCAATCGACGCGACGCTGTCGCCCGATTATGCGATTGCGTGGTACGGTAAGGATCTTGCGGTCCAAGCGTCGGAGGGATCGGGTGGGGCCGTGATCGACAGCATTAGCATCAACGGTTCGACGGGGAGCGTCGTTGAAACGACGACGCTCGATATCGAAGGTAACCCGTATGGCGCGCAGTTCACGCTCTTTCGCCGCAAGGTCATTCTGCCGGAAGACGAGGGCGTTGGCGTTTGGAAATACCCGTTAGGCGGTGATCCTATTAAGACGTTTAGCGGATTAGGCAAACAGCCGTTCCTGGGAGCGACCGTCAGCGCGATCAAGAGTTAGGACGGCTCGCCCTCGGGCAGGTTTCAAGGTTTTTCGTTGGTGACGCTACTCAACCAACCTAACCTCTCCGGTTCCAAGGTGATAGACTCCGCCGACGATGAGCAGGTGACCGGAATCTGCGCCGTTCGACAACACGGGAGGGCTCGTTCGCAGCTTTGCGACCCCGGCGCGGACGTTTGCTTCTACTGCCGCGTTCTCCGTGCCGCGTGCTTTCACTACGTCGGCAATTCCAGGACCCATAAGTCTCTGGAGTTCCGAGAGGTGGCTCGGCAAGGTTGTATTGGTTTCTAGCGCCGAGTAGACGGCCTTAACTGCGCCACAACCCTCATGACCCAGCACCATGACGAGTCTCGTTCCCAAGTGCTCGACCGAGTATTCGAGGGACGCGAGCACCAAATCGTCCGGAAAGTTTCCGGCGACCCGTGCGACAAACAAGTCTCCGATGCTCTGAACAAAGACGAGGTTCGGGATAACTCGCGAGTCGGAGCAGCCGAGAATCGCTGCGAAGGGTGCCTGGCTGTCGGTAAGGAGTTCTCGTTTCTCTGCAACCCTGTTTACGCTTGGAAAATCGTTGTCGACGAACCGCTTATTGCCGGCCATTAACCGTCCCAGCAGCCGCTCCGGTGTAACCCCGGCCGGCAGCGACGGTGCACCCTGGCTCTGCGCTGGAAGCGCGGCGCCTATCGTGGCTAACCCACCTGCCAAAAATGCCGCGCGGTTGAAGAGCATATGGTCATTTGATGTCGATTCACTCATGTGCCTCGTTCCTCCAAGAGCCTGACCCATTCTTCGCAACCCGCTTAGCAGCCTCGCTTCGAGTGCGAGACAGCAGAAGATCGAGAAGTTGACGCCGAATCATTGCAGCAGCCGATCCGCTCCAGGCTCCAGGAGGCACGATGAGGATTTCTGGCTTTAGTCACTTCGCGCTCGGAAGCTGCGTAACAGCGGCGCTGCTGGCTGGGTGCGGCGCCCTTCGACAAACTCAGGGTGACATGCAGCCGCCGATCGGCGCACCGGGCGCCACGACCTCGTCCCACCACTTGTATGTTGCCGACCCCGGCTCAGGCGCAATCTATCGCTATGCCCTCACCAACGGATTACCGCAAACGTCTCCCGACGAAGTTTTTGCAAAACTTCCGGGCGTCGACTACCTTGGCGTGGACCGTGAGGGCCACATCTACGCGGCCGGTTCGGACAGCGGCGGCGGATTCGTGCAGAAGTTCTCGGCCGCAGGAACGCTCCTGGGTAAGATCGCGCTCGACACCCCGGTAGGAAGCTTCGCCGTCGATAAGGACGGCTTCATGTACGTGGCGCCGGAAGCCTATAAAGATCAGGCGTTCACGTACAGTCCAAAGTCTTTTAAGACGAGCGGTCCCGCCCAGCCGATTGCGACGCTGACGGCAGAAGGCGGCAGCACCGTGCCTAGTGAGTTCATCTCGATTGCCGCCGATGACGAGGGGCGCCTGTACGACGCCGCCTATTTTGGATTGAACGTGTTCGATCACCCGCGGAAGACGTCGAGTCAAAGCGCCACGATCGGCACTCCGAAGGGAGTATGGGAACCTCGGTTTAGCGGCGCCCTAGCTTTTGACGAAAACAACCGCATCTATGCCAATATCGGCTATCAGGATTATTGCGAAGGCCGAAAGTGCCGCAGTTATTATTGGTATCTCACCGACTTCGACGCGATCTTGCGCGGCCTCGGTACCGGCCGTAAGGATCGATGGATTCATGGCGGAGATTGCTCGTTCGACTACTCGTCCTACCGTAATAATGGAACCGTGAGCGGTATGGCCGTTTTCGGCGGCTATCTCGATGCTGCATGCCAGGGCGGTACCGACGGAGTATGGGTGTATCGCGCCGATGCCTTTGACCGGCAACACGCTGTCGAGACGCTTTCCGGCCTGACGAGGCCGTCCGACGCCAAGATCGGGCCATAGGCCTCCTGTCGCAGTAATGGCGGCGGGCAGTTAGGGAACGTAGTTCGATGCATCGACGGCGCCGGTCGGGTAGCTAAGGCCATTGCCACGGCCCACTTGTGCAAATGGTGCTCCCGCAGGATAGGTAACAACGTCTACCTTCTGTTCTGCCCAATCGGTCACGTACGCAAGGGTGTTGTTTTTGTTGATTGAGACCGCAACCGGCATCTCGAACCGAAGCGGAGGGGGCCGTAATCCTTTCCTAAATGGCCCGAAATCCGAGTGTACGGCGGATCGATTATATCAACGGTCCCATTCGACTCGTCGCAGACGACGAGATTAGCGCTCTTGTCGAGCACGATGCCGCCTGGCACGCCAAGCGACACGCCGAGGACGGTTTGCGCGCACCCGGCGAGTCCGCCGCTATACTCTACGACGGCGCCCTTCGTGGATGAAGTTGCGTAGCCGGTAAAAACGTCACCTTTCGCATCCACGGCAACGCCCCGTTGGCCGCCGCCCAATTGCGGGCAGGTCGCCGCGACGGTATTGCTCCTCTGGTGATATTCGTTGACGCCATTGAACCCGTCGGCTTCGAAGACATCGCCGTTAGCGTCCGTCGTTACGGCGTGCGGAAACTCCATGTTGCTGCTATAGGTGAACTTCCAGGATCCCGAAGGGGTGTACTCGGTAACCTGGATCTGACCCATGTTGTAGTCGGGGACGTAGAGATTGCCGCGTTTATCGACCCAGTTGCTCGCCGGTTGATTCGAGAGGGCTTCTACAATGGTGCCGATATTGTTCCAGCCGGGGGCTTCGAGCTGCCCCTCCAACGACGGTGCTGCGCCGCCGTTCGTCACGATTTCAACTGCTCCCTTCCCGTAATCGTCGACGAAAAGGTTCCCGTTGTCCTTTGCAATCGCGGCGGTTTGCGGCATCGCGCCCGGCGCACCGATCGGCGGTTGCGAGCCACCGCAACTTGTTAGCAATGCCGCGGCGAAGCTAATACTGAAAGCGCGAAGGTTAAGCGCGAACGTTCTCATCCTCCGTGTCCCCCTTTCACTTGTTACTCCATGCTTCGAGAACGTCTCGGAGTTTGACGACTTTCTGTGGCGCCGAGCTTGGTCCCCGCGCCCGCGCGCTACTACAGTTTGGAACGCGGGTTGTAGGCAACCGCCGTACTCGAGGACAAGCCGTTGTTGAAACTATACATGTAGGTAACCGCTTTCGGGCTGTACCGGTAAACATCAACCTGACCGTATTGGGAGTCAGCCGTCGCGAAGTACGTGGAGTCTTTGTCGAGATGGCCATAGATGGCCCCCCCGTGGAGCGAGAACGGGCCGCCGACGGTCTTGCAAGCCGGGTTACACGCGGAATAAACGTAAACCGCAGGAGTGGTCGCGCTGATAGAAACAAGGTTGCCGTTCACGTCAATGTCAAGGCCGCCTGCGTATGCGTTCTGGTAGCCGGTCGCCGTCTGGCCCGATCCCGAGCAGTCCTTGAAGTACGTCAGCACCGCGCCGCCGCTGCCCATGCTTTCCGCCTGTTCCGAGGATGCCCAACAGTCGCCATTTCTCGCCACCGCTACCGAATAGACGAAGTTCATGTCCGGGTTCCTGAGGTTCGTAGTGCAACCGTGCTTTAGCGTGCACAGCTCGATGCTGCCGGCTGAGCTCCCATCCTGGAAGGCAGCGATGGTGATCGTACCATTTGCCGCATCGGCGCTCGCCGCGTCAACCACGCCGCCCCCACAACAGGGATAAATTGATCCTAACTCGGGTCCGCACATGCCTGGGCCTTTAAAGACGCTGAACTCACCGAAACTTTCAGGAACGATGAGGTTGCCTTTGCCATCCACGGCAATGTCCCCGCGGGGATATGTAACGCTCTCGCTGCAGATTGGTGGATCGTTACGCCTATTGTTCTTCCGGTAGCCATAGACAATCGAGCCAGAGTTATGGTACTCGCTTGCGTAAATGCCGCTCGATGCAGAATTGCGAGCCGGGATTCCGAAAACAGGACGTGGCGCGCCCGTTGCGACCAGCGGCTGCGATCCCCCGCAACTTGCGAGCGTTGCAACGGCTACGCAACTCAATGCGTAGCGGGCAAGAATCGAAATCTGCACTCCCTGCCTCCTGAAGCGTAAAACGGATCCCCGCGTTTACCGCTGACCCAGCAGCTTTATCGTCGCTACCACACAAACAAGTACGGCTGCTGCCGCGAATAAGAACCGAGCTGCGGGAGCTCCGCCGGGCAGAGCGACAAGCATTCCCAGCAGCAACATACTCACCGCAATCGCCGCGACCAAAAGCCACTTCCCCTGCGCTCGGCCCATACGGGAGTCGGCTCCCCACAGGATCAACAGCATCGTAATCGATCCTAGCGGCGCTTCGAGCCTGCTAGGAGAGTCGCCGTTTAAGAGCACCTCTTGCGTGGAATAAAATAGGCTCACCGCCACGCACGTTGCGACGATGATGAAGGCCCACTCCCTCAAGCCGATTTTCAAAGACACAGCAACGAACTCTTGAGCGTCGCGCAACTCATTCCTTTGGAACGGATCGCTCGACAGAAGCCACCGGTCCCCGTGCAACTGCCATTCGCGATGGTGGGCCGTCCAGGGATCGAACCTGGGACCTCATGCTTATCAAGCATGCGCTCTAACCAGCTGAGCTAACGGCCCGACACCCGCGAGAGAGTTAGGGTGCTTCGCACGCGGCTTGAACCTCCCTTTTTAGATGAGGGCAATCCACTTCTTGGTGATTTCGTCCTCGTTCTTGAGGTGCGCCATGAGCATGGTTTGCAGGATCTCGTGTTCGCGCAGGATCTCGGCGCGCTCGGCCGCCTCGAAGTCGAAGGCCTGGTGCTGCGCCGCGATCTGCTGCTGCCCGTCGGCGTCGCCGTTGGAGGGAGGCGGATCTGCGCTGCCGCGGGGCGCGGCGAGGCCGCCGCGCGCCGAGGTAGCACGTTCGTTGCGCCCAACCGGAAGCGGGCCCGTCATTCGGTGATGGACTGGATGAACTTTTTAGTGATGGAATCGTCCATTTTGCGCTGAGCCATGTCGACGTTCCGAAGCGTGTCGACTTCGCGCATGTTCTCGCTGCGCTCGTCCATCATCTGATCGAAGGCCTCCGACTGCACTTGCAGCTGTTCCTGATTCTGAATCTCGGACGAATACATCCCGAGTTGGAAGGTTTCGTCTTGAGTGTTGAGCGCGTTCATTGCGGCGTTTTGCGCGTTGCCGGCGATGCCGCTGCCCAACGAGCCGCCGATCGCACTGCCCAGAAGCCCCGAGCCGAGCCCTTCGAGCGCCGGAAGAAGGAATGCCATGTCGTTGCTCCTTTAACGAACGCTTAGTTCGAGCCGTCGAAGGCGTAGTTCGAGCCGTCGAAGGCGTAGTCGAGCGGTTGGGGTTGATAGCCCTGACTCTGCGGTAAACCCGGCAGCGTCGGCGGGCTCAAAGGAAGGCTTTGGGCCTGACTGGAGAGCGAGCCGAGCGATGAAATAAGGGCGTTGACCTCGGCCATCGCGGCGTTCTCCGGTGATTCGCTCGACTCGCCGCGAAGCGCGCCGCCGCGAGATCCTCTCGATCCGTGCAGCATCCCGCTCTTATCGCAACCGTGCAGCGTGCCGCTCTTATCGCAACCGTGCAGCGTCCCGCTCTTATCGCAACCGTGCAGCGTGCCGCTCTTCCCGCCTGCGTGCGCACCGGCGATCCGGTGATCGTGCGAACCGCCAATGCGGCCGCTCTGCTCGCTGTGGAAGGGTCTAACTGAAACGGTTCCTTCGTGAATGGAACTCATCGTGTGATCTCCTTTTCTACGAGTCTGTCTCGTTGGTGTCGTCGCTAAGAAGCGACATATAATCGGTTGACTGCCGATGGTATGAGTGCGCGTGCGAAATGCTCGGCAACGAAGGCGCCGGCAGTGAAGGTGCCGGTAACGAAGGCGCCGGCATCGGATAACTCTGCGCCGCGGCTCCGAGCGCGCCCACGGAGGAGACCGTCGCGCTCGATTCGGCAATCGCGGCGGACTGCGCCGATTCTTCCGGCGCCGGGCTACCGGTGAGGCGCGAATAGTGGCGCATCACCGAGTCGGCATATCCCAGGTCAGCGCCATCGGCCCACTGCGTCTTGGTTCCGGTGGCGGTCGGCGAGCCGCTGTTGTAGGCGGAGAGCGCCTCGTGTACGTTGCCGCCGTAGCGGCTGAGCAGGCCGGATAGCATGCCGGCAGCATAGTCGGCGTTTCTGCCGGGATCCATGGCGGCTCCGGTCGAGGCGAAGGGGTGCCAGCGGTCGTCGATCTGAAAGAGCCCGTGCCCGTGGCCGCCGTCGCCGACGATATTGTGGCCCGCGTTGGTGTCGGGACCCCCGGTCTCTTGCGCGGCAACCGCAGCAAGCAGGCGGGGATCGAGCCCGTGACGGCGGGCCGCGCTCTCGATCTGAGAGGCGAACGCGACGCCCGTGGAGGCGAGTCGGGAAGCAACCGGGTCGAGGTTCATGACACGCCTCTATCCCCGCCTCCGCAGCGTTTGACAAGGAGCGGTGCGGGTTCTAAAATGGCAAAGTCGTGGCGGCCCTGCCTGGTTGGCGGGGCCTCGTGCTGCGGCGGGCCTCATTTATGGATCGTTCGCACAGGGTTGACATCAGCGGGCTTCTCGCCGGCGGTCGCCAGTTAATGGTGATTGCTGACGAAGTGCCAATCGAGCCGTTCGAGGGAATCGCATTCCCCGAGCCGGTTCGAGTGGCTTTGGAGCTGCGCGAAGCAGACCGAATGCTCGCGGTCGAAGGAAGCGTGGACGCTCGCGTTCACGGCCCCTGCGACGCTTGCCTCGAAGACGTCGATCTGGAGGTTCACGTCGACGTCGACGAGCGGCTAGACCCCTCCCACGGGCGTGACGACGACCCGTTCGGTGAGAGCAACGTCTTGACGGGTCAGCGGCTCGATGTGGCGGACCTGGCGCAACAGGCGGTGCTCAGCACGCTGCCGATGGGGTTGCGGTGCAAGGAAGACTGCCGCGGTCTTTGCGGCATTTGCGGGGCGAATAGGAATATGGGCGAATGCTCGTGCGACCGCGCCCAATAGACTTTTGAACGGAGAACCATGGCGAACTTAAAATGGAAAACGCCGCGCAGCAAGACGCGCAGCCGCCGGGCGGCGAACTGGAAGCTCGGCGCGGTAACGACCGTCCAGTGCCCGCAGTGCCATCAGCCCAAGCGGCCCCACTTTGCCTGCGCAAACTGCGGTACGTATAACGGCAGGCAGGCGATCAAGGTACAAGACGAGCCAGCCGGTTAAGCATAGGTGTCCTTGTGTGGCGTGAAGATCGTCGGCGTGGGCCATTACGCGCCGGCCCACGTAGTCACGAATCACGATCTCGAGGCGTGGCTCGATACGACCGACGAATGGATCACGACGCGAACGGGAATGAGGCGCCGCCATTGGACGTCCAATAACGAGGCGACCAGCGACTTAGCGTCGGCGGCGGGCGAAGCCGCGCTCGTGCACGCCGGCCTCCAGGCCAGCGACGTCGATTGCTTCATCGTTGCGACGGTCACGCCCGACTACTATTTTCCGGCGACGGCTTGTCTGGTCGCCACTCGGCTGGGCGTCCGCGAAAAGCCGGCCTTCGACATCGCCATTGCGTGCAGCGGCTTCATTTACGGTTTGACGGTCGCGTCGGGGCTCATCCGCTCCGGCGTCTACCGCAGGGTCATGTTGATCGGAGCCGAGTCGCTCTCGAAGATTCTCGATAAAGGGGATCGCTCGACCGCTATTCTTTTCGGCGATGGAGCGGGTGCCGTGATTCTGGAACGCTCCGAGGAGAACTCGTTTCTCGCCTCGGATCTCGGTGCCGACGGAAGCCGCCCCGAGTTGCTGTATGCTCACGGCAGCGGATCTCGTGAACCGATCGATCACGCGGCGCTCGATGCGAAGCTGCATCTGATCCACATGCAAGGGCGCGAAACCTTTAAGCTCGCCGTCAACAAGATGGTCGAATCGACGGGCTCGGTTTTGAGCAAGGCGAACCTGACCAAAGCCGACATCGCCTTCCTGATTCCGCATCAAGCCAACAAACGCATCATCGACGCGACGGCGCGGTACTTGGGCCTTCCCGACGATAAAGTCGTCATCAACATTTCCGAATACGGCAACACGTCGGCGGCGTCCATCCCGATGGCGCTCTCGGAGACCGTTCGAACGGGTCGAGTCAAGGCAGGAGATCTGATCGTGTTCGTAGCTTTCGGCGGGGGCCTTTCGTGGGGCGCCGTCGCCTGGAGATGGGCCGCGTAGATGCGGTTTGCCGCCGTCTTCCCCGGCCAAGGATCGCAGTGCGTCGCCATGGGGTGCGACACTGCGGCGAACTCGCGGGCGGCGCACGGCATCTTCGAACGTGCCGCAGCCGTGCTCGGCTACGACCTGCTCGAGCTGCAGCGCGAGGGCCCAGAAGAGAGGCTGCGCGAGACCGAGTATAGCCAGCCGGCAATCTTCACGACCAACGTTGCGCTTTACGAAGCCATCGGAAATGAGGATGAACCGGTCGTTACGGCCGGCCATTCCTTCGGCGAGCTTTGCAGTCTGGTCGTGGCCCATTCGCTGCAGTTCGAAGAAGCGCTTCGCATCGTGAACGAGCGCGCCAAGGCGATGCAGGATGCGGCGCAACGAGCGCGCGGCGGCATGTCCGCGGTTCTCGGATTGGAGGCCGCGCAAGTGCGCGACGTCTTGGCGCAGTTGCAAAGCGCCAACGTGGGCCGAGTCTCGATGGCGAACTTCAACTCGCCGACGCAGATCGTGATCAGCGGCGATCTCGCCGCCGTGCAAGCGGCGACGCAACCGATGCTGGCCGCCGGTGCCAAACGCGTCGTGCCGCTCAATGTGTCGGGCGCATGGCATAGCGTGCTGATGGAGCCGGCCGTGGAACGTCTGGCGGCCGTCGTTGAACGGAGTCACTTCGCGATGCCGCAGTTCGACGTGATCTCCAACCTCGACGGGCAAGCCTATCGCGACGTCGCTACGATAAAAGCCAATCTCGTTCGGTCGGTGGTCGAAGAAGTGCGCTGGCACGACACCGCGCAGCGGCTTCTCGCATACGACCTGGATCGCGTCGTCGAGTTCGGCGCCAGCGCCGTGCTCGGCCCCTTGATGAAACGAATGCTCGCCGGCCCCGAGTCGACCGCAAGGGTTCCGGCCGTGAGCGTCGTCAGCGATTTTGCCGGCGTCCAGAAGTTCCGCGTCGAGATCGAACGCGCGACGGGAGCGACGGTATGAGGTTCGCCGGCAAAGTCGCGCTCGTTACCGGGGCAAGCCGCGGAATAGGACGCGCGATCGCGGTCGAGTTTGCGAAACGCGGCGCGGATGTGGCGCTGGTCGGCCGCGACGTCGCGGCGCTGGAAGAGACCGGCGTGGCCTGCGCGCGCGCGCGCGCGGGCGCCACGGCCGAGCTCTTCGAGGCCGACGTCACGGATCGAGGGGCGATGGACCGAATCGTCGGCGAAACCCTGGAGCGTTTCGGGCATCTGGACTGCGCCATCGCCAACGCCGGTCAGTCCGTCGACGCGCTGCTCCTGCGACTAAAGCCCGAAACGATCGATCGAATGCTCGACGCCAACTTAAAATCGGCCTTCTATCTTTGCGGCGCCGTCGCGAAGCCGATGATGAAGCAGCGTGCCGGCTCGATCGTGCTGATGACCAGCATCGTGGGGATTACCGGTAACGCCGGCCAAGCGGCGTATGCTGCTTCAAAGGCCGGGCTCATCGGTCTGTGCAAATCGCTGGCAAAGGAGTTGGGTTCGAGGAATATAAGAGTCAACGCCGTCGCACCGGGTCTCATCGAAACGGCCATGACGGAAAAGATGCCCAGTGCTGCCAGGGAGTTCTTGATC
>Ga0182024_10019964_pt1 | contig 12288 bp, 13 predicted proteins | sample P32metaG_FD_120480 | JGI IMG/M metagenome (GOLD analysis project Ga0182024, IMG submission 120480) | Permafrost microbial communities from Stordalen Mire, Sweden - P3-2 metaG (Illumina Assembly) | ecosystem: Environmental > Terrestrial > Soil > Wetlands > Permafrost | place: Sweden: Stordalen...
CATCGGGATATACCGTCCCGTCGTTCGCGACGCCGAGAGAATTGAGACGTGTTCGACATTTACACCATCATCTTCCTGGCGCTCGCAGTATTCATTTTCCTGCGGCTGCGCAGCGTTTTAGGGCAGCGCACGGGCCGCGAGCGACCGCCCTACGATCCCTATTCGGCACGCGACGCGGCGGTACGCAGCCCGGCAACCGACAAGGTCGTAACCTTGCCGCAGCGTCCCGCTGAGCCGGCATCGACGCGGCCGGTCGAGGTCCCCCCACCGTCGGCCGATCGCTGGAAAGGTGTCGCCGACAGCGGATCGAGCACCGCTTCTGGGCTGGATGCGATCGTGGCAGCGGACCCAAGCTTTGACGTCAAGCACTTCATCACCGGGGCGCGCGCGGCCTATGACATGATCGTAACCGCCTTCGCCGAGGGTGATCGACGCCAATTGCGGAACCTCCTCTCGCGCGAGGTCTACGATGGTTTCGATGCTGCGATCACCGAACGTGAAGGTCGCGGCGAGACCGCCGAGACGCGCTTCGTTTCAATCGATGGCTCGACGATTGCCAGCGCCGAGTTGCGCGCTCGCACGGCGCAGATCACGATCCGTTTCGTCTCCAAGCTCATTTCCGCGACCCGCGAGCGATCCGGAAACGTCATCGAGGGCAATGCCGAAAAAGTCACCGACGTCACCGATGTGTGGACATTCGCGCGCGATATCTCCTCCCGCGATCCCAACTGGAAGGTTGTTGCCACCGAAGCTGGGCAATGAAGCTGATGGCGGCCAGTTGTCCGGCGTTGCTTCTCGTCGCGGCGTTGATCGGTCTGGCCGGCATTGCAACCGCGGTCCAAAGCGGCGAGCCGGCGCCGCTCAAATTTCCGGATACGCAGTACGAGCCGGTCGATTGGGCGGACCTTGACGGCTGGGCAAACGACGATCACGCCACGGCCTTTGCTGTCTTCCTCGAAAGCTGCCGGGCGTTAAATAGTAAGCAGCCGGGGGCCGAGGCGCTGGCAATCGCAGACGCGCTCAAAACCATCTGCGCGCGCGGCTTGGTGGCGGTGCCGCTCGAGGAAGAGGGCGCGCGGAAGTTCTTCGAGGACAATTTCCGGCCGCTGCGCATCAACAGGCTCGGCGATACCGACGGCTTTCTCACCGGTTACTACGAGCCGATTATTGAAGGTTCGCGCGTTCCCACCGGCGAGTTCACGGCGCCGCTTTATCGCCGGCCGCCGAACCTCGTCATCTCGGGCCGACGCAAGCTCGGCGATTCGTTTCCCTCAAAGGGCGTCAAGGTCGGCCGACGTGTCGGTCGCCGCAAGATGGTGCCGTATTACGATCGCGCCGCCATCGAGGATGGCGCGCTTGACGGCTGGCATCTGGAAATCTGCTGGCTGCGCAGCCAGATCGACGTCCTCTTCGCGCAGATTCAAGGATCGGCCCGGATCAGGCTGGAAGACGGCGCTATTCTGCGCGTCAATTACGATTCGCATAATGGCTGGCCGTACACGCCTGTCGGCCGCGTGCTCATCGACCGCAAGATCATTTCCAAGGACGGGGTATCGATGCAGCGCATCCGCGATTGGATGGCGGCCGATCCGGCCGCCGCCAAGGATGTGCGGCGGCAGAATAAGTCCTATGTTTTCTTCCGCATCACGGCGCTCGCAACGGAGGATGAGGCGGTCGGCGGCGAAGGCGTACCGCTGGTGCCGGGCCGTTCGATCGCCGTCGATCGCTCGTTGCATGCTTACGGCACGCCGTTCTTCATCGCGGCAGACCTTCCGATCGGCAACGAAAAGGGCGGGACGAAATTCCGTCGTCTCGTCTTTGCGCAGGATACCGGTTCGGCCATCGTCGGACCGGCGCGAGCTGACATCTATTTCGGAGCGGGCCCAGATGCCGCGCGTATAGCCGGCCGCATCCGCCATCCCGGCCAGTTCGTGATGCTCCTGCCGCGCGAACTCGATCCGGTCGAGGCGGCGCGCAATGTGCCACTGCCTCCCGAGCATCCGGGCTTTTTCGGGCAGTTCAGCGTCGGCACCATGATCGATCCGACCGCGGAAGATGTGCCGCTGCCGGAACCCAGACCCCCGGCCGAACCGGACCTGAAGCTGAAGCCGAAACCAAAGCCAAAACCAAATACGCAGCGAACCCGATGAGCCGGCGGCGTCCACTGAGCGAAGAAGAGCACGCGCTGTGGACCGGCATCGTGCGCTCGATCAAGCCGCTTCGCCAGGCACGTCACTCCGCGGAATCATCCGTTGCCGATAAGCCACCGCCCGCCGCGCCGCGCTCGGCGGTGCGGCCTGAAGCGCCGCCTGAAAAAAAAGCAAAAAATGCGCCTCCGCTCGCGCCACTCGGGCGACGGCTTAAGCAGCGCGTCGCACGCGGGCGTGAAGCAATTGACGCCCGCCTCGATCTGCACGGCTTCACGCAGACCGAGGCGCACGCCGCGCTGCTGCGCTTTCTGCATCGCGCCCAAGCGGATGGCGCCAGGATCGCACTGGTCGTCACCGGCAAACGAACAGGCAAAGGGTCGGACCAGCGCGAAGGCGGTGTACTCAAGCGACAGGTGCCGATGTGGCTATCGCTGCCACAGTTCCGACCTTTCGTCGTCGGCTTCGAGGATGCGCATATCGGTCACGGCGGGCGGGGCGCGCTCTACGTGCGATTGCGGCGAATACGCCAGTGAATCGGCCATTAACCCTAACCCTTGGAAAGCCGCAGGACGTGCAAGAAACGGTCAATTTCGTCTGCCAGGAAGACGTCTTGGATCGGAGTACCTCGCCATGTCCCAAACCGCCGATACACAATCGAGGCTCAACTCCCGACGAGACGCTGCTGCCGATAAGCACGCTCTCGATCAGGTCGAAAAGTGGATGGCGATGATCCGTGAGATTTGCCACGAGCGTCAGGACAGACGAAGCTCCGCAACGGAGTGAGCGCGCCGAAGTCGGCTACAAAATATACCGGCTCAGATCGGCGTTCTTGGCCAGATCGCCGACGTGCTTTTCCACGTAGGCGGCATCGATCTTGACCGTTTCACCTGCTCGGTCGGGCGCCGAGAAGGAGACTTCGTCGAGCACCCGCTCCATCACCGTCTGCAGCCGCCGCGCGCCAATATTTTCCAAGCTTGAATTCACCGCCACCGCCATGTCGGCGACGCCATCGATGGCATCCTCGGAAAATTCCAGCGTTACCCCTTCGGTCGCCAAAAGCGCAACATATTGCTTGATCAGCGACGCTTCCGGCTCGGTGAGGATGCGTCGCATATCGTCGCGCGTCAGCGGCTTGAGCTCGACGCGGATCGGCAGCCGGCCTTGCAGCTCCGGCAACAGATCGGAGGGCTTCGAGATGTGGAACGCGCCGGATGCAATAAAGAGAATATGGTCGGTCTTCACCGAGCCGTGCTTGGTCGCGACCGTGGTGCCCTCGATCAGCGGCAACAGATCGCGCTGCACGCCCTCGCGCGAGACGTCGGCGCCGACCCGTCCATCGCGGGCGCAAATTTTGTCGATCTCGTCGAGAAAAACGATGCCGTTATTCTCCACGTTCTTGATGGCTTCCTGCGTGAGCTGCTCGGTGTCGAGCAGCTTGTCGGATTCCTCGTTGATCAGGATTTCGTAGGAATCGTGGACGTTGACGCGCCGCGTCTTGGTGCGGCCGCCGCCAAGCTTGCCGAAGATGTCCCCGATCGAGATGGCGCCCATTTGCGCACCCGGCATCCCGGGAATTTCGAACAGCGGCATGCTTCCGGAGGCCTGCACCTCGATCTCGATCTCTTTGTCGTTGAGCTCGCCTGAGCGCAGCTTGCGGCGGAACGCCTCCTTGGTCGCCGCGCTAGCATTGGCGCCGACCAGTGCATCGAGCACGCGGCCTTCGGCGGCCTGCTGGGCTCTTGCCTCGACGTCCTTGCGTTTTTTGTCCCGCGTCAAGGTGATCGCGATCTCGACGAGATCGCGCACGATCTGTTCGACGTCGCGGCCGACATAACCGACCTCGGTGAATTTCGTCGCTTCCACCTTGAGGAACGGCGCGCCGGCAAGCTTGGCGAGGCGGCGGGAGATTTCGGTCTTGCCGACGCCGGTAGGGCCGATCATCAGAATGTTCTTCGGCAGTACCTCCTCGCGCAGCCGCTCGTCGAGCTGCAACCGGCGCCAGCGGTTACGCAGCGCGATTGCCACCGCGCGCTTCGCGTCGGCCTGTCCGACAATAAACCGGTCGAGCTCGGAAACGATTTCGCGGGGGGAAAAATCACTCACGACTTCAATGTCTCGATGGTGACGTTGCGGTTGGTGTAAACACAGATGTCGGCGGCGATGTCGAGGGAACGACGCACGATCGCCTCGGCATCGAGCGGCCCGTCGGCCAGGGCGCGGGCAGCGGCAAGTGCGTAATTGCCACCCGATCCGATACCAACAATGCCGGCTTCCGGCTCGAGCACGTCGCCGGTGCCAGTGAGCACCAGTGATACGTCCTTATCGGCAACAATCATCATCGCTTCGAGGCGGCGAAGGAAACGATCGGTACGCCAATCTTTGGCAAGTTCGACAGCAGCGCGCATGAGCTGGCCGCGATATTGCTCAAGCTTCGATTCCAGCCGTTCGAACAGGGTGAAGGCGTCGGCGGTGGCGCCGGCGAAGCCGCCGATCACGTCGCCGCCGCCAAGACGGCGCACCTTGCGCGCATTGGACTTGACGATGGTCTGGCCGATTGACACTTGCCCGTCACCGCCGATGGCCACGACGCCGCCCTTGCGGACGGTCAGGATGGTTGTGCCATGCCAAGGGGTCGGCGCACCGGACGAGCCGGATTCGGAGGAATTCATATACCGGAAAGCCTTTGTTCCAAGCATGATCTAGGAGTTGGCTGCCGGCAATGCAAATGCCCGGCGCGGAAGATTGGCGAAGCTGTCAAAGCCCTGATAAAAGGCGCGGCGCGCTGCGGAGATCACCATGCGTAAGGCGTCCGTGAAGCGGACTACCAAGGAGACCGCTGTCGAGGTTGCCATTGACCTTGACGGCGAGGGCCGTGCGTCGATCGCAACGGGCATCGGCTTCCTCGATCACATGCTCGATCTCCTGGCGCGCCATTCGCGGATCGACATCGAGGTCAAGGCCAAGGGCGACCTCCACATCGACCATCACCACACCACCGAGGATGTCGGTATTGCGCTCGGCCAGGCGGTCAAGCAGGCGCTCGGCGACATGAAGGGCATCACGCGCTACGCCGACGTGCACGTGCCTATGGATGAGGCGCTGACGCGCGTGGCGATCGATATCTCCGGCCGGCCGTTCCTTGTCTTCAAGGCTGAATTCGTGCGCGACAAGGTAGGTCCATTCGACACCGAGCTGGTGCAGGAATGGTTCCAGGCTTTCGCGGTCAATGCGGCCGTGACGCTGCACGTCGCGACGCTCTACGGGACCAACGACCATCATATCGCCGAATCCTGCTTCAAAGGTTTGGCCCGGGCGCTGCGGGCGGCGGTGGCCATTGATCCGCGCGCCGCTCACGAGGTGCCGTCGACCAAGGGCACGCTCGGCGGGTGACCCGCTGCCCTCGCCCGCGACGACCCTGACAGCACTGGAAAGACGTTATGTCCATCTACACCGTCCACGAGCCGCCATTGCGCGCCGCCGAGGCTCTGCCTGATCCCGCGCGCATCGCGTTCGTGCGCGATGGATTCTATTTCTGGGCGTTTCTACTGCCGCCGCTTTGGATGCTGCGGTACGGGATGTGGCTCGTGCTTTTGATCTACGTCGTGATTGCCTTAGGCCTTGAAAACGCAATGCATTATGCCGGCGTCGATGCCGGCGGTGTGCTTATTGCCGAACTGCTCATATCGCTCCTGATCGGCATTGAGGCGAGTACTTTGCGGCGCTTCACACTGGCGCGTCGCGGCTGGAAGAATGTCGGGATCGCCAGCGGCCATGATCTCGAAGACGCCGAGCGGCGCTTCTTCAACACGTGGGTCGGGTCGGCGCCCGACAAGCGCGTCGCGCCGTCTCTGGCCGCCCAGACCCCGCCCGGGCCATCAGCGCCGCGCGGGCCGCACACGCCCGACGTTATCGGCCTGTTTCCCGAGCCAGGAGGGCAATTGTGAGCGTCGCAATTGTCGATTACGGCTCTGGCAATCTGCACTCGGCAGCTAAAGCATTTGAGCGCGCTGCGCGCGATGCAGGCATCAACGAGCCCATCGTCGTGACGCAAGATCCACACGCGGTGGCCTCCGCCGACCGCGTCGTACTGCCCGGCGTTGGTGCTTTTGCCGACTGCCGGCGCGGGCTCGATGCGGTGGATGGAATGGTCGCGGCGCTCGAGGAAGCGGTGCATCAAAAAGGCCGGCCGTTCTTTGGTATATGCGTCGGCATGCAATTGCTCGCCGAGCGCGGGCGTGAATACGAAGTGACCGACGGACTAGGCTGGATTACCGGCGAGGTGGATCGCATCACGCCCGCCGATCCGCAATTGAAAATTCCCCACATGGGCTGGAACACGCTCAATGTCGCGCGGCCGCATAAGCTGGTCGAAGGTCTGACGCTGGGGCCGCAAGGCTTGCACGCTTATTTCGTGCATTCCTACGAGCTCAAAGTTGCGCAGCGCACCGACCTGGTGGCGGAGGCCGATTACGGCGGTCCGATTACCGCGATCGTGGCGCGCGACAACATCGTCGGCACGCAATTCCATCCCGAGAAGAGCCAAAGGCTCGGTCTGGCGCTGATCGCAAATTTTCTCAAGTGGAAGCCGTGATCCTCTTCCCCGCGATCGATCTTAAAAACGGCGAAGCCGTCCGCCTCGAACAGGGCGACATGGCGCGCGCGACCATCTTCCATCGGGATCCGGCCGAACAGGCGCGGGCGTTCGCGTCGCAGGGCTTCGAATACCTCCATATCGTCGATCTTGACGGCGCCTTTGCCGGCCGGCCAATGAACGCCGCGGCGGTCGAACGCATTCTCGCCGGCGTGCGAATTCCGGTGCAGCTCGGTGGCGGCATCCGCGACCGTGCAACGATCGAGGGCTGGCTCGCCAAGGGCGTCGCCCGCGTTGTCATTGGCACCGCCGCGGTGCGCGATCCGGCGCTAGTGAAGGAAGCGGCAAAGAAATTTCCCAGCCGCATCGCCGTCGGGCTCGATGCGCGTGACGGCAAAGTTGCGGTCGCCGGTTGGGCGGAAACGTCCGAACTCTCGGTGGTCGAAATTGCCGGGCGGTTCGAGGACGCCGGCGTCGCCGCAATCGTCTACACCGACATCGCACGCGACGGCATGCTCCAGGGGCTCAATCTCGACGCTACGATCGCGCTTGCCAATGCTGTTTCCATCCCAGTCATCGCCTCAGGTGGTCTCGCCTCGCTTGACGACATCCGCGCGCTCCTCGCCCCGCGCGCGAAAAAACTCGCAGGCGCCATCGCCGGCCGCGCGCTCTATGATGGCAGGCTCGACGCGACGATGGCGTTGACGCTGATCCGCGCGGCACAGGCGGCCTGACGTGTTCAAGGTCCGCGTCATTCCCTGCCTCGACGTGAAAGACGGCCGCGTCGTCAAGGGCATCAAGTTCGTCGACCTGCGCGACGCCGGCGATCCGGTCGAGGCGGCGATTGCCTATGACCAGGCCGGTGCCGACGAGCTGACCTTCCTCGATATCACGGCAAGCCACGAGGATCGCGACATTATGCTTGATGTGGTGCAGCGGACCGCCGAGGCCTGCTTCATGCCGCTCACGGTCGGCGGCGGTGTGCGCACGGTCGAGGATATCCGCGCGCTACTGTCGTCCGGCGCTGACAAGGTTTCGATCAACACCGCGGCTGTTGCGCGCCGCGCCTTCGTCAAGGAGGCGGCGGAAAAGTTCGGCGATCAATGCATCGTGGTCGCAATCGATGCCAAAAAAGTATCGAAGCCGCGGGAAACGGACCGCTGGGAGATCTTCACCCATGGAGGGCGTCATCCGACCGGTCTTGATGCAATCGGCTACGCCCGCGAGGTGGTCGCGCTCGGCGCCGGTGAAATTCTCCTCACGTCCATGGATCGCGATGGCACGCGGCAAGGCTTCGATATCGCGCTCACCCGCGCCGTTGCCGATGCGGTGACGGTGCCGGTCATCGCCTCAGGCGGTGTCGGCAATCTCGACCATCTGGTTGAAGGCATTCGCGACGGCCATGCGAGCGCGGTGCTTGCCGCCTCGATCTTTCATTTCGGCGAGTTTTCGGTGCGCGATGCCAAAACCTATATGGCCCGCGCCGGGTTGCCGGTGCGGCTCGATCCCTGATTGACTCCGGTATCATTTTACGCGGCTCGCCGACGCAAGTGCGCTTTCGAGCCTGTCATTTCCCCAGAACAGTTCGCCGTCGGGTGTCGTGAAGGTGGGCGCACCAAAGATATCCAGCCGTTGGGCTTTCGCCGTCTGAGATCGGAGCTGTTCCTTGATGCCGTCGGTATGTGCTGCCGCAATCGCGGCTTCCGGATCGGCCTTCAGGTTCGAAAGAATGTCGCGAATTGTTTCAGGCTCATCGATGCGCCGTCCGCCGGCGAATTCAGCACGGAATACCGCAAGGCAAAAATCGTTTCCCCACGTATCGCCGAGGCCCACCAGCGCAACGTGCGCCGCCAGGAGGCCGGATTGCGGAAATGGCTCCGGGCGTTGGAAGGGAAGCGCCAAATCGGCGCAAATCCGCTCGACGTCGCGCCACATGTGGCGGCCCTTGGCCGGGAAAAGATGAACGGCGACGTGTTCCAGCCTTGCGCCTTAAAGATGGGCCCGAGCAGGAATGGCCGGAAATTGACCGTCACGCCGGCTTTGCCTGCCAGTGGGACGATGCGCATGGCCGCCGGATAGGAATAAGTCGAGCCGAAATCGAACCAGAAATCCAGGGTCGGCGCCGTCATTGAGCAACCTTAGTCTTTGGCTGTGGCGCTGGGAAATATCATCTATGCAAGCGGCCTCTCCCCGCTTGGATGGAGAAATGCTAAGGAGCGCCATGGCCGCATTTACCCTCCATGACCTCGAAAAACGCGTGCAGGACCGCGCCCAAGCGGCTCCCGGCGCCTCCTACACGCGCACGCTGATCGATAAAGGCGTGGCCCATTGCGCCAAGAAGCTTGGCGAGGAGGCAGTCGAAGTCGCCATCGCCGCCATTGCCGAGGACCGCGGCCGTGTGGTCGCGGAAGCGGCCGATCTTCTGTACCACCTGCTCGTCGTCCTCCACGCGCGCGGCATCCCGCTCGACGAGGTCGAAGCGGCCTTGGCGGAACGCACGTGGCAAACCGGCCTGGACGAGAAGGCCGCCCGTAAGGGCGGCTGAGGCCAACGGCATGGAGCAACGCACCGAATCGGACGTCTCGCCGTATCGCGTGTTTTCGCGGTCGGAATGGGCGAATTTGCGCCAGGACACACCCATGACGCTCGAGCCGGCGGAGGTTTCGCGGCTGCGCTCGGTGCACGACCGGCTCGACATATCGGAGGTCGAGGAGATCTACCTGCCGCTGTCGCGCCTTCTCTCGCTCTACGTGGCGGCGACGCAACGGCTGTTTCGAGCCCAGCAGGGCTTCCTCGGCACCGAAGACGCCAAGATGCCGTACATCATCGGGGTCGGCGGCTCGGTCGCGGCCGGCAAATCGACCACCGCGCGCGTGCTGCAGGCGTTGCTCGCGCGCTGGCCTAACGTGCCCCAAGTCGATCTCATCACCACCGACGGTTTTCTCTACCCTAACGCCGTGCTCGAGCGCGAACGCCTGATGGAGAAAAAGGGCTTTCCGGAAAGCTACGACCTGCCGGCGCTGCTGCGTTTTTTGTCCGACATCAAGGCCGGCCGCCGGCCGGTGCGCGCGCCGGTCTACTCGCATCTCATCTACGACGTCATACCGAACCAGTGGATCGAGATTGACCGGCCGGACATTCTCATCGTCGAGGGCCTCAATGTGCTGCAGGCCGGGCGTCTCCCCAAGGACGGCAAGGCCATTCCGTTCGTCTCCGATTTCTTCGATTTCTCTGTCTATCTCGACGCCGACGAAGGCGTGCTGCTGTCATGGTACGTCGATCGCTTTCTCGCCCTGCGCGGCACGGCGTTCGCCGATCCTAAATCCTATTTTCATCGCTACGCAAAATTGTCGGATGAGGAGGCGATCGATACCGCGACGTCGATCTGGAGCCGCATCAACCTCGTCAATCTCCGCGAGAATATTTTACCGACGCGGCCACGCGCCGATCTGATCCTGAAGAAAGGCGAAAGTCACGAGGTCGACGAAGTTGCGCTGCGAAGGCTGTGAAGCGGCATCGCGGCGAGGCATCGCCCGCACTGAAATGACGGACGGTTAGGCCGCGAGCGCGGCGCTCCCCAATGCCGCGAGCGCGGCGGCGAGGCGCTCACGGTCGAGCGGTTTGACCAGGAAGCCATCCATGCCGGCGGCGAGGCAAGCCTCGCGATCCTCGGCGGAGGCGTTCGCGGTGAGGGCCAGGATCGGCATTCGCGGCGCGTTCGCCTCCGCCTCGATCGCCCGGATCCGTCGGGTCGCTTCCAAGCCATCCATGCCCGGCATGTGCAAGTCCATGAGCACGCGATCGAACGGCGTGCCGGCCGCGCGTGCGGCGAGCCAGGATTCGATTGCCGCGGCGCCGCTCGCGGCCATGGTCGGGTAATGGCCGAGCCTAACCAGAAGCGCGCGCGCGAGCAGCGCGTTGATGTCATTGTCCTCGGCAACGAGGATCGAGAGTCCGCCACCGGCGCGCGCTACGCTCGGCGCCTCGGCAGCGTCTATTACGGCCCCGGGGTCGAAGGCATCGTCGGTCGAAAAGCGCGCGGCCAGCGAGGCGGGGCGTACCGGCTTGATGAGATAGCCGGTAAAGCCGGCCTCCTTGAGCGCGGCAAGCTCGTTGCGCATCGCGGGGGTGACCAACACGATTCGCCGCGGGATCTCGCCGGCCAGCCGCGCGAGCGCTTCGCTGGCTTCCGTGCCGAGCGCGTGGTCGACGAGCACCGCGCTCCACATTTGTTCCGGCAACAAAGCTGCCGCTACCTGGTCGTCGGGAACGATTTTTGTGCGGGCGCCCCAACGTTGGAGGCGCCGCGCGATCAATGAGGCTTCGGTCGCGGCCGGGGCGACAATCAGGATGTCCGCGCCGGCAAGATCGGGCACGGCAAGCGGGGCCTCGTTGGCGTCGTCGGCGCGCGGCAGCGGAACGCTAACGCGGAACGTCGAGCCTTTGTTCGGGGAGCTGTCGACCGCGATCGCGCCTCCCATGCTCTCGACGATCTTGTTCGAAATGGTCAGGCCGAGACCGGTGCCGCCGAATTTTCGTGCCGAGCCGTCGTCGGCCTGCTCGAATTCGAGGAAGATGCGCGCTTGATCCTCCGGCGAAATACCGATGCCGGTGTCGTGCACGGAGATGGCGATGGTGTCCGGTTGTGCGGTTGTCTCGACGATGATCGACACGCCACCATGCTCGGTGAATTTGATCGCGTTGCCGGCAAGGTTGAACAGAACTTGGCGCAGGCGCGCCACATCACCCACGACGCGCGCCGGCAAACGCTCGTCGACATAGCAGCCGATTTCGAGCCCCTTCCCTTGGGCGCGGGGTCCGAGGAGTTCGACCACCTCCTCGACGAAGGCGGCGAGCGGGAATGGCCGCGCGGCGAGGTCTAGCCGGCCGGCCTCGATCTTGGAGAAATCGAGCACCTCCTCGATCAGCGACAGCAGCGTCTCCCCCGACGTTTTCACCGCCTTCAAATATGTTGCCTGTTCGGGGGTGAGCGGCGTGTCGCCGAGCAGATCGGCCATGCCGAGAATTCCATTCAGCGGTGTGCGGATCTCGTGCGACACCATCGTCAGAAAGCGAGACTTTGCCCGATTCGCCGCCTCGGCCTGATCGCGCGCCACGGCCAAAGCCCGCTCGGCGAGCACGCGGTCGGTCACGTCGCGGCCGACACTTTGCATCTCGCTGTGGCCGTCGGCGCGGACCGTGACTTCGCGCCAGGCGATCCAGCGTGCGCCGTCCGCGGCGGCTATCTTCTGGTCGTGTGCGCTGGCGCCATCGATCAGCAGGCTGGTCTCGCCTTGTTCCGCCACCGGCAGCGAGAACTCGGTCGCGAGCAGGTCTTGGCGAGCGCGACCGGCGAGGGCGCAGAAGGCGTCGTTGACGTAGGTGATCGCGCCCGCGCCATCGCGGCGCACGATCACGTCGTCCTGCGCCTCGAAAAAGCTCGTGGTGCGCTCTTGCGCTTCCCTTATTTCCCAGTTGCGATCCGCCGCCTCGTCCAGACGCGTCTCGAGATCGCGGAGCTCGCTCGTCATTTGGCGGATGCGGGAG
>Ga0182024_10019965_pt1 | contig 12288 bp, 5 predicted proteins | sample P32metaG_FD_120480 | JGI IMG/M metagenome (GOLD analysis project Ga0182024, IMG submission 120480) | Permafrost microbial communities from Stordalen Mire, Sweden - P3-2 metaG (Illumina Assembly) | ecosystem: Environmental > Terrestrial > Soil > Wetlands > Permafrost | place: Sweden: Stordalen...
AAGGGCCGTGCCGCGAGCCGGAATATCCGCCACGGCAGGCCAGCCGCGATCGCGATTCTGGCTTATGCACCAATCGGGGAACCCAGGCGCGACGATTGTATCGCCGCTAGCGAACAGAATTGCCTTGCCGCAGCAGGGCGATCGGTCGTTTTCCGGCTGGACACTTGGCGGCAATGCAGCGCCATCCCCTCCGCAAGCGGCGACGTGCAGCGCAATCGATCGGATGCCGAACGCTCGCTCCAAGATTTCCACCGATGCCGTATAGCGCGGGTTCACTTCGACCGGCCAAACCTCACCGTTCGCCAAGATCGCATCGACGCCGAACAATCCTTGCAAATCAAATGCGTCGGCCAGCGAGTTTCCCAACTCCTCGAATCGACCTTCTGTCGCCGGCGCCAATCGTAAGGGGCCAATCGAACCGCAATATCGAAATCGGTGCGCCGTGCGAGCCGACAACCCGCACCAATCGAGGCCGATCAACTGACGCGTGATTCCCAATAGCTGAGCCCTCCCATCCGCCGCCAGATACAAAGCGGCAACCGAGGGACCGTCGATCCGCTGTTGGAGATAACAGTGCGCCGAATCGTCGAGGCCGGCGCCGTCCCACACTCGCACGCCATGCCCGCCAGCCGACGCGAGCGGTTTGCAGAGCCACGAACCATCGCGCGGCGCGTCTAGCGTTGGCAGCGCGCAGCGCGGTGTCGCCATACCGGCCTTCGCCAGCGCCGCCGCAAGCCGAATCGGATCGCGGATCGCTCGCAATGCCTCCGCACCAACGCCGATTAACTTGCGATTGGCCGAAAGTCGCTCAACCAACTCTGGCCGATTCTCGAGCGCGCCCGTGTAGAGCCAGGGTCCAGGCGGAGCGTGGGCCATGGCGCGTTCAAGACCCGCCGGATAATTCTCGACCCGATAAGTCTCGGCACACGCCTTGAGGTCCAAATCACAGAACCGATCAGCGGCCCACGGCTCGAAGCCGCCGCGGATCGCCGACATCGCCGCCGCTCGCGCGCTGGCCCCGACGATCAACAGTCGGCTTGGGCTGACGTCATTCATCGCTCAGTTGCTGGAGCAATTCGGCGATTTCGCGGTGCGCGGCTTGCGATTGGGTGATGACCAGCTTACCCGGCAGCACGCGGATCGAGCCCGTCGGCGGATCGGCGTAATGGATGACCTCGAGCGTGCTGAGAGACGCGTGTGCGAATGTTACGATTGCGCTTGCCACTGCGTTGCCAATCATGGCAGCCTGCTGCACTTCATCCGAGGGATGGGCCATTTTTTCGTTGTTCGTTGTCAGGTCGATGCCCCCCTCGCCGGCGCTCAATTCCATTCCCGATTTCACGAGAGCCGCCAGCATTGCCGGCGGAATAGCCGACGTGCCGCTCTTCAGTTGCTCGCCCAGTTCATCGATCCGCGATCGCCAACTCCACGGCCGAATCGACTGGCAAATTACTTTCGACAACTCATTCGGATTAGCCTTCGACAGATTCTTGATCGAATAGACGCGAGTCTCTTTGTACGTCAACGCCTTGAGGCGGGTCGTGACCAAGATGCCGTCGTCCTCGACCAGGAAATCCAGCAGCGTGGCGTTGGTCATCGCCAACGGCATTCCGGCCGAATCGTCGGCATTGATATTCGGAAACGCATCGAGAGCCAGGCGGAGAGCCGTCGCGACCGTGATCGTCTGACCGTCGACCGTGGCAACGGGGATTTCGATCTTTCCGGCTTGCTGCAAAAACTCCGCCGCGGTGTCAGTATCCTTGGCGGGCGCGGCAGGCGTCTCTTGTTTTTCACTCGGTTCTTTGGCAGTCGGATTATTGAGCGGCGGTGGACTCGCCGGCGCGGCGGTAGCTGGGCCGGCCGGGGGGGAGGCTGGCTGAGGCGGGTAGTAAGAGGATTGCTGGATTGGCCCGGCGAGCGTCCGAGCCGAAATGGCCGGAACCGCCGACGCGGTCGGAGCGTTCGAAAAAATGCTTGCGATAAGAGCCGGGCGGGATGAATACCGGCTAGCGACCATTTTTATTTTTTCGGAGCCGCCGCCAACGCCAAAACCATACATGCCGGAAAGCGCGGGAATGTCGAACCGGATCGACAGATGCTGCCGCTTGTGCAGCATGTCGAGCAACTCACCGACCGTCACCGTCGGATGGTTGCCGAAATCCAAATCCGCGGGCGCTTTCAATAGCGCTTCGATTTGCTTTCGCCCGACGGTTGCGGCCCCCGTAGGCGCGCCGGCCACTGGGGGTGCCGCAAGAGAATCCTGAATTGCAAGCAGGCAAACGGCGCAAGCGAAAACGAAGCGGACCATGATTCTTCCTCTGTGAAAGTGCAACCCGTCGTCGAAATAGTTGCGGAATAGCCTCGATCCTGCCTCGGGCTAGCCGCTAATTTAACACCATTACGCCCGTTGCCGTCTACCTCGACTTTCGTTCCGGCTGCGTTTCTTGTGACGATTCAGATTCTTGTGGCGCTGTGTCCGTTGCAGGGACATCCGCTTTGGGCCACCAAGGCGGTAGCGAACTGAAGAAGTACGAGTTGTTGCCGGTGCCGTGTTCCGCACGGTTGGGTTCGATCGTGATATCGTAAAAATCCTTCGGAGCGCCTGCGAACGACACCGAGCAGAAGTTTTTCACCCCAAAGCCGATGGCAACGCCGTCGCGTTCCGTGATGCGCTTCAGTGGATACCGGTTCCACTCCCGCACCAGCCGCCGGATCGCCTCCTTCTTTCCCGGCCAGTCGGCGCGCAGAGATTTCTCCCATTCCGCATCCGGAGTTCCGCCGATGATGTAGTTGTGGTATTGCGCGGATTTCGTAACGCCCCCCAACTCCGCCAACACCTGGAGCGAGAGGAGCTTGGAAAAAACCTCGTCCGCGTCTTCGATCGCACATGCATAGAAGAACGAACGTGCGGCGTGCATGACGCTATCGCGCGGATACTCGAAATTCGGGCGGCGAGTGATGCCGTCGGGCCAATCCATCACGGTGATGAATGTCCGAGCGCGGTTCATCACTTCCGGTGGCGCAATCACAGTGATTTCCATGTTGTTTTCGGAGGGCTTCGCTTCATTGCCAGGACGGCCGAGCAGAATCTGTCGGAGATCATTCGCCTCATTGCCAGGATGGCCCAGCAGGATCTGCCGGAGATCATTCGCCATTTCGCTGGCAAGCTTGAAGCGAAGCGGAAATGTGCGGGAGACGGAAGCCGCTGGTTGCGGCGAATTGACCTCGCTTGTGTGTTCACCTACAGTCGGGCCGCCGTCCAAGTTCCACACTTCGACGAACCCGTGCTTCTGGGCATCGATTCCGCCGATGGCCAACATGTGGCCGTTTGGCGCGATCGCGAAATCGTTCCATCCTTCGCGGTGCGCGGAGTCGGCCGATTGAAATGCGTTCTTCTCTTTCCCTGATTCCGTGTCCAAAAACTGGATCGATTTTCCACCGCGAAGCACCGCGACGCTTTTTCCATCCGGCGTGAACGCAACCGGCCCGTTATAGCCGGGGACCGTTTGCGTCCATTCGGTAATACCGGTGGCGGGATGCGCAACCCCAATGATGCCTGTCACTGCATCGGTTGCCTTATCCGTAGCGAATGTCACCGAACCGATCGCCACCAATTTGCTGTTCGGCGAGAATGCGACAAAATGCGTGCCGCCGTTCGCTGCCACGCGGATTCGGCAAATCTGCGTGCCGTTCAGGGCATCCCAAATAATCACGCCGGTAGATACCGGCACGCGGGGCGACGCGAAAGCTGTCCCTACTTCGTTGGTGTCGCGCCAATTTCCCGCGCTCGCCAGCAGATTTCCGTCGGGCGAAAACGCGACCGCGTAGGCCTGGTTGTCGTGCCCGACCAAATCGAATTTAAGCGTGCCGGTTTTGACATCCCACACCTTCAAGCGGCCGGGACCTGTGGCGAGGCGCAACCGATCGATTTTGTCCGGAACAAGAGGGACATCGTCAAATGAATCACCGCACACTGCCAGCATGTTGCCATCGGGCGAAAACGCCAACGACGCGACACTCCCCATCGCTCGCGCGAGCGATTTCAACTTCTCGGGTGACTTTTTGTCCGCAACCTTCTCGCGATTATCGTCCAGCGAGTGAATTTCTCCGGTCCGAGCGTTGAACAATTTCACCTGGCCGATGCTCGTCCCGATTGCCAGAACAGTGCCGTCGGGCGAAAACGCGAGCGCCTTGACGTGGAAAGGCGGAACTCTTTCCGTCGCGAAAAGTCGTTTTTCTTCCGTGCTGGTGGTGAGCGGCAGCGAGATAATGCAATTTCCCGTCTCGGCATCGATAATTTCCACCTCCGGCTTCGTATTACCGACGACGCTAAACGACCCATCCTCGTGCGCGAGGATCGACGGGCTATCGTTGGCAATCGCGATTCGTTTGCCGTCGGCCGAATAGGCGATGGTTTTAACGGTCATGTCGGTCGCGAACTGATGTACAAATCTTGGCGTGGCATTCGTCGCGGCGGGCGATTGCGACGAGTTGGACCCGCTTGTCTTTTCACTTTCGGCGGAGCCACCGTCCAAGGTCCAGAATTCCACGAACCCGCGACGATTGGCCTCGGCATCAATTCCGCCGACCGCGAGCATGTGGCCATTTGCGGCGATCGCGAAATCATTCCATCGTTCGTCCGCGTAGTCGGCCGATTGGAATGAGTTCTTCTCTTTCCCTGTCTCAGCGTCCAAAAACCGGATCGATCGTCCGGCGGACAGCACCGCCACGCTTTTTCCATCCGGCGTGAACGCAACCGGTCCGAGCCAACCGGGGACTGTTTGCTGCCAATCGACAATGCCGGTGGCGGCGTGTGCTAGGCGAACGACTCCCGTCGCGGAATCATTTGCCTTGTCTTTGTCGAACGTCACCGAACCGATCGCCACCAATTTACTGTTCGGCGAGAATGCGACGGAATGTGTGCCGCCGTTCGCTTCCACGCGGATTCGGCAGACTTGCGTGCCGTTCAGTGCATCCCAGATAATCGCGCCGGTTCCAGCTTCGCTGGCGTCGCGCCAGTTTCCCGCGCTCGCCAGCAGATTCCCATCGGGCGAAAACGCGACGGCGTTGGCCTGATTATCGTGTCCGGCCAGGTCGAATTTGAGCGCTCCGGTTTTGACATCCCACACTTTCAACCGGCCGGGGCCTGTCGTGGATTCACCCAACTGTCTGATCTTGTCATCAAGCGAGACATCGTCGTCAAATGAGCCGCCGCATACGGCCAATAGGCTGCCGTCGGGCGAAAACGCCAGCGACGCGACGCTTCCCATCGCTCGCGAAAACGATTTCAGTTTTTCCCGGGTGTTCTTGTCCGCAACCCGCCCCTTCCTATCGTCTAGCGCGCGAATCAGTTTGCCTGTCCGCGCATTGAATAACTTTACTTGACCAAGGTTGGTGCCAGCGGCAAGCACACTCCCATCGGGGGAAAACTTGAGAGAGGTGACATCGACGCTGTAAACGCGGTCCGGCTCGGCGAGCACAGTTGTATCTTCATAGTTGATGTTGAGCTTTAGCGACACGATGATCTTACCCGTCTCGGCGTCAATGATTTCCGCCGATGGCGCCCAGTTATCAACGCTCTTCCCATCCTTCTGCACGATGAACGAGGCTCTGTCATTCGCTATCCCAATGAGTTTGCCGTCAGCGGAGTAGGCGATAACCTTGACGGTCATGCCGGTCGCCAACCGGAGAGGGCGCGGCGGAGTGTCAGTCGTAGGTTTCGGCGGCCGCGAGAACAAGACTTCCCACCGAATCTTCGCCGGCGGCGGAGGTTCGCCGCTCTCGGCATTGCCGTTGTCGCCGCTTCGCTTCCACAGCAAATCCGCCAATCGCGGCGTGGCGGGGTTGATTTTCGACTTGGCGTCCGTCGTGAGCGCGCCGCGAATCTCGTCGCCGACGAGGCGCACCGAAATATCGCCGAAACGATCCTCGCCTTCGCGCCAGGCGCCGTTGAATCGCCGTTCGATGCGCGACCATTTCAATTGAATCTCACCTGGTTGCTTGCCGAACGTGTCGCTATAGGTGCCCGTGTATTCCGCGTCGTCTATCTTCTTCAGAACAACCTGCCCCCAATCGTCGCCCGACCATTGGCCAGCGATGTCGGGTGCTTCCGATGCTTGCCAACACACCATTCCCACCAAAGCCAAGCCTAAAGCTCCAAGCATGGCGATCACTCCTTTGCGACGTGCGGTTGAAATCCATCGACGTGCGGCGACGGGAGGCACAAGCGAAGCCGGCAAAGGCACGGCGGCGGGTTGCTGCACGTGCGCCAGACATGCTTCGAGGAGTTCCGTGACTTCCGCGGCGGATTCATAGCGATCGGAAGCTCGCTTCGACATCAGCCTGGCGACGATCGCACAGAGCCAATCCGGAATGTCGGGATTGATCTCGCGAATGGCGGTCGGTTCGTCGTCGGTGATTCGGCGCATCACGCCGTAAGTCGTTTCGGCGCGGAATGGTGGGCGGCCCGTGCTGATTGCGTACAGCACACTGCCGAGGCTGAACAAGTCGCTGCGCTGCTCGACCACCTCGCCGCGAGCTTGTTCGGGCGACATGTATTGCGGCGTGCCGGCGATCACGCCGCTGTGCGTGATCGTGGCGTCGTCGACGGCCCGGGCGAGGCCGAAATCGGTGATGGTGACGCGCTCGACCCCTTCTTCCAAGAGAATGTTGGCCGGCTTGATGTCGCGATGCACCAGCCCCTGCGCGTGCGCCGCGGCGAGGCCCGCGGCAATTTGCGATCCGATGCGAAGGATTTCATTGAGCGGCAGCGGGCCCTCAAGGTCGAGCCGCTTTTGCAATGAGGTGCCGCGCACGTAAGGCATTACCAAATACGGCAGCAATTCATCGTTCGAGACGCTGTGGATTGCGATCACATTGGGATGCAACACTGCCGCGGCCGCTTTTGCTTCGCGGGCAAATCGCTTTCGAGCCGCGCCGCTGGTGGCCAAATGAGGAGCCAGAACTTTGATCGCCACGGTGCGATCGAGCGACTTGTCGATCGCTTTCAGCACGACTCCCATGCCGCCGGCGCCGACAACGCCCGAAACCTCGTATCCACCGAGGCGCCCGAGCATCTCGGGATCATCCGTCGGCCCGAGCGCATCGAGTACATTTTGAATCGGGAGCGTCTGCCGCGACGGAACATCCACCACGGCAAAGCCCGACACCGCTTCAGTGCCGAGCGAATCGAAATGCGACGGCTTCAACAGCCGTTCGGCTTCCGTCCACGATTCCGGCTCGGCGGCAAGGTGTTCCAGCGAGCGACGGCAGCTCTCGCATGTGTTCAAATGCGACGTGAAATCGCGTTCTTGAGCATCGCTCAAATCGCCGTTCAAGAAAGATTCAAGTCGATCGGGGTCGCAAGTGTCGGTCCGCAGATTCGAATTCATGATTCAGACCTCTCCAACTCTCTTACGGCTTCTCGCAGTCGCCGCATCACGCGACTGCGGGCCGCGTAGATCGAACCGACCGGCCTATCGAGTTCGATAGCCGCTTCGTCGATGCTGCGATTCTCAACGACGGTCATCTCAAACGCCCGCCAGGTTTCCGGTTCAATATCGCGGCGCACCGTTCGGGCCGCTTGCAAGTAAAGTTCGCGTCGATACTCCAGTTCGATTTGTGAATCGGACTCCAGATCATCGCACGGTTGCTCCTGCAGCAGCTCATGGACCGACGTGCCACCGGCCGCGCGATCATGCGGGCGTCGCGAGAGAGCATTGACGATCGCATTGCGCGCGACTCGCCGGAGCCAATGACGGAACCGCACTGCCTCGTTCGATTTCCGCCAATTGCCGATGGCCGACGCAACGGCGATCAAAACCTGCTGTGCCAGGTCCTGAGCGTCGGCATCCTGCAAACCCCGGTGGCGAGCCAACCGGTAGATCACGGGCCGGTAGATCAGCGCAAACTGGTCCCAAGCCTCGCGATTCGCGGGCGATCGCACTTGCACCAACAGGCTTTCGCGCGTTTCCGGAAAGTCAGACACCTTGGTTCTCCCACAAGGCTAAACACAGCCGAGAACCTATTCTGACACAAAAGCGAAAGCCGAGCCTCAAAACCGCCGGGGACTGTCCCCTTCCCCCAGGCGGTTTTGGAGTTGAAAAAGGGGACAGGCACCGAGCGGCGAAACGCAAATTCGGCGCGGCGTCCAGCGGTCGCTCGGAGCCAGTCCCCTTTTTCAACGCCGCCTACGGCACAAACTGCTCGCACCAATAGATCGAGCCGTTCGGCGCGGTATAGGCCGCGGCGCCGATTTTTCGGTAGCCGCCGTTCAGAATGTTCGCGCGATGGCCGGAGGAATTCATCCAAGCGGTGACGACCTCTTCCGCCGAACTTTGGCCCATGCCGATGTTTTCGCCCACGGCGGCGGTGGTGTGCTGCAGCGATTGGTGGTTCGTCATCCAGGCGGCCTGCCCGCGAGCCTGTTGCTGGAGCGCGGGGTCGATCGCCAACGCGGGCAAACCGTATCGAGCTCGTTGAGCGTTCGTTCCGGCGATGATTCCCTGTTCGATCGTATTAAGATCCAGCTTCTTGACTTCCGGCTGGGCAGGTACGGTGGTTAGCGAAACTGGCTGATTTGCGGCATCTGCGAATAATAGAGCTGCGGCAGTCGATAGTATGGCCATAAGTGAGAGCATCGGGATTCCTTTTCTAGGGTACTGGGGGAAAACAAACGGTGCTGCGACTGAATCGTTGGGAGCGACTGCAGCCGGGCTACAGGCGTGGATGTGGCAAACTGCGTTGAGTTTGCCGGCGAGATCGTCCAAAATAGCCGACTTCCGCCGGTTGGCAAGGGGGTGATCGGGGGGCATCGCCGGCCGACGGCGACCCCAGCGATTGCCGCAGATGGCCTTGGCCCAGGCGAAAGCCGCCGTTACAACGGGATTCTGCCCCGAATTGGCTGCGCCGCGGTTGGTTTCCGTTCGCTTGCAGAGGATTTTCGCCGTATATGGCTGTGTTGATGCAAATCAAGAACGCTTGCAAAAGCTACGGCGACCAGGTTTTGCTGGACGGCGCCGAGGCCACGTTGACCGACGACGTCAAAGTCGGCTTCGTCGGCCGCAACGGCGCCGGCAAGAGCACGCTGCTCGGCGTGTTGCTCGGCGAGGTCGAATTGGACATGGGCGAAGTGATTCGCCACCCCAAGCTGCGGCTCGGCTATTTGCGGCAGCACGATCCCTTTCTGCCGGGCGAAACGACGCTTGAATTCCTGATGCGCGATAGCGGCCAGCCCGATTGGAAATGCGGCGAAGTGGCCGGGCAGTTCGAGTTGAAGGGGGATTATCTCAAGGGCCCGATCGGCAAACTGTCGGGCGGGTGGCAGACGCGTGTCAAGCTCGCGGCACTTCTGCTCCACGAGCCGAATCTGCTGCTGCTCGACGAACCGACGAATTTTTTGGACTTGCGCACGCAAATCCTGCTCGAACACTTCTTGCGCAACTACAAGGAAGCGTGTCTGATCGTGTCGCACGATCGGGCGTTCTTGGGCGCGACTTGTACTCACACGCTCGATCTCTCGCGCGGCAAGCTGACGATGTTTCCCGGCAAGATCGACGCCTTCTTGGAATACCAGCACGAGCAGCGCGAGCATGAGGCCCGGTCGAATGCGTCGATCATGGCCAAGCGGCGGCATCTCGAGGAATTTATCGCCAAGAACAAGGCCCGCGCAAGCACCGCCACGCGAGCTCGATCGAAAAGCAAGCAACTCGATCGATTGGAAACGGTCGAAATCGCCGCCGACGAACTGACGGCCCGCATTCGTGCCCCGAATATCGAACCGCGCAAGGGGCCGGCTTTGCGCTGCCGCGATCTGGCAATCGGTTACCCTGAGCGGCAGATCGCCGCGGAGATCAATCTCGATATCGACCACGGCTCGCGGGCGGCGATCGTCGGCGACAATGGCCAAGGGAAGACGACGTTTCTCCGTTCGGTGGTCGATTCTCTCGCTCCGCTCGCCGGCGAAATCCGCTGGGGCTATGGCTGCCAGATCGGCATTTACGCCCAACATGTCTATACCAGCTTGCCGCAAGACCAGACGGTGCTGGAATACCTGGAATACAACGCCGCGGGCGGAACGAAGACGCAAGCGATTCTCGATCTGGCCGGCGCGATGCTGTTTCGCGGCGAGCAAGTGAAGAAGCGAATCGCGGTGCTTTCCGGCGGAGAGCGAGCCCGGCTTTGCCTCGCCGGACTCTTGCTAAGCCAATACAACGTGCTGGTGCTCGACGAACCCGGCAACCATTTGGACGTCGACACCGTCGAAGCGCTCGCCGAGGCGTTGGTCGAGTATCAAGGCACGGTGATTTTCACGAGCCACGATCGGCATTTTCTCAAGCGCGTGGCCACCTGCATCGTCGAAGTGCGCGACGGCCATGTGACCAACTACAACGGTCAGTACGACGCCTATCTCTACTCGGTCAACAAGGAAATCGAAGAAGGCGAGCGAGAGCAGGCAACTCGCCTGGCGAAACCCGCCCCCAGCGTCGGGCAGTCGTCGAAGCCTGCCCCGCGCCCGGCGAAGCGCAACGATCGCGAAGTTCGCAAGGAGATCACAAACCTGGAGCGATCGATCGCGCGGCTTGACGACCAGAAGCGCCAAATCAACGATCAATTCCTCACCGCCACCGATCCGGCCGACTCGCTGCGCTTGCACAAGGAACTGACGGCCCTGACCGTGCAGCTCGCCGAGGCGGAACGGCGTTGGTGCGAGTTGCAAGAAGACGCCGGCGAGTGAATCGCGAAACCGCAAGCGAGCTTCAATATCAAATGGCGTTGAGAAGCTCGCTTGCGGTTCCGCGAGTCCGTCTTTTCGTCCTGTAGCCTGTAGCCTCAAGCCTGTAGCCTCGGTTGAATTGCTAGCACCAACCGCTCTTGGCAAGAACCGGTGCCTCTGCGACGATGCCTCTCTTTGGCAAGGACGCCACCGGGGGGCACCTAATGCCCAAGTTCGTGCTGATCGATCCGTCGCTGCAGGCCATCGGCGGCCATCACTTCGAATACGCGCTGCATCTGCTGCGCGCCGCCGAGCAGGCCGGATTCGAGCCCTGGCTGGCAACCCACCGCAAGTTTCGCGATCAGGCGGATTTGCCGGAACCTTGGCGAATTCTTCCGCTCTATCAGCGCGGGATCTATTCCAAGCGACGCATCATTGCCGACGGCGATTTGCCCGCCGATCCGCCAAGCCGCGGTTGGGCAGCCCGCTGGCTGGCCGAATGGTGGAACGATCGGCGTCGAGCCAAACGGTCGACGACCTTTGCACGCGACACCGCGGCCCTCTTCCGGCAAATCGCTTTGGAGCCGGGCGATCAGGTGTTTCTTCCCACCGTTTCGGAATTGGAACTGTTGGGATTGGCACAGTTCCTAGCGCGTGACGATCGTAGCGCAGGCGTCGATTGGCATCTGCAGTTCCATTTCCCAATTTACGCGGGCTACGAACCCGATTATCCAGCCCAAGACGCCAATTTGGAGCGGCTGCGGCGCGGTTTTCGCCAGGCCTTGACGCTAGCAGCCGATCATCGATTGCACTTTTACACCACCACGGAAGGCTTGGCCGCTCAACACAATCGATTGGGAGTCGCGGCTTTCCAAGCGCTTCCGTATCCCGGCAACACATTCCTGCAGACCCGCCGACCCCGCGGTCCGAACCACAGTGGTCCATTGCGGGTCAGCTATCTGGGCGATGCCCGCCAAGAAAAGGGCTACCATTTCCTGCCGCGGATCATCGAACGCGTATTGTCCGACGACGCCGCGACGAATCGGGTCCGTTTCGTGATCCAATCCGACTGCCACTTTGCCCAACCGCCGCAGGGTAAAAACATTGCCGTGTTCGAAAGCCGAGCCGCATTGGGGCGACTATCGCCGGAGAAAGTCACGCTGCTCGAAACTCCCATGGATAGCAGCGAATTCTGCCGGCAGGTTTTGCAAAGCGACATCGGCCTGTTGCCCTACGAGCGGGCAGCTTACGCCGTTCGCTGTTCGGGCATCTTCGTCGATTTGCTCGCGATCGGCGTGCCGATGGTCGTGCCGGCCGGAAGTTGGCTGGCGGATCAATTGGCCGAAGCCACGCGTGAGTATCACGTGAGCCTGCGCCATGGACCGCGCGTACGCAGCCGGCTGTCGGCTCGCTCGGGCTTGCGACTGCCGGTGCCGGCCGGCACGAGCGACCTGGTGCTGTTTCTCCGCTGGCCGGTGGACTTGAAATTGTGCAGCGGAGCCTACGCGGCGGTCGAGGCGACGTATTGGGGACACGACGGAGTCCGGCTGGGAATGTGGCCGACCGTGGTTGGA
>Ga0182024_10019966_pt1 | contig 12288 bp, 7 predicted proteins | sample P32metaG_FD_120480 | JGI IMG/M metagenome (GOLD analysis project Ga0182024, IMG submission 120480) | Permafrost microbial communities from Stordalen Mire, Sweden - P3-2 metaG (Illumina Assembly) | ecosystem: Environmental > Terrestrial > Soil > Wetlands > Permafrost | place: Sweden: Stordalen...
ACGCGATGCTCAACTCAAGCGCGCCACGCCGCTGCAAGTGGTCGCGGCGCCCGAGGCCGGAGCCTACCGGCTTTATATCGGACGTGACTTCGTGACGATCAAACGCGCGCGCTGATCGCCGGCTCGGATGATTGAGGGCATTCAGGAAGTCGGCGTGAACTTGTAAGGTCAAGTACATCCATGTCATTCGTACTAATTGTGAGATTCGTCCCTTCTGCGGTTGCGGGGAGATGACACGCTCTGCATTTAGCTGTTTCGCGATTTTCTGTAGACTGAGGCCGCCGGCATACAACCTGAAAATCCTGTTAACGATCGTCGATTGGTCCTTTCGAACGGCGAGCCGCACACCATTGATCAGCGGTCGGCCATGCTGATCAACCCGAGTCGAGTCCTCGATGGGTACATTACGGTATCCGAAACATCTACCGCCCGTATGCAGCCCATTCAGGGCCTTTCCCTGAACGCCGCGGTGAACCTTTTTCCCGAGTTCTTTTAAGTAGAGACTGTCCACAATCCCGTGTGTGGCAAGCAAGACTTCCGCCTGCTCAGAGTCGGTGTCTATGCCTTGACTAACGAATACGAGCCGGACGTTCGCGAAACGAAGATCGTCATGAATGGCAAAGGAGTCCTTCAGCGTCCGGCTTAAGCGTGATGTATCGTCGACAAGGACAGCGTCAAACGGATATCGCTCCACGGCATCTGCAAACGCGATCGCGGACCATCCTACGGGGGTCAAAAACTCTTCTGGAACTTTCTGGAGGGGATTGAGATGGGGAACATCGTGGGGCTGACTACGTTCTTAACGGGGGGAAACGTTGACTTTAGGCGGTTAGTCAGTCGGGCGAGCGCATCTAAACAGGGAAGAACTCTGGAGTTCGCAGAAGCTGTGGGTTCCACTCACGGGCGAACTTCTGGAACTCCTCAGAACCCAAGCCGCGGCTGAATAAAAACCCCTGCGCTTGATCGCAGCCCTGCGCGCGCAGTATTTCCAGCTGCTCTGTTGTCTCCACGCCTTCGGCGATCACCTTGAGCTTGAGGCTTTGTGCAAGGGCTATGATTGCAATTACGATGCTCGCGGCGCCGTCATCGTGTCTAGCGGTCCTTATGAATGACTGGTCGATCTTAATTTTGCCGATGGGAAATCGCCGGAGATAGCTCAGTGAAGAATATCCGGTGCCGAAGTCGTCGATTGATAATTGAAACCCCACGTCGTGCAGTTTCTGGAGGACCTTGATCGTCGTCTCCGCGTCGCGCATGAGGATGCTCTCGGTCAGTTCGAGCTCAAGCCGGTCCGGTGTGATTCCATGCTTTCGTACACTGTTCGCGAGCTCCTCCGCAAAATCCTTCTGGCGGAATTGGACCGCAGAAACATTCACTGCTATAGGCATGGATATTCCAGAGTTGTGCCAGATGGCGGCTTGTCTCGCCGCTTCCTCGATGACCCATCCGCCGATGGGAACAATTAGCCCGCGTTCCTCGGCAATAGGGATGAATTTCCCGGGCATGACCAGACCCAAGTCAGGGTGGTTCCACCGGATGAGTGCCTCTGCGCCAACCACAGAACCGGTCTTGATGTCGACCTGTGGTTGATAGTGCAGCACGAACTCTTTGCGTTCGATCGCCCGGCGTAAAGAGTTCTCCATCGACAACATTTCGAGGGCGCGGAGGTTCAGGTCGCTGGTGTAGAACCGATAGGCATTGCGCCCCGCGTCTTTAGCCTGATACATCGCGGCATCGGCGTTGCGTATCAACTCGGGCCCATTGGTTGCATCATCAGGATAAAGAGAAATTCCCATACTCGCCGTGACTGTGAGCTCATACCCGTTCAGTGTCACCGACTCTACAAGGCAGGAAAGCAGCTTTTGCACCAGCATAGGGACATCCTTTACATCGTGAAGACCTTGGATGAGCACTATAAATTCATCGCCTCCCATTCTCGCTACGGTATCTTGGTCTCGCACCGCGCTAGTAAGCCGTTTGGCTAGCGTCTGGAGTAATAGATCACCGGCATCGTGGCCCAAGGAGTCATTTACTTCCTTGAATCGGTCGAGATCGATGAAGACAACCGCAACCTTCGATTTGTTCCGCTGGGCGGACTTAATAAGTTCGTTAAGCCGGTCCAGGAGTAGGATCCGGTTTGGCAGATCCGTGAGTGCGTCGTAGTGGGCTAGATGGACCAATCGATCTTCAGCCTGCTTGCGGATCGTGATGTCGGAGAAGATCCCGACGTAGTGCGTCACCACGCCTTTGGGATCACGCACAGCGCCAATTGAAAGCCACTGGACATAGAGCTCGCCGCTTTTGCGACGATTCCACATTTCTCCGCACCACGCGCCGGTCTCCGCGACACTTCTCCACAAGTCAGCATAGAAGGCGCGGTCCTGGCGTCCAGACTGAAACATCCTTGGTGTTTTACCGAGCGCTTCGTCAGCCGAGAAGCCTGTCAACTTCTCAAAGGCCGTGTTGACAAGCAAAATTCGCTCGTGTGGGTCGCATACGAAGATGCCCTCGCCACTTTGTTCAAGCACCCGTGACCACAAACGCAATCGCTCTTCCGCTTCGACACGTTCGGCATACATCTTTTCGTAATTCGTGAGCTGTTCCGTAGTCTCCAGGATTATTCTGCGCGCGGTGATGAAAGCGATTATTCCAGTAAGGAATACGCTCAGGACAATCGCCGACAAAACAAGCCGGTGCGTGCTCTTCTGTTTCAGTCGGCGCTCATTGGTTGCCTTGTCGATCTGGTCCACCTCTAGCTGCACCAGGTCGTTGTATGCGGAGTGATAACTGAACATTGCCGGCGTTGTTTCTTGGGCCATAATGCGCTTAGCCTCTGTTCCATTTCTTTCATCCAATAGCGAATGCAGCGCCCGCGCATAGCTCTCGGTGTACGCTTGCCTGCTTGACTTAATGGCGGCAATCAACTTCTTCTCGTCGTCGGCATGGCAAGACTCTTCAACCTTACCCAAGAGGGTTTCGATTCTCTTCGAGTTCTCGGCGCGAGTGGTCAGCAGAGCTTTGATCTGATCTTCATCCTGAAGAAGAAACAGCTGCATCGTGATACGGCTGTTGGTGCCGGAATACCGGAGAGCCTCTTGCGTCATTGTCAGCGTGGTCCAATTTTTACCCTGGATTTCAGCAAGCCTGGCGTTATCCCGGTCCATCTGATGGAGAAACAGCCATCCCACTGCAATCAGAGTGGCCAGCAGGGCGCTGAACGAAATCCCAAGCCTTACGGCGATTTGGTGGCTTTTCAACAATGCCTGCAACCTCAAACTTTACGCTGGCAAATGCGGAGGGCGAGTGACTCGGCACATCAAGCTCCGAGTAGTTTCCTCAATCTGCACGGCCCGTGGCCTCGGTGGCCGCTCTAGGATTCATCCTAGCCGCAACCGAGTGTCGCCGGTATTCTTAAACTGGATAGTTCACAAAAGGTTATGCCGCTGTTCCCGCTTTTTCAGTATTCCTAATGATATCGGTGGGGAGTAGGGCTCAACTATAACAAAGGCGTACGCTGGCAATGCGAAACTGAACACGGATTGCTTCGTGTTTTGTCCGAACTGCGCAAGAGATGTCGTGCGGTCCTGATTGTGCCCAGCTGCCTGTCCGACCTTGCCCCGCATTTACGTCGAAAGAATTTTTATCCCACCGTTTTGCCTGCTTGCGTTCTCGACCAAGAACTTAAGGGGTTAGGGTTGTCGGGGCGCACGCTGGTCACCGATAAACCCGGGGAGTTGGCTATATACGACTTTCCCGTGCTGGAGTTCTCCCTTATCGACATCACTCTGACTAAGGCGGACTGTAAAATTCATGGGGCCATTCGAGCCTTGAGCGGAACCAAGATCGGGGTCCGTAATCCCGGACATAAGTTTCGTCACGCCGTCGCGACTAAGCGGAAGCTTCGGCTGGCCCAAAAGAAAATTTGGCTCAGGCCGCGTTACCGGTGCGGTGATTGTTTTCCATGATGTGAGCGCGGCGCGAACCTTGTCACTGCAAATGACGCACTCAGCGCAGCATGAACATTGTTACGGGTTTGCCTACCGCAAGCATCACATGCGGGCCCGACTGGGTGGAGGCGTGATGAGCGGTATACCGCTCATCAAGGTCGACGTTCGAAGTTTCAATTGTCAGCATGCCTCCTGCAGGCATTGATATGCCTGGAACGCTGTATCGATACATTTCGATAGTTGTTTTTCAGTAATGGTCCTTTGGCTCTTGTCGAAGTTCCTGGCATCGGCATTTTTATGATCTGTCAGCGGCTCGGGCCGAGGGGTCGCTTCCGACGGAGGCGATGACGAAAAGATCAACGAGGCAGTGTCAGCCCATGCTCTGAAACTGGCAGATTCCTAGAAGTGCAGTGCTTTCCACTACTTCAGACCATTTGAAACCTGTTGGTCCCGCCTGACGCGTCAACTTTTGTCAACCAACTTTCCTCGCATATTCGCATGCTCGTGGAGGCCGCGATTGGCATCAGGAATACCTGGAATGATTTGTTTCGCTAGTATAATCGTGGCGATCAGCAAGGAAATCTAATCCCCCTCCAATGCGGGCTATCTTCAAGGCGTCTTATGAAATCGTTGAGAATGAGCTTGACCGTTCTGATTTGTTTGTCGATTCCGTCGGTAATGATATCCGACCCCGGGGGCGGAAGCGTCAGTGGGAAAGTGACCTTCTCAGGAACATTAGCGAAACCGAAACCTATTGATTTGGCTAAAGAACCGGCCTGCGTCAAAATGCATTCGTCGATGCCCCTGTTGCCTGAAAACGTCGTACATGGGACCGACAACACCCTGCAAAACTAGTCGTGTACATCTCGGCTGGCGAGCCGGCTAACACGCCCGATTCAAGCCGCCAGGCACTGTCGATCAACGAGATTGCCATTACGCTACTCACGTCCTGGCTGTCCGCACAGGACAGGAAATAACAATTTCTAACAGCGACCCGTTCGCTCATAACATCCATCCGCTCGCTAAAATAAATCGCGAGTGGAACAAGATGCAGCCACCCAATACGCCGCCCTTTTCATATGCGTACGAAAAAGAGGAAATCATTCCGGTAAAGTGCAACATTCACCCTTGGATGTAAGGATATTTCTTTGTACTCAGTACTAGCCATTTCGCAGTTACGGGCGAAGACGGTCAGTTTTCGTTACGAAATCTTCCACCAGGGCGTTATGTGGTCACCGCTTGGCATGAGACTTTGGGCACTCAAAGTCAAGAAGTTACCATTTCCGGCGAGGGATCCAAAACGATGGACTTCGTCTTTAAGACAAATCCCTAGTACCGCTATCTGGCTAGTCAACTTCTGGAAGGAAGTTTTGATCCACAAGCAACGTCAAGCTGGGGTTCAAGGATTTGATCGAAGCGCAAGAGAAATTTGCCGCGGACTGTACATCAAATCGAAGTGCTGATAAATTGCGACATCTCCGCAATCCGGAAACGCTAAGTGGCTGGGGGAGTTGGGACTAGAGATTCGGACGCGACACGCTGCTAACTTGCAACCAATGTTGTAACCGTTTTCGAAGCTGCTGAAAATCGATTGGTTTCGAGAGGCACGCTACGCAACCCGCCTGCAAGATGCGTTCCTGCTCCTTCGCGAGCGCATGCGCCGTCACCGCGATCACGGGAATTTCCCCGAACGCCGTTTTTCGGCGCATCCATGCGACGAGGTCAAGACCGTCTTCGCCGCCAAGATTGATGTCTAGTAAAACCACATCGGGAAGCCGCTGGGCAAAGACCGCGTAGCTGGCCTGCAGGTCTGTCGCAGACAATACTTCATAGCCTTCCACTTCGAGCCAGTCGCACAGGAGCTCGCTGTTCAGGGGATTATCTTCTACGACGAGGATAGTGTGATTCAGACATTCTCCAGAATCCGCGAGGGTATCACCCGCTCCAACTGCTTCATCAGCGGTTCTCGCCAAGAGTGCTGCTTACGAAAAAGCGATTCGGCATGTGAGTGAATGTATTTTTCTTCTTCTGAAGTGAGATCCTTGCTCGTCAATACAAAGACGGGAAGATCGGCGGTGCGCGGGTCGCCGCGCCACTCCGCCAGCAATTCCAAGCCGGTCATCTTGGGCAGCACTAGATCCAGAATGACGAGCTCAGGCACGGCAAGAGCCACACGGGCGCGGGCCTGTACACCGTCGGCAGCGGTAATCACGGAGTAGCCCGCCGTTGTGAGCATCTCTTCGATCATCTCTCGGGTGGCTGCATCGTCTTCCACTACCAGAATCGCCCGGGCCGGCGCTGACCGTCCACGAGACCTGAGACAACGCTCCACAGCCGCCAGCAGCGTCATTTTGTTAACCGGTTTGATGAGATACTCGTCTGCACCGAGAGCCATCCCAATTCCTGGCTGATCCACAATGGTTACTACAATCAGGGGAATTGTCGAAGTGCGCGGGTCATTTTTCAATTGCAGCAGAACCTCCAACCCATGGACCGGTTTCAGGAGCAGGCCCAAGGTGATAGCATCTGGCCGATATTCAGCGGCCATTTCCGTGGCTTGTTCCGGTCGGTCGCATCGCAGCGCCTCATAACCCGAAGACGTAAGTTGCAACTCGATAAGCTGCCCGGTCGCCGCATCATCTTCGACTATGAGGATCCTAGGAACCTTGTCTACTGTTCGTCCGGCTAGTTTCGTAAGGGTAGTTCTGCCCGGAGCCATTACAAGGAGGGGAACAGAAAAATGGAAACACGTTCCCTCGCCGGGCGCGCTCTCGATCTCCAGCTTGCTTCCGTGTAGTTCGACCAGCCGGGCAGTTATACTTAGCCCCAGGCCGGTACCTTCGGTGGCGTTGCCTCTTTGCGCCAGCCGAAAAAACGCCTCAAAAATCCGCTGCTGTTCCGCGAGGGAAATTCCCGGCCCATCGTCACTCACTTCCAGTCTGACTTGGTCTCCCACCTGACGTGCGAGCACTTCAATTTGGCCGCCTTCCGGAGTGAACTTGATAGCATTGCCCACCAGGTTAGTGAGGATTTGCTTGAGTCGCGTGCCGTCGGCGCGGACATACAAACTGGTTCCAACGTTCCGGTTTAAGGTCTGGGATTTTTTGTCCGCGAGCGGTCGTAGGGCACTAATCACTTCTGCAAATGCGGAAGCTATGTGCAGATCTTCACGCACAAGCTCCATTCTGCCCGCTTCAATCTTGGAAAGATCCAAAATGTCAGTGATCAACTTGAGCAGGTGCGTTCCGCCGGTATGTATGTGGGTAACATAGCGTTGCTGACGGTCGTTCAGCGAGCCGTAGCGCGGGTCAGCCAGCAGGTCGGAAAAGCCCAGAACAGCATTCAGCGGCGTTCGCAGTTCGTGGCTCATGGTGGATAGAAATTGATCCTTAAACTTGCTGGTGCGCTCTGCTTCTTCTTTTGCCTGGATGAGGGCTTGTTCAGCACGCTTTTTCGAGGTGATGTCGTGGAACACAACGACGCCACCGCGTAAATTCCCGTGCTCATCGCTGAGGGGCCTGCCGGTGACGCTAATCAACACGCCGCTGGTATTCGCGGAATGGCGAACAAAGAGTTCGACAGAGTCAACACTTTCGCCTCGAATCGCTCGCGCCAAAGGCACTTCGTCGGCCGCGCAACGAGTTACACCATCGGGCTGAAACAGGCCATACCTGTCAATCCACTCGTCAGGGGTGGAGTCCGTTGCGCCGAGACCCAGCATGCGTTCCGCTGACGCATTGAAAAGGAGAAACCTTCCGTTCTCGTCGGCAACCACCACACCATCACCCATGCTCCCGAGGATTAATTGCAGAAGCTCCTTCTGCCGCCTCGTCTCCTGCTCGGCCCGTTTCTTTTCAGTGATGTTTCGAAAAACAAGCACGATCCCGAATCCTTCTCCCGGTTCCGTTCGAATGGGAGCCGCGCTGTCTTCAATGTCGAACTCCTTACCATCCTTCGAGAGCAAAACTGTATGGTCGGCAAGCCCCACTGTTTTTCCCTCACGGAAGACTTTCTTGACGGGATTCTCGACGGGGCGGCGCGTTTCCGCGTTCACGATGTCAAAAACGATATCCATGGATTTCCCGCAGGCATCCTTCAGGCTCCATCCTGTAAGAGATTGTGCGACTGGATTCAAAAAGGTCACGGCGCCGTTCATGTCCGTTGCGATCACCGCATCACCAATGCTCGCCAGAGTTGTCGAAAACCACTTTTCGCTTTTTGCCAGAGTTTCTTGAGCCTTTTTACGTTCGGACAGCTGGCGTTTCAGCATCGCAAAACACAGCACCATCAACGATATGCTCAACAGCGTTCCGACGAACACGGTCCTGGTTGATTTCGTTGCGCTCTCATCGGCCTGTTGCGCACGCTTCCTCAAAAGATACTTTTCTTCGTTTGTCATTTCCGCAATGAGAGCGCGGATCTGATCCATCACTTGTTTTCCAGAACCCTCCAGGACCACTTTGTTCGCGGCAGCGACACCTCCATTCTTGCGGAGATCGATCGTCCTTTGCAGCTCCCCTAATTTCTTTTCGACGAGCGGTTCGAGAGCTTGGACGCGTTTTTGCTGATTGGGATTGTCGGAGGTTAGATTTCTTAGCTCTGCGATGGCAAGGCCAATATTATTAATCGTCGCACGGTACGGCTGAAGGTAGGTCTCGTCTCCCGTGAGCAGATAACCTCGCTGTCCGGTTTCTGCATCAGTTAGCAGGCTGACTGGGTTGTCAAGGGAATTGAGGACTTCGTAGGTGTGCTCTCGCCAGTGCGCCGCTTCGACAAGTTGAGTGGTACCTCGATACGATTTCCATCCGACGAATAACAGAATGGCCATCGCTAGTACGAATCCGGCGAGAATTGCACGATTGCCCATTTCCGATCTCATTTTTTACCCGTCATACCACAATTTCTCCGGAGTAGGCATTACCTAAGAGATCGGGTGACGTCTACCGTTTCGTAACCCGTCGATAAATTAACGGTTTGATATTGTCAGGATAAAGCAACTAACGAGCCACGCCGACAATTACAAACTGAGATGTCAGGAAAAGGGAACCATGGTAAGCCCATTGAACTTCCTACATCGGGGCTTCTGCGTGGAAGAGGTTTCTTGAAGGATGAGCTTCGACCCGTCTCCGACAAAACCATACTTATTCATTAGTTGAACATTGCTCTGGCAGTTTGTTCTCTCGTTTGCGATTGGGTGGGGGTTGCTTGCTCTTTCTTATCACTGCTATCGCTATGGACAAATGCCGCCATATTTGGAGCCTATCTCTGTGCCCGTTGAAGTTCATACCTAGAATGGCCGAATGATCGCGGGCGCCTCGGCATTAGCCAAGCAGCGCTTTCAGCCGCTGAAGATTTCCTCGATAGTTAATCCGAAATCGGGCAAACGGGTGTGACATCGGTGTATCGACATCGGTCCAGGCTTTAAGATCCCACCCGGCCTCAAGAAGGTCCGATGTTGCGAAGACAAACTCCAGCGTATCTATAAAGAAATTCACCGCCTCGAAATTCGACCAGTAGTCAAAGGTTTGAGTACTCCCGTGCACGAAATAGTTCCGGCAATTCACGGCCTCGGGCGATGACGGTCACAAGTTCGGGGAAACGCTTGCCGGCCGTGCTGTCTGTAATCAACTGTGCCCGGTGGCGAATTTTTCGCTTGAGGCTACTTTTGCCCATGCGGCCCAGCGCGCCCAAGATGCTGTCCCGTTCGGGGGCCCGCGGCAAGGCTTCAAATATCTCGCGACTGGCTTTTCGCGCGGTTTCTAGTTCATCCGTGAGCGATACGTCCTGCGGCACAGCTGCATCAGGAAGGATGAGGAGTGCATTCCCGTACAGATAAATTTGCCCGACCGAAAGATAGTTGGCCGCGATGGCGGAGAGCAGTAACCGCAACCCGCGACCCCTTCAACGACGATGTATTTGCCGCGCGCAATCAGTTTAGCTTCGCCTGTGCTTTCGGCAGTTTCTTGCGAAGATTTTGACTCCTGCGCCGAGACGAAATGCGGTCCACCGATCATTAGCAGGAGAGTAGCGCTTAACAAGTCGGTGATCAAAGACACCCTGGCAAGACTTGTGTGTCGAACTGGCATGTCCTCAAACCTCCTCATCACTTAACTGACAGGCCAGTCTCCAATGTACCATTATAACCGTCTATCGTATCGAACGCTATTGTCGCTGTGATGGCTGCATTGGGCACACACTCCAGATATATCATTTACCAGCACACTGACGGTCTAATAGAATCTGTTCCAGGGTCGGCCTGCTCCTCTCGCCTCGAAGCTCCTTCCAAGTCGACCGTCTGAGTTTTTCCATTTGTTATTGGAAGGTAGCTTTCCGTTCAAGTCATTTTTGCGGTTAGTGTCCCTCTGCTGGCATGTGCTCCGAGAATCCAGGCAGTTCTACCGAATGTACAGAAACACCTGGAGACAGGAATTGGAGGACTTTGATGCAATCGCTTGGAACTTCCCGATTGTAGATGGAGACAGCTGTGGTCAGCGTCATTGTGACTCCATGGACAAACAGGAAGCAATCAGTAATAGGTGATCATAAATGAGTCCCACGAGCGGTGAAGGGGTCCCTGTCGAGAGCAACGCCTTACCCAAGACGCTCTCGATGAATTTTCGCAAGATGGAAAAGCGCGAGTGGTGGCTGTGGTCGGCGGCGGTATCGGTCACACTGCTGCTGACCGCTGGCCTTGTTTCTTTTTTGCTTCTGGGTTTGGGAGGAAGCGAAATCGATCGATCTATTTTCCCCTTTCTGCCGCAAGTCGTAAGAAGTCTCCTAGGACTTGTCTTGATATTCAACATTTATACCCTCTATCAGCAATTGCAGATAAACAGGATTCGCCGCAATTTAGTCCAGCGGGAAGAGCTATTCAGGCTCATCAGTGAAAATGCAGCCGACTTGATTGCGGTTGTCGACGTACACGGCAATCGGATCTACAACAGCCTTTCCTACGAGAGGGTTCTCGGATACTCGCCGGAGGAATTAAAAAGCTCATCTTCTTTCGAACAGATTCACCCCGAGGACAGAGAACGGGTCAAAGAAGCGGCTGCGGAAGCCCGTCGCACCGGAGTGGGCCGCCCGATGGAGTATCGCATCCGCCACAAAGACGGCACGTGGCGGGTACTGGAATCCACAGCAAGCGTAATCCGCAATTCTATAGGTGAGCCCGAGAAATTAGTCATTGTGAATCGCGACGTCACCGAGCGGGAGCTCGCAGCAGATGCCCTCCAACGATCGGAGACAGGCTTCCGCTCGGTGATCGAAGACGCACCGTATGGTATTTTCAAGACGAATTTGACCGGGAAGCTCCTCATAGTCAATCCTGCCTTGGAAAAGATGCTGGGTTATAGATCGCAGGACGAATTATTGGCAGTTAACCTCGCAACCGGCATTTACCGCCATCCCGCCGAGCACCAGAGAATGAACGATCTTTTTTTGCAAAACCAACACTTCAAGGACATAGAAGTCGAATGGAAGCGGAAGGATGGCGCTTTCATCACGGTGCGATGCAGCGGCTGGACGGTAAAGGACGAGAGCGGCGCGGACATTGAGGTCTTTGCGGAAGACATTACGGAAAGGCGAGTACTCGAGCGGCAGCTCCGCATGGCGCAGAAGATGGAGGCTGTCGGGCGGCTTTCTGGAGGGATCGCCCACGATTTCAACAATCTCCTTGGGGTGATCATCGGTTACATTCAAGTGATAAAACGAACTCTAGCCACCGGACACCCCTCGTATGAATACGCAGAGGAAATTGAGAAAGCCGGTCAGCGCGCTGTGTCATTAACGCGGCAGCTTTTGGCGTTCAGCCGTCAGCAGGTTCTGGAACCGGTCATTTTGAACCTGAACACGCAGGTGTCCGAGATGGAAAAGATGCTCTCTCGCCTGATTGGAGAAGACATTCAGCTGAATTTGATCCTCGACCCTGCCATCGGCCAGGTGAAAGCGGACTCTGGACAAGTCGAACAAGTCGTGATGAATCTGGCTGTGAACGCCCGTGATGCAATGCCGGATGGCGGCACACTGACGATTCAGACTGCGAATGCGCGACTCGATGCCGCTTTTGTGAGGGAACATCCGGGATCAGTCCCAGGCAAGTACGTAATGTTGGCCATCACAGATACAGGCACAGGGATGGACCCGGAAACCCAAGCACAAATTTTCGAACCGTTTTTCACCACGAAGGGAAGAGACAAAGGAACGGGGCTGGGTCTCGCCACTGTTTATGGCGTCGTGAAACAGAGCAATGGCTACATCGCAGTTGAATCTGAAAAAGATAAGGGAGCTTTATTCAAGATTTATTTGCCACGTATTGAACAATCAGTTGCTCCCAGAACCGAGA
>Ga0182024_10019967_pt1 | contig 12288 bp, 6 predicted proteins | sample P32metaG_FD_120480 | JGI IMG/M metagenome (GOLD analysis project Ga0182024, IMG submission 120480) | Permafrost microbial communities from Stordalen Mire, Sweden - P3-2 metaG (Illumina Assembly) | ecosystem: Environmental > Terrestrial > Soil > Wetlands > Permafrost | place: Sweden: Stordalen...
ACAGCATCGACGCCCTGCGCAAGGCGACCGAGACTTCGTATTTCAAGGGTCCGGATGCCGTCTGGGTGAAACTGGTAATCCCGACCGCCCCCAAGGGCATTGGCATCGATCAGTTTGGCCCGTTGGATACTCAAACCAGCATTACGGTAAAGCGATAAGCACCTTATTCGCGAACTGATCGCCGAGGTCCTGAAATCCTCAGTTATCGCTGGCTGAAAGGATCGAGGCAGGTCAATACATTCCCGTGCTTACCCGATAGAGCGGTGGTGTTTCGCTGGCGCGCATCGTTCAAGGTAGCGCGAGCCCTTCGGGTGTATCGTCGGTCACTCGGACAAGCGTGGGCGCTAGCACAGGTCCCCGGAAGTCGGCATCGCGACTGAAATCTTCAACCCACGTCGCATCAACAAACGGTTTCGCAGCATGCTGGCGCGTTTATCAGGACCGATCTGGAGCCGCCTCCCTAGGCGCCTTCCAAACCATCCATTCCGTTTCGCGTTTCGCCTTCGGCAGGACTAGCCCGCCCCAAAACCGAACGGAATAATATGGTCGTTGATCAAACGCTCTGTCGACGTACAGTATGCGCAATGGCCTCGGGGCTGATTCGTTTTGGGGGATAAATAAGAAGCGGATCGATTGTCTGCCGACATCTTCCGATCCCATCAGGCCGATACGCGTCTGACAGTCTTGAACAACTCGCTTCCCAAAAGTGCTGCGCTCCGCCTGTCACCAAGCTCCACCAGAAGGTCGAGAACCTTGAGCAGTTTGCTACGAAGCTGTTCGGTAAGGGGATGCTCACGCGCCGCCAATGTTTGAATAAGGGCTGCTATCCGTTCCGTCGCCGAGAGTGACCGTAACGCCGCAGGCTTCCGCCCTTGAGCCTCCAAGAACTGAATGAGCGTGTCTGCGAGACTTTGCGCCGGGTAATGATCGATGCTTCGTTCGGCCAAGTCCAGAAAATAACCCAGAGCTCCCGTTACGCTCGCGACGCAACCGATCAGATTGGCAAGCGCAGGAAGCATGATCGCTATGTCCTTCCAATCGCGATTTGCGAAACGGCGAGCCCCGTCCGCACGTTCAACGTTTACGAGAAACAACGCCTTTAGGACGGCATGCTTCGGCCGCGTCAGATTTCCATTGACCCGCGTTGCATCCCACCGCCAATCAGCAGCAGCGACGCGATCGGCGATGGCCTGAAAATTGGCGACTACTCCCAGAGTTAACGTCTCGGCATCATGAATCTGGCGGCAGATGAAAGCATCTACAAACGTGTCAAGGAGCTCCAGGCAGGCGTCATCGTCGGTGATCTCAAGCACGGGCTTGATATAGCGCGACAGGGCGACGTCAGGGGGAAGGGCAGCGCAGAGCTCTGACAACCATCGCATGAACATGAACGTCCACTCGTAAGGCGGCGTCGGCCTTTGGACCCTTTGTCCGTTTAGCCGTTCGGGAGGATGTGCGGCTATCGTCCATGCCAATTGCCGGTCGGCGAGGTCCATAAGCCGCGAAGCCGCGGCGCTAGACCTGAGAATGAGTTCTGCTTGGAAATGCTTGATTGCCCGGCTCGCCAGATCGTGTCGAAACTCATCTCGGGGCACGCGCGCACGGCGTCGCGGAGGCTGGAAGGGACCGGCATCCTCTTCGTCGTTGGTTTCCGCATCGGAACTAGAAGATCTCGGCGGGCCGGGAGCGTCGGGCCAGGGACACGCTTTATCTTCAAGGCTGGACAACGCCTCCTGCAGTTTCTTGGTCCGTTCCGCGTTTCGCCGCGCTGCCGCACCTTCCGGGTCTTGCCAGTCTTCCGGCGACATCTTTTCGACTGCCAGCGAAAGGCTCAAACACAACGCGATCCAGCCGAAACGCGCGTCTTTTGGCCACACGGCGATACAACTCGCGACAACGGTTTCGTAGATCGCGTCAAGCGGGTGGAGCATAAGCGCGAGCAGCGTTTCTTTTGCCCAACGCTCGTCAATGCCTCTTTCAATCAAAAGCATTAAACCCTTTGCCGTCATTCGCGACGGATGAAACAGAATGATCGATGATGGAAAGGTGCCTTCGTCCATTGACGCTGGTCTGGCCGCTCCTTTCTGCAGTAGAGTTTTCGCCCACTCGATATTTTCGGCGGTCACGTTGGGGTAATTCTTGGTCGCAAGAGCCGCCACGCCCACGATTGCTGCCTGTTTGGCCGTAATCAGAGGCTCGTCCCCATTAGTTGAGAGGACGGCATCCACATCGACTTTCTTCACTTTCGAGATTGCCTCGGAAAGCGAAAACTCTGCCGCGGCGGGGTCGTCGTTTAGTACCTTTTCGATCGTCATCGCCAGATTCGTCCACGATATCGACTCCTCCGCTGCCGCCACCCGTGCAGTCGTCTCGGGCTTGTTAGCCTCGGGATTCTCAAAACCGACGACGAGCTTTTCCGGATCTTCGGTTCGATAAAGGCGATAATACGAAGGATCGGCGAGGAGCGCCCATTGCCCCGCTTCCTTGGCCAAGTACTTTTGGGCGTTGGCGGATTCAGCCTCCTCTTTGCACTCAAACGGCAAGGTTGCAGGGAGTTTCTGTATAGCTGCTTTGGCTGCGTCTCTCAGCCTTTCATCCTGGCCAATGACGAACATCATCGCTAGCGTCCGTATATCTCGTTGCCGCACAGGCATGCGATTTGCCTTCGCCAGGGCCTCGTGCATTTTGCGGTGTTTCGATTCATTCATGAAGCCGTACTCGTTCTGCGTCGGGGAAACGAGATCGGCTTTCCCGCGTTCAATGTCCCAGCGCCACAGATGGGCGGTCGCTACAAGGGTCAGGGAAACGTCGCTTACGCAATTGGCTTGAATGGCAACACCAAGGGCAATTCCCAGCACGGCACAGCACTCATTGCCGTCGACGACATCGCGAATGATTTCATCGGCGACGCGGCCTTTAGCTAGCTCGGAGAAGGCCCATTGTTCCAGCGCCATTAATGCGCTGTCGAGAACATGCGGACCGTGGATTCCGCGATAGAAGCCGTAAACACGGGTGTTACCCCAGAATGTCTGTTTTCCCCACGGAAAGTCGCCAGCGAATGGCAGCGGCGTCCTGCCGAACTGATAGTCACGCCCGTTAAGCTGTAGCCACGCTTTCATTGCGTGATTACATAGCCCGTGTGTCAACCGGAGCGCCTCTTGAGGTGCCTTCTCGAAAAGCGTCTTGAACGGCTCCCATCCGGGTGACGGCGGGAAGAATTTCGCACCGCCATCCTCCAGCGATAATTCGTCCCAATGAAAAGGGCTCGACGAGCTGCCACCGAAGCCCCCGCGTCTGCGATCTTCATCCTCCGGCAAATCATCGATCAGAACCTTCAAGCAGAGATCTACGGCCTTGGGCATCGCGTCCACAGCCAACAGTGAGATGTAATCGGCAACAAATGCGCACGATTCCCTGACGCGCTTTCCGAGCGCGATCAAATGGTCCAGGTACTCTTGCTCTAATGCAGCGTCACTTCCGGTCGCAAGGAAAAACTGAAACCGTAAGCTCTGTTCCACCTGCTCCAATTCGTCCTCAGAGATCGCTCCCCAACCGGCCTGACGGTCGCGCGTCACGATCTCTTGCCAATCTTCGGGCCGCCGATGCAGTTCAATGGCAGTTAACCAATTTAATAGTGCCCGCTTAAGGGCGCTAGGTATCACCACCGGCGTGCGGACGAACGCAGTTATCCACGCCGAAAACACGGGAATCACGTCAGAGACGAGCAGCGGATCAAGCGTCGGGCACTGCGGTAACAGCCATGCAAAAAAGCGCGTCCACGTAACGTAATCCGACGGCCACGATAGTTGGTCGGCTAGCCGCAGCCGCGCGAGTCGATCCAGGTCGCTTCCGGCAAAACCGCCGAGGATGAACAGGTTCGGCTGGGTCTTCTCTGCCTGAAAACCAAGCAGGAGGCGCCGGATGCGCTCGCGATTTTGCTTAACCGCCACATCGATACGGGATTGGAAAGATGAGAACAGCGGGGACGAAAAAGGTGCAATGAGCCAGGCCCGCTTCCACTGCGAGCGAGCTTCCGCTTTCTCAAGTTCTTCAAGCCCGGAAGCCCACCCGTCGTCCCGTTCAAACGCGCGTTGCGACAGGAGCCCTGCGATACGGCCGAAAAACGGCGGCTCGCCGGCAGATCGGACCATATCGAGCCACTTGTCACCTTTGCTTCGGGCAGCCTGAAAGAGCGCCCACTCGTAGAAAACATCGTGAGCAAACCCCACTGTCAGGCCCGCCGCGACGTCCCGAAGGACACTGTCATCGATCAGGTCCTGCAAAGCACCGGCATCAAATGCCTGAACATCGATCAGTCGACCGAATGAAGAGATACCAAGTTCTGCTGCGCTTCTTAGGACTTGCTGGCGGCGGCGTGCATCGGCGCGCGTGGCGTCGTACCCCCCTCGCGCCCACCATGCTTCAATGAGTTCGATCTCCGACTGAGGCGCATCCGCACTTCCGCGAGCGACTCCTTCCGCCAGCACACGCAGGAAGAAAGGCCGGCGAGCAATCTCCCGGACGGCGCCGGACGCATTCAATATGGGGGCCAAGGCCGGCAACGCCCCGGCAATTTGACCCACTTCATCGTCATCGAACGCGCCGACAGAAATCGACATAATCCCGGTCCTCGCTAGAAACTCGGCAGGTATCCAGGTGCGAACGTGTTCGATGTTCTCGTCACGCACGCTGGCGACGACACGCCAGCGCCCACAGGCCGGAGCCGCCGCAATCGCCCGGAGGATATCGGCGACAACCTGCAGGGCCGGTTTAGAGACTATCCGGTCAATTCCGTCGATAAAAAGGATGGGTTCCGAACCAGCCCCGACTTCCGCAAGCAGCACCTCGGGCGTTGGAGACGTCAGACCGTTTGCGGCTGCAAACCCAAGCCAGCCATTGCCTTCGATACGGTTTTCCGAAAGGACAAAAACAAACCCCTCGCGCTCAGCGCTTTCGGCGATCTTGCGCAACAGCGCGGATTTTCCGGTTCCTGGCTCACCCGTGATCTGCACAAAACGGCAGGCGGCTAGTGCCTCCGAAATCTTTTCGATGATTCCCTTGCGTTCTACGCTGTAGCCGCTCACATCCAGGCGCACGTCGGCCAGAGCCGATCTAGCCAGGGCGCTGAGCTTTTCGAGATCGGCTCGCGCGGTGCGAGCGGATTCAAGATGAAATTCTGGAGCAAGCCGCTCCAAAAGACCTGGGCGTCCGATGGAGCCTCCGGCATCGCCTGTGTCCTTTGCGATGTCAATCAACTTCCGCCAAAGATCTGCGGCCTGATCGCTCGCAGTGGACTGCAACGCCGACTTTAAATGCTCGATCGCATAGTAGGCATCCTTGGATTCGGTGTCCTGGACATCGAATGACAATACGACGAAGTGCTTGAAAAACGTCCATAGCCGTTCATCGTCGGCCGCGGCTGGATCGATTTCTTTAATGACGCTGACGAATGCATTCCGGACGGTTCTGGTCTCTTGGTTCGTGACGGCGTCAAAGCGAGTCCAGAAATCTGCGGCGGTTGCGCTCTCGATAGCGACCTGCTGCATTCGCCGCAGCGCCTTTTGCCGCGTTTGAGCAATCGAACCCACTGCCGCGCCAACTCGGTCACGCCCTTGCTTAAAGGACGTCGCCTTAATCGTGGCCCATGCCTTGGTGAGCACGTCCCGAAAGTCTGTGTTAGTCGGCCCCTCGCCAATGTGCAACGTCGATTTGGCTTGAAGATGGAGGGTGCCCTCCTGCCCGTTCACATCCATTCCGGTAACGATTACGTCATCAAGCGGAGCACCCGAGGACGCACGTTGAAGAGCGACCTGGGTGACGGTGTACTGGCCCAACCCGAGAACACCGCCTTCCAGCAGTAGCGCGGCGAGATATATAGCGGCTACGCCGTCTTCAAAATCGAAGCCGGCACCGCCAGTCAGTAATGGGCTAACGTTCAACATTGACGCCCCACATATTACGGAACTAGTTCCTGTCTCATGCGTTTTTGCCAGGTTTTCAAAGCCTTGGTCGACCGACTCCCGGCCGTAGTCGGTCGACGTGTTGCGGACTGGACACTCTCCCAAGATTAATCTACAAATGTTCTTGTCCGACATCGGGCAATCCCGCGTGCACGGACCCGGACGGTGGCCCAATTCCCATCTCTATCGTCGTTATGAGTACTCACCCGCGCCTCGGATTAGGAACGTTAAGTCGGCTAGAGTCCGGCGATTAATTCCGGGCAAAATGCCACCTTGGGCCGGGAAATGCCCATCGCTGAGCCACAACCTGACCTTCCTCATACCGCCTTGCTGTAATGTGCTCTTGATGAAAATACTCTAGTCGTTAGTGTCGTAGGCGACAGGTTGTGAAGCTCTTTTAAACCAGGTCGATCACATTGGACGTTTCGCGATCCGGGCCACCGCGTGCGGATGCCACCGGAGCCCGCGCCTTGGTGCCATGCCTGCGGCGTTCAACGCTTCCGTGATCGCCTGGAACGTTGCGCCAGCGGCATGCGGCTCTGCGACGGAAATAAGCGTGACGCCGCGGCTCTTCAGGTCCGCGAGGATGCGCTCCTGGATCATCAGATCTCGTGCGAGACGGTCGAGCTTCTCAATCACGATGACCTTGACGCCGGCATCCCGGGCGCAAGTAATCATATCGACCCAGGCCGGCCGGTCGACTCCGTCTACCGTGCCCGAGACGCCCTTCTCGCGAAAGACGCGCGCGATAGTGATCTCGTGGGATCCGGCGTACTGCTGGATGGCGGCGAACTGCCGGGGGAAACCATCTCCCTCCACCTGGCCGCGCCCACTGACTCGAAGGTATGCGTGCGCCATCATCGCGAAGACTTGAAAACAGGCATTGTTGAAAATTTCCATCGCCAGTATGCGCTTGGATGCTCTCGAGAGCAACTCCCAAGGCGTGCTTTTCTGGAGTACCCCCGCGGCGCTTTCAGGAGTATTTACACGCGGGCCTTTTCCAGCGATGCTTTCGATAGGACACACCATGAACAAAGCCACGAAGAAGAACGCTGCTGCCCAGGCGCTAACCGCTCTGAGAAACCAGAAACTCACGCCAGACCGGAGAAGTCAGATCGCTCAGGCAGCAGCCGCCGCGCGGTGGCGCCAGCCGCGTAAGCCCGGAAAGCCGGAGGCTGCATGAGGAACGAGACAGAACGCGGCTTCTCTTCGGCATCCTTGGGCCATACCGATGCGCAACTCGACGAGGCGGAACTAAACCTAGAGCGATGCCTCGAAGCGCTGGACGAGAGGGGTGAGCCAGGCCTCCAGGCAGAGTTGGACCGACTCTATCCCCAACCGCAGCCTGACCAGGCACCGGAGCAGGCGCCTGTTTTAAAAGAAGCCACCCTTCAGCCGAAGCGGCTACGCTGCTACGACATCGAGTGTGTCGGCGGAATCCGGATGCATGTGTGCGAGGCGCCCGAACCACTCCCTGTGCGCCTCTGGGAGTGGAAGGAGACGGATATTCATTGAATCGCCTCGTGAGCGCCGAGGGCCCCACAGTCGTAAACGGCAACGATTTAGTGAATATCGTGCGTTGTACACAGAAAAAGCCTCGCATTAAGCTCGAAGCATTCTCGGCGAGGAAGCCGCGGGACGTGTTATGTTGAGCTTCTCTGATTGCGGTCGGGCGATAGCAGGGCTGGCCCGGTGGCCGTCAGCACTTGCATGGACAATCAATTCTTCGAGCGGCCGATTCTCAATTCTCCATACGAATATCCGCGCCAATATTGGGAGCTAGATGAACACGGCCAGCCGACCCAACGGATTATTGAGAGCCGGCGCCGCGCGGAGTTCATTACACCCATTCCTAAGCCTCGGAAGCGCAAGAGTGCGACGGACCAGCAACAGATAGTTTTCGACGAAGGCAAAGGCCTCTCTACCGAGAAGCAGCAGTATGAGGCGACTTCGGCTGTAATCAACGAACTCCGCATCCAAGTCGATCAATGGCGGAACTTCCAGAACCCCAATGACTGGAAGGTCACGCCCGACACCCAGCGTCTGCTCCAGCATTGGCGTCTTCACAAGTTCAGCGATGTTCGGCCTTTCTTTTGCCAGATCGAAGCTGTGGAGACCGCCATCTGGCTGACGGAGGTCGCCCCGCAATTAGGCAAGACAGGTAAGCGGTTTCTGGAACATCTCGCCGATGCGAACAACGGGGCAAACCCGGAGTTGATGCGTCTGGCTCTGAAGCTCGCTACCGGCGCCGGCAAGACTACCGTCATGGCGATGATCATCGCCTGGCAGACCATCAACGCTGTCCGCCAGCCAGGCAGCAGCCGATTTACCCGCGGCCTTCTGGTTGTGACGCCAGGCCTGACCATTCGAGACCGCCTCCGCGTACTCCAGCCCAACGACCCCGACAGCTACTACAAAGACCGGGAGTTGGTTCCTGGCGACATGCTCGGCGAACTCGATCGCGCCAAGATCGTCATCACGAATTACCATGCTTTCAAGCTTCGCGAGCGCATCGACCTTTCCAAGGGCGGCCGCTCCCTGCTCCAAGGTCGCGGAGAAGAGCTGAACACGCTGGAGACTGAAGGGCAGATGATCCAGCGAGTGATGCCCGGCCTGATGGGCCTGAAGAACATCCTGGTGCTCAACGACGAGGCTCATCACTGCTACCGCACTAAGCCCGAGGTGGACGAGGTCAGCGAGCTGAAGGGTGATGAGAAAGACGAAGCCAAGAAGAACAACGAGGCGGCACGGCTCTGGATCTCCGGACTGGAAATCGTCAAGCGCAAGCTCGGCATAACCCGGGTGATGGACCTGTCAGCGACACCCTTTTTCCTGCGGGGCTCGGGCTACGCCGAAGGGACGCTTTTCCCGTGGACCATGAGCGACTTCTCACTCATGGACGCAATCGAGTGCGGCATCGTCAAGTTACCACGCGTGCCAGTCGCCGACAACATCCCCGGCGGCGAAATGCCGAAGTTCCGAAACCTTTGGGAGCATATTCGCACGAAGATGCCCAAGAAGGGCCGCGGCAAGACAGAGACTCTAGATCCGCTCAAGCTGCCGATGCTGCTGATTACTGCCCTGGAAGCGCTCTACGGGCACTACGAAAAGACTTACGCGGAGTGGCTCAAGCACGGGGTTCGGGTCCCTCCTTGCTTCATCGTCGTCTGCAACAACACCTCCGCATCCAAACTGGTTTACGACTACATCTCGGGCTTCCAGCGGCGGAACGAGGATGGAACAACCACGCTGGAGAACGGGCGCCTGGCGCTGTTCCGAAATTTCGACGAACACGGCAACCCCTTCGCCCGGCCGAACACTTTATTGATTGATAGCGAGGAAATTGAGTCTGGCGATGCGCTGGACGACAACTTCCGCACGATGGCCTCTGACGAGATCGAACGTTTTCGTCGCGAGATCATAGAACGGACCGGCGACCGCCAGCAGGCCGAAAACATCACCGATCAGGAACTGCTCCGAGAAGTCATGAACACTGTGGGCAAACAAGGCCGGCTTGGCGAAGCAATCCGCTGCGTCGTCTCCGTCTCCATGCTGACGGAAGGTTGGGACGCCAACACCGTCACGCATGTCCTCGGCGTGCGGGCTTTCGGCACGCAGCTGCTCTGCGAACAAGTCATTGGCCGAGCGCTTCGACGGCAGTCTTACGAGCTCAATGAAGACAACAAGTTCAACGTCGAATACGCGGATGTGCTGGGGATTCCCTTCGATTTCACGGCGAAGCCGGTCATTGCGCCGGTCCAGCCGCCCCGCGAAACTATCCAAGTGAAGGCCGTCCGGCCCGACCGTGACGCCCTCGAAATCCGCTTCCCGCGAGTCGCCGGATACCGAGTGGAGCTCCCCGAGGAGCGCCTCACCGCCTCATTCAACGACGATTCCGTTCTGGAGCTGACTCCGGACCTAGTCGGCCCGTCCATCACCAAGAATGAAGGCATCATCGGCGAAGGGGTCGAACTCAGTTTGGAACACTTGGACGACATGCGGATATCCACGGTGCTCTTCCACCTGACCAAACGGCTTGTCTACACCAAGTGGCGCGATGCGGGGGAGGACCCGAAGCTGCATCTCTTTGGGCAACTCAAGCGCATCACCAAGCAATGGCTCGACAGCTGCTTGGTGTGTAAGGGCGGCACCAAACCGGCGCAGCTCCTGTACCCGGACCTGGGGAACATGGCCTGCGAACGGATCACCGCCGCTATCACGCGGTCCCTGGTGGGAACCAGCCCCATCAAGGCTGTGCTCGATCCCTATAACCCAACCGGGTCCACTGCCCACGTGAGGTTCAACACATCGCGCACGGATCGCTGGCAGACTGACGCCCGCCGGTGCCACATCAACTGGGTGATCCTCGATAGCGATTGGGAGGGGGAGTTCTGCCGCGTTGCCGAATCCCATCCACGGGTGAGGGCATACGTGAAGAATCACAACCTCGGGCTGGAAGTACCTTACCGTTATGGTTCCGAAACGCGAAGGTATCTTCCGGACTTCATAGTGTTGGTCGACGACGGACACGGCGACGACGACCTTCTACACCTAATTGTGGAAATCAAAGGTTATCGGCGCGAAGATGCCAAGGAGAAGAAGGCAACAATGGAAACCTACTGGGTGGCCGGAGTGAACAACAATGGCCAGTACGGCCGCTGGGCTTTTGCCGAATTCACCGACGCCTATCAGATCCAGGCTGACTTCACAGCCAAGGTGGAATCCGAGTTCAATAAGATGATCGAGTCCGTAAGTGTGCAAGCGGTAGCGTAGGGACAGCATGGCCACGAAGAGCCCTAAACCCGAGAAAAAGAAGACCGTCGAGACACTTACGCACGAAGAGGCTTCGCGTAAGAATATCCCTACCGCCGAATTCCAGTCCGTGATGCACAAGAAGGAGCAGAGACCCGTCCGTGTTGCCTATGAGCGTCGCAATCGTGACCTGGACCCGCAACTCGTTTGGCGCGGTAAGGACGAGCAGGACTGGTCCGATCTGGTTACGCACGCGCCGCCAATCTACATCCAGGAGAAGGTTCATCCCAAGGTTCTGATCGACGACCTGTTGCGTCGCAGCGCAGCCGGCACGAAGGCAGCCGAGGATCAGTTTGACCTCTTCGCGGACTTCAACGGTGTTCCCGAGGGCAACGCCAAGACCGAGTTCTACCAGCACGACGCCAACTGGACCAATCGGATGATTCTTGGCGACAGCCTGCAAGTGATGGCGTCGCTCGCCGAACGGGAAGGTTTGCGCGGGCAGGTTCAGTGCATCTACATTGATCCGCCCTATGGGATCAAATTCAATTCGAACTTTCAGTGGTCGACTACGAGTCGGGACGTGAAAGATACACCCGACCAGATCACTCGTGAACCGGAGCAGGTAAAGGCATTTCGGGATACTTGGCGGGACGGGATTCATTCATATCTGACCTACCTGCGGGATAGGCTTACCGTCGCACGGGATCTGTTGGCTGACTCGGGATCAATCTTCGTTCAAATAGGGGATGAAAACGTCCACCGAGTGCGCGCTTTGTTGGACGAAACCTTTGGCGAGGACAACCAAGTCTGCACACTTTCGATTCAGAAGACAGGAAGTGTTACAGGCGACTGCATTCAGTCGAACACTGATACGATCCTCTGGTATGCCAGGAGCAAAGCGCAAGCCAAGTACCGAAGTCTCTTCTTGGAGCGTAACGGCAAACCGTCAGCCGAGGTACGAAAGAAGACTCTGATTGAACGAGATGACTTCGCGGCTTACCCGTTGACTTCCGACGGTTTTAGAGAAACAACTACAGTTGAGTTCGAATTCGAAGGGCAAGTTTTCCATCCTGGTTCCAATCGGCACTGGGGCGTTCGGACAGAGGATCTGCTTCGCGCTGGAAAAGCTGGACGTATTCTTCGCCAGGACAAACAAATCCGTATGAGGTACTTCTGGGATGATTTTCCAGTTACCGCTCTCGGCAGTGTTTGGAACGACGTTGGAGGAGCCACTGGCAAAGTGTACGTAGTGCAAACTTCTCCCAAAATCCTTCAGCGACTAATCCTCATGACTTCGGACCCCGGGGACCTTTAAGAACCCAAAATAACCCGTCTTCGCCCAGTTTCCACCTCAACTACGCAGCGTTGCCGGAAACTCACGATCCAGCGTCGGCCCCACTCTTCCGCAACATAGGCCGTAGTTCCCGAGCCGCAGGTGGGGTCAAGGATAAGCGGTTGGCTTGACTCTGATGAACAGCTTGGCCCATTTGTGATGCTTGCCGGATGGCGACGAGCGTCCGCCAGGGAAGGTCTGATCGAGTAGCTGAGCCTCGGAGATGAGGTCTGCCTCCAC
>Ga0182024_10019968_pt1 | contig 12288 bp, 14 predicted proteins | sample P32metaG_FD_120480 | JGI IMG/M metagenome (GOLD analysis project Ga0182024, IMG submission 120480) | Permafrost microbial communities from Stordalen Mire, Sweden - P3-2 metaG (Illumina Assembly) | ecosystem: Environmental > Terrestrial > Soil > Wetlands > Permafrost | place: Sweden: Stordalen...
CAGAAATCGCGCTGGAGTTAGTTCGCACGTTAGAGATTACGGGAATTTTCCACAGATGCAAGAAAAATGTTGAGATTTTTCTGAAAAGTTTTGTCAGGGAGGTCAGCGACGGAGGTAACGACTTCAGGGGGTATGGCTCAGTTGAAATTTTATCTTCAGCAAACCGCTGTTGCCCCCGACTCTACCACCGATTTATGATGCCGCCACCGCACTTGGAGGCGGACCAATGAAACAACCGTTCCTAGTTGTTTTTGCTGTCTCGCTGGTAGTGGTCATTGCTCATCCTGCGCTCACCCAAAATGCTTTCACTGCCGATCAAGTGAAATACGCGCCCGCCCCGCCGTTTATGCAACCCGGAGCACAACTGGCCGTTCTGGAAGGGAACCCGATGGCTGACTCCGGTGATTTCACCATCAGGCTCAAATTGCCGGACGGCTACAAAATCGCTCCGCATTATCATCCCACCCGTGAGAACGTCACCGTAATCTCGGGCACGCTCAAAGTCGGCATGGGAGATCAGTTCGACGCCACCAAGATGATGAGCTTCGGCGCAGGCAGCTTCGCTTACCTCGACCCCAGCATGCATCACTATGCTGCCGCTTCCGGAGAGACGGTTGTCCAGATCCACGGCATGTCGCCGGTCAAGTTCAACTACATCAACCCGTCGGACGATCCGACCCCGAAGAAATAAAGGAAGGGCCCGGCTTCGGGCCCTTCACTTTTAGGAAGCAAGACAAACCTTAACCACGGGGAGCACGGAGTAAACCCCTACTTTTCCCAAGTGTCGCCATCAACCATGTGCTTGATTCCGTCGCGCAGGCTCTTCACATTGAAATTAATAAGAAGCCCGACTCCTATCCCGCTCAATCGCATGTAGGACAAGATCTGTGCTTGGTGCACCGGATGGATCGCCTCCACACTCTTCACTTCAACGATAACCACGTTCTCAACGACCAAGTCGATGCGATATCCAAGCTCAATTTTTTCTCCGTCGAATACGACCGGCAGTCCAACTTGACAGGCGACCGCGAATCCGCGCTTTCTCAGTTCATGCGTGAGGCAAGCTTGATAAGCACTCTCCAGCAGCCCCGGGTCCCAACACGACGTGGACATGCATCGCGGAGGACACAACCGCCCCGGATACTTGGTTAACCCGAACCGACTTAAGGCAGGAAACGCGCGCAGCCATAAGTACGGTCTAACACAAATTGAAAGGTTTACCCCGTGAAACCCCGTGCTCCCCGTGGTAATTGTTCCTGTTAGTTCCCGATTCGGAAACTTGGAAGACTAGACCTTCGTCCATAACTCCGAACGAGGATCTTCAGGGTTAAGCTTTGCCAGTTCCTTCAGCAACTCTTTAGTGCGCTCGTCACGAGGCATGGGCACGGCCAATGTGATCTCCACGATCTCATCGCCGCGCACGCCCTCTTTGGTAGCGGAGGGCACACCCTTTTCGCGCAGCCGCAGCTTCTGTCCCGACTGCGTCCCCGGAGGAATCTTCAACAAAGCTCGCCCATCGATGGTCGGCACCTCAATCTTAGCTCCCAGCGCGGCCTCCGCAACCGTGACTGGCACCGAAAGATAAATGTCGTCCCCATCGCGCCGGAAAACCGGATGCTCGCCAATCCGGATGATCACGTACAAATCGCCGGCCGCGCCGCCATGCGCCCCCGCATTGCCTTTGCCGGCCAGCCGGATGCGCTGCCCATCGCGCGTCCCAGCCTTGATGCGCACCTCGAGCGGCTCAGTGCGGCTGACCGTACCCTCGCCGTGACAGGTGGGGCAGGTAGAAATATTCTTGCCCGTTCCCTGGCAACTCGGGCACGCTACATTGAATTTCATCCGCCCGCCAGTTTGCGTAACCTGTCCGGTTCCATCGCACTCCGTACATTTGCCGGGCGCTTCGATATATCCCTGCCCGTGGCAAGTCGGGCAGACATCCTGCCGCGTAATATTCAGCCGCATCACGCCACCGCGGATCGCCGTCCAGAACGGCACATTCACCTGATACTCAAGGTCCGTGCCCGCTTCGGTCTCAGTCTCAACCGCCGCGCCGCCGCGCCCGCCACCGAAAATGCCTGAAAAGATGTCGCGAAATCCGCCGCTGCCGCCACTGCGCCGGCTTCGACCCGCGCTATCCGCCAGATCCGAAAAATCAAATCCGCTGAAATCAAATGGAACGCCTTGGCCGCCTGCTTGTCCCGCGCCGCCGCCGGGAAATCCTCCGGACGAACCTCCGGCAAATCCCCCCTGGCCTCCGCCGCGCGCATAAGCCTCCGCCGTTGCCGGATCAATGTTGTCAGAATAAAACCCAATCTGATCGTAGATCTTGCGCTTCTTAGGATCGCTGAGAACGTCATTCGCCTCAGAGAGCGCCTTAAACTTCTCCTCCGCAGACTTGTCCCCAGGATTCACATCAGGATGGTACTTCCGCGCCAGCTTGCGAAATGCCTTGCGAATCTCATCCGCCGACGCGGATTTCTTCACCCCAAGAATCTCGTAATAATCTTTTTTTGGTGTATTCGCCATTCAGCCCGTCTGTTCAAACGCTTTGTCATCCTGAGCGAAGTTTCCCTGCGCGAAGCGAAGGGAAACGCAGTCGAAGGACCGCATACCGCTCAATCCCACCACGAACGTATCAGGGTGTTCTCACGGCGCACTGAGCATCATGCGAACTCCTCGCCACGTTCATCTCACCGCCTACTCGCAAGGGCTCCTTCGACTCCGTGAGTCCTTCGCTTCGCGCACCACTCACTCCGCTCAGGATGACAGCCTTAATTCGGCATCCTCTGCTTCTCTTCTTGTAACACGACGATGGGGCGCATCTTCGGCGCGTCCACATAAACCGGCACCTCGCGCGCCCCAGTCGGAGTCTCCACCATAACTTCCCACCGATTTTCATCCTCGGCAAGATTAAGAAAATATGTCTGCTCATGCACCTGGAAATCCATTGCCCACCCCCAATTTCTGATTGCCCCACAAACGGATGACGCGGGCAAGAAGCCCGCGCCACCCAAATTAAGCTAGAAGCTAGCAGCTAGAAGCAGATCCCTCGCTATGCTCGGGATGACGGCTGCGGGCTCCCGCTTCGCTCACGCCCGCATATCGCCGTCACTTCTTATCCTCCACGTCCACGTACTCAGCGTCGATCACGCCTTCATCTTTCTTCGGACCACCGCCATTCGCGCCCGCTCCAGCTCCGTCCGTCGGAGCAGCCCCACCCGGTCCGCCCGCCGGACCACCCTTCGCCTGCGCCGCCTTGTACATCTCTTCGGCCAGCTTGTGCGACGCCTTAGTCAGGTTCTCGCGAGCCTTGTCCATCTGCGCCTTGTCATTCGATTCCAGCGCCTTCTTGGCATCGGCCACAGCATTCTCAACGTCTCCACGCTCCGAGCCCGAGATCTTATCCCCGTTCTCCTTGAGCATCTTCTCCACGTTGTAGAGCATGCTGTCGAGCTGATTCTTAGCCTCGATCGCATCGCGCTGCGACTTGTCCTCGGCCGCATGCGCATCCGCTTCCTTGGCCATGCGCTCGACTTCTTCCTTCGACAATCCAGAAGACGACGTAATCGTAATCTTCTGATCCTTCTGCGTGGCCGTGTCTTTCGCAGTCACGTTCAGGATGCCGTTGGCGTCAATGTCGAACGTTACCTCAATCTGCGGCACGCCCCGCGGAGCCGTCGGAATTCCGGTCAAGTGGAACTTGCCCAGAGTCCGGTTCTGCGCCGCCATCGGACGCTCGCCCTGCAGCACATGCACCTCAACCGAAGTCTGATTATCAGCAGCAGTCGAGAACGTTTCCGTCTTCTTGGTCGGAATGGTCGTGTTCCGCGGAATCATCGGAGTAGCCACTCCGCCCAAGGTTTCAATCGAGAGCGACAGCGGAGTCACGTCCAGCAGCAGCAAATCTTTCACCTCGCCGCCGAGCACACCACCCTGAATCGCCGCGCCAATCGCCACGACTTCGTCAGGATTCACTCCCTTGTGGCCTTCCTTGCCAAACAACTCCTTCACCAGCGCCTGAATCCGAGGCATGCGCGTCTGCCCACCCACCAGCACGACTTCGTTGATCTTGCTAGCATCCACGCCCGCATCTTTCATGCACTGCTTGCAAGGCCCCACCGACTTCTGGATGATGTCTTCCACCATCGACTCCAGCTTCGCCCGCGTCAGCTTCTTCACCAGATGCTTCGGACCGCCAGCGTCCGCCGTAATAAACGGCAGGTTGATCTCAGTCTCCATCGTGGTAGAAAGCTCAATCTTCGCCCGCTCAGCCGCATCGCGCAGCCGCTGCAAAGCCATCTCGTTGCCCTTGCCGCGCAGGTCGAGTCCTTCATCTTTCTTGAACTCATCAATCAGCCAATCCACCAGCCGCTGGTCGATGTTGTCGCCGCCGAGGTGCGTGTCGCCATTCGTGGCCTTCACCTCAATGACGCCTTCGCCCACTTCGAGAATCGAAATGTCGAAAGTTCCGCCGCCAAAGTCGTACACGGCGATCATCTCGTCTTTAGTCTTGTCCAGCCCATAAGCCAAAGCCGCCGCCGTAGGCTCATTGATAATCCGCTTCACCTCAAGCCCGGCAATCTGCCCGGCATCTTTCGTGGCCTGCCGCTGCGCGTCGTTGAAGTAAGCCGGAACGGTAATCACCGCCTCGGTAACTTTCTCGCCCAGGTAGTCTTCCGCCGCCTTCTTCAGCTTCTGCAAAATCAGCGCCGAAATCTGCGGAGGCGTAAACTCCTTGCCCTGCGCCAAAACCGCCACATTGTCGCCCGACTTCACAACCTTATACGGGACCATCTTGATCTCTTCCTGCACCTCATCGAAGCGCCGTCCCATGAAGCGCTTGATCGAAAACACGGTGTTCTCCGGATTGGTGATCGCCTGCCGCTTCGCGACCTGCCCCACCAACCGCTCCCCAGTCTTGGTAAACCCAACCACAGAAGGCGTAGTCCGCCCTCCTTCTTCGTTAGGGATAACTTTGGGCTCGCCGCCCTCCATCACCGCCACGCAAGAATTGGTGGTTCCAAGGTCAATTCCAATAATCTTGGCCATAGCTGTCTCCTCTTAACTTTCCTGAATCAGATAAGTGCTTTGTAATCAATGCGCTCATGATTGCCAACAGGTCCATGCTAAGACCTGAGTGAATTGTTGTCAAGGTTTAGATGCGGTTGAAGGGGAGGAAGTTGCGGCGGGTGGTAGCTGAAACGCGAACGTTGAATCGCCAGGGTAGCCGTCAATGAGTCGAAATATTGCGTCGGATGCCTAACCTGTTTTCTGCTTGATTGCGCTGCCACGTTCAACTGTAGCCAAGGCGGAAGGAAAGCCTCATGGTTTTGATTCATCGTCGAATCCATCGTGGGAAGGATACGATCCGTACCGTCCGCCCTCTCGACATGGAAATCCGATGTCTTTCGAATGGTCTAGGAGCCGTTCCTTTCGATCATTCTGGATAGCGGCGAGACGTTCGTCTACGGGGCTCGGCAGGACCCTATATCTCTGAGAGGAATGGCGGCTGTCCAGTTTTGGATGCCGAAGTTTTGTGTCAGTGCCACTCTGCCAGCGGCTGGGGCCCCGGGGGGCGGTTTTCCGATCAGAGCGCGTCCACGTTGGCCATGAGGCTGTTGCTTAAGAGGTCTACTAGCGACCTGTTGGTGCTTCTTCTTGTGTTTCTTCCAGTACAGCCGGTTAAAACTCACTTTGCATTTTGCGCAGTATATTGAGTCGATCTTGGATGCCGATCTCCCTGATTTCTGATCTGCTGTTGAGTGCTGACTGCGCCCTTCGGTCAGTGGTGGTCCCGGTTTACCCGGCGTTACGCCTGCAATTCCGGTCCCGCCGCAACGATAGCAATTTTCGTTCAATCCCGCGCACGAACAGGAATGGAAAGAGTCGCTCCTAGTCATGTACGCACCCCGCCGCCGCGGCGATCTTATCATGAGCATGGACTCGCTCGGTTCTTCAGTGGGGCGGGCGGCCCGCATCTCACGCTCACTCCACAAAAAGGGGTGCCGCATGTTTCGCGCACCTTGCGAAATGTGGGATTCCGCGGCCACATCCCTCTGGGGATTCTGTTGATTCACCCCACCCTTTCCCGTACTCTTAACCCCAAGGAGCCAACCATGACCATCGAAATCCGCGACGCATCCTTGGAGGCCAGAATCCGAAAGCAACTCCAAGCCACCGGCTCCAGCAGCGTCGAAGAAGTACTGCTCCGCCTGCTGGAACCCACCTCAGTTCTGTCATCCTGAGCGGAGTGGCTGCTTCGCGCCTCGCGAAGCAGCCGCGCAGTCGAAGGATACCTACCCGCTGCAATGCTCCTAGCCTTGTGGGATTCCGACCTCAAGCTCGGCAGAATTCCCTAAAATAGCGTCGTCGGTTACGCCGCTAGGGATCCTTCGACTGCGTTGGCGCTCGCTTCGCGACCGACAACTCCGCTCAGGACGACAGACCATCGAAATCCGCGACGCCTCATCGGAGGCCAGAATCAGAAACCAACTCCAAGCCACCGGCTCCAGCAGCGTCGAGGAAGTGCTGCTCCGCATGCTCGAAACCTAACCCTCCCGCGTTGACCAGCACGATATAATCACCTCATGGCTGACCACGTAATCCACATTTCAGAGGCGGAAGCTGCCAGCGATTTTGGCAAGCTGTTGGAGCGGGTGCGCGCTGGCGCGGAGGTCGTCATCGAAAGCGATAAGCTGCCCATCGCTGTGCTCCGTCCCGCCGAACCGCATGTCCGATTGCTGTCCGAGTCTCTGCGTCTAGCCAGGGAACACGCTTCTACGGCCACCATGGACGCGGATTTTGCCCGCGATGTTGAAGCCGCGATTGCCAGCCATCGTGAACCGTTAGACCCGCCGGCATGGGACTAATCCTCGACTCCAGCGTAGTGATCGCCGCCGAACGGCGCGGCGACACGGTTGAGCGGCTCATCGAGAAAATCGTAACCAAGACGGGCGACCAGGAAGCCGCGCTTTCCGCGATTGGCTTGACGGAACTTGTCCACGGCATCTATCGTGCCCAGACCCCAGAAACAAGACTCCGCCGCGAATCGTTCATCCACGAACTGCTGGCCGATGTGACAGTTTATCCCTACACGAAAGAAACAGCGCTATTGGCCGGCAAGCTCGATGGGGAGCAGCAAAGCAGTGGCGTTGTGATTCCGTTTGGAGATCTGCTGATTGGAGCCACAGCGCTATCACTCGGCTATAAGGTGTTGACCGGCAACCTGCGTCATTTCCAGAAAATTCCAGGACTCTCAGTGATCCAATTTTAGAGGCCGAAATGCCCATGAAAAACCCGCCCCACCCGGGCGACCTGATAAGAACCGAAGTCATCGAAGCGCTCGGCCTCACCGTGTCGAAGGCGGCAGAGATTTTGCAAGTGTGCCGCGCTACGCTCTCCGACCTTCTGCACGGCAAGGCCGCGCTGACGCCGGAAATGGCCCTGCGCATCGAAAAGGCCTTCGGCCCCGATATGGACCACCTGCTCCGAATGCAACTGGCCTACGACGTCGCAAAAACGCGCGAGCACGCACGGAGCCTTTCGATAAAACGATATGCGCCAGCGTGAACCTGCCCACTTCCCGCTGCCCTCGCGAGAAGTGGGCCCGATCATCGAACTGATGACCCCCTTACTTCGCCGGAATGAGATCGAACTTCCCCGACCCCTCCTCATAGAACAGCGCGCCCTCTTTTTTATCGCCGCCGCTCCAGTGTTTATGCCCGCCCGGGACGCGTATAAAATCTCCCGCTCCGACACGCTTTTCGCCGGCATCATCTTTGTAGAGATATGCCCCCTTAATAACCACGATCCACGTGTCATTCGTATGCGAGTGCATTCCGTTGTCCTGTCCGGGATCGAACTTGCTGAAGGTCGCGTGCGCGCCCTTATCAGAATCGCCCCAGATCGCCGCGGCCGATACGCCCTTGCTGAGCGGCTTGTATTCGGCCTTGGCGGAAGAAACAAAAATCACCTTCTCCTCGCTTTTCTGTCCCTGGACCCGTCCCAGTGACCACGCACCGATGATCGTCACTGCCATTGCAAATACAAAAAGAGATCGCTTCATTCATTTCTCCTTGCTTACTGTAGTTTTTAGATTTCACCCCAAGACCCACGCATTCTACACGCCGCGTAGAGGATAACCATGCCTTCGGGCCAATTTACTCGCGGCTGCCCCGTCCTCGTCTCGCGTTTTTGCGAGACAGGGCGGGGAATTTGATTTCGGATCATCGAACAGCCGCGCCAGGCGCGTGAATGCAGTCAGCCCGTCCTCGTCAAGAATGTCCAGGTATAATCGCGGCTCGCAGTGCTCGGAGAAGTCTATGGTGTTCGCAAAGCGTCTTCGCGAAGGGGTGGTTCGCGGCGACATCTCTTGCAGCGTCAGGATTTGGACCAAGCCCCATGTCACGGAAGGCCGCCGCTATCGCATGGGAGACGGCGAGATCGAAATCGAATCGGTTACGCCGATCGGGTTTCCGGATATTACTCCGGAGTTGGCGCGCGAGTCCGGCTTTCTTGGCGTGCTTGATCTGCTCAAGGTTGCCAAGCACGGCAAAGGCACCAACATATACCTGATTCGATTTCACTACATTCCGCCTAGCGGGAAACGCAAAAGCGGATCGAACAAAAAGTAGAAAGAGGAGTGCCTCGTAGGGCTCCGGTATACCGAGGATGATTGACATGTTTCCCACATGAAAGTATGTTGAGAGCATGCCGAAGATGATTCAGCTCCGTAACGTGCCTGACTCCCTGCATCGCAGCCTGAAAGCCCGTGCCGCAATGGCCGGCATGTCGCTCTCGGACTACCTGCTTACAGAAATTAAAGAGATCGCCGAGCGTCCGACTCTGGCGGAATTGCGTGATCGGCTACGCACGCGCAAAGCGGTGACAGTGTCACTCGATACCGCGCGCCTCGTGCGCGAAGAGCGCGAAGCCAGGTGATCGTTCTGGATGCGTCTGCGGCGATTGACTGGCTCCTGCAGACCGCTGTGGGAAAGCAAATCGAAAATCGAATTTACTCACGCGGCGAATCTCTTCATGCTCCGCACCTTCTCGACCTGGAGGTTGCCCAGGTTCTGCGGCGTCTGGAGCGGGAGGATGTGATATTTCCCCAACGCGCCGATCAGGCGATTCAGGATTTACTCGATCTTCGGATCACTCGTTATCCCCACTTCGTTTTTCTGCCACGCATCCAGAGGCTTCGGCATGAGCTGTCGGCTTACGATGCGGCCTACGTTGCGCTTACAGAAAAACTCGGCGCCACGCTTCTTACCCGTGATGCCCGTCTCGCCTCCGCTTGCTCCTTGGTTTCCGCTCGTGGGGTGAATGTCGAGCTGTTCTGAATGCTCCGGGCCGCCGCGTCGAGAATTTCGGCCCACCATTGCCCCCAAAACAAAACGCCCCAGACTCATTCGAGTCGTAGGACGTATGTCGATCAGCCCTCCCCCAAGTGCTGCTCAATCAGGAGACTAAACTCAAGCCGCGCATTGGTAAATGGCCAGTTCGGGCCATTGCATTCACCTAAGTAACCCACAATGGTAACTTGGGTTCTCGCTGCCTTCCAGAGGGTGTGACCGGCCGACAACTCCGCTCCCGGGGACGGAAAGAATTGACAATCTCCTGACAAGCGCCGCGAGGCTGAATCGTTTATCCTTAAATGCGACCCTAAGTGATCATCAAAGGAGCGTTATGAAAATTTTCTCGCTGGTTCTCGCGATTTTGCTGTTTGCGTCACTCTCCGCCATTGCTGCCGATCAGACTCAGCCTCCCGCCGCCGGTGCGCAAGCCCCGGCTTTCTCGTTGCCCAGTCAGGAAGGCACGCAGGTTTCGCTCGATCAATACAAAGGGAAGTGGGTCGTCCTTTATTTCTACCCCAAGGATTTCACCTCCGGCTGCACGATTGAAGCGCACAACTTTCAGCGTGACATCGACAAGTACACGCAGAAGAATGCGGTGATTCTCGGCGTCAGCGTCGACAATGTCGATTCGCACAAGGGTTTCTGCACGAAAGAAGGATTGAACTTCAAATTGCTGGCCGACCCCGATCATAAGGTCGTGCAAGAGTACGGTTCGATCATGGAATACAATGGAATGACCCTGGCCGCGCGCAATACGTTCCTCATTGACCCGTCGGGCGTGATCAGGAAGGTTTATCTGAAGGTGAGTCCGCAAGGCCACAGCGACGAAGTGCTAGCCGATCTGCAGCAACTGCAAGCGAAGTAATAGCATTCTCCGCTTCTTGTTTCCCTTGGAAGCCGCGATCGGTGCGGGGAGAAGTAAAGAGCCGGGAACGTCCCTGACAAAACAGACCGGGGACATTCCGGCACCCGCCATTTATTTTCGATCAGGAATTCACTCAGAAGGTGAAACGACCGCCGATCGTCGGAGCGCAGTTATTGTTGTAGTTATAAGGGACGCCGGGACCATGAGGAATGGCGATGGCCAGACCTCCGCTCACCCAGGAATACGCAAGTCCGATAAAACCGTCGAAACGCTTTGTGAAGTGGTGATCCACATAAAACGACCCTTCATTGAGGGTGCCCGCGCAGGAAGCGCGGAACCCGGCTGAGGCCGAGCAGGTCTGCGGAACCCGGAAGTCGTTCTGCCGCTGTTGATACCACGCGAAAGTGAAGTCGGTCTTGGTGCGGTAGGTGTACTTCACTCCCGTCCACCAGATGTTCAGCAATTTTTCGGAATCAAGATTGTTGTCTTCCACCCCGCTCAGGAAATAACCGCCCTGGTCCGAGGCGCCAACGCCCAACGGATCCGCCGGGTTGTTCTGCCATATGTATTCGTAGCCAACAAAAAATTTCCACGGGTCGCGGACATATTTGGCGGCGAACATAATTGCATTGTTGTCAGTCACAATGCCATATAGGGTATTGTTCGTGTCGATCAGATTGGGCCCCATGCCGAGTCCCCCGTTGATGGGATTTGTATTGATGCTGTCCGTGGTCGATTGATATTGCCCAGCCCCAGCCAGACTCGAAGGTCCGAGCAAGGGGTTCAACACGCTGATCGCCTCGTTGTAATGTTGGTAGACGATGTCGGCAGAAAACTTGCCTTTATCTCGGCCGATGTCTCCGCCGAGGTCGAATCCATACCCATTGTTATGTGCCGATTCCGGCGTACACGTGGTGGCGGTCCACGAGGCGGCGGCCGAGTAACAGCCGCCGGAGCCATCGGCGAATTTATACATCGCGCCGAAATGCACCGGGCCATACGCGATGCGATACTTCACGGCGTCATCCCAACGGCTATTCTCAGTGTCGCCGCCGCCCGCCATCGTGCCGTTATAGCCGATGTAGGAAAAGGCATAGGCGCCGCCGGCCGGATCGTAAAGCAGCATCGCATCGGTGCCGAGGGAGCGCTGACGACCGAAGGTCAACTCGCCGAAGTGAGTGGACGATATACCGCCGTAGTACTGGTCATTGAAGGGTTGGCCCGCGCGCGCGCCGTCGATGGCGATCGAATAGCTGCCCCTGGGAAGGCCGTTGTTGATGATGTCGGTTTGTGAGGCGTTGGCGAGCAGGCCTGACTGCGGATTGATGCCAGTAGAAGCGTTGAGCACAACGGACCAGCCAGGCAGAAACTGTACCTTGCCCCTGACGCCGAAACCCGTCTGCGACAGGTTGTTCGGTGCCAAGAGGAATCGATGTTCATAGCCGTTCCGGTTCACCAGAGATTCGCCCTCATAGTTGTAGCCGTTCTCCGGTAAGCCGTGGCTGACCCAGCCGACGCCAACGTCATACGCACCGTACACCGTGATCCCGTGCCAGGTCAGCGTGCAATCGGTGGTGGCGAACTCGTGGCCGCTCGCGCAGGGGTCAGGAGTTTTCTGAGCAAATGTCAAGGATGAGGAAAGGAAAAAGCCAATCGCTGCGATAAACGGGTAAACATTGCGCATTTCGGCCTCGGAAAATCAATTAGGGTCAAGCGGAACGCGCAAGTGTACATGACATACGATTCTTTTGTCCATAAGTATACTGTTTAGTCCGTTTTGCAAGGAGGGTCGCGGTTATACTCGTGCGGATGGGACTAATTTGACCCGGAACCACGTTCTCGCTACGATTGCGTTTCGATGCAAAAGAGCCGCAAATCCGAACGGAATACTGAGGGACTACTGGCACTTCGAGATGCAGCTTTGCAACTGGGGGTCAGCTTTCCAACGATTAAGCAATGGATTTACAAGAAGAAGATTCGAAGCAATCAGACTGCGGGAGGTCATCATCGTATCCCGCAGAGCGAAGTCGACAGATTGCTTTTCAGAACCCGTGGCAAGACCGA
>Ga0182024_10019969_pt1 | contig 12287 bp, 9 predicted proteins | sample P32metaG_FD_120480 | JGI IMG/M metagenome (GOLD analysis project Ga0182024, IMG submission 120480) | Permafrost microbial communities from Stordalen Mire, Sweden - P3-2 metaG (Illumina Assembly) | ecosystem: Environmental > Terrestrial > Soil > Wetlands > Permafrost | place: Sweden: Stordalen...
CTTGGACGTCAGTGCGAGCTGGACGAATCGCCTGGTGCGAAGCGAGGTCGATCTCGATGCCAAGCAGATTCGGTTCTATGCGCTTCGCCGACGCGAACCAACCTGGCAGCCCCTACTCAAAACGCACCCTTACGCGCCGCCCCCCTGGCGCTTCACCGAGTGACCTCCGGTGCCTGTCATCTGCCATCGAATCTTATTTCAAGTGACCTTGGGTTGCTGACACTTGGCCACTTATCCCGTTTTCCGATCCCCGGTGGCTCGGCGAGCCGAACGAGGCTTTTGACGGTGGTGTGCCGGCGGATCTGATTGCTGATGGGAAGATCGATCTGATCTGGCGGATGATTTTCGAACTTCGCTCCGGCGTGTCGAGTTGAGGCATTGCGGGCCGGTGGAGGAATGGGCGCCAAGAGGCGTGGCCATTCATTCACGTTCCGCGCTCTCCGCGCCCTCTGTGCCTCCGCGGTGAGCCCCGCCTCTTCCCCGTTACCGCAGCGGCTGGGTCGTCGGCTCGGGGTTGGGGTGGGCGGGAGCCCAGAGGGAGACGTCGCGGAATTGGCCGCCGTGCTTGAGGGTGTTTCCGGCGTGGAAGCCGGGATACCAGGAGTAGTGCGGCTCGCTGGTTGGGTAGAACAGGCCGCTCTTGGAATCGCATTGGGAGTAGACGAGCGGGCGTTCGTCGGCGCCGGGGTGGTCGGGCTTGAGCAGGACATAACCCATTGGTCCCCATGCGTCGCGCGGCGGCGCAGGGAGGTAAGCGGTCAGCTCCTCGATCGAGGCGGGCCAGCGGTGGTTGGCCGGGCGGAACAGGTGACACGCCAGCGACATCGACGCGAGGTTGCACTCCATCTGGCCGCGGCGCATTTGAAGCAGGAATCGGTCTCTCCCAGCCGTCGTCTCATGCCCGCCGGCGACCTCGCGTTTCAGCAGGTCGGCATACCTGGGCGCGGGATCGTTCACGTCGAACAACTGCCGGATCAGTTCCTTTGCGGTGGCGATCTGAAGCGGTTTGGGATCGGCGGGATCGCTGGTCAGCGACACGTCGGCGGTGATGATCTCCAGGCGATTGATCGCCAGCATCCGGATCCCAATTGCCACCAGCGACTGGACGACCGAGGACGGGGCTGGGCCGTCCAGAAGATCGGACAGGTGGAGCAGGTCGCGGAGGCTCTCGATGGCGGAAGCGTCGTCGCCGTGCAGGTGCTGCTCGAGCGCGGCATCGCCAATCTCATTGGCCAGATTTCGACAGTCAAATAGGTAACCCACGTTGATTGCTCTGTCGGCGTTAAGCAAGGGCGGCAAGTTGGCGGTGTCCCGCGAACGCGCCTCATGCACCAGCGCCCGGGCGGGCGCATTGAACGCATAGCTTGCTGTCTCCAACCGATGCCATTCGGCCGAATAAGGGGGATATTCCGGGTAGTCCAGCGGCGAGGCCGCCGGAGACATGATATTGGCCCGGTCGCCTTCCGCGACGCGCTGAATCGCCCGCGCATAGAGCGGCCATGCATCGTCTGAGGGCCGCGAGGTTGGGGCGGCCGCCCAAGTCAGGGAAGGAAGCAGGCCGAGGGCAAATGAAACAAGAATTGCTCGACGCAGCATATAGTGAGTCCATTGATTGCTAATCATAGGACGGAGCCCCAGCCCATCGCTTTCGCACTCCTCTTGACCGTAAGCCCCTCACGCCGCGGGCAGAGCGGCGGCGAACCGCACTTGCACGTGATGCTGGCCGCCGCGCCGCCCCGGATCGGGTGCGCCGCGAGTATGGGATGAAGCAGCGTCGACAGATCCGGGGCGGCGCGGCGGGATTTCATTTTTTGAAATCGAGTCTGTTGACGCCGCTCTGCCCACGGCGTGGGGGGCGAATGCGGGTACGCGGCCGAACGCGAACGGCGTGGCACCACCCTCCAGTTTCATCGGATGGGTGAGTCCGCTGGGAGAGACATGCCAGCGGTGATCCGCGTCACCACGGCCCGAGGACGAGCCGGCTCTCCGGGGCGCTCGGCGCAGCTATACAGAATTATTCACGCAGAGGCGCGGAGACGCAGAGAAGACAAGAAGGGGACAGAAGGCAGATGCACTTGTGTAACCTCTGGCGAGAGCAGCGCGCTGCGCCGATCACATTCGCGCCGTACTCCTGCTCTTTTCTTTGCGACTCTGCGCCTCTGCGTGAGCTATGAATTTCTCCGGGCTATTCGTCGGACGGCGCATCGGGCGGACGACCCGCACTCGGATCGCTGGGGAGGATGACCGGAAGCCCGGCGCTTGCGGCTTGTCTTCGTCCCAGCGGACCTGGACGGCATCGGAGAGGAGGCCGAAGGCCCAGCTTCCGCACTTGGCCCAGCCCGTGGCGAGGCGGCCGTCGGGGTGTTGGACGGTGATGAGGTAGACGACCCGGCCCTTGGCGGTGGTGAAGAAGAATGGGCCGCGGGCGAGCCAGCGTTCTTCGTAGTCGATGAGTTGGAAGCCTTGCTGGTCGGCCCACTGCTCGAGAATGGTCTTCTTTCGGCCGGCGCGCCAAACGAAGGTGGCGATCGCGATGAGGAGGAAGAGGGGGATGAGGAGCAGCGGAAAGACGCTGTCGTCGTGTGTTGCCAGTGCTTCGAGCATGCGAATTTAGATGGCTTCCCACTGTTCTCGACTGATCCCTGCTTGACGTCCGCTGTAAGGGCCGCTGAAACCGACAGCGTGCAGCGTACGAATCAAATCGGCGCGCTTGATCGGCCCAAACGCCGGCATTAGACAACGGCCTCGTTCATCGGCGTGTCATCCATTCGAGCCTGATTCAGATCGACCCCGTCCAGGGTCGGGAAGTCAGAATCTCCGTGGCGAAGCTTGACCATGATCCATGACTCGACAACCTCCTGAAGCTCACGGCGGCACTCTTCGAGGGTCGAAGCGCTCGCCCATACGCCATGAAGCTCTGGGATCTCTCCGTAGAAGCCTTCGTGCTCTGAAAGTATCCGGTACGTCGCGCGGTCCATCGCGGCGCTGCTGTAATCAAGCAACATATGAAGAGCTCCCAACCAGACTCACCTAATTGTATCACCAGTGCTCCCTTCAACGAACTGAACGGCGATGAATGGTGACGAGCAGAAAGGCACGGAGGGACGAAGGGGCAGCTCGGTTGGGGCTACTTTGCGGGGGTGTCGCCTTTGAAGACCTGATCGATGGTGGTGGTGATGACGCCCATGCTGCTGGGTTGGACTTTGGGGTCCTGGACAGTGCCTTCGACGCGGATGCGGAGCAGTTCCTGGCGGGCGCCGCGCCAGAGATCTGTGATGAAGGGAATCTTGAAGCCGGCGGGGTTGTCGGTGGTGAGATTCAGGCGGACTTGCTTGGTGCGGAAGTCGAGGTAGCCGGTGCCGCTCATCATCATGGCGTCGGCGCGAAGGTCCATCTGTTCGAAGTTGACGCGAGTGCCTTCGACGTTGTAGCGGGCGGTGCCGCGGGTAAAGGGCTGGCCGATGGGGAGCGAAAGATTGGTGACCTGGAGGAGGCCGAGCATGAGGGGGATGCGGTAGAGCTGCTTGCCGGCGACGACCACGTCGCCGCGGCCGCGGCGGGCGGAGGGATCGTCCCACTTGCCTTCGAGGGCGAGGCTGGCGGTGAGTTCGCCGCGGATGTTGGGATCGGCTTCGCCGGTCAGGTCCTTCACGCTGGCGTCGCGGACGGCCAGGTTCATCGTGTAGCGGCCGGCGCCCTGGTCGGGGAAGGTGAGCACCGCACTCCCGCCAAGCTCGCCCCCGGCGACTTTGGCGCGGAGATGATCGACGTGCAGATCGTTCTGGCCGGCGGCGCGGGAAAGGTCGAGGCGCAGGTCGCGGACGGGACGGCCGCCGAGCTTGAGGGAATCGAACGCGAGCGATGCGCCAAGGCCGGAGAAGTTGCCGCGCCGGGTGGCGGCCGTGAAGTGCATGCCGCCCTGGATCTCGGTCATCGGCACGCCGGCATCGGCGCTGCCGTCCTTAAGCGAGACCGAACCGGCCACGTCGATGTCGGGATCTCCGTCGGGCGTCGGCGCGGCGCGATAGGAAAGCTTGGAGAAATCGAAGCCGATGGAGCCGTGAAGTTTGAGAGTATCAAAGATGTCGCGCAGGACCGGCGGCATGGCCTTGCGGAACTCGTCGTCGGCGCGGATGTCTTGAGCGTGGAGCGTGAGGTTCCAGACCGCCGCGGCGCCGAGGTTGCCTTCGCCGGAGACCGAAAGCTTGGCTGGTCCGTGTGAGCCGAGCAGATCTTTCAGGATCGCACGGCCTGGGGCGATGTCGACCGTGCCGCCGGTGAACGTGATCGGGTATGGCACGGTGTGAACCTTGACCGCCAGGTTTCGCGGGTGAAGGACGGCACGGAACTCATCGGTGGCACTGGGCGGCAGCTCGACAAGCGGCGCGGCGCTGGCAATGGCAGCCGGCGGCTGGCCGCCGAGGGCGCCGTTGTAATCGATCTCGGCGTCGACCGTCCCCTCGGGACGCACCTCGTCCCAGGCGCTGCGGCCCTCCGCCGGAAGCATCGCATACAGCGGGCGATCCAGCGTCAGGTTCTGGGCGGTGACGTGAAGACAGGTCGTCGGCGCTGCGCTGCCGAAGGTGAACTTGCCGGTCGCGGCCACTTGCCCGCTCTCGCGGCGGCCGTGCAGCTCAATCAGTTCGAGCGAGTCGTGCGTGAGGTGCAGTGTGCCGTTGACGCCCGACAGCGAGAACATCCCATCGGCGGGCCAGATCGTTCCATCCCGAACGCCGATGTTCAGATCGAACAGCACCGGCGGATCAGGCGCTTTTTCGTACGGCTTGAACTTCTGCTGCCAGCCTTGCGGAACGACGGTGAAAATCTTCCCGTCGCAACTGACGACCCCGCCGATGCCCAGTTTGCGGAGCCAGGTCGCATCCTCAGGAGGCACCGCGGCGACAAGCTCATCGTTCATCGGCATGTTGCGGACGGCCACTTTCAGATCCAGATCCAGCGGCTGATTGCGGAAGGTTTTGGCGTCGGCCCAGCGCGCGCGGCCGGTGACGGTTGCGCTAGCCGTTCCCTCGCCGGCGGTCACGCCCAGGATGTCGGCATATCCGTCGTGGACCTGGACTTTGCCGTGCGCGTGCTGGAGCAGAAGCGGGAATCCGACGACGCGACCCGCCGCATCAAGAAGATCAATGTCGGTCACAAAATCTACGCGCTGGTGTCTTCCCGGCGGGCGGTGCAGATCGCAGACGAAGTTTCCCAGGAACTGGGGGAATTGGCCCTTACCAGGGGCATCGAAAGTTCTGAGTGCGATCCGCACGTCCGGAGGCATCGCGCTGAGCAAGGCCGGCTCAGAGCGAATCTGCATGCCGGTGGCGCGCATTTCGAATCCGGGCTCGGGATATTCCGGCCCGATCGGCCCGACACGGCCGCTGACTGCGATGAGCGCCTGTGCGTTCGGCCCGCCGGCCATGCCGTGAGCGTGCATATCCGTCACGTAGACGTAGCTCTTTCCGCTGAACGGATCGCGGCGAAAGACGACTTTGCCGCTGGCGCCCTGGAAGGCGTAGGGGAACTCGCGGAAGAAGAAGCTGGCGCTGACAATCTCGGCCTCGACACCGACGCGCGGCGATTCGCCGGGATTCAAGCGGTCTACCGTGGCCGCCACCCGGCACGACCCCTGCGGCCGCAGATCGTTGAAAATCTGACGCACATCCGAGGGAAGCGAATCGACGAATCGCGGATGGGCCGGGATGTAGATCCCATTGGGGTCGGTCGAACGCACTTCCATGTGGAGCGGTGCGTCCGGGCTGTAGCCGTCGATGTGCCCACTGGCGACAAAGGCATTGCTCGCCCCGGGATTGGCGGCATCGCCCGTTCCCACGCGGACGAGGAGATTGCTGACGTCGATTCGATCCTGATTGAAATCGAACGAGCCGCTCACCTCGCGCAGCCTGAGCGGCGCGGTGTCGGACATGTCGAGGATGGCAGCGATCGGTGAGTCAAAAGATTGGGAGGGCGAGGCTCCGGTTCGACCGGGCTCACCGCCTGCTGCCGAGCCGAATCCCCCGGCCGCGCCCGGCTCGGCGGGAGCCTCGCCCTCCCGGCCGGTGCTCGCACCCGACGTCACGTAACCTGCGACGCGGTATGGGCCATCGAGAAGTTCGATCGCATCGCGCAGCCGCTGCCAGCGTTGGACCTCCTCGTGACTCGACCACTCCTCGCGGTGGACGGCGAGGGTGATGCCTTTTACGGTCGTCCGAACGGAAAACTTTGCTTTGCCGCCTTTCACTGCCGGGGCGTAGGAGAGATCGACGGATTCGATTTTCCCAGACAGCTCGTGGCGCTCCCACCAGTCGCGGAGGTCGGCGGGGAACATCGAACGGATGTCGTCGCTGAATTCGACGTTGCGCAGGTGGGCGGCAAGATCGCCGGTCTTGGTGGCGATGGTGCCGCTGGCCCAAGGGCCCAGGCCCTCGCTGATGCCGCGACTCTGCAGTTGAAATTGGTAGTGCTCGCCGTCGCCCGCCGGGGTGAGCTGGCCGTCGATGTCGATCGATCCGACTTTGCGCCGCTGGCCGGCCTTCACCTCGCTGATTTCCACCACGGCGTTGCGAAGGAGGACTGAGGGAAGCGTGAGGTTCGCCGGCCCTTTGGCGGCTTCAGCCTGCGGCGGCTGGTTCTTGGCGAAACGCTGATAGTTCCACCGATCGCCGCCCGGTTGCTGCGTGAGCGTCAGGTAAACGTGCGGCTTTTGAGCGACGATTTCAGTGGCATCGAGCTGGCCCCGGATCAGTTTCCGCGGATCGTAATTGACGACAAAGGCCTGGGCGGAGAAGAGCAGCGAATCGGGTTTGCCGCGATCGGGATCGACATGGACTTTCACGTCATCAACCCGGAGGCCTTCGAAGATGGAGAGCGTCGCCCCGCCGATCTCGACCCGGCCGCCCAGGAGGTGGGAAAGGTAGCCCTGGGCCATGGTGCGGACGCGGTTGGAATCGGTGAGATAGGTGTAGCCGCCGATGACGAGGCTGAGGGTGATGAGCAGCACACTCATGACCAAGCGACGGCACCGGCCGCGATGCGGGCGGAACGGATGCGCAGACCACCAGGGGCGGCCGAGCAGGCAGGACGGGTTAATCGAATAACGCGACATCACAACGCGAAAAGCGCACCGGGCTTACCGGACTATCGGCGGAATGGGCCGCCGTTCAATCAGTTTGAGTCCTGCGCCACGGCGTTGCGCCGCCGGCTACAAGACCCGCAATCAGAACCGCCAAAGGCGGCTCGGCAGGAACCCGATATCGCAACGAACCCACTGTCAGCGCATGAATGATACTGAAATACAAAGCCGGCGCAAGCAAAAAAGCCTTGGCCGCACGGGGCAGGCGGCCCCAAATCAGCCCGATGATTACCAGCAGATCGAACGGCAGGCTGTAAGCCAATGCGATCAGCCGCAGGCTGGGACGGCTGTACTCCTGGCTCAGCGGAACCGGCGACCAGGTGCGCAATAGTTTCGCTCCGATCAACTCAGCGACGCGCGCCCGATGCGAACGTGCGTATTCGGCGGCTTGCTGCGACAGGTAATCGTCGCGCTCGACTTCGCCCAACACTTGAAGCTCCGGCAGACGATCGACAAACGTCTGATCGCTAGCGCCGGTCGCGTCGGCGTTGTAGCCATCGTAAAGCGTGAAGCCGGAGTTGGTATCGAGCCAGATCCAACGTCCCAGGACGACGCGGTTGCGGATCGCCCACGGAAGCAGGCACAAAATGGTCAGCAACACCAGTGCAAACCCCGGCGGCAAACGCCAGCGCGAGCCGGCCTGATCATTCGATTCGTACGCGGATGCTGTCCGTGGGTTCAGAAACTGCGCAAGCAGTCCGAGCACCACCGGAAGCGCCAGGGCCGAGGGTCGCACAAGAACGGACAACGCCAGGAGCAAACCGCCAAGGAGCCAAAGCTGTGATCCGCGCCGAGAATGGCGGCCATTTCCTCGCGAAAGCAGCACCAATCCCCATGCGAGCATTGCGGTGAACAGCGTCTCGGAGAGAATCAGGCTCGCGAAGTAGATCAGATACGGGTTAAACGCGACGAACGCCGCGGCAAGAAGCGGGCCGGCTCGGCCGCGAACGAATGCACCGGCCAGAAGGAAGACCGCCAACACTGTGGAAGTATCCAGGATCGCTTGGACGACCCGCACCGCCCGCACGTCCCCGCCGCATGCGGCGATGAGCAGCGGATATCCCGGCATCCGAAACGCCCGCACAGAGTCGTTGAAGCGTGCATCGAGGAATTGAAGACCCTGGCCGTGGAGCAGGTTTCGAGCGAGGGAAAGATACTCGCGCTGATCGGGAAGCGCGTTGAGCGAAGCATCGTCGGCCGGCCGGGAAAGGCCCCAACCCAATCGGAGGGCGAGTGCGAGAACCAGCAGAAAGAAGATCGCCCGGGAGGAGTGCGCTAATTCGGGGGACGAGTCGGACGTCACGCGAGCAGACTACCGCGCTGGAACGTCCGGGGGCAACTTGACCCGAATCGCCAAGCGCAGAAAGGATCACTTCCCGCGTTGCGGTGTTTCCGTGGCGGCGTCGCGCATGCGCTTGACGACTGCCTGCTCGGCTTCGTCTGCGGTCTTAAATTTTCCCGCCCGGATGTCGGCGGCGCTGGCTCCCAGGGCCTGCTGAATTCGACCCATCGTGGGCGCGGAGGTTGTCATTTGCTGGCGGTTGGTAATTGCAGTCAGGTCCACCTTCCACCCCTCCGAAGTGTGCCGTAAGGTCAGCGGATCGGCGCCTTCCTCCCCCTTGTGGGTGAGGACGGCAGTATCCGCGGTTACCTTCACGTCGCTTTCCTGGACGTGAACTTCCAATTCCACCGCCGGGCTGTCGCGGACGACCACGCGGCCGGCCTTGCCGAACTTTTCCCGCGCGGCCTTTTCCAGTTGCTTGGCGGCGCCGACCATGCCAAGCAAAGGCTCGAAGAGCTTGTAATCGTCGTCGGCGCCCAGCGTGATGGCTCGAAACGCCGACATGTCGTCGGCTTCCATCGCGCGGACGAAAGCGAGCGCCGCCAGCTTCGGGGTCGAGAGTTCGACCTTCCCGGCCCCGACCTGACTTAGGGCGGCAAGGCATATCACGAGCACAACGGCGGGAGTCGGTCGGTTCACGGGGAATCTCCTTCGCGCCGCCAAAGCGGCGATTCGTTTGCGCTATATCGGCAATCGGAGAACTTCCCCGCCAGTGGACCGAATCCGTTTTGGCTTACCGCGGCATCACAGCCTTATACCATGCGAGCGTCTGCTCGAGACCGGGCTGAAACCCGATAATCGGCTTGTATCGCAGCAATTCGCCGGCGCGCTTCAAGTCCGCAAAAGAATGCAGGATGTCGCCAGCGCGAACCGGCTCGTGGACGGGCTTGAGATCAGGATGTCCCAGCGCCGCAGCCATGGCGGCGGCGAGCTCGTTGACCGAGATCCGGCTCCCGCACCCGACGTTGATGACCTCGCCTGCCAGGGGTTTTTCGTTGGCGGCTGCCAGAAGGTTGGCCTGCACGGCGTTGGCGACGAAGGTGAAGTCGCGCGATTGCAGGCCATCCCCGTAGATGACTGGCCGTCGCCCCTTGAGCAGCGCGCTGGCGAAGGCCGCGATCACGGCGGCATACGCACTATTAGCATTCTGCCGCGGGCCGAAGATGTTGAAATAGCGGAGCGAGACGGTATCGATCGAATAGCTCGATGCCCACGCCCGCAGGAGCCCTTCGCCGGCCAGTTTGTTGGCCGCATAGGGGCTTTTGGGCAGAGGCGGCATCGTCTCGATCCACGGCACCGGGTTCGAGCCGTAGGCGCTCGAGCTGGCGGCGAACATGACCCGCGCCACCTTCGCTTCGCGCGCCGCCTCGAGCACATTCAGCGTGCCAGTGGTGTTCACATCGTTGTAGAGACGTGGCTGCTCGACGCTGCGCGGGACGGAGCCCAGCGCCGCCTGATGGAATACATACCGGCAGCCGCGGGTGCAGGTGGCCAGCAGGTCGCGGTCGAGAATCGATCCCGCATTAAATTCCACCGGCCCGAACGATTTGAGATTTTCCCGGCTGCCTCCGCTCAGATCGTCGATGACGACCACCTGCGCGCCCAGCTTCCACAATGTTTCCGAGAGGTGCGAGCCAATAAATCCCGCTCCGCCGGTGATCAAGACACGCGCACCGCGGAAGCGCTCGCCATGCAGACTTTTCCAATCCAATTCCAGGCTCTCGCTCATAAAATGTCTCACAAAAACTTGCGACTTGGGGAAGATTTTTACCGAATTTCTCGTCTTGCGACCAGTGTGCGACCGAACTGAAATCCCTTCGCGTCAGGTTATCGGACAGTTGGATCGCACGCCGGTTCATCCTTCATCGGCTATTTCGACGATTCGATTCGTCCTAGCCGGGCTTTCAACCGTGGGGTAGATTGAAGCAACGGGCGTGGCTTGGGGACGTGCGGTCATGGGCAATCGGATTCGGGTCGTTCATCTCATCAACAGCTTCGAGTTCGGCGGCGCCGAAGCGATGCTCTGCAATCTGCTTTTGCGCAGTGACCGGGAGCGATTCGACCTGCATGTCGTTTCCCTGATCGATGACCTGCGGGTTGCCGGCCCGATCATCGATGCGGGCATTCCGATTGAAACGATGGGGATGAAGCCCGGCGTTCCAAGTCCCGCCGCTGTCCTGCGCCTGGTCCGGTATCTCCGGCGGCTGCGCCCGGACGTGATCCAAACCTGGATGGACCATTCCAATTTAATTGGCGGCATCGCCGGCCGCTGCGTGCATGGGACAAAGGTCGTCTGGGGCATCCATCACTCGAACCACGTCCCCGGCCTCACCAAGCGATCGACGCTTCTCACCGTTCGCGCCTGCGGCATGCTTTCGAGACGGGTGCCCGCGAGGATCATCTGCTGCTCGGAGCATGCCAGATCGATGTACGCTGCCCGCGGCTTTGCGAACGAAAAGATTACTGTCATCCCCAACGGCTTCGATACCGACCGTTTCCGCCCCGATCAAGACGCGGCGCTGGCCGTGCGCGCGGAACTCGGGCTTTCGCCATCCACCCCGATCGTCGGGTTGGTCGCGCGGTACGACCCGTTGAAAGACCACGCGACGTTCATCCGGGCGGCCGGGCTGCTTCACGCTGCGATACCGCAGGTTCATTTCCTGATGTGTGGCGACAAGGTCGATGGCAATAACATAACGCTGGCCGAGCAGATTCAATCGCACGGCCTCTCCGATGTTTTTCACTTGCTGGGCCCCCGCCGCGATGTTCCCCGGATCTTCGCCGCGCTGGACATCGCCACTTCCTCCTCCATTAGCGAGGCCTTTCCGCTTGTGGTAGGCGAGGCGATGTCGTGCGGCGTTCCGTGCGTTGCAACCGATGTAGGTGATTCATCGCTGATGATCGGAACGACGGGCAGAATCGTCCCGCCGAGCAATCCGGCGGCGCTCGCAGCGGCATGGACGGAACTTCTTCGCATGGATCCGGCCACCCGCGCCCGGCTCGGCGCCGAAAGCCGCCGAAGAGTCCGCGAACTATTCAATCTTGACGCGGTTACGCATCGCTACGAAGCGATCTATCAAGAGTTGGCCGGGCCAAAAGAGCCCGTAACGGTCGCGATGGCGAGAAAAGTTGCCTGTGACACGGGTTTTTAACCCGCGCGGGTCGTCGGAATATTCGAGCCGCTGGCATGGGTTGAAAACCCATGCCACGGGCGCCGGAGAGCCGTTGTGCAGAGCATGCTGACCCCCAATCCCGCAATCGCGTCCGTCGGCCACCCCGCTGCGCCAGCTCGAGGCGCGCCGCGGGTGCTGCTGGTCGTCGAATCGAGCGCGGGCGGCACGGGCCGTCACGTGCTCGATCTGGCCGATGGGCTGACGGAACGCGGGTGCGAAGTTCACGTGATCCATTCCACGCGCCGGGTGGATCGGTTGTTTCTGGACCGGCTGGCCGAATTGGAAGGCCGCGTCCGTCACATGGCACTCCCGATCCGCACCGGGCCGCATCCGGCGGATCTGGCAATCGTTCGCGCCGTGCGAAGGTATATGCGCCAGTTTGGGCCTTTCGATATCGTTCACGGCCACAGTTCCAAGGGTGGCGCGGTCGCCCGGCTGGCCGCTTTCGGCACCGGGGCAAAGGCCTATTACACCCTGCACGGGCTGATCATGATGGACCCGCTGCTTCCCCGTTGGAAGTGGCTGATGTACCTCTCGATCGAGCTCGGACTGGCGACGTGGACGCGCCGGGTCATCGCGGTGTCGCCCGAGGAGCAGCGTGCCGCGATTCGACTAAGGTTCGGCAGGTCTAAAGTCA
>Ga0182024_10019971_pt1 | contig 12286 bp, 13 predicted proteins | sample P32metaG_FD_120480 | JGI IMG/M metagenome (GOLD analysis project Ga0182024, IMG submission 120480) | Permafrost microbial communities from Stordalen Mire, Sweden - P3-2 metaG (Illumina Assembly) | ecosystem: Environmental > Terrestrial > Soil > Wetlands > Permafrost | place: Sweden: Stordalen...
CACGGTGGCGATCGAGTAGGCGGCCGGACCGCCGAGCAGGGCGATCGCGCTTCCGGCCAGGGCGAGCGCAAACGCGACGCGCCAGGGTATGCAGGAGCACCACGGCCCCGACTCCGCACAGCGCGTTGGGCAGCAGTATGCTGAGCGAGCTGAACCCGAAGATCCGTCCGGACAGGCCCATCATCCAGTCCGACAGCGGCCCCTTGTCGAGGCTCACGTAGCCGCTGAGATCGGCCGCGTTGGTGAGAAAGGCCGTCCAGCTGTGGCTGGCCGCCAGCGCCGCGGCGGCGTAATAGCCGTTGGCATAACCGCTGATCGTCAGCGCCCACACGACGAGGACCGCCGCGATCGCGCTGACCGCGATCAGACCGGGACGCGACCACCAGGGATCGTCCTCGTGCCCGCGCACCAGGCGCCGGGCAACTGTCGCCAGCCGGGCCGAGGCCTACGACGGACGGGGAAAGGGAATTGAAGGAGTGGACATCAGAGATTTGGCCTCGCGGGGTGGGGTGCGGGGTTCGGTCCGGTCGCCACACTGGCCCCCAGCGGCGCCCCCCAGGTGATTCTGTCCAGCGGCGGTCAGGTCCGCTAACGACCGCCTGAGAGAACCGTAAGAGCGGTCTACCCATGAAAGCGGTGTATAGATAACCCGAGGCTTAAGCCTCGTGAAGAAGCCGGTGGAGCCGGCCGGATTCGGGCCGGCAGCGCGCCCTCATCATGCGCGGCACCCGCTGGACGATTCGCAAGGAGCAATACGATCGTTCACAGAGTGCAACGACTCCAGCCATGAGCGAGGATCGACTACATGTCGTGTTCGGGGCTGGACAGGTCGGGCGAGCCCTGGTCGCGCACCTGACCGGGCTCGGTCTGGCGGTGCGCGCGCTCTCGCGTCATCGGCCACCGGATCTGGCTGACGGGGTCGACTGGCGGGCGGCCGACGCGACCGATCCCGGGGCCGCCACCGCCGCGGCCGAGGGGGCAGTCGTCGTCTATCAATGCCTCAATGCGCCGTACACGAGCTGGCCCGAACGCTTTCCGCCGCTGCAGCGGGGCGTGCTGGCCGCCGCCGAAGGCAATGGGGCTCTGCTGGTGAGCCTGGAGAACGTTTACGCCTACGGCTCGACCGGCGGCCGGCCGTTGACCGAGGACCTGCCGCTCGCCGCCACCACCGCCAAGGGCCGAACTCGAGCCGCCATGACCCGGGAGCTCCTGGCCGCCGCGGATGCGGGTCGGGTCCGCATTGCCATCGGCCGAGCCTCGGACTTCTTTGGGCCCGGCGCCACCGAGACGACGCTCGGCGAGCGCGTTTTTGCCAATGCCATCGCCGGCAAGCGCGCTGACTTCATCGGCGACCCCGACCTACCCCACAGCTACAGCTACGTCCCCGACATCGCGGCCGGGCTCGCCACCCTGGGGACCGACGACCGCGCCGTCGGCGGCGTATGGCACCTGCCGGGGCCGGAGACGGTCACGACCCGGCGGGTCCTCGACCTCCTCGCGGGCGAAGTCGGACACCCGGTACCGGTTCGCTCAGTGCCGAAGCTGGCCGTGCGCGCCCTCGGACTGTTCAACCCGATGATGCGCGAGCTCGCCGAGATGACCTATGAATTCGAGCAGCCGTTCGTGCTCGACACCACCAAGTACGAATCCGCGTTCGGTACCGCCGGGACTCCCCTCGCCAGCGCCCTCGCCGCGACCGTCGCCTGGTACCGAGGCCGCAACGGCGCTCCCGATCCACCGCGGGATCGACCCGCGTCATGAGCGGCTTTCGCCCCATCGTCAATCCCGCCACCGGCGAACGGATCGAGTTCGCGGCCACCGCCGAGGACCTGGTTCGCTTCCACTGGTGCAGCCTGCCGGGTGGCGCGATCACCGAGCACGTCCATCCCCACCAGGAGGAACGTTTCAGCATCGTCGCCGGCGAAGCTCACTTCACCCTTGACGGCGAGCCACGCGTGGCCGGACCAGGCGAGACGATCGTCGTGGCCGCCGGCGTCCGACACTCCGAGGCCAATCCCGGAACCGTCGAGATCGAAGGCCTCGTCGAGCTCCGCCCGGCCCTGAACAGCCGGCAGATGCACGAGGCGTTCGCCGGTCTGGCGAGCGAGGGCCGGACCACATCCCGGGGCGCCCCCAAGAACCCCCTCCAGCTGGGCGCCACCCTGTGGCACTTCCGCCGCGAGAATCGAGTCACCTCGCCGCCGATCTGGGTGCAGAACCTGATCCTCCCCCCGCTCTGGGCGCTGGCGAAGATCTTCGGCGTGCGTCCCTACTACGACCGGTGGAGCAGTCGGGTTTGAGGAAGCTGGCGGGTCAGCGCCCGCCGGCACGACTCCGAGCCGTGGAGCGCGATGGCCAGATCAGCGGGCGGTCAGGAGAAGACCGCGCACGCGCTCTTCGAGCTCGAGGCGAGCGACGTCCCCGTCTACGTCGGTCGGCAGCTCGATCACGAAATCGTCCGGGCCTGATTCGATCCGCAGTGGAACCGACGTGAGCACAGCCTCCCGCGGAAGCTCGATCACCTGGCCCTCCTCGAACAGATCCACCACGCGCGGATCGATGTAGCTGGCTCGGGCGACGGTTGGCGTGTTGCCCAGGGCTGTGCTCACCTCGCGCACCGCTCGGTTGATGGCGCGCCGGTCGTGCTGACCGTCCGCGTGCTCACGGGCGAGCGCCGCCGCCGCGAGCACGGTCGCCGCCCAGGTGCGGAACTCCTTGGCCGAGTAGGGACCGTCGGCCCAGGTGCGCAGGGCGTTGTTGACGTCCGGGGCGTGGACCCGCCGCCATCCCTGGCGTGACCGGTAGGCAAGGAGCTCGTGGGGCAGGCCGCGACGGCGGATGAGGGCGGCCAGGGCGCCGACGGCCTGCCGATCCCTGACCGTCATGCGGCGGCGCTTGCCCGACTTGGCGATGAAGTCGAAGTGGACCTCGAGACCGCTCAGCGTCACCTGCTCGCGGCGCAGGGTCGTCAGTCCGACATGCCCGTTGTCGCGCGCGTAGCGATCCCAGCCGACGCGGAACAGGCCGATGTCGAGCAACCGGATCGCCAGCGCCAGCGTGCGCTCGCGATCCGAGACATCTGAGCCGAGGAGATCCGTGGCGGTCGCCCTGACCCGGGGCAGTCGCTCGGCGAACTCGAGCATGTCGTCGAACTTCTCGGCATCGCGCCGCGTTCGCCACAGCGGGTGATACAGGTACTGGCGGCGGCCCTTGGCATCGAGGCCGGTCGCCTGCAGGTGCGCATTGGGCGAAACCGCGATCCAGACGTCCACCCACGCCGGCGGGATCCGGAGGGCACGGATCCGCTCGAGGGTCTCCTCGTCGGTGACCGCCGCCCCGGCCGCGTCGACGATCTTGACCCCACCGTCGCGCCGCTCTCGCCGCAGCGCGAGCTCACCCCCATGGACGTAAACGAGCCGATCCGGCAGGGTCGCTGACATCAAGCCTAAATCATCTCGCACTCCGCGCCTCGTCGGCGGCCATGAACCCCACCGTGTCCCCGGCCACCAGAGGCAGATGGGGATCGCGGCTGATCTGATCGCAATTGAGGGCGGCGACAATGTGCTCGTCGAGCTCGAGTCCGACGGCCGACGCTACCTGCCCGAGGCTCCACGCTCGCTCGGTCTTGCGCCCGGCGACCGCCCGAGTCGCCAGCGACCCGAACAGCTCCACGCGGATTTCGGGCGCCGGCAGCGCGCGGGCGCGTTCGTAATCTGCGGGCTCGTTGAGGTTGCTGACAGAGGCCAGTTGGGGATCAAACCGCGCCAACGACCGGTCCTTGAGCAGCGTCTCGCCGTCGAGACGGCGAACGCGGCACCGCTCGAACAGAAACGCCGGCCTCATCCGCTCGGCAGCGATGAGCTCTTCCACGGTGGCCAGCAAGTCGCCACGGTAGACCGCCGCGAGCGGCTGACGATAACCGCCGACCTCCGGTAAGACGACGTCGACCGTGCTGTCGAAGCCTTCGATGACGCGGCGGACGAACGCCGGGTGAAGCAAGGGCACATCCGTAGACGACACGTACGCCACCGGAGCCCGGCCGTCGATCGCGGTCAGACCAGCGGCGATGCCCTGCATCGGACCCTGGCCCTCTCGGAAATCAGAGACCAACTCGACCCGTTCGGCCACGTCCGGCAGCTCCTGGCCGGGCGCGCCAACCACGATGATCGGTCCGTCCACCACGCGCTCGAGCACGCCGGTCACCCGACGCAGCAACGTCGAGCCGTGCCACTCCAACGCGGCCTTCGGCGAGCCCATCCGGGAGGACCGCCCGCCAGCGAGGATGATCGCCGCGGCCTGGGGCATCCGAACCGATGCTAGTTCGGGCCCATCAGGACCTCTCGAGCGCCCTAAGTTCCTTCGGTCACGAGATGGCGGGCTCGCGACCCGGGCTGCTCGCCTCTGCCCGTTGGCCTTCTGGCTCTTTCGGAGTCGGCTCGGCGGCCGGCGGCCTTGATGGTTGGACGTTGTTGCGTCCGACCAGCTTGCCCGCGTAGAGCGCTCGGTCTGCGGCTCTGAGGAGGTCGTCGCCCTGCTCGCCGGCCCATTCGGTGACCCCGATCGTGATCGTCACCGGCACGATGGCGTTCGGTGGCTGCTCGGGCTGGTTGTCGGCTACCGAGGCACGCAGCCGCTCGGCTACGGCGATCGCTCCGTCCAGGCCGGTCGAGGGCATGATGACGAGGAACTCTTCGCCGCCCCAGCGCCCGATCACATCCTCGGCCCGCATGCCGTCTTCGAGCAGCCGCGCCACACGGCAGAGCGCGACGTCGCCGCGATCGTGCCCGAGCGTGTCGTTGATCTGCTTGAAGTGATCTATGTCGATCATCATGATCGAGAGCTTGAAGTCGTGGCGCCGGGACGCGCTGAGCGCGGCCTCCAGCGCCCGGTTGATGACGCGACGGTTGCTGAGGCCGGTCAGAGGGTCGACGTGAGCCAATCGGTTGAGCTCTCCGTTCATGACCCCAAGCTTCCTGCGGCCTTGGATCAGGCGGTCGATCAGCAGAATGATCGCCAATCCCGCGAGGGCCAATCCGGCCACCGCGACCCAGGCAAGCCACCTGCCGATCCCGTCGACCGAGGCGAACAGCTGGGCCGCGGGTACTCGCATCAGGATCCGCCACGGCGTCCCCGCGATCGGACTGCTGACGAAGTACTGCCGGCCCCCGGCGGCGTCGTAGGAGCCATTGAGCGCATGGCGCGCGGCATCGAGAAGCCGCGGATCGGCGTGCCCCAGCGTACCCCCACGCTGGGCGCCGGAGGCGCTGCTCGCGATCAGATGGTCGCTCGAATCGACGAGGTCGACGGCATGATGGGGGACGACCGTCAGGTGATTTAGATAGATGCCCAGCGGGGTCATCGACACGGCGTACGCGCCGCTGAACACGCGCCTTCCCGAACTCGTGGCAAACGGGACCGTCAAGGCCACGACCGGGAGGCCCTCGGCCGCCGAGGGGACCACGTTGGAAACGGCCTGGCGGCCGGCCACCGCGGCGGCCAGATGCGCGTACTTGCCGGCGATCGCCGTTCCCAGCAGCGCCCGCTTGAACGGGACCACCTGCAGGAGACGGCCCTGAGCGTCCAGCAGCACCGCCGAGTTCAGCTTCAGCCCGGAGGTCGCGCGCTCAAACTGTTCGCGACTGACCGCTGGCCCCGAGAGCCAGCTCTGCGCCTGCGCGCTCTCCCGGGCGAGCAGATCGGCTACGTAGAGCGAGGCAAACTCAGAACCGAGCTGAACGCGCGCCTGGAGGCGCTGGGTCAGAGAGCTCCTGGCCTGCGATTGGGATCCAGCCAGCTGCCAACCCAGTACTGCGATGACGGCCAGCCACCCGACGACCAGGACAGCCGGCAGGCGCCGGGACCCAACCGCCTTCGCGATCCGACGAAACACCAAGAGTCAGAACCGCTCCGGATCGCCCTCAGGCAACCCGGATTCGCGCACAGAGTTCGATCCCACCCCCACCTATCGGCGCCATCCCGGAACCGCTTGAGCTGGACCTGGCCCTCTAAGGGCGAGCCTCAGTACGAGCGGCTGACGGCTCAGGACATTCCTCAGCACGGAGCCGACGGGGGGCGTTAGGCTCGGATCCGAGGCCCTGATGGCCCTAGGTCGAGATCGTCCCGAGGGTGAGGACCCCAAGCCGAAAGGGGCTTAGGCAATGTCGCGCGCGCTGGTTATCTCCGATACGCACTTTGGCGCCTGGACCGGCCAGGACATCCTTCGCGAGCGGGACACCCTGGCGCTGCTCGAGCCGCATCTGGAGGTTGACGAGGTCATCTTCCTTGGCGACATGTTCGACTTCCTGTTCGCGTCGCTGCGAGACGCGTTCAGCGCCGCGGACGGGCTGCTGGACCTGCTGCGCGACAAGCTGCAGGGCAAGCGGCTCGTCTTTCTGGCCGGAAACCACGACCATCACCTGGTCAGACGGGAGGACGAGGCGCTGCTCGAACTGGAGCTCGCCACCGGCCAGTCGCCGGACGAGTTGCGCGACGTGGCGCGCCGAAGCGACTTCTTCCGGCGATTCCTGGAGCGCCGTCTGGATGGGGTTGAGATCGATATCCGCTATCCCACGTACACGTTTTCCGGCGTGCTGTGCACGCACGGGCATTGGCTGGACTTTCACGCCCGACGCACCGGCGCCGCCCCCGACAAGCTGCTCGCCCGCGCGCTCTGGTCGGTCGCGGTGGGCGGTGAAGAGCACCGACCGACGGTCGAGGATTACGAGGCCACGATCACGATGCTGACCGGACTGCTCTACATGATCGCCCAGCTGCCCAACGGCACCCAGGCCCAGCGGCGTGCCTTCGGCGCGTTTCAGTCCTTCGCCCACGCGGTCCGGGTCGGCGCGGCGCCGGTGAGGGCGGTGGAACACGCCGCCAGCTGGTTCGCGTCACGAGCCGGGGTGCACGGCCGAGCGCGGCGTCATATCGCGAGTCAGTCTGAGATCGACCAGTATCGCGGGGCGCGCTCCCAGGAGGCGCAGCGCCGCCGGCAGACCGGCGCGCCGGCAGGAGGCGAGGTCGCCAATTACGGGATCGGCCGCATGGTTCGTCCGAGCGATCCCTCTGGTCCCGCGCTGGAGGCGTTTGAGAAGGTCGTCAAGAACCTTGGCTGGGCGCGCGACACCGACAAGGTCGTGTTCGCCCACACCCATCAACCACTCGACGGGGTGAGCACGCCCGATGGCGCCATCCGCTATTGGAACACGGGATCGTGGATCTACGAGCCCGATCTGAGCTCGTACGAGGCCTACCTCAGCACCTGACCAATGCCTGGCCGGGGACGGCGGTCCTGATCGACTCGGACGAGCCCGAGCCACGGCTGCTCAGGCTGCGCGAGCACCTCAACCCGCTCCGGCAGTCCAAGCGGCCCTGATTCACCGGTGTGACCGAGCGCGCACAAGGCTCCGGACCTCGCGGATAGCTTGATCAGGGGAGCACATCCCCACCGGACATGGACACCTGGTCGCTGGCGCTCAGCGACCAGGTGGCTGACGCGCGGTCTCGATTCCACGGCGGTTGGGGGCCCAACTTCGCTTCGGCTCTAGCATCCGAGCCGGATCTGAAGAGATGAGCGCTCCACCACCGATTCGAGACGGCGAGGGCTGGACCGCCGACGGCGTGTCGAACAACGGCGCCTCGGCCAATGCGGGGAGCGCCAGCGTCCAGCGACTCGTCGTGCTGGGCTACATCACCGCCGTCACCATGCCCCCGGTGGGCCTCATCTTGGGGCTGGTGCTGGCGATACGCATTGGCAAGCCGAACTCCAAGCGCGGCATCTGGGTCATCGTGGTCAGCATCGTTGCCTCGATCGTCTGGGTCCTGCTCCTCGCGACCGGCGTTCTCAACCCCAACAGCAACGACTCGAGCTTCTGAGTCGGCCCGGGCGACCCGGCTTCCCCAACCGGACCTACTGAACAGAAGGGCGGGCGGGCGTCGGCGCGACGATGCTGCGCACGGTGGAGCGGAGCATGGTGTCGCGGCTTGCCCGATCGGCGCGCGTCTGTCCGGCGGCGTGCGTGATCAGCGCCACGAGCACGTCAAAGAGCCACACCGCGTCCAGGTCGTGACGGATCCGGCCCTGCCGCTGTCCCGCCCGAAGGTAGTCAAGGAGCGGGCCGCCGCGCCAGTGAGCCTCGCCCGGATCCTTTGCGGACGCCGCGGAAAGATGCTGCTCCAGGAATCGGTAGTCGTCGCCGAGGCCGGCCAGCTCGGCGCAGAGGTCGGCCAGGGTCGCGACCGGGTCGGGGTCGCTGCGAGCGCGCAGGGCCTGCGCGGTGATGTCGTCGGCCTCGGCGAGCACCCGGTCGTAGATGGCCGCGATCAGGGCGTCGCGGTCGGGGAAGTGGCGATACAGCGTGGTGCGTCCGGTACCGCAGGCGTCGGCGATGTCTCGCATGCTGGCCTGCGGGGAATCGGCGAGGACCGCGATGGCGCTGGTGAGAATCGCCTCGTGGTTCCGGCTGGCGTCGCTGCGCATCGGCTTGGAAGTCATCGATCCGACTGTGGCATCGGGCCCCTTGCGAGAACTGGGACAGCCATGTACCTTTTCGAAAATGGTACACCGCTGCCCCACTTTGTATCAAACAGCTCTTGTGCTCCGGACGCCCGGAGAGCCCGAGTGACCGACGTCGCTGACCGACCAGCAGAGACGGCGCGGGCGACCGGGCGCCCCGGGATGCGTGGCCATCCGCGGCTGACGCTGCTCGCCGTCGCGCTCGGAGTGATGATGGTCGCGCTTGACGGGACGGTCGTCAGCGTCGCCAACCCGACGATCCAGCGCGACCTCCATGCCTCGCTGGCCGGCCTGCAGTGGGTCACCAACGGATACCTGCTGTCGCTGGCAGTGCTGCTCATTCCCGGCGGCAAGCTGGGCGACCGGTTCGGCCGCCGGCTCATCTTCTCGGTGGGGATCACGGGGTTCGCTCTGGCCTCGCTGGGCTGCGCGCTCTCGCCACGACGCTCACCGTGGTGCAGGAGTCCCGGGAGCGGGCCGATCGTGAGCGCTTTGATTTTCTCGGGCTGGCGGCGCTGACCGCGGGACTGTCGCGGCTCGTGTGGGCGCTCATCAAAGCCCAGAGCCATGCCTGGCTGTCGGCCTACGTCCTCGGATTCGGAATCGCGGGATTGCTCGCCCTGGGGCTGTTCGTCCTGCGCGAGTCACGCGCCGCCGCGCCCATGCTCCCGCTGGACATCTTCCGGTCGCGCTCGGTGTCAGCGGGAACCGCTCTGGTGATCATCGGATTCATCGGCCTGTTCGGCGTCCTGTTCTTCGTGACGCTCTACCTGCAGAACGTTCACCACTACAGCCCCGTCCAGACCGGCGTCAAGCTGCTGCCGCTCACCGCGATGTTCATCGTCAGCCCAATCCTGGGCAGCGTCCTGACCGAGCGTTTCGGGCCACGGCTGCCCGTCGTGCTGGGCATGGCCGTCCTCGCCGCGGCGTTCTTCGGACTGACCGGCCTCGGCGTCGACTCGGCGTATAGCTCGCTGTGGCCCTGGTTCGTGTGCATCGGCTTCGCGCTGGGCCTGATCGTCACCTCGACCACACAGGCGATCGTCGGCAACGTCTCGGTCGACCGGGGCGGCGTCGCCGGCGGCCTGCAGTCCACCGCCAACCAACTCGGGGGCGTCCTCGGGACCTCGGTGCTCGGCTCGATCCTGGTCTCCTCGGTCGGATCGGTCCTCGGCTCACACCTCGCCCATGCCGGCGTTCCCAGCCGGGTGGCTGCGGCCGTGCTCGCCCGGAAGGACATCGTCGGATCCGGTATCGCGCCCGTCTCGCCGGCGATGCCCCACCAGCTCCAGCAGGCGATCACCACGGCAGCCGATGCCGCGTTCCTGCACGGCCTGCACACCGCCATGGTGGTCGCCGGCGGGCTGGCGATCATCGGCGCGCTCCTCGGCCTGCTCGTGCAACGTGGCTCCCCCGCGGACCCGGGACAGACCGCCGTAGCCTAGGCTGTTCACCCACAGCTCATGTCACCAACCGAACTTTTGCACCGGACCCACCCATCGCAGCAGCTCGTGATCCTCGTGGCCGAGGACGACGAGGATGATCGTGAGCTCGTGCGCGCCGCCTTCGACGACGCCGAGCTGCCCGGCGAGGTCAGGTTCGTCACCGACGGCCAGGCCCTCCTTGACTACCTTCGGGTCGAGGGCCGCCACACCGCGACTCAGCGCCCCGTGATCATCCTGCTGGACATCAACATGCCCCGCAAGGACGGCCGCGAGGCTCTGGCCGAGCTGAAGGCCGACCAGGATCTGTGCGAGATCCCGGTCGTCATGCTGACGACCTCCAGCGACGAGGAGGACATCAGGCGCAGTTACCGCCTCGGCGCCAGCTCGTTCATCACCAAGCCCACCACCTACGCCGGACTCGTGGAAGCGATGCGCAACTTCGCCGACTACTGGTTCGAGCTCGTGGCGCTTCCTCAGCCGTAGGGCCGTCGCGTCGAGCATCGATGGCCGACAAGAGAGCCGAGCGGCTGGCGGAGCTCATCGAGCCTCTTCGCGTGGCCCCGGGATCGAAGGTATCTCTCGCCAAGGACTACGACCCGGCGTACAAAGCCGGCTGGCTGAAGAAGAAGCAGGGGGAGGAGCACCTGCGGCTGAGCGTCGAGCTGCTTGCCGAATACCAGGGCCGCCTGGCTGCCCAGAACGCCTACGGACTGCTGGTCGTGCTGCAGGGAATCGACGCCTCCGGCAAGGACGGGACGATTCGGCACGTCATGAGCGGCGTCAACCCTCAGGGGGTGGTCGTTCACAGCTTCAAGGCGCCGTCCGCTGAGGAGCTCGCGCATGACTTCCTGTGGCGGTGCGAGCTCCGGCTTCCGGCGCGAGGGCAGATCGGCATCTTCAACCGATCTCACTACGAGGAGGTTCTCGTGGTGCGTGTCCACCCAGACATGCTCAGGGCCGAGAAGCTTCCCCCGCCGGCGGACGGCAAGGACCTCTGGCAGCGCCGCTTTCGCGAGATCAACGACTGGGAGCGATACCTCGTCGACAACGGGTTTCGGATCGTGAAGCTGTTTCTCAACCTATCCCGCGAGGAGCAGCGCATTCGCTTCCTGAAGCGCGTCAACCTTCCCGAGAAGAACTGGAAGTTCTCTGCCAGCGATGCAGAGGAACGCGCTTACTGGGATCAGTACCAGCAGGCCTTCTCGGAAATGCTCACCCGCACCAGTACGGAGTGGGCCCCCTGGTATGTGATCCCGGCCGATCACAAGTGGTTCGCGCGCTTGGCGGTCGGGTCGGTGATCGCGCGCACCCTGATGGAGATCGACCCGCACTACCCGCGCCTGGATCCAGAGACGCGCCGTGCGCTCCAGGAGGCCAAGCAGAAACTCGAAGCCGAAGCGCCCGCCGGCGCCGCGCTCGACCCGGCCGAGCAACGGGAGCACCCGGCCGGTTAGCCCCGGTGGCCGTCCGAGCCACCGAAGCTCGTCCGTTCGACGCCCAAAGGAAGAATCGTTCACATGGCCCTCCGCGGGTGGCGCCCGGCAGCCGGTGCCGGCGCACGGGGTGGCGCCCGGCAGACCCGCGACCTGCAAACGCCCCACTCGATGCGCCGCCGAGGGGCTGCGGGACGATTGCGCCCAGGACGGATGCAAACGCCCGACTGGATTCCGTCACTCCGTTGCGCGGGACGTTTGCGCCCAGGAGGGATGCAAACGTCCCTCGGGTCGGCAACAAGGGCTCGAGTGGGACGTTTGCGTGTCGGCAAGGCACGTTGCAATCCGAGTGGCATGGAGTCGCCCGGATCCCAGGCGCGCCGGTACTGCTCCCAGGCCTGACCCCGGCCGGCTTCCTGGCGACGGGAAGAACCCGCCCCCATGCCCCGAGGGGTCAGGAGGCGGGTCGGAACCGTCGTGCGTAGATCAGGCCGCCAGGTCGTAGGCGCGGGCGCCCGTCGTGGCTGCCTTGATGCGACGCTCGATGCTGGTCAGCTCGCTCAGAACATGAGCATCGTCAGCTGCCGGCAGTAGCTCGCCTCGGCGTTGGATCAGCTTGGCGAGATGGTCGGCGACCTCGGACTGGTCGGCCTCAGGCTTCGTTTCAGAAGTCATCGTTGCTCCTTTTGGTCTTTATTCCCTTATCGACCATAGAACCGAATACCTGCAACTGCGTTGCCAAGCAGTTGTTAATTTGCGAAACCCGCCGCGAGCGGGGGGGGGGGGGGGGGGCGAAGAGGGGCCCCCTTTTACCCCCCCCCCCCCGCGCGGCCCGGGCTGGGGGGGGGGGGGGCCCTGGGGCCCCCGCCCCCCCCCCCCGCGCCCCCCGCCCG
>Ga0182024_10019972_pt1 | contig 12285 bp, 4 predicted proteins | sample P32metaG_FD_120480 | JGI IMG/M metagenome (GOLD analysis project Ga0182024, IMG submission 120480) | Permafrost microbial communities from Stordalen Mire, Sweden - P3-2 metaG (Illumina Assembly) | ecosystem: Environmental > Terrestrial > Soil > Wetlands > Permafrost | place: Sweden: Stordalen...
ACTGAATGCCCCGGGTCTTGATTTCCTCCGGCCCCCATTTTGGATCTCGGGAGACTTCAATTTCCGAGTGAGAACCATCGGCATAGCCATTGCGAAGTTTTATATTCTCGTCATTATACTTGGGTTGCTTCTTCGCCTCAAAGGTATCGTTTTGAAGCGATGCATTTATTGACATTGAAAGGAGCAAAAGATTTCCCAGTGTCGCATTGTAATTGCCCCGCTGGGAAGGTTCGATGCCAGCAAAGGATTGCGCCCATTCATCGGTTGGGGTCTGAGGATAGATATGCTCAATGGAAATCTTGTCTTTCTCTGATTTTAGGAGGTCGCTCCAATTAACTTTCTTTTGCCTGCTTTTTTCCAATAAGCTGACTTCATATTCAAATAGGAAATAATGGATGCCTGGCCATCTGTAGTAGCCGGATTCATTTTTAAACCTTTTGAGGAGAATAGCATATAATTCGGTAGCGAGAAAATTTCCATCTGAATCAAAGGCGTATGCCATCCGCTCCTTCAATTTTGTCTCAATATCCGCTAAACTAATTTCCCTCCTAATGAGTGCCCTGGCAGTATTGTAGAATTCGCTGTTGCCATAATTCGCCATGGCGGTCGTTAATCTGAAAACGATGAAAATATAACGTTCGATCTTCTTAAAGATGCCGATGCGGTCTTCCTCGCATTTTTGACTCTTAAGTATTGCCATTATTAACGGCCTGAAATTGTTCATTCCTACGCGATTGAGGCAATCGAGCCATTGGCGCTCGGCCTGTGACATTCCATCGGCTTGGTCGGGATAAAACGAATTGAACCAATAAACAGCGGATGCCTTTAAGCTGTTGACGTAGTCTCGGATTTCAATCGGCGCAAGTCGTGCCGATACGACAGTTTGGGTATCTTCAACTAGAGGAACAATTTCGTCTTCTCCGTCCTCAACATTATCCTCCGAGCGCGTCTCTTTCGGAACGACTAAGCTCACATCACGTTCAATTTTCTGATGGATTTTTTTTGGAGTGAACTGTTCATCTAGCAAAAAGCGTATGTAATCCTGTCCGGTCTTTCGGGAATACTTAAAATACATGACCCAGTGTGCTCTAAGAAAGTCGTCATCATTCAGGGGGTGCTCCTTGTTCCGGCCTAGTTGGTGATAAACCTCGCTCCAAGCAGCATTGACAGCATCACGCAAATTTTTACGCGATGCGGCATCCAGTTCTCGGTCATCGTAGAGTGTTGTCAGATAAATCAAACGATTCTTCAGTAATTCAAGATCGGAAAGTTTTTTGCCTCTGTTATTCATGGTCTCAAAGGCGACAAAAACATCGAATTCATCTTTGATCACATAAAGGTTGAACAGAAATCGTTTGGTCAGTTTCTTGTAAACATCTTGTAAGCCACTAATTCCTGATTGCCGGTGAAGTTCTTGAATCTGCTCGGAAAAATAGTGCAAAGCGTTTGCCAGATTCAGGGTATAAAACGTCTCTTGCACAGTGCCGCCGTCTTCCTCGCCCAATATTTTAAACCGCAAATAATCGTAACTTGGATTGTCCTTGGTGTAGCCAAATTTATACGTCCTGAACTGGTCGCCAGTTGGCTTCTTCTTAAATAGATAACGGCTCTGTAGCTGGGAAATATTGAGGCTTTCGGTTATATATATTTCGTCGCCCTTTTTGCCCTTGTTTTCCGGCAAATCATTGATGAAATTGACAAACGCTTGAAGGAGGATGATGAAGGTGGTCAGCCTCTGTTGGCCGTCAACGATGTGATATAGATGGTAGGAATGATCTTCAATGAGCCAAAATTCCTTATCTGTTCTAACAATCTCGGAATCGGGTATCTGCTTTAAGGTAAGAACGCCTGTGTAATGCGACCGGTCGCTTGACAGATTCAGTAAGTCTTCCCAGAAATCTTTAAGCTGATCTCGTTGCCAAGCATATCCCCGCTGATAGTCGGGAATTCTGAAAAGCCTTTCTGTAAAAAGGCTGTCGAGTGAAATGGGGGCATCCATGACAGATTCATTTACAAGCCTAGGAAACCTTGAACACCTTCATGACTTCGTCGCCAAGGTGATTGATGACTTTGACAGCAATACGGCCGGACTTGGGCTTTTCAAAGGGCCGGGAGGTGTCACTATTGAGCGTGGCCCAGGCTTCGGGGTTAATCTCGGCTTTTAAGGTGGTTTTTAATGCGCTGTAAGGGTCGTTGGCTCCGAGGAAGTAGGCGTGGCGGACAAAGAAGCTTTCTTCATTGTAATCGGTGTCGATGAACCAACACGCGATTTCATCGGCACTGCTAGACTCCACTTTGCCCAGTTGCGGTTTGAATACATCTACGCCGTTGACCTTTACGCGGTATTTGCCGTCCTTCTCTTTTAATAGGTCAATGTCCGGTTCGCCGAAAATGACAAAGAGGTTGCCCTTGCCGGTATTTTTGAGGTCTTCCGACATGTGAAGGTCGGCATTCATGCGGGCCTTCAAAACGGGGATGCGGCCCAGTTTGTTAAACTCCGTGGTATGGGCTTCGTAGTTAAAAGCGCACGCGATCAAAACGTCAAATCCGGCGTCGCCGGCTTCGCGGGCGGCAGTTACCAAGTCGAGACGCTGGACGGTGCCAAACTCCGGGCCGATGAAGATGGCGGCGCGCTTCTCCGTATTGCCTTCAAGGTAGCGGCCCTCGGCGCAAACAAGATCGCCCGGCCAGGGGGCAAGTGAGATAAAACTGATTTTGTCTTCTTTGTGGGCTTGCTGCACGCCAGCCGCCTTTAGGTTTTCCAAGATCATCTGAGGGAAAGTCTGCTTGGCCCCGTATTCACCGGCTGCTTCCTCTACGGCTGGATCAATTAACTCGTCGTCCTCATCTACTCCGAGAACACGGTGGGGACAGAGACTTTCGACCGTGAACGGGCCTGCCACACGAACGGTTTTCTTGCCCTCGTAAGGTTTGTCGTAAAGATATTCAAATTCAGCCTTGGCCGCGATAGACTTATCCATTTCCTGCTGCCGGGCAATGCGGGACTGCCACCACTCTGTATGCAGCTTCTTTATGGTGTCTGACCACTTGGCATCGGCTTCGTGCGGAATCTCCCATTCCCGCCAAGTGGTTTTGAGAGTTCTGTTGAATTTCTCTCGCAATGGATCAAGTATTGCCTGCCATTTATCCCAGATGACATCAATTTCAGAATTGTTGGCAATATGTTCGAGCATGATGTGCGGCACGCGCTCATAGACAAATCCAAGCCGGATGTTACCGCGCACTGGCTGGGAACTCGGTGAAGTGTGTGCAACTTCGGCTTCTTTGAGTTGGCCTTCGCGGGAATCGGCCAAAAGGTAGAACGGATAACGTGCCCCCATGATTCGGGCACGTGCCAGGGCAAGTGAGACACGTGACGTATCAATCGTGATCCAGCGGCGGCCCCACTGCTCGGCAACAAAAGAAGTGGTGCCAGAACCGCAAGTTGGATCGAGCACGAGGTCGCCGGGGTCAGTTGCCATCAGAATACACCGCTCAATCACCTTTGTATTGGTTTGAACAATGTAAACTTTGTCATCTGTAAAGTTGCCTGACCCTGTATCTGTCCAAACGTTGCCATGCACCCCAGCATCAAAGTCAGTGTGAAAGCGGACATATTGAATTGAGTTTTCTGCAACATGGATGCGATTGGCTCGACCGAGCCGATCCATTCCCGTGGGCCATGAGGCTTTCCAATGTGAGTTCTTCCCCCAGCTATCGTATGTTTTACCTTGGAACTCAAACGGCTGAGGCGACTTAGCTCGACCCTGTGAAATTATATTGTCGGGCTTGTAAGGTCGTGCGCCAGCAGGAATCGGTTGTTCATTACGTCGCTCCGCTGCCGTGACGCCACGATAAGTGAAGTCATCAAGAAGTAGCCAACGTGCATTGCCTTCACCGAGTTCAAAATTCTTTCGATATAACGGAGCGCGGGATTTACCTTTCGTTTTATCTTTTGCGAACCAGAGAACATAATCGGCTATATTTCCGATGTATTTTGCCTTAAATCCAGTGGTTGTTTGAATGCAGATTTGGCTAAGGAAATTATCTGCTCCAAAAATCTCTTCCAATAAGGCACGAACGCTATGAACATTTTCATCCCCGATTTGCACAAAAATTGAACCGGATTCTGCGAGTAAATCACGGGCAACAGTGAGCCGGTCGCGGAGATAGGTGAGGTAGCTGTGGATGCCATCGCGCCAGGTGTCACGGAATGCTTTGACCTGCTCGGGTTCGCGGGTGATATGATCGACTTTACCGTCCGTTACGTCTCGGCTGGTTGTTGACCATTGGAAGTTACTGTTGAATGTAATGCCATAAGGCGGGTCGAAATAGAGGCATTGCACCTTTCCTCGCAGCCCCTCGCGCTCGGCTAGGCTGGCCATGACCTGGAGGGAGTCGCCAAGTATCATCCGATTGGCCCAGTTTTGGTCGTGCTGGTAGAACTCCGTCTTGTCCGCCCCCTTGGGCATACCGTTGAAATCGGCAAAGAGATCGGCCTGGAAACCGGAAGTTTGCGACTTGGCCTCATTAGTTTGCTTGAGAAGGTCGTCAATCAATACCTTCGCATGAACTTTCTCCTGAATGTAGAGTGGTGGGGCCTGGACAACGAGATCGCTCCAATCCTTTTCGTCCTTTCCGCGCCAGACAAGTTGCGGGTCAAGATCGCGGTTGCGCCGCTCATAAGCCACGCGAAGCGGGTCTTGCTTCTCCTGCTGAAGCACGGCCTGAAATTCTGCCGTCGGAATATTCTTCCGGGTGGCTTCGTCATGCTTAAGCGTGACGACGGTCTTGGGAGTAGAGGGTTTCTTAGCCATGAGGGAATATGAGTCAGGTTGCGTCGACGGGCACGTTCAGGCTAGTGCTGATTGCGTTGTAGAGAGTGATGTTAGTCTCCGCCTCCACGCTGACAATTAGACTGTAGCGAATGGGCCGCAAATGGCAGTTGTGCCATGGGTCGCCATTAGGGAATTTGCGGTAAGCCCACCAACCTTTGGCGGGGAAGATAGCGATGCGATCCATCAGGGCGAGGTCAGCGGCAGAACCTTTCCAGACATCGTGAATGAGCGAGCCGCCTTTGCCGCAAAGCTTGGAACCTAGAGCCCAGCCGGGATCGGAATCTGGAGCCTCAGCATTGGCACTGTTATCCCCAGCTTCATCTTCCTGCGCAGCCCGGGTCATGCGCTGCTCAAAAGTGGCATTGTCAACTTCGTCCTTATTACGAACGAGAAAGCGAAGCAGACAACCACCGTAACGATAGCGGGAACCCTTGAGCGCGTTATTCGCTGATGGATTGGGGGCTGCGAAATAGGACAGGGTCACGCGCAGGGTCAGGGTTGCGCCGAAATTATCCGTCAACAATTGTCTCGGCCAAGGGAGCTGGTGGATATGACAGTCATTGAGTTTTATGCTGCTCTTTTCTTTCTTGTAGGGACTGAGTTCATCCTGACGAATAAGGGTGGTGGCGTGCTCGGCGCTAAAGTAAGCGCGATCGACGTCGGGCTCACCATAGCCGTAAGCGCGAAGTATCTGTATAAACCGCTGGCGATTGGCAGCCGTGTAACGACGATGGGGGTCAATGCCTTCGAGCATGGCCGGGGTCCAGCGAGCGGCGTGTACAAGCAGGCCGCGAGTGGTTTCCGGCCAAAGGTCGGGGTAACGGGCAGTGATCCCCGCAGCGAGACGGGCCGCTTGGGCGGTTGCCGCACTAGTCGCATTGAAGGAGCAGAAAGGGCGTCCCGCTCGCACGCTGGCCGAAGTGCTGACAAGTTGGAGGGAATCGCGATGCTCGATGCCGTGTTCTGGATGGGTGGCGGCGTTGCCGCCTTCGAGCACAATCTCGGGCTTGAGTGGCCAATGAGGATTCCATTCGCAGGAGGTGCGGCTAAAGGGACTTAGCATTCCATTTTGCCGGACGATAGGGGTGAGACGCCGGGATTCGTCATCGCCTTCGGTAACGACGGTGTGATGTGTGTTTGCACCGACAGTCACGGCATTCCAAGCCTGAGCCGGGTCTTCGATAGGTGTTTGACGATTCCGGTCGGGGTAGGTGTAGGTGGTGCCTGCATCTTCCGGATGCACATTTCCGGCAGCGACGAGGACTAATCGCTTTGAGCCATTGTCGTCGCCGTAGGCGGCCATATCTACGGCAGCACTCCAAGCGGAAGGCTTGCCATCGTTTGTGCCCGGAGCGGTAACGGCAAGGCAATAAGCGCGTCGGCGATGAGCATGATTGATCTCTGGGCGTCGAACCGCTTGGAGGGTGACCGAGCCGTAATTATCCGGATCGTGAAGTCGTAGGGGATCAAACAGGCGAACCGATTCAAGCCGGTGGAGTTGGTTCCAAGGCTGAGTGGACGCTGCAAGTTGGCGCAAATCTCCGTAGGCGGCCAACCCAGCCATAGGGGTGCCATGCCCGTGGGGGCTAGTGCTCACATAACCATCACTACCATCTCCATCGCCAAATACGGAGTCGTTATCGATTGCCGCGAGCAAAGGCTCAAGCAGCCGGTGGCCGCGATTTACTCCGGTATCCAGCAGACAGACGGCGGGGGCATTCTCCGAAGGGAAGGCGATGCGTTGCAAAGCCTCGGTAACATAGTCTTCCTGCTCGATGGAGGTAAGATCGATGAGGCCAAGCGAGCAGGGACGTGCCGCACGCAATTCAGCCAGAGTATCAAGTAAGGGAATGGACGAAGCCAAAGTAGCATAAGTGCCGCGCGCGACAAACACGTAGTGGTCGGGCAGAACAAGAGCCTCACCCCGAATCTCCAGCCCTAATGTGTGGGCAATAGATAAAAAATGGTCACGAGTAGCCGAAGGGAATTTCCTAACCCAGAATTGCCACCAGTGCGGGTTCCCGTCGCGGGGCAGGTCTTCCGGGGCATCGGTCCAGAGTCCTTCGATGGCTGCGGGGGCAATACTATTGATATTGGCTATATAAGCATTTCCCTTTGTGCCAATACCGGTACTGAATTTTCTAACCTTTTCCTCAAGAACTCCCAATCCCCCAAAGGGTACGCTTAAGAGAACACGGGTGTAGGGTTGACCTTGGGCATCGATTAGTTGCTGGGCGTGCAAATGCACCGGGGGCGAACCGAAATCCCCTTTCGGCCGAGTGGTAAGAGCGTGAATATCTTCGGTGGAAAGTGGATAGCCAGGTTGAGAAGTAAGCGTGATAGGGATGCCTGTCATTTCAGGCATAGTAGCTTCTGGAATGGATTCTTGAATCCAGTCCTGCACAGCGCGCAATTGTGTTGCAAGGAAAGCAGCATGGTCAGCTCGCACGACAGCCCGAAAGTCACGCTCGCCAAAGCCCCGCCCTCTGTAATCTACTCGGCGAGGTTGGGTGGGTAGAAGCAAATGCCTGAGCGTCGGCCTCGGAAGGGGTACAAGCGGCTGTGTGTTATCCGGCACAGAAGGGTATGCGTTAGATTCAAATTAGTGGTTTAGAAAGAGGCGACGTTCGGTCAAGGCAGCAACCAAAGTGTCGGTGGTGATGAATTTGCCCCCGTGCAGGAGCATATACTTGGTGGCCTCCTCGCAGGCGCGCGTAATTTCGGCATAGCTCAGCCCACGGGTAGCCGTGAGTATCTTCTTTTTACTGAGTCTTGAAACAGGAAGACCATGAAGGCGGGTCAAGATAGTTTTCCACGTGCGGTCACCATCGGGCAGGCCAAATTCGATCAAATCATCGAAACGGCGATATAGTGCCTTGTCGAGGCGGTCGCCGTGATTGGTGGCAGCAATGACAAGGCTGTTGCTAGTAAGCTTTTCGATGAAAGCCAGAAAGCTATTGAGCAGACGGCGCATTTCGCCGACATCGCTGGTAAAGTCTCGTGTGTAGCCAATACTGTCGAATTCGTCGAAGAGGTACACGGCTCTGGTCCGATTGACGGTGTCAAAGATAATCCGCAGCTTGGAAAGCGATTCGCCCAGATAACGGGTAATGAGACCGTCGAGCCGAACAACAAAGAGGGGTAGGGAGAGATCACTAGCCAAGGCGGCGGCAGTCATGGTCTTGCCACAACCAGGGGGGCCAGTGAAGAGGAGACGTTGCCGAGGCCGGAGATTATGCTCTTTGAGATGAATGAGGTTTTCCTGTTCGGAGAGGATGCGCTGAATGCGAGCTTTGAGGATATCCGGGAGGATCAAATCTTTCACCCTCCAGCCGGGATCGTAGAGTTCGAGTAGTTCGGCAGCTTCGCCTTGGGGCTGAGCAACGTGAAAAATGGATGGGACGGATTTCGGGACGGATTTTTGCTGCTTGGCATGGTCCACGAGTCGCTTGATCTCGAGTGCGAGCACTTCATGCCCGCGACGTGCCTCGGCGGCAGCCACTTGGAGCGCAATGGCATAGAATCGTTCGTCATCACCATTGCCATGGCTTTGGAGAAGGGCTTTGATTTGGGGAGCGGTAGCCATGGACAAGCAGTAGTTTGGGGACTTTGTAATTCTTCTTTGACTAATCTGACGGACCCCTGACGAAAGACGACACCAAAGAATCGAACACACTGGCGACTTTAGCCCTAAAATCAGACTCTATCTGGTAAACCTCGGTGAATTCGGCAAAGGCCCATCGGCCATAGCTTCCGAGATGGTTCACGCCGGGAATCCAGTAAGTGTCCATTGTCGATTTCTTTTCCTTAGCGTCTTCGCGGCGGTAGCCTTTGATTTCAACAATGAGGTGAAGTAGGTCAGCGGGGCCGTGGCCATCGTCAACAAGCACGATGAAGTCCGGCAGATATTTGCGGTTTTCAGAACCATAGCGGTAGGGAACCTCCAAACCGAGATTGTGATTTTTGACGTAGGCTTTGACCTTGGGGTGAGATTCCGCAACGCGGCAAAATTCGGCCTCCCAATCGCTGTCGAGCACGATCCAGTTGATGTGGCAGCTTTTGGAACTGGTTTCCCATCGGTCTTTGCGTGACGTGTTGAACCGGACATGGTTGGTGGACCCTGTTGGGTTGTAAGGGTCAAGCAGCGCCTTGATGGGCCGCTCACCCAGAAAAGCGCGGGTGATGCCGGTCGTAATCCGATTGCAAGCCATGTCCGCCAAGTCCTGATACATAAGCAGAGCCGGATAGGTGTCGCCCTTGCAAACGAGGCATGTGTCGAGCCACTGCTTGGTAATGCGTTTCAACTGGCCAAAAAGATGCAGTTTCGGCTCCTCGCCGGGGTCGCGAAACTTCGTGTATAGAAGCCGTTGGGTAACATTAAAAACAAGGGTAGATGGTCGCACGTCGCCAAGGTGCTTTAAGGTCATGTCCTCGGATTGGCCGATGATGCCGGAATTTTTGGTTTTTGAAGGCCCAACGAGGTCAGGACTGAGTTCAAGAATGGAGTCATCATTAAATTCGGCGGTCAGTCGTTCCTCCGGCAACTCGACACGATAGCCTACAACGCGGGGGAATCGGATTTCGAGCGCGTCGCGCTCGGGTCGCATGGCTTTCACCTGGACGGTCTCGCGAGGGGGTTGGGGCGGCGCGATGACAGGCTTAGCCGTGAAATCGAAGGGGATTCCGAAAACATCGGCGTATTCGACATTGAAAAGTCCATCTTCGTTAAGTTCGTAGGATTGGCGGCGAAGAGCGCGGCCAATAACCTGTTCGCAGAGAAGTTGGGTGCCGAAAGCGCGAATGCCTAGGACGTGGGTGACGGTGTTGGCATCCCAGCCCTCGGTCAACATTGAGACGGAAACGACACAACGGATTGAGCCGCCAAGTTGGTTCGGTTTGCCGACAGTGTTCATTACCTCGCGGAGCAATTCCTGGTCGGTGATGCTTTCGGCCTTGCGCTGGTCGCCGGTGCGCTCGGTAATCTCGCGGCGGAAACGGTCAATCTCGTCTGCCGCCATGCCGCGAAAATTATCATCAAGGGCGTCGCCAGCTTCTAACTGTTCGCTGTCGATCAAAAGGGTGTTTGGACGGGGAAGTGGGTTGCCGGTTGTCTCATCGAAATTACGGAAAAGGGCGAGGCGGCCATTCTCTAGCGTGGTGGTGCCGTCCGTGTTCTTGCGGTGGAAGCCGGAGACGAAATCATAAACCAGTTTGGAAATGGCAGTGTTTTGGCAAACGATGATGAAGCATGGTGGCACTTTAATTCCCTTTTCTTCCCATAGCTTGAAAGTCTTTTCGTAATGTCCGTAGAGTGCCTGAAGCGCAGTTTGGAGCCGGGTTGGAAGCTCAAGAGGATCAAGGTCGCCAGAATTACCACGTCCTTTTTTGGGCATGTCTTTGCGAATATTTTCCCAGAGGTCGCGAAACATCGGCATTTCGTCGCCGGGGATGTTTTCCGCTACTGGCACACGCGGCAGTTTGACGATGCCGCACTCGATAGCATCCATGAGTGAAAAGTCGCTCATAGTCCAAGGGAAGAGCGTGCCTTCGGCATAGCCCGATCCACTCAAAAAGAAAGGCGTTGCCGATAAGTCAATGACGCGGGAAAGTCCGAGCTTGCGATTCACTGCTTCAAGGCCGGAAATCCAAAGGCGCGCGGCTTCGCTGTTTTTCTCGGCTTCTTTTTTCTCGTCACCCTTCAAGTCTTCGTCGTCTGTATCCTTCGGCTTTTCGCGGTAGCAGTGGTGCGCTTCGTCATTGAGCACGAGAATGTTTTTTAGACCCATCAGGTCTGGCATTACCCGCTGGATCATTTGGCCTTCGGTTTCCAGCGTATTGAGTTCGTTACCTCGGCCTTGTAACAGAGAGCGTCCGCCAGCGGATAGCTCAACTCGCTCGCGCAATTTGAAGGCATGGAAATTGGTAATGACGATTTTGGCCCGATTCACGTCGTCAAGCATATCGCTGGGAACGAGTTCGCGGCTGGCGTAGTAACTGTCAGGGTCGTTCGGCTGGAGGACGCGCAAGCGATCTTTAATTGTTAGGCCCGGTGCTACTACGAGAAAGCCCCGACTGAATCGTTTGCTGTCCGGCCTACGCACCGCATTGATTGTCTGCCAGGCAATGAGCATGGCCATGACGGTGGTCTTGCCCGCGCCGGTCGCCAATTTCAGGGCCATCCGCATTAGCTCGGGGTTAGCGTCCTTGTTGGCTGCGGCTAGATGGTCGAGGATTCGCTTACCGCTTGCGGAGTGGGGAGCAACCTCGGTTAACCAAATAGCGGTCTCGGCTGCCTCAACCTGGCAGAAGAAGGGGCGCACATCGTTGAATTTATGGTGACGCCAGTGTTGTAAAAGGAGGGCGGTTTCAGGGGTCACTTGCCACAGATTTGTATTGGTCAACGCTCGCCACTGGTCAACCTGCTGGCGCAATTCATTGATGATCGAAGTCGGGTCATATTGCTGTTTTGCGGTAGAAAGCCCTTTCCCTTCGTCGTAAACAATTTCTGCCTGAGCGGCGCTGGCTCGCCGCTTTTTGGGCTTGGGGATGGGCGTTATGAATTCCGCGCGACGGCGGCGCTCAATAACTTGTTGGGTAGGCTGACCATGAGCATCCAATTCCCAGTGCCGGGGTGGGCACTCGTAGGGCGAATTCAGAATGGGGCGCTCGAAAAAGGGGTTGGACATCGGGGTTCCATTCGCTTGCAAGCAAAGCAGAGGCCGGTCCTGAACAGGATTCCTCCGGCGCTCCCATAGGTGCAGCGTATGGAAACTTACATTTGTAGCAGCGCTCCCAAGGAGGGCAATACCTGAAGCTAACCCAACGTGCTGGTGGGAGACGAGCTTCCGGGCCGCATAGGCAGTCCGCTGCGCGGTAATTTGAATTTCCCTGTTATTTTTGAGTTGTCCGAAGTTGCCCAAAGTTGTCCAAAAAACGCTGGCTTTTTTTGAAAATTAAATGAGCCGCTGGGCGCTACACCCAGCTACAAATATTTGCCAGAGATTTGCCAAGAATATGTTTTTCCCTTGATTTTCCTGCAAATAGCTGCATACTGTTTCTCGTTCTAAGTCCCTCACAAACAACATAAACCGCGATTAATGAAGCTCTTCTGTTGTCGCTTTTAAATAGGTTCAAGTCCCAGCGGGAGCACCAGCGCGGGGAGGGGGTCGGGAGGCGCGACGAAGGCCGGCGGGCGCGGGGCGGGTTATTCGGCGAGGATTTCGCCGGGGTGCAATTCCTCGAGCGAGCGGCCGGTGGTTTCGATGCGGGTGGCGACGGTGACAATGAGGGCAGCGAGGCAGACAAGGCTCATCGCGACGACGGTGGCGACGATGCCGAAGTGGTTTTTGAAACTCGGCAGAAAGAGCAAGCCCAGGGCGGCGCCGAATTTGGCGCAGCCGGCGGCGAGGCCGTGGCCGGAGGCGCGGATTTTGGTGGGGAACAATTC
>Ga0182024_10019973_pt1 | contig 12284 bp, 5 predicted proteins | sample P32metaG_FD_120480 | JGI IMG/M metagenome (GOLD analysis project Ga0182024, IMG submission 120480) | Permafrost microbial communities from Stordalen Mire, Sweden - P3-2 metaG (Illumina Assembly) | ecosystem: Environmental > Terrestrial > Soil > Wetlands > Permafrost | place: Sweden: Stordalen...
ATTTGGCGAACGCTACTCAATACGACATGGAATTGCCAGTCAGCGTGGCTCGTGAGCGGGCGCGGTTTTCTTCATGGTACGAACTCTTTCCGCGATCGGCGTCGCCGACTCCCGGCCAGCATGGAACGTTTCGCGACGTAGAGCGTCAGTTGCCCGAAATTGCGGCGATGGGGTTCGACATTGTGTATTTGCCTCCCATTCATCCCATTGGCCGCGCCTTCCGCAAAGGCCCGAACAACTCCATCTCCGCGCCGCCCGATGCGCCCGGCAGCCCATGGGCCATCGGCGACAGGACGGTGCAGGCCGGTGCTTCGCTAGGCGCGGAGGCAGCCGGAGATCACGGCGGACACAAATCGATTCACCCCGAGCTGGGCACTTTTGCCGATTTCAGCAGCCTGGTCGCCTCTGCCCTGTCACAGGGAATGGAGATTGCCCTGGACATTGCGTTCCAATGCTCACCAGATCATCCCTGGGTCGCAGAACATCCTGATTGGTTTGACCACCGGCCGGATGGCTCAATTCAATACGCCGAAAATCCGCCCAAGAAGTATCAGGATATCTATCCGCTCAATTTTGAATCTTCCGATTGGCGCGGTTTATGGGACGAGCTTTACTCGGTTTTTGAATTCTGGATCGAGCATGGCGTGCGCGTGTTTCGCGTGGATAACCCTCACACCAAAGCTTTGCCCTTCTGGGAGTGGTGCCTGGGCAAGCTCGAAAGCAATTATCCCGACACAATATTCCTCGCTGAAGCGTTCACTCGGCCGCATGTTATGTACGCATTGGCAAAGCGAGGCTTTACGCAGTCCTATACGTATTTCACCTGGCGCAACTCGAAAGACGAATTGCAGAGCTACCTGGAGGAGATTTCGCGGCCGCCGGTCAGCGAGTTCTACCTCCCGAACTTCTGGCCGAATACTCCCGACATCCTGCATAAGACGTTGCAGGAAGGCGGGCGTAACGCGTTTATGCACCGCGTGATTCTTGCGGCCACTCTGACTGCGAACTACGGCATCTACGGGCCGGCCTACGAACTTCAAGAAAACGCTCCGGCCCCGCCGCCTGAGGGCAAGACCGAGTCAGAGGAGTATCTCGACAGCGAAAAATACGAGATACGGCAGCGCGATCGCAACCAGCCGGGCTCGCTGGTTCAGCTCATCAGCCAGCTTAACCGCATTCGCCATGAAAATCGCGCGCTGCAGTCGAATGCTTCGCTCCATTTCCACCCCACAGACAACCCGCAGCTCATATGCTATTCAAAGGCCACATCCGGTTTCGACAACGCGATTCTGATCGTAGTGAACCTCGATTCGTTCAACGAGCAAACCGGTTGGACCCATCTCGATCTCAATAAAATCGGGTGCTCGGCAAATGAAAGCTTTCTGGTCGACGACCTGCTGAGCGGCGCGCAGTATGTCTGGCGCGATCGAAACTATGTTGCATTGCGGCCTGGAATTCAGCCGGCGCACATCTTTCGCGTGAGCCGCATGCAGTAACGATGTATCGTATCGACTAAGGCTGTTAAGGCTGTCCGGGGAGTGAACGCATGAAGAAGATCGCCAGCGCCACCGATCCCCTCTGGTACAAAGATGCGATTATCTACGAACTGCACGTGCGTGCATTTGCCGATTCCAACAGCGATGGCATCGGCGATTTTCCGGGACTGCTGACGAAGCTCGATTATCTGAAGGAACTGGGCGTTACCTGCATCTGGCTCCTGCCGTTCTTTCCTTCTCCGCTGCGCGACGACGGATATGACGTCTCGAACTATAACGATGTCAACCCTTCGTATGGAACATTGAACGACTTCAAGGCGTTCCTTGACGCCGCCCATCTGCGCGGTATGCAGGTGATGATCGAGTTTGTGATGAATCACACCAGCGATCAGCATCCCTGGTTCAGGGCTGCGCGAGCGGCTCCGCGTGGATCGCCCCAGCGCGATATGTACGTTTGGTCGGAAACTGCCGAGCAGTATAAAGACGCGCGCATTATTTTTACCGATACGGAGAAATCAAACTGGACCTGGGATGACACTGCCAGGGCCTTTTACTGGCACCGCTTCTTTTCGCACCAGCCTGACTTGAACTACGACAGTCCGCTGGTGATGGAGGAGGTGCTCAAGGCCATGCGCTTCTGGCTCGACATGGGCATTGACGCAATGCGCATCGATGCCATTCCGTATCTGTGCGAGCGGGATGGAACATCCTGCGAGAATCTGCCGGAAACGCACACGGTGGTCAAGACTCTGCGCGCCGCCATCGATGCGGATTATGCAAATCGTCTGATTCTGGCCGAAGCCAACCAGTGGCCCGCAGACGTGCGGCCCTACTTCGGCGATGGCGACGAATGCCACATGGCCTTCCATTTTCCGCTCATGCCGCGCATTTACATGGCGCTTCGCCAGGAAGATCGCCAGCCCATCACCGACATCATGGCGCAAACGCCGCCCATTCCTGACAACTGCCAGTGGGGACTGTTCCTCCGCAATCACGACGAGTTAACGCTGGAGATGGTCACCGGTGACGAACGCGATTACATGTACTTTGCGTATTCGGCAGACCCGCGCATGCGCATCAACGTTGGAATTCGCCGCAGACTTGCGCCGCTCGTCGACAACAATCGGCGCCGTATCGAACTGTTGAACTCGCTGCTGTTCAGCTTTCCCGGCACGCCCATCCTTTATTACGGCGATGAAATCGGCATGGGCGACAATATCTATCTCGGCGATCGCAATGGCGTTCGCACGCCGATGCAATGGACATCGGACCGCAACGCCGGCTTCTCCAAGTGCGATCCTGCACGGCTTTATTTTCCGGTCGTCATGGATCCGATTTACGGCTACCAGGTAGTCAACGTCGAGGCGCAGCAAAGCGATCAATCCAGTCTGCTGCACTGGACGCGCAACATGATTGCATTGCGAAAGCTGTTTCAGGTTTTTGGCCGCGGAACGCTGACGTTTCTCAATCCCACCAACCGCAAGATCCTCGCTTATCTTCGCGAGCTCGATCGGGCCGACGGCTCTCGCGAGACCGTGCTTTGTGTGGCGAATCTCAGCCGCTTCGCGCAACCGGTCACGCTCGATCTCTCCAACTACGCGGGCTATCAGCCTGTGGAGATGCTGGGGTACGTTTCGTTTCCGCAGATTACAGAGGAGCCTTATCCGCTCACGGTGGCACCCTATTCGTTCCTTTGGCTTGAGTTGCAGGCCGCCGGCCCGGCCGAGGAATTGCTTGCAAAGCCTGCCGCGCAAGCCCCGGAGGTAGCCGTCGCCGAAGTGTCGCTTGCGGCGCCGCTAGTGACGTCGAGCTGGAAAGAGTTTCTCTTGAGCGCGGATGCTTCGATTGTGCAACCCGCTCTTCGTGACTGGCTGCCGCGGAGACGGTGGTTTGGCGCCAAGACGCGTACCATCGAATCCTTACGGGTGCGCAGTTGGGTCGAGCTTCCGCCAGATACCGACAGCTTCACACCTGGCAGCGAATCGGAAACTTCGGCGATTCAACCCGCGTTGTTTTTCTTCGAAGTAAACTACTTCGACGGGCCCCCTGACCTCTACCAGATTCCGCTGGCGATCAGCGCCGGCGCTACCCTGGATGAGGTGGCCGCGAATCGGCCAGACAGCATCGTGGCGCGACTCACCACCTCAACAGGACCGGCTATTCTTCACGACGCTGTCGCGCGCGACGATTTTCACCAGGGGCTGCTGCGATTGATTGCAGCCAACGCCACGCTGCCGGTTTCGCATGACGGTGTGGCGGCGCCGGGGCCCGTTGCGGCGGCTGACCCATCGCTCAATGCCAGCGGAGAATCGCTGGCCGATACACCCAACTCAGTTTCGGCCGTCCCGGTTTCGCCCGTCCCACTCAGTGCTCAACCGGGCGAAGCGGCCGCGCTGCCACGCACAGAGACTCCGCCGATCCAAACCGCCGGTTCTCGCCGCCTGCAGCCTCGCGAGTCCCCTTCTGCGGGCGACTCGGCGCCGGAGGGGGGCAGGCTGGATGCGCGCGCCTCAACGCTGTTCACGCATGCGCTGGCGACGCAGCATCTTCCCTCGAAAGTTTGGTCAGCCGAACAATCGAACACAGCGATCGCTTTCGGAAATCAGCTTTTCCTCAAGCTCTACCGGCGATTGCAGTCGGAAGAGAATCCCGACGTGGAGCTCAGCCGCTTTCTCACCGAAGTCGCGCACTTTTCCAGAATTCCGCCCTTCCTCGGAGAGATTTCGATCAGTTCGGGCAGCGCGGGAAAAACCACGGTGGCCTTGCTGCAGGGCTTGGTGGACAATGACGGAGATGGCTGGCAATGGTTTCTTGACCGGCTCACGAGCTGGCTCCCTGGCACTCAAGGGCTTCCTGCGCCGGTGCATTCATCACCGGATGGCTGGCTGAGCGGCCGAGTGCAGGTTTCAGACTCGCTCAAGCCGATTCAGGTGACACTCAATGCCGCGGCACTGCTCGGCAAACGCACTGCCGAGATGCATCTCGCGCTCTCCAGCAATAAGAGCCTTCAGGCATTCGCTCCGGAACGTCTCACGCGCGAGGATCTCGAGCGCGACGCGCAGCGTATTGAAGCGCAGATCAAGGCCTCCCTTGAAGCGCTTAAGTGGAAGATTGCCAAACTCGACGATGTAGCTTCCGATCGTGCCGGCCTGCTTCTCTCTCGCCGGGCCGTGCTCATGGAGCGCGCGCGCTCAATCACCAGGGTCGCTTCCGCCGGGCAAGGCATCCGCATCCACGGTGACTACCATTTGGGCCAGACATTGCACATTCCCGCGTCAGACGACGTCCCTGAGAAATCTGCATCGACCATCGGCGATTTTGTCGTTCTCGACTTCGAGGGCGAGCCTGCTCGGCCTATTGAAGAGCGGCGCAGGAAACAGTCGCCGCTGAAAGATGTTGTCGGCATGTTGCGCTCTTTTTCGTACGCGGCCTTTTCAGCGATCGATCGGGCGCTTGCTGCCGGCGGGGACAATGAGTCTTCGGCCGGGCCTGCCTTTCTGCTTGAATGGGCGCAGTCGTGGCAGAATGCCGCGGCCTCAGCGTTTCTTTCGTCATACAGGGAGTGCATGGCGGACAATGAATCATTGTTGCCGTCGCCGGCGGATGCTCAAATTCTGCTCGACGCGTATATGCTTGAAAAAGCGCTCTATGAGTTGCTCTACGAACTGAATAACCGCCCGGCGTGGATCCGGATTCCCATCGACAGCATCCTAACGTTGTAGGAATCTTTGACGGCAAAACTGCATTTTCGGCCTGGGTCTGACAGGACTTTTCCGGAGAAAGATGGCGACAGCGAATCCGATCTCTGACGACACATCGGCTGCCCAACCCGCGACAGCGGATCTTGTCGTCTTTATTACGGCCATGCCTGCGGAGCAATTCAACGGCGTTCTGGTCAACCTCGAGAACACTTTTTCCCTTAAGGACGTCATCGTAGCAACTCAAAACCAGTTACCCGCGGACACCGCGACGAACCTGCGCATCATTCCCGCGCCGCCATCGAATTCACTTTGGATGTTGAAGCCGGCAGATTTTATGGGCGCGGCGCAGAGCGGGCTCGAGCATGAGGCGAAGGCGATTTTGATCCTTGGACCCGGCGCCGACTCCCTGAATTCGCTCGCTCTTGGCAACCTTGCCAATGCGGTATTGACCACGTCAATCGACCTGGCATTGCCGCACTATTCGCTGCCGCCGCACGCAGGGCTGATCAACTCCGCCATACTTTATCCACTCACGCGGGCTGTCTTCGCATCCAGCGTCCGATTCCCGCTGTCGATCGATCTCGGCCTCTCGCCGCGCATGACGGAACGGCTTGCTAACGCGGCGAAACGCATTCCCGAAAACCACCCGGGTGAAGCGCTTTTGTGGCCGGTAAATGAAGCCGTCGCAGCCGGGTTCACATTGAATGAAGTCGATGTGGGCTCGCGCGCAATGCCCCAGCCTTCCGATCCCGATATCAATGCGATTTTGGCCTTGGTCACCGGCTCACTTTTTGCCGATCTCGAAGCCAAGGCGGCCCTGTGGCAGCGCCCCAGGCGGGCGCCTGTGACGCGCCGAACCGCGACGCAAGCGGCGCCTTCCAGCGGCAGCGCGGATGTGGCTGGCATGGTGGCCGCTTTTCAACTCGCTACCGCCAACCTCCAGGAGATTTGGTCGCTTGTCTTGCCGCCCAATTCATTGCTGATGCTCAAGCGATGTTCCGTTCTTGATGCCGCCGAATTTCGCCTGCCCGACAATCTTTGGGCGCGCATTGTATTCGACTTCCTGATTGCCTATCGACTCCGCACCATCAACCGCGGACACCTCCTGGGAGCGCTGATCCCACTCTATTTGGCATGGGTCGCCGGCCACATCAATGTCACTGCATCAGGAACCCCAGCCGAGAGCCACATTGAGGCTGTTGCCGCGGCTTTTGAAGCAGACAAACCCTACCTGGTCGCGCGCTGGCGTTGGCCTGACCGGTTCAACTCATGATCGAGTTTCAGTGCTGGAAGTGGATGAACGCAGCGCAACAGTGAGAGGAGACAATGCGATGCAAAACCTGGTAACGAATTCGGCGCAGCAGACGGGTCAAAATGCCCCGGTGTTGCCCACATACGCAAACGACATTTCCATCTGGAACCACATGTCCGACGCGTTACACCAGTCGCTTTACCGCGTCCTAACGCTCCTAATTGCCATGCTGCCCGGGATACTTGCGTTCTTCGTTGCGCTGGTAATCTTCGCTGTGGCAGGCGTCGTCGTTTCCTGGATCTTGCGACGTTGTCTCATCTGGGCAAAGTTCGATCTCCGCATTGCCCGCAAGAGCGGAACGGACTGGACGCCAACCACGTCACCCACCGATATTATCGCGCGCGCCTCGTTCTGGGTCTGCGTATTTCTGGGCCTGATCATCGGGGTTTCGGCATTCGACACATCGTATGCAACGGGCACCGCGCTGCCCATATCTTTGCTTCCCTATCTCACGCGTGCGGTAAGCGCAGTACTGCTGTTGGTTGCAGGTATTTTGATGGCCCGGTTCCTTGCGCGCTCGGTACTTATCAGCGCCGTGAATGCGCAACTGCAATATGCCCGGTTCCTTTCGCTGGGCGTGAAGTGGCTGGTACTCGTCCTGACTGCGGCGATGGTGCTGGACCATCTAGAGGTGGGCGGGAATATCGTTGAGCTGGCTTTCGGCATTCTCTTCGGCGGAATTGTTCTTACGCTCGCTCTCGCCGTCGGGCTGGGCTCGCGCGACCTGGTCAGCCGCTCGCTTGAAAGCCGCGTGGAGCATACAGGGGAGCGCACGCACACCCCTGAAGAAACAGCCAATGCGGGCGAATCGCTCAGGCACTTTTAGCGGGCGGTCCGGTCAACACGGCGACCGAATCGCGAGGCAGACTGATCGTACTCTCTACGATGCGAACGGTTTTGTGTGACGCCAGTTCCAGGAAGCTTGACTTGGGAACCGGGAAGGTTTTCTCCGCCGCGCCCAGATTGCTGAGCACTATGATGGTTCCCCGTTCCACGCGAAGCCAACCCGCCTCTTCGTCGAACGTGACGCGCACGTTGCCGCGGCCCCGGTTGTTAAAGCACGGCATAGTTCGTCGCAAGCGAATCAACGCCCGATACCACTCCAGGATTTGTGCGTGCTCAGGCTGATTCACTTCGCTCCATTTGAGCTTCGACGCCTCGTAGGTTTCCGGGCTCTCGGGATCGGGAATCATCTCCGGAGCCCAGCCAAACGCCGAGAACTCCCGCTTTCTTCCTTCCGAAACCAGCCGCGCAAGTTCCCGGTCCTGGTGGTCGGCAAAATATTGGAACGGAGACGAAGCTGCCCACTCTTCACCCTGAAACAGCAAGGGCACAAACGGACTCAACAGAACAATCGCAGCGGCAATCTTTGCCCGTTCCATCCCGGCGCTGTGGCTAATGCGGTCGCCGAGCGCGCGATTACCCACCTGGTCATGGGTTTGAATGTAACCGAGAAAGCGATCCTGCGAGAGCTCTCCCGTTGGCCTGCCATGGATTCGTTGGCGATAGCCGGAGTAAATTCCGTCATATACAAATGTGCGTTCGAGCGCCTTCGCCAACTGCGCCAGTGAACCAAAATCGGCGTAGTATCCGCCTATCTCTTTGGGACACAGGACCGCAAACAGCGCATGATGAAAATCGTCACTCCACTGCGCATCGATTCCAAGTCCGCCGGCTACAAGGGGCGTCACTATGCGTGGATCGTTCAGGTCGCTTTCCGCGATCAGCACCAGCCGCCGCCCCGATTCCGCTTCCAGGACTTCTACTTCGCTCGAAAGCTGCTCAAGAAAATGAATGGCCGAGCGGTCGACGAATGCATGGACCGCATCGAGCCGAAGGCCGTCAACATGGTAATCGCGCAACCACATGAGCGCGTTGTCCAGGAAGAACCGCCTCACCTCGGTCGATCCCGCGTCTTCAAGATTTACGGCGCCACCCCAGGGCGTGTGATGAGAATCAGTCACGTACGGGCCAAACTTTCCGGTGTAATTCCCTGAAGGGCCAAAGTGGTTGTAAACAACATCGAGCAGCACGGCCAGGCCCTTGGCGTGCGCTGCGTTGACAAAACGTTTGAGGCCATCAGAACCGCCATAGGGCTCGTGCACTGCAAAGAGCGAAACCCCGTCATAGCCCCAGCCATGCCGGCCTTCAAAGGCGGCCACTGGCATCAATTCAATTTGCGTGATGCCAAGTTTGACCAGGTAGTCCAGTTTTTCGATTGCCGCATCGAATGTGCCTTGCGCAGTGAACGTGCCCAGATGGAGTTCATAGATGATGCTGCTGGCCAATGGAGGCGCTTGAAACTGCGCATCACTCCAGACAAAACGGTCGTGGTCGTACACGCGCGAAAGACCATGCACCCCATTCGGCTGCCAGGCAGAGCGCGGATCGGGATAGACCTTCGCATCATCGTCCACGAGGAAACCGTAATCGATTCCGTGGCCGGCATCGCTCACGGCGGGATCGTTCCCGTTGAGCCGCCACCAGCCGAGGTGATCGGGCCCTTTCATAGCGCGAACGTCGCCCGCGACGTGGACAGACACCCGCGTTGCGAGGGGAGACCATACTGCAAATTGATGCATCTCCTACTCTCCATTCCTAGCGAGAAGCGCCACCGGAAATCGCCTGAAAAGGTTCTGCGCCCGCAATGAACCGCCTGAGAAACTCTCGCCAGTCAGAAGATGCTCCCAGGTCCCCTCAGGAATCCGCACCGTCGTTGGACCAAGACTTCCACCGAGCTTGAGACTCCACCGCGGCGCAATCACCGCAACATTTTCCCCGCGCAAATAGGCAACCAGATGATCCTGTTTGGGGCCTTCCACGGCAATCGGCAGATAGGCTGAAGTCGCGCTGAACCAATCTGGATGCTCGCGCCGCAGGTGCAATGCTTTCAAGATCACCCAGAGCTTGGGCAGCCCGTCGTCCATTCTCTTCAGAATTTCTTCAGCCGGCATTACGGCTTCGAGTTCGGCGAGCATGGAGCCCCTGACCTCATAGTCAATTGCACCGCGATTATCGGGATCGACAAGGTGAAGGTCCCAAATCTCGCTGCCCTGGTAGTGATCCGGCACTCCGGGCGCAGTGCATTTGATCAGTGTCTGCGTAAGGCTGTTGATCCTGCCTGGAAGCAGAATGCGCGCCACAAATTCCTCCAGCTCCGCCAGAAACTCCGCCGAGTCATAAATGTGACCGATGAATTCGCGCAGCGCATCCTCAAACTCCTTATTCTGCTGTGTCCAGCTGGTCTGCTCCTTGGCTTCGCGCGCAGCCTTTTCCATGTAGGCCATCATCCGCTCTTTCGCGATCGGCCAGGCGCCAATGAGTGTTTGATAGAGAAAATACTCGGTGTTGGGATCGGGGAATTTGCCGACTTTGAAAAGGCGGTTCCTGCGCGACCACCGGCGCAGCGCCGCGCGCCACGGGCCGGGAATCTCCGTCAAGACCGCGAGGCGCGCCCGCACATCGTCGGAGCGTTTGGTATCGTGCGTTGAAAGGGTGTTCATGGTTCGCGGATACAGCATGTGTGTCCTGTCGCAAAAGGCGTGGAATTCGCCGAGGGTCACCCCATCGCGTTCCGGCGACGCGCCCACTTCGTTCAAGCCGATCATTCGGTTGAAGCAATAGAACACGGTATCCTCAACGCCCTTGGCCATCACCGGCGAGGTGAACTGTTGAAAGCGAAGCAGGAATTCGCCTTCCAGCTCTCCCCGCACGCGAAGCGTAAGTACATCGCCGATGAAGTCGAACAGTGACGGGTCAATATCCGTCCTGCGCGTTTTTGCAATCGCAATCGCGCTGTCGATCGCTGTTTTGTCCTCGTCGCCAATCTCGCTGCGCTGCGGAATCACGTACGTCCGGTATATCGCGAAGCCCGCTGCTACATCTCGGATCGCGCGCCTGATCTCGGCTCGCGTGTAATCCCTGCGGTCACGGTTGTTCTCGCAGATCTCGACAAAGATTTGCGCCAGCCGATTCACATCGCTGCCCAAAGCTTCGTGTTCCACGGCCAGCTTTTTGAAGTAGACAAATGCGTCGTAATCCTCAGCATTTCCAGTAAATTCCCGATAAATCTTGTCGATTTCTTCCAGCCCCTGGCCATCCACCAGGAGCCCATTGCACACATTCAGAAAGTCGTATCCCGTAGTGCCTTCAATCGGCCAGTTGGCTCGCAGGACCTCGGAAGGTTGCAAAATCTTTTCGGCAACGATCCATGCCTCCGGCGCCGCCGCGCGCAGGCGCGCGAAATATTGCTGCGGATCGCGCAAGCCGTCGGGATGATCCACACGAACACCATCGATGACCCCAGTGCGAAGCCACTCCAGAATACGGGCATGGGTGGCTAGGAAAACATGCGGCCGCTCCACGCGTACGCCTATCAAGGTGTTGACGTCGAAGAAACGCCGGTAGCCCATCTCCTGGTCTGCGGTGCGCCAATAGGCCAATCGGTAATTCTGCAGATTCAGGATTGCATCCAGAGCATCGTGATCGCTGTTGAGTTCATTCACTGCTCGACTGATGGCTTCCGAAGCGCCCGGGGTCTCACTGCAAAAGCGGCGCAGCAGTTCGTAGAGCACAGTTTTGTCGCGATGACGCGCAGCCACTGCGTCGTCCTCGGTCGCTTGCGGCAGCGGAAGCCTTTCCAGGCTGTCGGCGATGAAACTGAGGGTAGGGACATCGACGTACTTGGCCGCAATGGATAGAGGAATCGCCAGAGACCGAGGGGCGAGCGGAAACGCGTGGTCCATGTAGCGCATTTGAAAAGCTTCGCCGTCGTAATCAATCGAGAGTTGGCCAGCGCTGAGAACCTGCCCATAATGTCCGCCCAACACAGGGATCAGAACCTTGTTTTGCAGTTTCACTTCCGGCGAATTCCAGTCAACGTCAAACCATGTTGCGAACCGGCTCGATGGCCCGTTCTCCAGCACGTCCCACCAGTATCTGTTTTCCGGGCCCGTGGCCATGTGATTCGGCACAATATCGAGCACCTGCCCCATCCCGAGTGCTTTTAACTTTGTGCCAAAGCGCGCGTGCCCCTCTTCGCCGCCAAGCTCAGCGTTTACTTTCTGTTGATCGACGACGTCATAACCGTGTTTGCTGCCCTTCGCGGCCTGCAGATAGGGCGAGCAATATACGTGGGAGATTCCGAGCGCCTTCAGGTAGTCGGCCACGGCGACCGCATCGTCAAAGGTGAATTCAGAATGAAGCTGCAGGCGGTAACACGACGAGGGCGTACGCGTCATATTGTTGTTTGATGCTCAGTAACCCCTTGGCTCGGGTGAAAGGCGACTTTTCGCAGTCACGCGCATGCGCGGCCTACCGGAATTCGCAGGCTAAACGAGTGTAAAGTTAACAAAAAAATGACCTTAAACCATTCCTATCGTTGGTGCCACCCGTGGCTTTAGGGTCCAACCAACGCGATCCGCTGTGGAGTCCACCCCTGGTTGGCATGAAGGTTGGTGACATCGGCACGCAAGAACTCCTGACGATTTCTTGAGCGCGTCATGTGGGTCCACCATAAAATCCCTGCGCTGTGACGCCAATTCGAGTAGGTTTCCTCGAGTTCCGCCCCATCTGAATTAATCCATGCAATGGCCTGTGGCAGACGCGTCGAAGGATCGACCTTGAGGAGCACTCGATCACCTTGCTTGTCGGCAATCAGGAGCGTTGATGGGCCGGCAAGGGCCACGGTCCGCTGCGGATCATCGTCGCTGAGCAGAAGTGCCGGAAGGGAACGAAACGGCATGATTGTTGCTGTTGGCGACGGCAGATCGCGGC
>Ga0182024_10019974_pt1 | contig 12284 bp, 14 predicted proteins | sample P32metaG_FD_120480 | JGI IMG/M metagenome (GOLD analysis project Ga0182024, IMG submission 120480) | Permafrost microbial communities from Stordalen Mire, Sweden - P3-2 metaG (Illumina Assembly) | ecosystem: Environmental > Terrestrial > Soil > Wetlands > Permafrost | place: Sweden: Stordalen...
ATGAAAGCTTTGGCGGCTTTTACGAGAGGCTGCTGTGATCTCGTCTTCCACAGCGGCCGAGGTCGCCCGTGGCGTCAGCCGTCTTCTGCTGGCAGAGGGCTATTCGCCGATTCTGGAATTCACGTTGCCCAATGGGCGGCGCCTGGATGTGGCCGCGATCGGGCCGGGCGGCGAGATGCTGGGGGTCGAGATCAAGGTGGCGATGGCCGATCTGCGCGGCGACAGCAAATGGCCGGAGTATCTGGATTATTGCGACCTGTTCTATTTCGCCATTCCGCCGGATTTCCCGCCCGAGCATGTGCCGAACGCAACCGGCCTGATCGTGGCCGACCGTTATGGCGGCGCCATCATCAAGCAAGCGCAAGCCCAAACGCTGCATGCCAGCCGGCGCAAGGCGGTGACCATCAGCTTTGCGCGTGTCGCCGCCGAAAGGCTGTCGCGCACGCTCGATGCGATTGCCCTGTCAGAAACTCCCAATCTGGTGTTGCCCGATGCTGAGCAAGGCTGAAGCCCGAAAAATCATGCTGGCGATGAAGGGCGCGTCCGAAGCGCCCTATTTCGGCAAGCCCGCGGTGTTCTACGCCGAAAAGCTTGTCGGCCGGGTGCATGACAAGGAAGAGGCCGTGGCGCTGCGCGTGGGCACTATCGAGATGCGCGATGTGATGCTGGAAGCCGAGCCCAAGCTTTTCTATATCACCGATCACTACAAGCCCTGGCCGATGCTATTGGCGCGCCTCGCAGTTCTCGACCGCGCAACCTTGAAAGAATTGATGGCGGCCCGCATGGGCGAAATAGATGCCAAGGCAAAAAAGCCGCGCAACCCGGCAAAAAAAGACAAAAAGCTAACCCGCCGCTAACGCTGGCCGGCGCAGGATCGCGCCATGCTGGAAAGGCTGAAACTCGAATTCGCGCCGGAATGGCTGGCGCTGGCGCTGATCGCGGTGATCGACGCGTTCTGGGCGCGGCTGATCGGCTTTCATCTCATCGTCACCTGGCATGATCTGAAGATGCCCGCGGCGGTGCTGGCGCTGACGCTGACTTTGCGTTGCTTTTCTTTCCCGCGCGCCGCGCTGGCGAGCCAGCTGTTGAGCCTGTGGCTGGTGATGGCCCCAATATTCCAGGTGCTTTCCTATCTCTGCATGGCCTCATCGGGACCGCTAGCCGATTCCTCGCTCATGTCGCTGGACCGGATGATGGGCTTTGACTGGCTCGCGGGTTACCATCTTGTGCTGGCGCATCCCAAAATCCTGTGGCTGTTGAACCATCTTTACGACAGCTTCACTTGGCAGATGCTGTATTTCTGCGTGCTGATGGGATTGATGAATCGCGCGGGGCGGATGCGCGAACTTTTCTGGGTGATTTTCCTCTGCACCATCGTCACCGACCTGGGGGCCATGCTGTTTCCGGCTTTGGGCCCCTTCTATGCATTCGGCTTCACGCACAATGGCGGCTTCCTGCCCGACATGGAGCATCTGATCAGCCGCCGCGATCTCAGCTTTGCCCTGGCACAGATGACCGGCGTGGTCAGCTTCCCCTCATTCCACACCATCATGGCGCTGGCATTCGTCTATGGCTTCCGCAAGCTGGGACCGATCAGCTGGCTGGTGGGTTTGGCCAATGCCGTGATGCTGGTGAGCGTGCCTTTCATTGGCGGGCATTATCTCACCGACTTGCTGGGCGGTATGGCCGTGTTCGCTGCGGTCACGCTAGGCGTGCGCCAGGCCGGGCGGCTTGTCCATGCGCGCGTGCCAGCGTCATGGCTGACGCCGCGACCTGACGGCTTAGGTCACGCGACCGGAAGTTAGCGGGAGCGACAGCCAAGCGGAGCGTATGCGACGCGCCAGGCTGCGCGACCCAAAATTAACGGGGGCTTCTCTTCGCCAGAATGCGTTGCAAGGTGCGGCGATGCATGTTCAGCCGGCGTGCCGTTTCCGACACGTTATGGCCGCACAATTCATAGACGCGCTGGATATGCTCCCAGCGCACCCGGTCGGCCGACATGGGATTTTCCGGCGGCTTGGGCTTGGTGCCCGGCGTGGCCATCAGCGCCGCCAGAATGTCATCGGCATCGGCGGGCTTGGGCAGATAGTCGATGGCGCCATACTTCACCGCGGCCACGGCGGTGGCGATGTTGCCGAAACCGGTCAGCACCACCACGCGGCTTTCGGGGCGGGTGGTGTGCAGGGTCTCGACCACATCCAGGCCATTGCCGTCATCCAGCTTGAGGTCGACCACGGCATAGGCCGGCGGGGCATCCTTGGCGCGGGCCTTGCCCTCGGCCACGGACTCGGCCTGGGTGACGGTGAAACCGCGCGCTTCCATGGCGCGGGCCAAGCGCTCGCGCAGAGGCCGGTCGTCTTCAACCAGAAGCAGGGTTTTGTCGTCGGAAGTCATTCTAGCTGCGGCCTTTAGTACCCTTTTGAGAACCGGTCAAAATAATTCGCATATCCGGCTACACATGGCTCTCATGTCTTCGCCCCTATGTTTCGGCTTGGGCAGGCGGCTGGGGCCCGTCGATCACCCCGCGCGGCCAGCGGATCGAGACCTGCGCCCCGCCGCTTTCCGGGTTGTCCGCCTTAACCAAGCCCCCGGTCTGTTCCAGCAGGATCTTGGCGATGAAAAAGCCCAGCCCCATGCCTTCATGCTGGTCGAGCGCGCCCACCGGTCCCAGATCAGTTTCCCCCAGGGCGTGATGGCCGGGCCGCGAGGTGATGTAGGGCTCGCCCAAGGCCTCGAAAATCTCCGGCGCAAAGCCAGGGCCGTCATCGGTGACCGAAATGTGCAGAAACTGATCGTCCCAGCCGGCATGTATCGCCACCAGTGAGTGGGCGAAGTCGGCGGCGTTCTCGATGATGTTGCCCAGCCCGTGGAGCAGTTCGGGCGCGCGCCACACCTGCGGCACCGCGCCGTCGCCCTTGGGCGGCGATACGGTAATGCGGATTTCCAGGTCTTCGCCGCGATGGGGGCCTGCGATGTCATCCAGAAATGCGCCGAGCGGCAGCCGGGCGGTTGCCCCCAGCATCGTCTCTTCGGGATTGGCAAGGCGGGCGATGATGGCGCGGCAGCGTTCGGCCTGGTCGCGCAGCAGGCGCACATCTTCCACTTCGGGGGAATTTTCCGGCAGTGCCCGCTCCAGCTCGCGCGCCACCACGGCGATGGTGCCGAGCGGCGTGCCCAGTTCATGCGCCGCAGCGGTCGCCAGCGCGCCAAGTGCTGCCAGCCGGTGTTCGCGCGCCAAAGCCAGCTGCGTGGCCGCCAGCCCCGCCGACATGCGCGCCGATTCTGATGCAATGCGCCAGGCATAGACCGAGGTGAAGCCGATGCCGATCACCAGCGCCATCCAGATACCGGCCTGGTAGAGCTGGGGCAACAGCAGCGCCTCGTTGGTCGGCCAAGGCAAAGGCCGGTGCACGATGGCAATCAGCGAGGCCGACGCAAAGGCGATGCCGGCCAGGATCATCACATTGCCCAGGTTCAAGGTAGTGGCCGCGATCACCACCGGGCCGACGAACATCAGGGCAAAGGGATTGGTGATGCCGCCGGTCAGATACAGCAGCGCCGCCAACTGCAGCACGTCAAAGGCAAGATAAAAGGTGGCCTCGCGGTTGGTAAGCCGGTGCGCGGGCGGATAGCGCACGGCCAGAAGCACATTCAGCGCCGCGCTGACCACGATGGCGATGGCGCAATAGAGAATGGGCAGGCTGTAGCCCAGGGCAAAATAGACCAGGAACAGGGCCGCCGACTGGCCGGCCACCGCCAACCAGCGCAGGTTCGACAGCGTGCGCAGCCGTACCCGGCCGGCCGCACCAGCTCCTTGCCCGAAACCTCGCGCCATTTCCTTGCGCGCCAAAGTCACTTCCTTTTGCGATGGCTAGTGTCCCGATTCCGAAATTCGCCGTAGATCGATATCAAAATCACGCGAATTTCGGAATCGTAAGGACACTAGCAACTTAATAATTGCCAGTGTCGTTCTGGTTTTGAAGTTCGCCTTGAGCCTGATATCCATGCTATTGCGAACTTCGAAACCACGACACTGGCAGTGGATTAGTAGAGCATCCGCCATGCTGAGCAACAAGCAAGCCCTGATCCCCTATCTGCTGCTGATCGCGGCGCTGGCCGGCGGGCTTTTGTGGCACGAAAGCGAGATGGTGCCGGGGCTGGGCAAGACCGTGATCAGCGGCGAGGCCACCGTTGGCGGGCCGTTCCACCTCACCGACCAGACCGGCAAGAGCGTAACCGACGCCGACTTCCGCGGCCGCTATATGCTGATCTATTTCGGCTACAGCTTCTGTCCCGATGTCTGCCCCACCACCCTGGGCGTGATGGCCCAGGCGCTGGACAAGCTCGGCAGCGATTCATCGCGCGTCGTGCCCGTCTTCATCACCATTGACCCGGCGCGCGATACGCCCAAGGTGCTGGCCGACTATATGAAGGCGTTCGGGCCCAGCTTTGTCGGCCTGACCGGCAGCGATGCACAAATTAAAGCGGTGGAAAAAGAATATCGCGTCTATGCCGCAAAACGACCGCTGGACAACGGCAATTACGGCATGGACCATTCCTCGGTGCTGTATTTGATGGGACCGAACGGCAAGATGATCAGCTTCTATGATGAAGCGATTTCGCCGGACGATCTGGCCAAAGACCTGAAGCAGAAAATCTAAAGCGCAGTCGGCAGCGGCAGATTGTTCTGCGCGCACGCGGCAATCAACGTGTTGTGCATCAGGCAGACGATGGTCATGGCGCCGACGCCGCCCGGCACAGGCGTGATCGCACCGGCCACTTCCTTCGCCGCGTCATAGTCCACATCGCCGACCAGCTTGTACTTGCCCTCGCCCGCATCGACGCGGTTGATGCCGACATCGATCACCACCGCGCCCGGCTTGACCCAATCGGCCTTGACGAACCCGGGCCTGCCGATGGCAGCGACCAGAATGTCGGCGCGCCGCGCCAGCCCGGGCAGATCCTTGGAGCGGGAATGCGCCATGGTGACGGTGGCATTGGCCGCCAGCAGCAGTTGCGCGGCGGGCTTGCCGAACAAGAGCGAACGGCCGATCACCAGCGCGTCCTTGCCCGCGATGTCGCCCATATATTCCTTGAGCAAAATCATCACCCCCGACGGGGTGCAGCTGACCAGATGCGCGCGGCCCGACAGAAGCAGCCCCGCATTTTTGGGTGTGAGCGCGTCCACATCCTTGGCCGGATCCAGCGCATCCAGCACCGCGTTTTCGTCCAGATGCTTGGGCAAAGGCAGCTGCACCAGAATGCCATGCACGGAACGGTCGGCGCACAGCGCCTTTACCCGCACCAGCAATTGGTCTTGTGCAACATCGGGCGGCAGTTCGACATGCACCGACTTGAAGCCGATGGCCTCGGCGGTCTTGCGCTTGTTCTTCACATAAACTTCGGAAGCCGGATCATTGCCCACCAGCACGGTCGCCAGGCCGGGCTGGATGCCGTGCTTCGACTTCAGTTCGGCGGTGAAAGCGGCGATCTTCTCGCGCAGCTTGGCGGCGCTGGCCTTGCCGTCAATGACCGTTGCCGACATGGCTTAGAATCCGTAGCGGAAGGACGCCCAGCCGATCGTATATTTGATGGTTTCGATCAACAGGATCACCACAATCGGCGACAGGTCGAGCCCGCTGATCGGCGGGATCACCCGGCGCACCTGGCGAAACACCGGATCGGTCAGGGCGATCAGGATGCGCAGCAGGCTGCGCACAAAATTGTTGTGCTCATTGATGACATTGAAGGCGGTCAGCCAGCTCACGATCACCGCAACGATCACCACCCATTCATAGAAGTTGAGAATCTGCAGGATCAGGAAGGCGATGGGGTTCATCATGATCCCCTTGTAACCGGCGGAACCCGGGCGGAAAAGCCTGAAAATCAGGGCCGCTTGACGACCCCGGCCCCCGTCCCTAAAACCCGGCCCTCCGGCAACGGCCGGAAATCGGTTCGGGGCTGTAGCTCAGTTGGGAGAGCGCCTCGTTCGCAATGAGGAGGCCAGCGGTTCGATTCCGCTCAGCTCCACCATTCCCTTCGGGAATGGTCCGCCGAACCGAAATCTTCCACAGTCTTGCCCTTGGCCTGGCCCTCGCCTCACGGCTCGGGCGTTCGGCCCTTTCGCATGTCCACCCGACACGCTCACGCGCCTGCGGCGCGCCGGGCCTCACTTCCCCGTATACGCCACCCGCCAGACCACATTGCCGACATCGTCGGCGATCAGCAGGGCGCCGTCTTTGGCCACTGCCAGCCCGACCGGGCGGCCCCAGACCTTGGCCGGCTCGCCGGGCGTGCCCATGCCGTTCCAGAAGCCGGTGGCGAAATTCTCATAGCCATTGTCGGGCTTGCCATTGGTGAAATGGACCCGCACCACCTTGTAGCCGGTGGGATTGCCCGCATTCCACGATCCGTGCAGCGAGACAAAGGCGTCGCCTTTGAAATCGGCCGGGAAGCTGGAGCCGGTATAGAAGGTGAGCCCCGTGGGCGCGCTATGGGCATGAAACAGCACATCCGGGGCGATGGTGGATGCAACCTTGCCGCCCGGATCCCTGACGCCCCACACCGGATCGGGGTTCTTGCCGATATAGGCATAGGGATAGCCGTAGAACCCGCCCGCCTTGACGCTGGTGAAATAGTCCGGCGGCAGGTCGTCGCCCAGCCCGTCGCGCTCATTGGTGGTGACATAGAGCGTGTTGGTGCCCGGCGCGAAGGCGATGCCCACGGGATTGCGGATGCCGCTGGCGAATTCGCTCATGCTGCCGTCGGCGTTGATCTTGAACACCTGCGCCCCCGGCTTGAAGTCGGAGATGTTGTCTCTGCTGCCCAGCGCCAGATAGAGCGAGCCGTCGGGGCCAAAAGCGATATCGCGGGTGACGTGATTACCCTTGGGCCGCAAGTCCGCGACCTTGGTCGTGACCTTTTCGGGCGCGCCCGCAGCCGTCTGGCCGTCCTTGTACGCAAAGCGCCAGATCCCGCGCAGGTCGCCGACATAGAGATAGCCGTCATGGAAGGCCAGGCCGTGCGGATAGACAAAGCCCGCGGACGACGGCAGGAAGGTGAAGCTCTTGTCCGCCTTGCCGTCACCATTGGAGTCGCGAAGAATGGTGATCTTGCCGCCATTGTCGGTCGGCTCGGCCAGGAAGACGTCGCCATTGGGCGCCACTGCCATCCAGCGGGCATCGCTGAGATGATCGGCGAAGATGGATATCTGGAAGCCCCGGGGCACGTCAGGCATGGCCCCGGCCGGGCGCGGGATGGCGGTGGATTCATTGCCCGCCGCGGGGGTGGCATAGGGCCTGGGCAGGCTTGCCGGCAAAATCTGGAACCGCTGGCCCGGATGGTCGGCTGCCATTGCTGCTGAAATCTGGGCCGCCCCGCCCATCAGCGCCACGGCCAAAGCCGCCAAAACAAGGCTGGATCTGGTCATTCGTCCTCCGTGAACTCTCGGCGTTAAAATTCGGTTTACCAATCCGGCGCTTACTGCTCCAGCCGAAAGATCGAACCGATGCGCCCCACCCTGCCTGTTCTTGTTCTGGCCGCCGCCCTGGCAACGGGTGTGTCAGCGCGCGCGGAGGATGCCCCCAAAACCCAGAAAGCGCCAGAGCACAAGACCACCCAGTCCAAGAGCTTTATCGGGGTAGACCCGATCTACACCACCATCGTGGCGGACAATCACGCGGCGGGCATGCTGATGATCGGCGTCGGCCTGGATGTGCCCGATGAGAAGCTGCGGGACGACGTCAACCGCTCGCTGCCGGTGCTGCGCGACGCCTATATCCGCAACCTGATGACTTTCACGGCCAATGTGGTGCGCACCGATACCCAGCCGGACGTGGGCATGATCGCCGACCGGCTGCAGGCGGTGACCGACCGCGCCCTGGGGAAGAAGGGCGCCAAGGTGCTGCTGGCCCAGGTCGCCATCCGGGTCACCACAAAATAGTCAAAGCCCCACGCGGTTTCCCGCGCAGGGCCTTTCCTTCATTCACCAGCTATCAGGCCGACAGCAACGCCGCGCTGAGCGAGGCTTCAGTCGTATCTTCGCTGTCGTCCGCCGCCGCCACGCCAAGCGCGTCGGTGGTCGAGCCCGTAGCGGCCGTCTGGGATGAGGACGGCTGGGACGAGTTGCTGGACTGGGGCGCCTGCATCCCGCCACCATGATGATGGTGATGATGCGGAGGTGCTCCTTGCGTCTGGCCCGTCTGCCCGGTCGAACTGGCGTCAGTGGGATCGCTGCTCGGATCCTGCTGGGTCAGGTTCATCAGGGCCTGAAGGGTCGAACTGTCCAGGCTGGCGGTGGTGCTTCCGGTCAACGAATTGGAACTGGAAGCGCCGGTGGTGGAGGTATCGTCCGTTGTGCTGGTGGTGGTGGTCAGCGCATCCGCCGATGCAGCCGCAGCAGCTTGTGCCTGCTGGGCCGCGTAAAGCTGACTGAGGGAAGTCGCCCCCCCAATCGAACCTATGCTCATGGGTCTCTCCGTTACTTGGCGTCCGCAGGAAAAGCGCGGGCGCACAAGCAAATGCGTAGCGAAAATGGTGCCCGCGCAATGTGAGCGGCGGAAGGCAGAGAAAGCGGCGGAAAACGCGGTAACGGAGAACTTAAGGCGGCGGGTGCTGGCAAAAACTGCCCGGCAAAGACGGGTTTCCGTGGGATGACGGGCCGCGTTAACGATAATAGGCTGCGCCTCGCATGGATTCGTCCAACGCCACGATGACCTGGTCCAGGCCGCTCAGCATCTGGCTGATGCCGGCGCTGCTTTTGGTCCTGGGCGCGGCCGTGATCCTGTTTGACCCCTTTGGCATCGAAGCCGGTCTCAGCAACCGGCTGTTCGACGCCTATCAGCGCCATGCCGCGCGGCCCTTCGACAACGCCAACAAGGTGCGGGTGCTGGAATTGCCCACACTCGACGAAGACAGTCTGGTCAAGGTCACCCGCGAGCTGGGCGCGCAAGGCGCGCGGCTGATCGTCTTCACCGCGCCCATCCAGGCGGGCCCCTCGCCCGAAAGCCTGGCGGCGCGGCTGCCGCCCGGCAGCGACGCCGCCCGCGCCGCGCTGGAGAAATTGCCGGAGCCCGGCCACGATCTGGCCGCGGCCATCGCCGACACCAAGGCCATTGTGCCGGTGATGCTGGGAACCCAGGGCCGCGAGCCCCACATCAAGGCGCACTTCGTCTATCGCGGCACCGCCAATCCCTTTGGCGAGGCGCCGCTGTTCAATGCCGCGTCGGCCGCGCCGGGTTTGCTGGAGACCAATGCCGCAGGCAGCGCCGCCGCCAATCTGATGCCGGACGGTGACGGCGTGGTGCGGCGCATGCCGATCGCGCTGCGCCTGGGCGCCGGCCTGGTGCCGGGCATGGCGGCGGAGGTGCTGCGCGTCGCCGATGGCGCAAGCGACATCACCATGATCAGCAATGAGCATGATCCCTTGAGCTTCGTCACCGGCATCGGGCTTTCGGCGCTGGAGACCAAAGACACACGCGTGCCCACCGACGCCAGCGGACAAATCCGTCTGCATTATGCCGCCGATGTCTCCCAGCGCATTCTGAGCCTGGACGCCTTGCCCACCGAACCGCTGAAGGACGCGATCGTGCTGGTGGGGGTGCAGGGCCAAGTGGTGAAAACCCCGCTGGGGCCGGCCAGCATCGCCAATGTGATGGCCGAAAGCGTGGAAGACCTTTTGTCCGGCCAGGTGCTGACGCGGCCCGACTGGCTCAGGCCCCTCGAAGCCTTGCTGCTGCTGCTTTTGGGCGCGGGCATGATCTTTTTGCTGCGCTTCGGCTTGGGCTGGTCGGCGGCGCTGGCGATGGCGGGATCACTGGGGCTGGGGCTCGCCTCCTGGTACCTCTATGCCAGCCATGGGCTGCTCACCGACGCCGCCACGCCGAGTGTGTTTCTGTGGCTGTCTTTTGCGGCGGGCGCGGCCGCCTGGATCCAGGATCTGCGCATCGCCTATGCCGGTCTGCGCGCAGCCTTTTCCGATTCCCTGCCGCACGCAACAATCGAGAAAATCGCGCGCCGCCCCAGTCTTCTGAAGATGGAAGGCGAGACCCGCACCATCACCTATCTGGTCTGCGGGGTGCGGGGCCTCGCCAGTCTTGCCGCCGATTACAAGGACGATGCCGCCGGCTTCACCCGCATGATGCAGCGGGTGCTCACACCCCTGATGGATCAGGCGCTGGCCCATGGCGGCACCATCGACCGGCTGACCGCCGACGGCTTTGCCGCGTTCTGGAACGCACCGCTGAATGACGCCGAACATGCGCTGCACGCCTGCGAGGCCGCCAATGGCATGGCGATCATGTCCGCACGGGTGGGCGAGGAGCTGGCGCAGGAACGCAAGGATCTGTCGCCGCTGGTGAAGATCGGCGTGGGCATCGCCACCGGACCGGTGATCGCGGGCGGCTTCGGTGGTTCGGGCCGCATGGGCTACAGCGTCAATGGCAATGCGGTGAATCTGGCGCAGCGCATCCAGGGGCTGTCTCATCACTATGGCCCCGCGCTGGTGGTGGCGGACGAAACCAAAAAACTGGCCGAGCGCGGCTTTGCCTTTCTGGAGATTGACTCTGTGGCGCTCGGCGGGCCACCGGTCACGCTCTACGCCATCATGGGCAATCCGGTGGCGCGGGCTTCACCCAAATTCCGCGCCTTGACCGTATTCCACGATCACATCTTCCAGGCCATACGCAAACAGAACTGGCCGATGGCGCGCGAACTGATTTCGCAATGCCGCAAGCTGTCGGGCGCCAGCCACAAGCTTTACGACCTGCATCTGACGCGCATCGCTTACTATGAACAACATCCACCGGGCGCAGAGTGGGACGGCGCGTTCAGACCGGTGCTGGAATAGTCGCGAGGCCATAATGTGCGGCGGATGCGTCCGTCAGCGCCGCCCACAATTGATCGCCCCAGCTGAAGTGCCACCATTCGTCGGGATGACCGGCAAAGCCTTCGTCCACCATCAGCCAGTGCAGCAGGCGGCGATTGGCGCGCGCCTCCTGGTCGGAGAAAGAGAAATTTTCCGCATCCAGATGCTCGAAGCGGTCACGATGGGCCAGCCCAGTCACATCATCGAACAGCGAACCCATCCAGAGCTGTTCGCCGCCCTTCCAGCGCAAGGTGAGATCGGTCGCGGCCCCTGTGGCATGTGGCGCGGGCGAAGCGGAATTTTCCGATGGCGCGGCCCAGTAGCGTTCCACTTCCTCGGTCAGCGCCGCACCCGTGAGCGAGGGATCGCGGCGTTGCAGCTCGCGCGGCATCCACACGTCATGGAAATAGGCCTGCACCGCGCGCGGCCGCCAGGCATCGAGCAAAAACAGCTCCAGCCCCACGGATGCGGCACGCCCATTCACCCGCAGCAATTTTTCCGTCACAGATGCACGCAGCCACAATTTGTCGGTGGCGCCGTCCACCTTGTGCCAATAGGGCGGGTTCCTGGCGGTAGCGTAGAAATTCTCGCCGGCAAGGCCGGCATCGCGCACTTCCACCACGCTTTCACCGAACAGCGCATTGTCGCGGCCGATCGGGATGCGTTGGCGGAAACCTTTTCGGGCCTCGCGGGCGCGCGCCTGATCGCCGATGGGGCGGCGGCGCAATTCTTCCAGATCACCGAAGGCCGACATTGCGCTAGAGTAGGCCGATGGCTGATCCTTCCGAAAGTGTTTATCGCGCCCAGCGCCGTGCCTTCATCGCCGCCTGTGACACAGCCCATGTCGATGCGATTGCGCGCCTCAATCCAGCGAAGGCGGCGGACGGCAACCCGCTGTTCATGGATGCGGCGGCGCTGGGCCCCCGGCTCGCCACGCGCGCCTTGATGGCGATTGCGGCCGACGCTACCGGATCGGCCATCGCCGTGGCGCTGCTGGAGGACGACATCGCCCTGCCTCCCGATACAAGGCTGGTGCTGGTGCATGCCCTGGACCCGGCCGCTTTTGCAGGGGTTGAGGGCGATCCCGCCTGGCCCGCTGTAATGCTGGCGGCGGTGGCGCATGAGGATATGTCGCGGGTTGTTCACCCGCGCGTGCTGCCGCTGGGCGGCGCAGACGCCGGTCAACCGACCGCGCTGGCCGTGGCCCAGCTTCAAACCCCCGTCACAATCCTGCCGCCCGCCGCCACTCTGGCCGAGGCGAGGGCGGCCATTGCCGATGTTTTCGCCCGTTAACGCCGCTGCTTTGCAACGCCGGGCTGTTTTCTTTATAGCGAGGGCGGCCCGCACCCGTAGCTCAGCTGGATAGAGTGCTGCCCTCCGAAGGCAGAGGTCATAGGTTCGAATCCTATCGGGTGCGCCA
>Ga0182024_10019975_pt1 | contig 12284 bp, 9 predicted proteins | sample P32metaG_FD_120480 | JGI IMG/M metagenome (GOLD analysis project Ga0182024, IMG submission 120480) | Permafrost microbial communities from Stordalen Mire, Sweden - P3-2 metaG (Illumina Assembly) | ecosystem: Environmental > Terrestrial > Soil > Wetlands > Permafrost | place: Sweden: Stordalen...
CGTTGCACAGCACGCGTGTGTTGCCCGTCTCCACCAGCACCGACCCTTCAGCGGTGGCGACGTAGCCGGGGGTGAAGCGGACCGGGCGCAACGCGTCGGCGGCGCGGCCGTCGGGGCGGAAGATGGGGGAGGCAGGGGAGGGCGAAGCGTCGCGTACCGGTAGAACTGAGGCCATAACGCGATTATAGTGGCGCGCGTGGAGACGGCTAACGACGGATGACCACAAAGCCTACCTGAGCGCGGTAGAAGACGCTTTTGGCGGCGACGTTGACTATGCGACATGCCTTGGGCCGGGCACGCGGCTGACGGCTTTCGTATCACAGCCAATGAACTGGGAAGGGCTGTAGCTCTTCTCAGGCTCGTTCGACGCGCCGTAAATCTTCTGAAGCACAGGACGCTCAGGATTACCCGTGCGATTGCCGCTGGTATCACTGGTATCTACGATCACGCTTGGATCTGTGACGTAATCGCAGCGTACGCAGATTGAATCCTGCATTACGGGATGCCCGCAGACCAGACAGCAAGGTCGCGTCCACCGATAGAGATAGCTCAGTGCGCAACGCGGCATAAGCCATGCGACAAGAGCGTGCATGATGTGCCTCGTCTAGGTCCAGCTAACTCTCTCCCCAATTATTACGCTCCTCCGCGATGAACTTGAGACCGAGACACTACCTCGGCAGCCGGCCGGATTCCCAGGATGGGAATAAGGCCCAACCTGAAATGCTCTGAGAAATCCAAATCTCCCGACAGCCTAATGAAGGAATCGCGTCACATGAGCCCAGTGATTGTGATCTTCACCGAGGTATCTCCGATGCGCGCTATCAGCTGCGTAGTGGCCCTTATTCTTGGAACATCTTCACTTGCAGCTCAACAGGTAATCTTCGCTGCCGACGACAGGTCGGAGAAGAATCCCGCTGTGGCAAGCGTCTCACCCAGTACTCACTCGGCGGAGCCAGAAACGCACGGCAAGAACCTTGTGGTGGTGACAACTGTGACCGTTACATCGACATCGGGCGCTGGAGGTGCTGGAGCCACAAGTTATCGCGCGTCCGCCAGAGACATCCTGAGCTCCGCTGGAACCTATGGAGATTTTTCACGTTATCTGCAATTGTTCCCCGGCGTAACATTCAACAGCGACGAAAGCGACGATGTTCTGGTACGCGGCGGAAATCCGATCGAGAATCTCTATCAGATCGATGGAATCGACATCCCGAACATCAATCACATCGCGACACAGGGAACGACCGGCGGCCTCGTCTCCATGGTCGACACATCGGCAATACAGAACGTCGATTTCCTGACGGGTGGGTACGATGCCAGCTATGATGAGCGCCTCTCATCTGTGATTTCGATCCACACACGTGAGCTCGAAGCCGGTACGCGATACAGTCAAGTGGACGCTGGATTTGTCGGAGCAGGCGGCACCCTTGACCTGCCAACCCGTTCCGGCGGATCTGTGTTGCTCTCTGGGCACCGAAGTCTGCTGAATCTCTTCACCAATGATATTGGCCTCAACGGAGTTCCTATTTACACCAATGCTCTTGTGCGCGTAAGCCCAGCAGTATCGCCTATAGACTCCATCATGTTTCTCGCGGTCGGCGGCTTCGATTCCATCAATATCAAGCCCGAGGCCCTGGACGCCGATGAGACCAATACCATTAACACCCAGTACAGCGGATGGCGCGGGACGGCAGGGTTCCTCTGGCATCACCTATTTTCAGCGAACGCCTTTGGCATTCTCACAATTTCTGATTCCGAAGATCAGCAGAATATTCAGCAACAGGATCAGATCTACAATGACTGGCTTCCCACGAATGTTGACCCGACTACCATTCCCGCTGTGCCCGTCTATTCAGAACGCACTCACGACGGCATTAGGGCCTTCAAGTACGACTGGCACTTCGTGCATGGCCCAATGGAACTTTCCACGGGAGCAAGTCTGCGATTTCACGATGTCGCATACGACGTGGCGCAACCTAACGGCGAACAGTCCCCACTGAGCGCCGATCCCACACGGTCCGACGCAACCACGTCTGCCCCTCACTTGACCGTCGGGGAGGACAGCCAGTACCTGCAATTGTCGTATCGCTTTACGTATCGGTGGACGATGGGCGCGGGCTATAGGGGTCAAGTCTTCGATTTCGGCATGCACAAGACTATTACGCCGCGCTGGAACACGTCCTATCAGCTATCAAACAGCCTCACAGCGCATGCCAGCTTTGGAGAGTACGCGCAGCTTCCACCCTATATCCAACTGACATCTTTTCCCCAAAACTACCGCCTGTTGCCGATGCGCGACAGGCAGATCATCGCCGGGGTGGATGCGAAAGTGGGCGGAGCAGTAAAGCTGAAGCTTGAGGCGTACCGGAAGGACTACCACGATTATCCGGTGTCTTCGGAGTACCCGACGTTATCACTGGCCAACGAGGTGGACACGCTGGGGCAGGAGTTTATCTGGCTTCCACTGGTGAGCGCGGGAGGCGGGCGGGCTTCTGGCGTCGAACTCTCCGCGGAAACGCGGTTGATGCACTCTCGACTCTATATCACTGGCAATGTGGCCCTATCGCGGGATAAATACTCGGGTCTCGACGGCGTGCTCCGGCCAGGCAACTTTGACTATCCTCTCGTGGTCAACGCAGCCGGCGTCTATCGAACCAAGAAGCATTACGAAGTCAGTTATCGCTATGAGTACTCGAGCGGCCGGCCCTATACACCGTTCGATCTTCAGGATTCCTATTTGCAGGACCGTCCCATATACGACCTCTCCCAGTTGAACGCACTGCGAGGGCCTTTCTATAGCCGACTGGACTTCTCGGTAAGCCGTACGTTCTTTTTTAAGGACCGCCCTCTGACCGTATACGGAGGTCTGGAAAATGCCACTAACAGACAGAACTTTCTGGGCTACGCATGGCTGCAAAGGGCCGATATTTATTACTCCTGCAATGGCGGAAATCTCCCCAGTTGCGTTCAGGAAGAGACTCAGATGAGCCGCTTCCCCAATTTCGGTGCGCGCTACAGCTTCTAGAATGCTTTCCTAACGAGCAGCCAATTGTGCTCATCAATTTGATTACCAATGGTTACTAATGAGTCTCCGCATTAAGCCAAAAACGGGACTAGATTGTTGCAAACAGAAAGTGGGAAGCTATCTGTGCTGAGAAAACGAAGCATTCCCAAATTGGGAATCAGCTCCAATTTGGGAAGATTAGAGATTTCTTATCTTTCTTATGGTTGTGGGAAACTGCGGCCGTTGTAGGTTCCATATTGGGAACCTACTCCCAGCAGGGTCGGTTAGCCCACACGCTCGTTCTTGCATTTTCAATTCTTTGCGGTGCAGTTTCAGTTTGGCACTTAAAATGACTACAGGATAGACAGCGCAGCACAGGCCCGGTAAGGAATCACCTTCTTAGCGGGGACATCACGGGAGTCGCCATGCGGACCAAACAGAGTTCCACCGCGTCGGAATTGCATTGCAGTTCCGAATCCTATCTACCATTACCGTCTCGACCCATGCCGCCGCCGTGCAATACGGCGACGGGCGGATGCGACAGCTCCGTATCCGCGCTGCTGGCGCCGGCGGTCGCGGGCCTGTTCCTGGCGCCGGACCGGCGCAGGCCGCCGCTGGGCATCTCCGCGGTGGACGTCTCCGCGGTTACGGATGAAGGGCTGCTGCACGATGCCAGTAACCTGATCGGCGCGCTCGGCCTCTACTGCGACTTGCTCTCGCTGCCCAACGTGCTGCGGCCGGAACATCGCCACTACGCGGAAGAGGTGCGTCTGCTGGGCTCGCGCACGGCTGCGATGATCGAGCAACTGATAGAGCTTCGCATGCTGGCGTTGCCGGCGCTCGATCCTTTGAATCTCCCCGACCTCCCGAACCTCCCAAACCTGCGCCGCATGGAGCCGGCACGGAAGGCGGCTGAGGCGGACGGCCGTGCGGTCGGTGCCGGCGGTCGAGCGCGCCAGCCCATGAGCCTGCGCAGCATCGTCGAGCGCTGCTCCGGGTTGCTGAGCAGCGTGGCCGGCGGAAGATCGGTGGAGGTGAGCTATGGCGAGGCGGCCGCCCTGCCCGTCCGGGTCGCCGCGGAATCGGTGGAGCGCATCCTGGTGAATCTGGTGCGCAACGCCTCCCGGGCACTGGAGGAGTGCGGGCTCGAGTCTGCCGCCCTGGCCCAGCCGGTTGAAGAACGAATGGAGCGGACGGGGCGGGCTGCATGGCGCGGCGGCCGGGGCGCGGAACGCGGCGCCGTTGCCGGAAGCGCAACCGTTGCCAGGAATGCAGGAGCGGTGCGCATCCATGTGGGCGTTCTGATCAGCCGTACGGCGCCTGCAAGGCCCTGGCCGTTTCAACGCGTGCGTCTTGTGGTCGAGGACTCCGGGTGTGGCATGGGGCCGGAGCAGCTGGATCAGCTGCTGCGCGGCGGCCGGGCGCTGGCCCGGGCCCGGCACGGGATCGGCTTTCACGTGGTGCGGGACCTGGTCCAGGCCTCAGGCGGAGAGCTCTCGGTGACCAGCGCACCCGGAGTGGGCACGCAGGTACAGATGGAATGGCCGCTGGCCCCGCCCTCCGCCGCAAGCGGGGACGAGGGCGGCTCTCTGCCGAGCCCTGTTTCGGAGCGGCGTGCTTCGCGGGTCAGCCACGACGAGAGGCACAGTGCGCAGCCGCCGCTAAATTCGCTCGCGGCACAACAAGCACAGCACGCAGGACAAGTGCAGCAGGCGCGCACCGGGCGGTTCCGGGCGCGAGATACAGCCGCAGGCTGGCCGGAGGGCAAACTAGCTGAGGTCAAACTAGATGGGTTCAAACTACGCGAGGTCAAACTACCCGAAGTTAAACTAATGGACCGTTCCCGGCGTCCATCGCAGCGCATATCGCAACCGGGAGCGGCGGCAGAGAAGTGGAGATCGTGATGCCAGAGCCAGACCCTTTCGTCCCGTCGTCGAAGTCAGGCCAGCGCCAGCCGCAGAACCCCATCCCTGGCGGCCGCGCGCAGCCGGATGCAGCCCGCCCCGCCCACGCGGTATCGGGAACGCTGGTCGGAGTGGCCCCGGAGAACATTCCGATTACGGCGATCAGCTTCCGCCGACTGCCGGAGGGCCTGCCGCCGCTGCATCTGCTGGTGGTGGACGATGACGCTCCGCTGCGCAAGGCCTGTTCGGAGATCGCGGCCGGGATGGGCTTCCAGACGCTGGCGGCGGGCAGCGTGCAGGAGGCGCTGGAGAAGATGAAGCAACAGCGTGTGGACCTGCTGCTGCTCGACCTGAAGCTACCCGGCGGCGGCGGGCTGAAGCTGCTCAACGAGGTCCGCACGCTCTACCCGTCCACCGGCGTGGTGGTGATGACCGCGTTTGCCACCGTCTCCTCCGCGGTGGAGGCGATGCGCACCGGGGCCAACGACTACCTGACCAAGCCCTTCGCGCTGGAGGAACTGACCGCTGTGCTGGAGGAGTCCAGCCGCCGCGTGCACTTCGACCTGGAGAGCCGGCGCCTGCGCGAGCGCCTGCGCACGGCGCGGGGCATGGGCGACCTGATCGGGACCTCGCCGGGGATGGAGAAGGTCTACCGCATCCTGTCCAAGGTGGCGTTCTCCTCCCATCCCGTGTTGATCCTGGGCGAGAGCGGCACGGGCAAGGAGCTGGTGGCGCGATCGATCCACAGCAACGGACCGAATGCGGCCAAGCCCTTTATCGCGGTGGACTGCAGCTCGCTGGTGCCCACGCTGATCGAGAGCGAGCTCTTCGGCCACGTGAAAGGCGCGTTTACCGGGGCCAACCGCAGCAAGGAGGGCCTGCTCTCGGAGGCCAACGGAGGCACGGTGCTGCTCGACGAGATCGGCGAGCTGCCCATGGACATGCAGGCCAAGCTGCTGCGCGCCTTGCAGGAGAAGGAGGTGCGCCCGGTGGGTGCGACCCGCGCCGTGCCCATCTCCGCGCGGGTGCTGGCTGCCACCAACCGCGACCTGACCGCGATGGTCGCCCAGGGCCTCTTCCGCAAGGACCTCTACTTCCGGCTGAACGTGGTCAACCTGCGCATCCCGCCGCTGCGCGAGCGCCGCGAAGACATCGCGCTGCTGGCGGAGTTCTTCCTGGAGCAGATACAGCGCCAGACGGGACGCTCCTACACCTTCTCCGAGGACGCGATGCGCCTGATCATGGAATACGATTGGCCGGGGAACGTGCGCGAGCTGGAAAACGCCGTCGAGCGCATCTGCGCCATGTCCTCGGGGCCGGTGCTGCATATGGTCGACCTGCCCACGCAGCTGCAGGACTTTCGCGCCCACCGCCGCGAGGCCGACCTGGCGGCGGCCGCGTACGAGGCCTCGGCCGAGCTGCAGGCGGATGCGGACTCCTCCATCGTCTCCATTGCCGAGATGGAGAGGAAGGCGATCCTGGGCACCATCCGCCAGTTGAGCGGAGACAAGCTGATGGCCGCCAAGCTGCTGGGCATTGGCAAGACGACGCTCTATCGCAAGCTGAAGGAGTATGGCCTCTCCGAGACTGAATCCGAAGAGGGCGGGGCAATCGAAGACTGAAGAGCGAGGACTGAGACACAGGGGATTGAAGCGCAAAGACTAAGGCGCGAGCACTGGAGCATGATCCGGTTCAAGGCCGGCCTGTTCAGGTCCTGCGGTTCAAACTGTTATGCTGAGGCCTGCGGCAACCAAACTCCGGAGCGTCTCCATTCATGTCTGAACCTGTAAAGATTACCGTTCGACCCAACGGCCCGCTGCGCGTCGAGGGCCCGATTGTGCTCAGCGACGCCGAGGGCCGCACCTGGGACCTTAGCGGCAAGCCCGCCATCTCGCTCTGCCGCTGCGGCGCCAGCGCCAACCGCCCCTTCTGCGATGGCTCGCACAAGACCATCGGCTTCCAGTGCGCGGCCAGCCCGGCGTCAACGGCCTAGTCCTCGGGAGTTTTTGCGTCGCCTGATTCTCTTTCCCTGATGGTCCTCTTCTCTTGAGCGCGCAGCGAAATCCTCCGGCGGGCGTCTTCCTCAACTGCTCGCGTGCGGGTGACTGCGCGTGTCTGCGCCATCTTCCCACTCGGCCACTTCTCGCGCTGCTGCTGAGCTGCGTATGCCTCTCCTTATGTGCGCAGGCAGCCAAGCCGCTTGCCGACGTCGCGTCTGCCACTGCTCCCACCGCCGGCAATCTCTTCCAATATGAAGGGCAGTACCGCGACACCGCCAATCCCGACCAGGTGCATACAATCTATGTGGAGGACGGCGTCCTCTACGTGGAGAGCGAGGGCCGCGAGCGCCAGAGGCTCACACCGGATGTCCCCGACCGCTTCCGTATCGCATCGCCGCCGGCGCACGTCCTCTTTCTACGCGATGCCTCGGGCGCGGTCTCGGGACTCCGCGTCGTGCTCGACAGCGGCGGCCGTGCGCTGGCCGAAGCGGCGCGCATCAGCGCCACTCCCGTCCGCCCCGCACGCTTCCGCGCGTACACGCGCCAGGAGGCGATGATCCCCATGCGCGATGGCGTGCGCCTCCACGTAGCTATCTTGCGCCCGGCCCACGTTGAACCCGGCGAGGCGTTGCCCTTCCTGCTCGACCGCACCCCCTACGGCGTCGACGGTATGGACGCGCAGAGCGTCAACCAGAGTAAGCCGGAGCTGGCCGCGAGCGGCTACCTCTTTGTCTTCGAAGACGTGCGCGGGCGCTACAAATCCGAGGGGCAGTTTGTGATGAACCGGCCCCTCGTGTCCCAAGTCGACAAAGACGCACCGCCCGCAGCTCCAAGTGCCATCGACGAGACCACCGACGCCTGGGACACCATCGACTGGCTGGTGAAGGACGTGCCCGGCAACAATGGCCGCGCCGGCGTCTACGGCGTCTCCTACGACGGCTTCCTCGCCATGATGGCAGGCATCGACGCGCACCCCGCGGTGAAGGCCATCTCGCCGCAAGCCCCGATGACCGACGTGTGGATGGGCGACGACTTCTTCCACAACGGCGCTTTCCGCCAGACCTACGGCTTCGATTACGTGCAGCAGATGGAGGCGCAGAAGACCGATGCGCGCGTCGATTCGCGGCAGGACACGTACAGCTTCTTCCTCAGCCACGTCAACTTCGCCGCCGCCGCCGCAGCCACGAAGATGAGCGATCTGCCCACGGCGCAGGCCTTCCTCACCCAACCCGCGTATTCAAACTTCTGGCGCGATATGGCGGTCGAGGATGACCTGGCCCGCGTGCATGTCCCGACGCTCGAGGTCGGCGGCTACTGGGACCAGGAGGACATGTGGGGCACGCAGGCCGAGTACGCCGCGCTCAAGCAGCATGATCCAGTCTTCCTGGTGCTGGGCCCGTGGAACCACGGCGGGTGGGAGGATACCGGCCGCACGTTATCCTCCAACTACGGCGGTCTCGACCTCGGCCAGCCCACGGGAACCGATTTTCGCAGGACGATGGAGGAGCCATTCTTCGAGAAGTATCTGAAGGACCGGTCGGGCTTCGACCTCGCCGATACCGCCAGCTTTCGCACTGGGGTCAACCAATGGGAGCGCTACGACACTTGGCCTCCTGCAGCCGGCTTCACTCCCGTGCGGCTGTATCTGGAGCCGGATAAGAAACTCAGCTTCGACGCGCCCGTAGCCAATGCAGCCAACACAGATGCACAGGCATCAAGCGGCAACAGTGGTATCGCCGCCAGCTACGTTTCCGATCCCGCCGATCCTGTGCCTTATCGCCATCGCCCCATCCAGTCCACCTACGCGCGGGGCTCGCAGTGGTACACCTGGCTGGTCGAAGACCAGCGGTTCGTGACCGCGCGCAAGGACGTCGCGACCTTCACTCTGCCCGCGCTTGACCACGACCTCACCATCGCCGGCGATGTGACCGCAGATCTCTTCGCGTCAACCACCGGAAGCGATGCCGACTGGGTGGTGAAGCTGATTGACGTCTATCCGCCTGCATCTCCCGACTTAGCCGCACCGGGATCGGACGCGGGTTATCAGCTGATGGTGGCCGACGAGATATTTCGCGGCCGTTACTTGCACAGCTTTCAACAGCCCCAGCCGCTGAAGCCTGGTGAGGTCGACGAGTTCAAGTGGAGCCTGCATGGCGTCGACCACACCTTCCTCAAGGGCCACTCGATCATGGTCGAGGTGCAGTCAACATGGTTCCCGCTTTACGACCGCAACCCGCAGACCTTTGTGCCCAATATCATGGCCGCGCCTGCCAGCACTTACCGGTCCGAGACCATGACCCTCTACGGCTCGGCGCAGTACCCCTCGCACCTCGACCTCTCGATTGCGAAATGATCGCGCCTGATTCGAATGCCTGACAGCTACTTCAGCGGCAGCGGCAGCATCAGACCGCCGTCGCGCGCCAGCCGGTTCTCTCCTCGCGGCAGCTTCAGTGGCGATCCCTCATCCAAATCGCGCGCGTAGATCTCGCCGTAGTTGCCTACCGCGGCGATCACCTCCGCGGCCCAGTTACTGCGCAGCCCCAGCTGTGTGCCCGTCGCGCCCGTCTGCCCCAGCAGCGTTTGCGCGGCCTCATCGACGCCCGCAGCGTCCGGCCTGCTCCGTGCTGCAGCGATGTTCTTCTGTGTCAGTCCGCTCTCCTCCGCATTTAGCAACACCTCCATCGTCCAGAAGACGATGCGCGCAAACGCTGCGTCGTCCGCGCGCGAGGCTGCGGCCAGCGGGTCGCTCGAGACCTGCTCCGGCAGCAGCGCGTATTTTTCGCCTAGTGACAGACGCGTGTTGGCCAGGCGGGTGCGATCGCCGGCCAGCGCGGTACAGTTGCCGGTCATGAAGGCCGCCTCCATCTCGCCCTCCTCCTGGAAAGGGAAGGGAAGGAACTTGATCTGCTGTTGCCCGAACCACTGCCGCAGCGCAACCTCGACCTCCGTCTCGGCGAGGAAGCAGATTTTCTTGCCTCCCAGCTGCTCCGCATGCGCGATGTCCGCGCTGGCCGGGACCAGGAAGCCCACGCCGTCGTAGAGCACCGGCGGGCTAAAGATAATTCCCGCCGCCGTTGCATGCGTCAGGTCGAATGTCAGCGTTGGCAGCAGGTCGACCTTGCCGCCGCCGAGCGCCGCCATGCTGGTCACGTCGTCGTCGTACTGGGTCACCGCGACCTTTGCGCCCGGCCCCAGCAGCGCGACCGCAACCGCGCGGCAGAGGTCGGCGTCGAAGGCCGCGCGCGCGCCATGATCGTCCGACGTGGAATACTCCGGCCTCTCACGGTTGATTCCGCAGCGCAGCGTGCCCGTCTGGCGAATACGCTCTAGCGTCGTTCCCGCATGGAGAGCAGTTGGGAGCAGAAGAATAGCGAGCAGTGCGATGCCGGAGATGGGGCGGGATCGAAGCATATGCGTCTTGTTTCAGGATGGCACAGCGGCAGGAACAGGGTTTGAGGTACCTGACCCCGAGCTGCATTCTGCCGAAGATTATGTGGCATACTGTAGGCAGGGAGTCAAGCCATGAATGCTGCGAATGTCCAGATCGGCAACTGGCTGGGAATACGCCCTCCGGCGACGGAGTCTGAGATCCTGCGCGTGGTGGAGGGGCGTCTCGCGCCTTCGGTGATCACGCGCCTCGCCGCACTGGGTCTGGTGCGCTCTGAGATTGAAGAGGCCGTAATTCCCTCGCGCACCCTGCAGCACCGGCGTTCTCGCCGGGAAAGGTTGTCGCTGGAGGAGTCGGACCGTGTGCTGCGCGTGATCCGCGTCGTCTCTTCGGCGGAGGCAGTCTACGGCAACCGCGAGCGTGCGCTGGCCTGGCTGCGCAGACCGCATCCGCGTCTGGATGGTCGCGTGCCGCTCTCACTGCTCAAGACTGACACCGGTAGCCGCATCGTCGAAGAGCTTCTGCTGCAGATCGACGAGGGCATGTACGTTTGATCGAGCTGTGGCGGATCAGCCGGCACAGGGACCTCGCCGGCATCGGCGGAATGCGGGCGAGCGGGCGGTGGCACTATGCGGGCCAGCCCATCGTCTATCTCAGCGAAAGCCCTTCGGCTGCTCTGCTGGAGGTCTGCGTCCACACCGCCGCGAACGACGTTCCCCCTGAGTTCACTCTGCTGCGCATCGCAGGCCCGGAGCTGAAGACCTCCGCAATCGACCCCAAGCAGTTGCCTGCCGATTGGCAGACGCAGCCGGAGACGACGCGCGACCTGGGCTTCCAGTGGCTGCGCGCGAAAGCGACAGCGCTGCTGCGCGTTCCCAGCGCCATCGTCCCTCGCTCCAGCAACTTCCTGTTGAACCCGCTGCACCGCGACGCGAAGAAACTGCGCATCGCGGAGGCTCTCGTCTATCCATTCGACGGGCGTATCAAGCGATAGTCGATGCCGGATCAGGCGCTAGATGGGCAGATTAAGCGATAGGCGTGCGCTGCACACGCCATCACGGCGTCCAATTGCCTGAGGCCGGGATTCCCGGCGTGGTGTCCGGCCGCGGGTTGAAGTCCGCGGGCACTGGGTTGGGTCGGTCTGCATCCGTTGGCCGGATCGACAGCGCCGAGCAACCGTGGCCATCCATGTGTGGGAAGCTAGTGATCTCCGTCTCTGGAATCTCCGCGTAGTCCGGTGGCAGCGCCGCCGCCTTGCCCAGCAGGCGCAGGTTGTCAAAGCCCGACAGCAGATCGCCTACGCCGGGCACCTTGTCGTCGGCGGGGCCCAGGTCCTTCTGGTGGTACTTCGCCACGCCGATGGCGCGCGCCTTCTCTTCGTCCGGCAGGTCGGCCAACGGGATCAACCCGAAGAGCTCATCCACCAGCTTGATGATCGAGCTGTGCTCGGCCGCCTCGTGCGAGACGCCATGCACTACCGCATACGGCGAGATGAGGATCGCCGGGATGCGCGGCCCCTGGTCGAGCGGCAGCCCCGCGGGGTCGTGCGAGCGCACGCGCGGGCGCGCATTATCGTAGAGACCGTCGGACTCGTCGTAGGCAATCAGGATCACGCTCTCCGCCCAGTACGGGCTGCTTGCGATGGCGTTGATCTCGCGCGCCAGCAGCGACTCCGAGAGCTGCGAGTCGGAATAGCCGGGGTGGTCATCGTCGCCATTGAAGACGTCTGCGAGGTCGGGGTTGGGGTCGAGCGGCTTCAGCCCGAGGATGTTGCCGTAGCCGCCGCGCACGTAGAAGACGCCGGACGCAGGAAGCCTGCGCGCGTCCACATCGGCGAAGAAGTCGCCGAGTCCGTGCATGTGCGTACTTGCTACCGGATTGTTCGCCACATACCCGAAGTACTGCGGCGCGTTGTGATGGACGACGTAGGTATCGTGCGTCACCGCGCCAGCCGGGTCGGTGGGTTCGTGGTCGTAGCTCTGCTGGTA
>Ga0182024_10019976_pt1 | contig 12282 bp, 7 predicted proteins | sample P32metaG_FD_120480 | JGI IMG/M metagenome (GOLD analysis project Ga0182024, IMG submission 120480) | Permafrost microbial communities from Stordalen Mire, Sweden - P3-2 metaG (Illumina Assembly) | ecosystem: Environmental > Terrestrial > Soil > Wetlands > Permafrost | place: Sweden: Stordalen...
CGCTCCGCTGAATTGAACCGAGATCGTATTGATGTTGTTGAAGGGAAGTGTGATGAGCTGGTTGGCTCCGGTCTGCAGGGCATAGCCCAGCGTCGCGCTGCCCAGGCCGTGGCTGGCCAGATATCCAAAGAAGTTCGTCGTTCCGCTCGATCCCCAGGCGGGATTCTCGACCCAAGCGCCGGTGACCGTGACCGGCGCGGCAACGGCAATTTGCGTCGTCGCGGTATTGCTGTCCACGTTGCCGGTGTCGCTCAAGTCGCTGACGACGATCGAAATATTTCGAGTCGCGGTGCTGCTATTGACCGTGTTGGAAAACGTGACCGACGCGAGGGCCGCCTGATATTGGGCCGGAGTCGCGCTGCCGGTCAAGGTCAGCACACCACCGGTGTTGCTTGCGATGCTGATGCCGTTCTGGGCGGTGAAGTGAAGCACGTCGTTCGCGGTCAGGCCCGTCCCGATCGTTACCGTGGCGCCCGTGACGTCGGTGTCGAAGGACGACACCGTCACGGCCGAGTCGGCCACGACCGTCGCGCCGGCCGTAACGCTAACCGACGTCTGGTTCGCTGTCACGACAGGAGCGGGCAGTTCGATGTCGACGGTTTCCGGAGCCGAATTGCTGTCGAGCGAGCCGTCGATGGCGACGATCGAAATCGATCGAGCGATGGTACTGGCGCTGGTCGTCGAGAACGTGACCGACTCGAGAGCCGTCTGGTATTGAGCCGGCGTCGCGCTGCCGTTCAAAGTCAGTGTGCCGCTGGCGTAGTTGCCGCTGATGCCGTTCTGATTGGCGAAATGCAAGGTGTCGCCCGCCTGGAGTGTGCCGGCCGAGATGGTCACCGTGGCCCCGCTCAGGTCGGTGTCGCTGGAACTCACCGCCACCCCTGCGTCGATTGCCGCCGCCGTGCCGCCGGCCGTGAAAATGTTGGTCGTGCCCGACGGCGTCACGACCGGTGGCTCGGTTTCATAGGCGCCGATATCGACCGCGCCGTTGACGATCCGGTTAAAGCCGGTGCCCCGCTGATCGGTCGTCAAGCCAAAAGCGTTGGCCACGGCAACACTGCCGGCGCCCCGTGCGGTGCTGTCGGCCTCGAGCGTCAGAGTCTCGGTTGGCCCGCCCAGGTTTGCCAGCGAACCGGCCAGCCCAGGCACCACGCCGGCCGACGGTCCCAACTGGTTTCCGTTGCCCGAAAAACCGCTGATGATGCCGCTGCCGTCGCCGATCAGATTGTTCAACGCCGTCGCGGCCTGACCATAAAAATCGGGGCCATCGGCTTCGATCACCGTGGCTGAACTGGTCTCCGTCTGGTTGTTGGCAACCAGGGTGTTATCCACCAGCAGGGATGCGTCGCTGCTGTCGTTGGAAATGCCGCCACCGTACGCCGCGCCACTCGCCCCTCCGGCGGCCGTCCCCGCCTGGGCCAAATTCGCAGCAACGGTAACATTGACGATCGACACGCCGGAGGGTGAACGGAATCCGGTTTCGTCGTCGATGCCACCTCCATACGCGTTGCCGGCATTGAAGCCGCTGCCGCCGGTGACGGTGTTGCCAAACAGGGTGGAATTGAGAAGTTTCGTTCCGGCAGCGGAGGTCAGCAGTCCACCACCCGCCGCGCTGCCGCCACTTCCGCTCGTTCCGCCAATTCCCGCGGCGCCGCCGGCCCCGCCCGTGGCTGTGTTGTCGGCGATCAGCAGATCGCTCAGACTGGCGGCGTCCGCCCCTTCCGATAAAAATCCGCCACCGAAGACGCCGCCGCCATTGCCCGCGTTGCTGCCGCTTGCGCCGGCTCCCCCGGCTCCGCCCTGGGCGGTGTTGTTCGTAATCGTGTCACCGGTCAACGTGGGAGCCGTGGTACCGCTGCTATAGATATAGACTCCGCCCGCGATGCCAACGCCCCCCTGGTCGCCGTCGCCGGCTGCTCCATCGTCCCCGTTCACGCCGCTCGCGCCATCGGTGCCGGCTCCTCCCAGCGAGGAATTGCTGGTGATCGTGGTGTTGTTGATCTGAACGGGGCCGCTGCCGTTCGAAACAACGCCGCCGCCATAGGCTGCATTGCCATTGTTCCGGCTGGCGCCGGTCGCGCCGAGCGACTGGTTGCCGGTGAGAGTGTCCTGGGTCAAACTGGCCATCGACCCACTAATGTTAGCGATATAAACTCCGCCGCCCGAGGCGATGCCGCCGGGGCCATTGGAACCGCCGCTTGCGCCGGCTCCCCCCGTTCCACCTTGGGCGGTGTTGTCGCTGAAGGTATCCCCCTGAGACTCGGTCGGCGCGGCCCCCTCGACGTCGAAATAGGCTGCCCCGCCCGAGGCTGAGCCGCCGGCGCCACCCGTTGAGCCTGCTCCCCCGGCACCCCCCGCGGCGGTGTTGCCAGTGAAGCTGTTACTCTGGTACAGCAGCGCGGTGGACGAGGTTGCGTCGTTAAAGAAGTAGGCACCGCCCCCGAAGACGCTGCCACCAGCGCCCCCCGCGGCGCCCGCTCCGCCGGCGCCTCCCGAGCCGCCGAGGATGGTGTTGTCCAGGAGGGTGAAACCGCTCAACACGGCGGGCGTGGAACCATCGTTATCGATCGCGAGTCCACCCGTAAAGACGTCTCCGCCGGCGCCACCGGCCGCGCCGGCGCCGCCGATTCCGCCGGCGCCCCCTTGGCCGATGTTGTTCATGATCGTGTCATCGGTCAACACGGCGGTTGCGGCACCGCTGGTGATCGAATAGAGTCCACCGACCACGGAGAAACCGCCGTTGCCACCAGCGACGCCGCTTGCGCCGTTGGCGCCGGCTCCGCCCAGAGCCGCATTGTCGGCGACTGTCGTGCCGGTGACTTGGAGCGAGATGCCGTTAGAAATCAGGCCCCCCGCATAGGCGTCGAAGCCGGAGTTGCCGCTGCCGCTGGCGGCCGCCGCAATGGAGCTGTTGTTGTCGATCAGGCTGGCGCCGGGCGTTGTGCCTGCGATCGTCAGGCTGCCCGTCGAGGTGACATAGATACCGGCGCCGGCGGAGTTCGTCGCGGCCAGTCCGATCGCCCGGTTGCCCACGACGCCGCAATTGCTGAGAGCGAGGTTTCCGCTGACGAGCGCGCCGCCGCCGTCGGCCTCGGCTGTTCCGCCCCCCTGGTCGGTGTCGGCCACGCCCCCGGTGAGTTCGACGTTTTCCAGGACGACCGTTGTGCCCGCGGCAACGTTCAACACGCGATCCAACGAGAGTTGATCGATGATGGTGGCGTTGGGCCCGGTCAACCCTTGGCCAAGGATCGTCAGCGTGCCGGCGGTATTGGTGTAATGGAGTTGGCCCTGCGTGAGCGAGTAGACGCCCGACGAAAGAACAATGGTACTGGCGCCGGCCGCGGCATTGGCCAGGGCGACCGCGGCGCGCAAGCTGCCCGCCGTGCCGTCGGAAGCGGTTGCCACAGGGGCGTAGGCGGTTCCGGAAGCCTGATTCACCACGACGGCCTGGGAGGCCGAACTGCTGCCGTTGAAAGTCGTGTCCCCCGAGTAGACGGCCGTGATGCTGTTGCTCCCTGCCGGGAGTGACAAGGCCGTGAACGTGGCCACGCCGCCAGCAACGGTTCCGGTGCCGAGATTGGTCGTGACTCCGCTAAGAGTGTCTTCGAACGTCACAGTGCCGGTCGGAGTTCCGCTGGCCGTGCCGATCGTCGCCGTGAATGTCACGCTCTGGCCGACATTGATCGGACCGGTGATTGGGCTGAGCGTCGTGGTGGTGGCCAGGGATGCCTGCACCTCATACGCGCCGACGTCGACCGCTGTGCCCGCGACCCGAGCGAAGCCAGTCCCTCGCTGATCGGTCGACAACCCGGCGGCCGCGGCGTTGTCGCCGGCATTGATCGCCGGACTGCCGGCCAGCAATCCGAGGGTTAGGGTGTTGCCGCCATTGTTTTGCAATGGACCCACGAGAGGATTGATCGGCGAGCCGCTGGTTCCCAACTGGTCGCCGTGGGCGGCACTAAAGCCACTGGCCACGGCGCCATCGTAAACACCGATCAGATTGTGATCGGTGGTCGCGGCCGCGCCGTAAACGTCGGGCCCGAATTCCGCCGTGTTCTCGGCAAACAGAGCATTTTCCACCACTAGGGCTGGGTCGCCGCTATCGTTGTCCATGCCGCCTCCGTTCGCGATGCCGGCCGAGCCGCCAGCGGTCGGAGCGCCCCTTTGGGCCACATTCGCCACGACGGTGACATTCTCGATCGACAGACCGGAGACGGAGTCGACTCCGGTATCGTCCAGGATTCCGCCGGCAAACGCGCCGCCTCCGGTGGTGCCGGCGCCGCCGGTCGTCGAGTTGCCAGACACCGTGTCGTTCCAAAGTTGCGACCCGCCCGTAAAAATCACGACAGCGCCGCCGTAGGCGTCCCCCCCCACGCCTCCGGAACCACCGGCACCAGCTTTGACGATGTTGTCCGAAATCGTCGAGTCGGTGATCAAGAGCGGTGAATTGCCGCCGCCGAGATCGCCGGCAACTCCACCTCCCCAGGTCAGGCCTCCCCTGGCCCCCGCGCCGCCGGTGCCGCCGATCGCCTGGTTGCCGGTAATGGTGTCGTCGTCCAACACCGTGGCCGACGTACCGCTGTTGCTGAGGTAGACGCCACCGCCGATGGCTTCGCCACCGTCGTCACCGCTGGCGCTCGTTCCCCCCAGGACCGCGTTGTTGGCGATCGTCGAGCCGCTAATATTGACCAGGCTGGCTGTGCGCGAAAAAATGCCGCCGCCATAGGCAAAATCTCCGCCGTTCGAAAGGGTGCCAGGTGCTGCGCTGGCGCTGTTTCCCTCGATCAGGCTACCGTCGAGGATGGTCAGGCTCCCCGTGGCATAGACACCGCCACCTTGGGCACCCTCGCTTCCTACCGTCGCCAGCGCCTTGTTGCCCGTCACCGACACATGGTCGAGCGTGAGGTCCCCGTCGCTGAGGATGCCGCCCCCCTGGGCGTCGACGGTGCTCGATCCGGTGTCGTCGTCGCCGGCGATGCCCCCGGTGATTTCGACGTTTTCAAACGTCACCGCAGCGCCGGCGGCGATTTGAAAGACGCGGTCCAAGGAGAGTTGATCGATGATGGTTGCGTTCGGCCCGGTCGATCCCTGTCCGTCGATAATCAGCGTGTGCGCAGTATTGGTGATTTCCAGTTCACCGAACGTCAACAGGTAGGTGCCCGACGAAAGCTGGATCGTGTCGGCTGGCGTTCCGGCGTCGGCATTCGCCGCGGCGATCGCGGCGCGCAAGGTGCCTGCCGTGCCATCGTCGTTGGCGTCGGTCGGCGAGTAGGTATTCCCCGAGAGCATCGCTCGCAACTCGAGCAACTCGAAGACGGGCATCCGAAATCGACCGACCGGCAGCCGGCCGAGAGCTCGCCGGCGGCCGGGGGCGGCACGCGAATGAAGAGGCCAGTGGTTCATGGTGAACGCGCCTCCCCGGGCTGATCGATCAGCGGGCGACAGCGGATGAATGCGGCTGGGAGAGCATGATTACCTGGAGGCGAAACCCTCCCATCTTACCGTCAAACTCATCCCAAATCACCCATTTTACTTGCGTTCCCCCAGTAAGTGGGGGCTAAAGCCGCCCGCGGGGGTCTTCGGAGTCGGTCGTCGCCGGTAAGCCACTCGGCTTACGATGAATGGCCATCTTTGCGGCTCTCGGCCGAACGGAGGCGGGCAATCGGCCGAAGCGGACACGCAACGTCTGCGCATCATTGCACCCGCGGGCGGCGTCACCGCGGCACGCTTGCTGGCCAGGGTCGGTCAGCGCGCATAAAAAAACCCACGTCGCCCGGCTGCGGGAGATCGCAGGATGCCAAAAGGGGAGCCCAGGTCGGGGCGGAATCAACTCGCCCCCCTGGGCGAACCGAGCGGTTGGGTGCTCTCGATCTGTACTTTTTTTCAGGTTCTGCTCAGTTAGACTGATCCTGCGTTTTTTTACGACCGCCGTCTTGTCAGCCGCGAGCAAAGACGCAATGACACCCGATTCTCCAAGTCCGAAAACCCGTATCGTGATCCTCGGCGGCGGTTTCGGCGGAGTCTACACGGCCCGCCACTTGGAGAAACTCTGCAAGGGCCGCCAGGATGTCGAAATCGTGCTGGTGAGTCACGACAATTATCTCCTCATGACTCCACTGTTGTTCGAGGTTTGCTCTGGGACCCTGGACATTCGCGATTGTGCTTTCCCTATCCGCGCGTTCCTGCGCACGACGCGGTTTGCCGAGGCCACGGTTCAGGGCGTTGACCTGGAGCGGCGCGTGGTCCACCTTGCGGGCGGATCGGAAACCGGCGAATTGGCATACGACCAACTGGTCCTCGCTCTCGGCGCCTTGACCAACAGGCAAATGATCCCTGGCTCCGAGCACGCATTCACGTTCAAGACGCTCGCCGATGCCCTTCTGCTTCGCAATCAAATCATCGAGTGTTTCGAGCGAGCCGCCGTAGAGACTGACCCAGAGCGCCGGCGCAAACTGCTCACATTCGTGATCGTCGGCGGCGGACTGGTCGGCGTGGAGCTTTTCGGCGAATTGACCGCCTTCGTGGACGAAATCGCGTCGCTGTACAAGCGAGTCAGTCGCGATGAGGTTCGTTTCGTCATGCTCCAAGGGGGCGAGCGCATCATGCCGGAAATGAATCCCACGCTCGCGGATTATGGGGCGCGGGTGCTCAGCCAGCGTCGCGGGGTGGAGATCCGAACCCAGGCCAGAGTACGCGCCATCGAGCCCGGCAAGGTCGAATTGTCAGAGGAAAGGATCGAAGCGGCAACCATCGTCCTGGCCGCGGGAATCATTCCGAACCCGGTCGTCTCCAGCCTGCCCGTGGAAAAAGACAAACGTGGTCACATGATCGTCGACGGGACGATGCGTTGCCAAAACCACCCGGAAGTTTGGGCAATCGGGGATTGTGCGTCGATCCCGGCGCCCGACGGCAAACCCTATCCCAATCTGGCCCAGCATGCGTTGCGGGAAGCCAAGGTCCTGGCTCGCAATATCGTCGCCGTTCTGGAAGGCCGGCCGCCGCGGCCATTCGTCTACGAAAACCTGGGAATGATGGGCTCCTTGGGCCATGGCAAGGCATTCGGTCAGCTTGTCAAGCTCAGGGTTCGCGGCGTCCCGGCGTGGCTGGTGCGGCGGACCTATTACCTGCTTCAGATGCCCGGCTTTGGTCGTCGGCTGCACATCGTGGCCAATTGGACCTTTGCCGTCCTGTTTCGGCCCGACGTCGTCAAGCTGAGCCTGGCTAGCGAGGCGGCCATGCTCTTGCGACGCGCTGAAGGCGACAAGCTTCGATCGGCAAGCGAGCAGCCGGCGACGAGCCCTGCCGCACCGTCCTAAGCAGGGCAATGATATGGTTGGCTCAGTGGAAATCTGGGCCAAGCCGAGTTGGCCGGTTGGCGGGATCATTCGGCCGGCCCGAGGCGCGATTCTGGGCCGTGCCGACTCAGAAGGGAAGGAGGTCCCACCTTTCCAAGAATTCGTCGGCGTCGTCCCGAAATTTTCGCATCGCCGTTGCGACACGCTTGTGACCGTTTTTGCCTTCGCCCGAAAGCCACGTTTCGTTGTTGGCTTTAATGTCCCTCGCGACCTTCTTGCTCGGAACGATGTGGAAAGCCGGCCTTTGATCCATCTTGCCAAGAGATACGAACACGTAGAAGTGGTTCTCGGCAACAAACGTCTCGCTTTTGTCGCTTAGAATCCACTCCTTGCGTCCAAGCTGGTTAGTCTTGCACTGTATGGTGACCGAACACGTGGCGTCGTGCCTGGTCGCCAGGATGTCGATTCCGCGACTGTTGCGAAGAGAAATGGACGCGATGTAGCCACGACGCGAAAGCTCCGCCGCTACGAAATACTCGCCCGCAACCCCGGTCAACACGCCCGAGATTTTCGTGTTCATTGGACACCTCGCGGCTGCCAGGATCGACTTGCCTGTGAAAAGGGGCACCGCCGGCCCTACCGCATCTTCGGTTCGTATCGCCGCACCCGCCGGTCGAATTCCGTCTTCGGAACGGCCAAGAGCTGCTTGGTCAGTTCCTCGAACGTTTTGAACTCTGGCGGTTTGTTGAGTTTGGTCATGGGTAATTACGTTAAAATTGCATCCCAAGGCGACTCGATCGCAGTAAACGTGCTTCAGGGTGCGACTTGGTCAAGGCACGTTAGCTGCTTTGAACAAGATAGGCTTGACGACATCGGCCATTCGCTGCAATTCGGAAGCATTGTGGATGAGCTGCGCGTGATGCCAAAGTTCAAGATCAGCCCTGTGGCATCCCTCAGCTAACTCTCGTCCAATTTTTTCATATGACCAATCGAGTTCATGCTTGAGGGTTTCTGGTTCGTCTTTCGAGCCGACCACGAAAACGCGAGAACTCACATCTTTCGGGATTTTCTGCTCGAACTGATCTCTGCGGCCCTCGACCTCATCGAAGTCAATTAGCATTACAACGTGTGCGTGATTCGATTGACGAAGCAACGGAAGGTATTCGCTTTCAAAGATCCCCAACACTTTGCTCCAGCCACCCGCAGGTGCCCTTACACCTACAGCCCCGTCAGAAACCGACACATGATTTAAGAAGCCGATCGCAAGCTGGCGATTTGCCTCGTCCTCGGGAATTAGCCACACGTGTGGTTTGTACTTGTTGATGCTCATCCAATTATCTCACCCCGCACGAGCGCCTCGATGAGGTCGCCATTGTACGAGAGCTCCGCCAATGTCCGCACCAATGTGGGCTCCAAATGCGATTTTCTGATGAATACGATGGTATTTTCGTCAGAGAAACTGCGTATTGTTTCGGGATGGTGGGAAGTCGCGATAAATTGCCCATTTTGGTTGGTCATTTTTCGCAACTGAGTCGTAAAATGGCGTATCTCTGGAAGTGAAAGATGGTTGTCGGGTTCATCCCACATGCAGAAAATCGGTCCGCTGACTTTGTTGTATGCAACTATAGCCGCACTAAGAAAAAAGCACTTTTCACCGTCGGAGAGCTGTTTGAAATCGACTCGCAGAACTCGACTCGGCTCTTTTTCCTCAAAGTTGACCTTAAGTTGCTTTCCATTTTCACCGCGGGGCTCATTCTGAATAGACTCAAAATCAGGGATGACTGATTTTAGGTATTCGTCGATAAGGCCATAAGCCGCCGGATGCCGGGCAAGCAGCGCGTATAACCATGACGAGAAGTTTCCCGCATCATATTGCAGCTCGGCAGAATCTTCCTCTGAGAAGCCCGAAATAGCAGCAGGTATCGGTGCAATCAAAATCATGGATGCGAAGTATGATCTGATCTGATGAACCGAAATGCCCCCGGGCGGTTCAGTGATTACCGGCAGTGCGGCAACCCGCCAATCGAGTCTGAATGCGAGCGCGGCACCCATGTCTACCTGTGCTTGTCGACGTGAAAAAATGATGTCTCCGTCAACCGAGAGGCCCTCGTCGGCGATATGAGCCTCGCGGGACTTCTCCGACAGTTCAAACGAGATGCTGTACTTGAACCGTTTTTTGGCCAGCACCAGTTCTACCTCGAACCGCATCGGAACGTCTTTGCGCTGCTGTGAGAAATCTCTCCCTGTGATCAAATTGCGCACTGCCCCGGAGCCACGGCAGATATTCTGGAAAAGGCGGAGCGCCTGAAGTAGTGTTGACTTCCCGGAGCCGTTTTTCCCGATGATCAGCGCGGAAGGACGTCCCATGAAATCGATTGCGAAATTCTCAAAACAACGGAAGTTGCTGACGTAGAGCCGCTCGATCATATGGCACCGAAGACAAGGAATGAGCCGACCACGATATTTTAGCGAAACGAGGCCACGTTTTTGCAGCACACCGAATGATTCTAGCAATTATTTTCGGTCGTCGGACTCGTTCCACGCGATGTATTCGACACCGGTTGCCTCTTCAAAAGTCAGCCGTTTTCCGGAGACCGACAGCACCACGGCCAAAAACTGGGTGCAGTCCGATCCGCCGCGCTTGTTGATGCGGAACGCCTGTTCGTCCTGGTAGCGGAAAGGCGGAACGCCTGGGCGGAAGCATAAGTCCCGCTCGGCGATCTTTTTAGCAGACTCCAGAAGTTTTCCAAGCCGTTCGTGGTGGACGTTGTTTTTGACGTATCTCTCGGCGTGATGCACGACCTCGCGGACGTGCTCCGCATCAAGCCCAGCGCAGGACGAAACGGCGTCGGTCGTCGCGCGTTCTTGCCAGGATTACAGCTTCCGCTGGGAAACACGCATCATCGCCGTGGTTTCAGCCGCTCCGGTCGCATAGTTGAGCTTGGCGATCGCCGACAGATACTCATATCTTGAACTCAGATAGTTCTGCTGCGCGCGGGTGAGCGCTGTCGCGGCGTCGGTGATCTCGGTCGGGGTGGCGTCCCCGTTGGCTGCTCGGGCGCGGACCAGCCGGTAGTTCTCGGTCGCCTGCTCGACTGCCGGACGCGCGCGGTCGATGCCCAGGCGGGCAGTTACCAGGTGACGATAAGTCTGGTTGACTTGGAACGCGATCGTGTCGGCGATCGACTCGGCCTGATGGATCGCCTCGCGAACTTTCGAGTCGGCCACGCGCAGTTCGGCGACCCTCTTACCCCCCTCGAAGATATTCCATTCCAGCTTGATGAACCCAACCGCGATATCGGCGTGCCCATGCAGCTCCGCCTGCTGCAGGTCGAAAGCGTCAGCCTCACCCACCACGCGCGGCGCAAAATCGGCTTTGGCCACGCGACTTCCTTCCTGAGCAACCTCGATCGATCGTCGGGCAACCTGAAACTCTTTGCGATCTTTAACGGCCATCTCCAGGCATTCGGCCAACGAAGGAGCAAATTCTGGAATGTCACTCGGCTCGATGACCTGCACCGGCTCGCTGCGTTTCAAGCCGATCGCCAGCACGAGCGCGGCATTGGCAACCGCGACCGCTTCTTCCGACGCATCCTCGAGGCGATGGGTTTCCGCCAACTGGACCTCGGCCCGTAAAAGTTTCTCGCGCTCGATGGCGCCACCCCGAGTGAGCTTTTGCGCCACGTCCCGCTCATCCCCATCGCGGCTCACCGCTTCCTTTGCGACTCGCAGAAAGGCTTGTGTCCGCAGCGCGTCGTAATAGGCCAGTGCGACCTCATTGGCAACTGTTTGATAAGCGCGGTCGGTTTGCAGTTGGCGAATATCAATGCCCAGCTTTGTGGCGTTGTAGCGTCCCAGCCGGCGGCCGAAGTCGCAGATCAGCCATTGCAACCTTGCTTCCGCCAGCTCGTAACCCGTGGAAAGATTAAGACCCAATGGAAGTGCGAATCCGGGTGGCAACACCGTGAAGCCGGGCAGCGAACCAACGTGAACCGGCTCCCCGCCAACATTCAGACCGTATCCTCCCACGCTGTAGCCCGTCGAAAGCGTCGGCAGGAACGGCGCAAAGGCGATGTCCGAAAGCCCTCGGGCCTGCTGGATGCCTTCGAGATAAACTCGCAAACGGGACTGACGCTCGAACGCCAGCGTGATTGCTTCGTCAAGCGTCACCGGTCGACCAACCGGATCCTCCAGATTCTTTGTATCGGAAAAACTCGGGCTCACCCGATCGATCGCAATCGGAGCGGCGGTCGCGATCGGCTCGAGGACAGGAGGAAGGGCCTCGATTTGAGGACTCTCGACTTGCTCAGCCATTGCCGGGCGCACGCTCGGCCCGTCCGAGGTTGAAAAATTCGAGACGGGCACGATGGGCGTCTTTTGGACTTCGGCACGGGGCGCAACGCAGCCGCCAGCCAGCAGCGCGATCGCGCACCCAAGCCCATACAAAGCGCGCAGCCGGCCAGCGAGCTCGAAGCGATGCATCGGTTGCCCCCCCGGGCTCCGGAATGTTGCGCGTCACCAATAGAGACAAAGCCACTTCTCATCTTTCGGATTTCTCCGATTTCGAGCGTTAGGAAGACCTGATCGATTGTGGGCGAAAACTCCCAGAATGCGGCCTGGTGAACTTCTCGCGATCGCTGGCATGAGTCAGAGAGCCAAAGCCCCACTTAGCTAGCTTGCTGAGGGGGGTGCATCTTATCAACCGCCGCCTTGGCTTTCAGGCGAGTCATGCGAGTCGGCTGCAGCCGCGGCGAGAGTCGATTGAATCAGCCTGGCACGCTGCACGTCGACGTTCGTTTTTATGATCGTTCCGCCCAGGCCTCGTATCGTATGCAGAATGACGTCTAGATCGCCTTGATCGTCCAGGACGAACAGAGCCGACGTCCCCGGCTTCATCAGTCGCTCGACGTCTCGGACGAAACCGGCACCGATCCCGACTGCGGCGGCCGTGAGCGCGCTGCCCATGCTGCCCACGATCGCGCCGATC
>Ga0182024_10019977_pt1 | contig 12282 bp, 16 predicted proteins | sample P32metaG_FD_120480 | JGI IMG/M metagenome (GOLD analysis project Ga0182024, IMG submission 120480) | Permafrost microbial communities from Stordalen Mire, Sweden - P3-2 metaG (Illumina Assembly) | ecosystem: Environmental > Terrestrial > Soil > Wetlands > Permafrost | place: Sweden: Stordalen...
AAGTCCCTGGGGCACTTACAATGGCACTTACTAACATCTGCAAGTGGTTGATTCTACACTCGACCAAGCGCCAAATCGAACCGTTTCTGGGATCAAAATACCCTTTTTCCGCAACCTGCTAGGATAGCAGAGGTGGATTGATAGCCCACCGTTGCAGACAGGTCTCCGGGCAGCCCCGAGATTTCAGCACTGCAAAGCGGTAGGGCGACGGGAGGTTTGGCGTCGACATCTGGCGCCGAACCCGCTAGGAGCGCCGCCAATACCTTGACCCGGACGTTACAACTGGGCGCAGGCAGCTGGCAGGATTGCCAGTGCGAAGTGCTTACGGTTTTGAGATCGACCGTTAGGGGTCAAATTGGTCCTGAACCCGCGGCTGGCGCCCGTTGTTGCAACCAGGTACGATCGCCAGCGGCCGGGCCGGGCAAAATAGCTAACGATATGCTCCCCTCTCACGCCAGTCGCGATAAAGACAGAAGAAATACTAGTGACTGAACGCCACCCCGCTAAAGGCGGCGACGCCGATCGGGCTCGAAGTCGCCACTGACGAAAGATCGCCGTAGGCGTCGATGGCGAAGACGGCGACACGCCCGCCACTGCCGTCCGCCGCAGTATAAATGACCGCGAGCCACTGGTGGTCGCGGGACACTGTTATGTCCGTCGGCGTACCCGGCAGAGACACCGATTTATAGAACGCCCCGCCTTGGCCGTCGCTGAAGAATATAGAGACGGCTTGGCCCGGGGAATTGCCCGTATACCAGAGGTTTCCCGGTCCCTTAGCCAGCCAGCACGGCGCGTTCATCGGATATGGCGGTTGCGGCCCGACCACCGGAAAAACCGTCCTGTCCTTGTTCACCAGAGCAAAGCTGTCTGGACTGTGCGCCGGATTGAATCCCAGGATGTCTCCCCAGAATGCGGCTCCGAGAGGGGTATTATTTGCCACGCTCGGGAGCGTCACGCTGGCGCTGGTCCCGTTGAGCGCACCCCCTCCGGTGAGCAGCAGTTGCAGGACCGAGCCAGACGTCAGCGTGATGGCGGCCCAACTCTGGCCGACGGCTATTTGTGCCGCCGAAGGATCAGTGATGGCGACAACGGAGCCATCCACGTTTCCCGACGGCCATGTGTGGCTCTCGGCGCAATTTGCGCCTACCACGAACAGTTTATTTTCAGTGAGCGCGACCGACACCGGCTTGATGCATCCTGGCGCCAGTTTGATCGTTCCAGCAACGCTAATGGAGTCGCCCACTCGGACCAGTCGGCTCACATCGTTGGAGCCGTAATTCGCAACGGCGCCGGAATCGTCTCTGAATTGCAGCGCGCCTGCGTTTCCGCCGGCGCCGCCGGCGCCTCCTGTGGGCAAGATGTTCACCAGGGATAGCGAGGGCGTCCCCGCCGTTTCCAGTTTGAACACAACAACATCGTTGTTGGTCGCGTTATTCGTACTCGTCAGCACCAACACGTCGCCCTTGTGCTCGGCCGCAGCCGCGAACGCGGCCGTCAGGAACATAACCGCCAGCACTCCGCTGGCGCGACAACACAGATTGGTTTTCAAGGTACTGCTCTCCTTTCTCGATACTCTTCGCATGACCACCGCTGGTTCCTTCTTGGGGGGATAGGTGTGGGCCGCATCCGCCGGAGACGAGCACGGACCTCCTGGCAGCGTTCTCCTGCCTTGCGACTGGATAGTCGCGACCAGAAGCCGAATCCCCCGCACTTTTTTGGTCGAACCTTTGGCCGAAGAGACTGGAACGTATCCGCGCGCGAGGGCATAATCCAAAGGGAGGGGCGGTGAGGAGACTTTTTAGAGGTGTTATTGGCGTTTCGTCTTTGGGAATTTCATTTCTATGGGCAGGCGGAGACTACTACGCCGGCGGGATTGCGGCTGTGGCAACGCTTTCGGCTGACGGCCGGTCCATCGTCTCTTCAAGCGCATCACAGGTGTCCCTCTATAAGCCGGAGAACGGTCCGGCGGTGAACCTCTTCCTCGGACGTTACCTGGGGAACTACGTTAGCGTCCAGGGCAACTTCATCTGGAATGCCAACGCCCTTACACTTGTCTCAAACAGCGTAGTGCCGCAAGGCGCAAGTTTCTACAGTGAAGCGCGCAGTTCTTCGCAAAGCAGTGCGGTCGGCGACGTGCTTGTGTTCTTCCGCGACCGAGGCAGCTTGGTTCGTCCTTACCTGTCCGCCGGCATTGGCGTTATTCACCTGCAAAGTTCCCAACATCAGCTCGATTCGGTCTTCGGGTCGCCGATCTTACCTCCGCGTGACTTCTCGTCGAACACTCCCGGCCTGCGTGTTGCTGTGGGCATTGATGTGAAGCTCCGGCGCGGCTTTTCGTTTCGGTACAGCTTTAGTGAAACCATTTCCTCAAATCCCATCAGCGATCAGTTGTCGCCCCCCGGACAGAGAGCGCTGAAGAATTTCCAAAACCTGTGGGGGTTTGTGAAGACCTTCTGAGCTCCTTATCAAGAGCCCTGAAACTTTACGTAGGGACAATTCGGCCAGTAGATGGGAGCGTTTTCCAAATGTTCGGCCAAGACGCGCGCGTGGCAGACACGGCAGATATTCAGCGATTTCACTCGCTCCCCGGTCGGCGCAATCCGGACTAGTTCTTCAAAGACGCAGAGCGCGTATCCGACAGCCTTGGTCTGAGTGAGGCTGGCAAGCGGTCCGCCGGCTGCTTGGCGAAGCGCCAGAGCGGAGTAAATCCGGGACTTTAGTTTAGTTGGCGCCGTAACCGGCTCGGAGTCCAGTTCTGCCCCGGCCGCCACACGCTCAAAGAACTCCTCTTCGGGAATCTGGCTAGTCATTTTTCCACCTCTCTCGGAACATCTCTCTCGCACGCGCCAAGAGCCTCTCAATTGCTTTTTCTGTCTTGCCGGTTCGCATCGCCATCTCGTGGGCCGAACGCTGTTCCCAATAACGCCAGAGCAGGGCCAGACGGTAGGCTTGCGGCAAGGTTGCCAGTACGCTCTGCGCCTTTTCCTGCAAGCGCCGGTGATCCAAAAGCTCGTCTATATCCACTTCCATGACTTTCGGGGCGTTTTGACTGGCCTCTTCAAGCGGCAACGGTGCTCGCAGGCAGGCGCGGTAATAGTTTTCCACCTTGTGTCGGGCAATGCCCTGGAGCCAGGAACCCAAGGGAGAATCACCGCGGTAGGCTCCCAGGTTTTCCCAAGCCGCAAGGAAAACTTCTTGCACCAGATCATCCACGAGGTCCAGCCGAGGAACGAGGCGAGAGCGGACGTACCGATAGACCGGATCCGCGTACCTTGCGATAAACTCTGCAGTTGCCTTGCGATCTTTTTGCAGGATCGCAACCACTAATTTTCGGTCTTCCGCCTGGGCATCGCGCTCACCGGCAAACGCCGCAGCTGACTCCTCCGTAGGTTCCAAACGCCTTGTCCTCTACCGTATAGTTGCGCGACTTCCGGGTTTCCCCCTGCCTTCGGCGGCGCAGGGCAGCATATCGGGCCGCGTGTCTCGGGTGCTTGCCTAGGGAACTGGAAGCTCAGGTCTGGTTCGAGTTGAACAACCAACCGATCCAGTAGTAGACGAAGCGTCTGGAATTTCCGAACCAGAGCCCGCTTGTGCACCCAGGGGGACCGACCACGAGTGCAGGAATACAATCAACGCAAGAACAGCCACATGGACGCGGCCACGGAGTGAAATTCTACCAATACTCGTGGGCACCATCGAGCGGAGGCGGGGATTACGAAAGGGCGTGGATGGGCATCGGCGGGATCGTCCCGTTGGGGTTGGCTCCATTGTGGCTCCAATAAGCGGAGCCATTGGAAACTGCAGTGCTTGAAATCGCCTGAAACGATGCGTCCGTGAACGCTAAGTTCTTGAAACACAAAGTATGGCTGATTTGGAAGGCTGTGACTCTACCACTGAGTTACTCCCGCGTTTAGAATCAATCAGTTAGCGGCTTCCCGGAGGGCTTTAGAGCAACAGCCTGAAAGGAAGCTATGACTGAACAGTTCATCCAAGAGCGATTGTACCTCACTGGCGTCAGCCCTAAAACCGTGATTTGGTACCGCATGTCCTTCCGGCAGTTCGCCGGGGCTCTCGCGAGTAAAGGTGAGATGGTGGACCGGATCAAAGTCCTGAAGGACCGAGGGGCCTCCCACATCACCATTAACAGCTACCTGAGGGCCGCCAACGCCTACTTCCACTGGCGGGATGGGAAGGGGGAGAAGTGCAGCCCGCAATGCACCCATATTCACATCCCCCGGCTCAAGGAAGAGCAGAAAATCCTCGCCACTCTGTCGCCTGAACAAATCAAGCGGCTCGTGCAGTTCAAGCCGGTCAAGCGTAATGAGACGCGGGTACACGTGATGGCACTCTGCGCGATGGACACAGGGTTACGCCTTGGGGAGTTGCTGCGTCTTAGGAGGCAGGACGTGGATTTGGACAACCTCGTGCTTCGAGTTCATGGGAAGGGCGACAAGCATCGGCTGGTGCCGGTGAGTATCGAGCTACGCAAGGTGCTGTTTCGGTACTTGTCCCGCCAGTCCTCATCCCCATCCTCAGGATTGGTGTTTTGCACCGTCACTGGAACGTCTGTCTCGATTCACAACTCGGATAGGGACTTTAAGATCCTATATCGCAAACTTAACATCACAGGTGTCCGCACCTCGTTCCACCCCCTTCGCCACACGATGGCGACCAATTACCTCCGGGCTGGGGGGAACCTCTACTACCTCCAGCGGATCTTGGGGCACAGTTCGATTACCACAACCGAAAGGTACGTGCGAAGCCTGGGAATCGCTGATATCCAAAAGGTGCATGATGGGCTATCATTGCTCTCAAGCATGTGACGACGAACTCCTTCGGATTTTAGGAACAATCGGTAATGCTGAGACCAGGCAGAACGTCGTTTCACGTTTTGGAATCCCGCAATTTCACCAGATTGATTCGTGAGGTTGGGAATCTGACGACATTATCCGACAGGCTTGAGCGATTGACGATCAAGTTAAGGAATCTCACATGGGCACCTTATAGGTCTGTCGATTCTGGGAGCAGCAGTCCCAGTAGGCATCGAAGTATGGAAGGCATATCACCATGAAGTGCAGGATGTAAGGGTCCTCCAGCTTCCTGCGCCGATTCCGCCACCTGTACGCTAGAACAAACATCCTCGCCGATGGTTTATCCACAACACGTCGACAACAAAACAGCCCTAACCTGTTCCCGAAACAATAGATAACAATCTTGTGGAGAACGCACTGAAAACACTGGACGCTGAAACTGTTTTAGGGGCACTATGACTGTGGAGGATATATGGCCGAATCAACTGATTTCGTCACTCGTCTTGTAGCCTGGATTGGTGCGAGTACTGGTATCTTCAGCCTAGCGTGGAATATTTATCTCAAGTTGTCATCGGGGCCAAAGATTTCCCTTGTCGTCAAGGCGGGGATGAAGGTCCACCCTCCACCTGCTGGCAATCCCTCGTTCCTAACCATAACGGTGTATAACACCGGCACTGAAACAACCACGCTAAGGACTCTCGCATTTCACGTTTATCCATCGAATAGAGCCAAACGCAAGGGGAACTCGACTAACAGTTGGGTGCTTAATAGTGGGCAACTTAGGGGATCACAGCTTCCTTACAAGCTCGAAGTTGGAAGTGAATGGGTTAATGCGGTATCCGAAAGTGAAGAGTTCACTGAGCCAATAGCTAATGACACTCTGTGGTGTGAACTCTATAATTCATTTGGCAAGCCAGTGCTGGCGAAGGTGTCGCGTTGATGCAAGATGCAGCCGGGTGTAGACTGATTGAATGCAGAAATGGGAATATCTGATGTCGGTGATTCACAGATTCGGCCACGATGATGTGGACAGATGGCAGGAATTTATTAATGACCGTGGCAACGAAAGTTGGGAGCTAGTTTCGGTAACACATAAAACCGTACCGTGGCCAGACCACTCAGAACCGGGTGACCAGTATACGCTGTTCTTCAAGCGGCCTCTCTGACCCTCATCCGGCAAGCGGAATCTGTGCAGTGCGTGTCTTCAGCATTCTCCCCTAGCGGGTGCAATTGTTCGTGATTATCCTCCTGAGACTGTACGTCAGGTGGAAGCGGTATTGACCGTCCGGGCAAGATGATGCTCACCATGCTAGCGGCCGGGCCAGTCACCACCCTTAGTGGTATGATTTTAGAGGACTTGGCCAGATTAGTGATCGATAGTGATCGATTTGGGGGTATTCTACAAAACTTCTTCCAGATTGCACAAACTGTAGGGAGTTTATGAGAAGGGGCACCAATCACTCACTCCGATCACTACCGCCTGGGTTTGGTCAGGAGCCGGTCAGGAAGCTGTCTCAGGTGACGGGGGTCTTAAGGACCAGCCCTAGCCGCATGGCCGTGCCACCTGTGCCCCTGCGCCGGTCAAACCCCTTCTCGTCTAGTTGCTGGGCAAATGCCTTCTCAGCAGGGATTGTGGGCAACTCCAGGTGCTTACAATAGTCCACATAGCTTGAGTAGAGATCGCTGAACACCGCCTTCGCCCCAGGTTCCCGCTGGCAGCACTCATTGATCCATCGCTCTGTCGGGTCCATCTCCTCCTGGTAAGAGGTGACAGCCTCCCGTACCGTGGCCGGCATGAACAGCCCCTTAGCTTTCTGCCACGCGAGACACCCCTCCACCGCCCACGCTAGGATGCCAGGGGCCTCAGCTATCAACTGTTCTCGTAGGTGCCTATCCTGCTTGTCCTTCGGGATCGATACGCCAAATGGCACCAGATGGATGCGGTTCCAGATTGCCTCATCCTTGACCTCAGGCTTATGGTTGGCATCGATAAATAGCTTGAACTCCGGTTGAAAGTCGACAATGTCTTTGTAAAGCACCTTGCCGATCTGCTTGCCCATACCGGTGAGTTGCTTCATTGTAGCCTCATCGAGGCGTTTCCCTTTGGCAACCTCACTCGCGGTTACATATCGTTTGCCAACAGTGCGGGCAGTGGTCTGTTGTTGTTCGGTAGAAGAGGCCCCATGCAACAGGGACTTGATATCAACTGACCCTTCGTACTGCCCCATGATGTAACGGAACACTTCCACGAGGGTAGTGTTGCCTGTGTCCTTCGGACCCCAGAATATGAAAAGCGCCTTCTCTGTGACAGAGCCGGTAAGCGTGTAGCCTAGGATCTGTTGGAGATATGAGATCACTTTCTGATCGTCCCGCAGTATTTGATCAAGGAAGGCTTTCCACGTGGGGCAAGGAGCCAGCCCGTCATACTCCACCGGAGAGACTTTCGTAAGCAAGTCCTCTCGCCGATGTGCCCTCAATTTTCCTGTACGGAGATCGATTGTGCCGTTTTTACAGTCAAAGAGCAACGGGTCTTTATCTAACTCAGTGGTCGTTACAACTGTGCGCTGAATGGTCTTTGCTACGTCTACCATTCCATTGAGGTTCCCGGCATTCCCCAATCTGACCGCCCATTTCTTAATTTCATCGCTGTGCCGGCTATTACCTTCCCGCCGTATGGCCTGCCGGGTCAGTTCGGCCATTCCGTCAATCTCGCCTTTCGAGTCCTGTTGCCAAGATCCGCCCTTCCATATCAACCATCTCCCCAACGTCGAACAGTATCGGATCTCATTTCCGAACCTGCTCACCATTTGATTCGCGCTCCATGTATGGTTTGCTTCAAACTGAACGCCCGCGAGGCCATTGCGTGACCAGATGGGTTCCCACCCATCCTCAGGAATATGCTCTGGTACCGGCTCCGCAGTTGCGGCTAACACATAATCAGCAAGCCTACTGAGCTGTGTCCGAGACGTTGGAGGCACCTTCTCCTTCTCTACCCCAGTCTCCTTAGGTCGTTCTACGGGTGCCCCTCTCCACCGGTCCTCGGAGGTCCACTGAGCTTCCTGAACCTTCGGTGCGATCTTAGCTATCGGTTGTTGTTGTTCGTCCATATTTTCTCTCCTGTTGTCCTAGGCTGTGGCTGTGCAACCTGCACCCGAGGTGCCTGTGCCACCTTGTAACTCGCTCGGTCGTAGGTTCTCTGTTGTGCTGTGGACTAGCTCACCCCCGAAAGCCCGAAGGACCTAAAGGGTGAGCGTAGCATCACAGTTATCGCCTAAGTCACCCCTCAGGCCGCTGCCGGGAGTTGCCTCACCACCTCAAACGATGCCAGTGTAACCTCGACATGTCCCGCCTGTCTCCCTGCCGCAAGTGCCGCCGCGTCTTCTGCCTCCTGACAGAGCCTTTGGAGTTTCTTCATTTGTGCGTTCAGTTTGTCTGCTTCAGCTTTGACCTTCGCCATTTTCTGGTCCGCAACCTGCTTTGCCACGTCCTGCTGATTCGCAACCCGTGTGATGAGGACGCCATACTCATCTGTGGTGATTGTGAACTCATTGGGGTGGTTTGATGTGATGTAGCGTTGAATCGAACTCTTTGCGGTCTTGATATCGTCTGCGGTCACTGGTGCACCTGGGGTCTTTGGATCAGGCGTGTGGATCTTCCATTGGTCCTTGGCCATGGTCAATAGCTCCGTCCAGAGTGTGGTGCATTTCGTTGTTCGGGCCTTATTCGCCAAGGCCTTCATTGCGGCTGTAATTCTCTCGTCATCACTGGGTATCGGTCTGACTGCTTTCTCTATTGCTGGTGTCGCTGGTGTTCCCATTGTTTTCTCCTTCCTCGATCAGTATGCCCCCTGTCCCCACACCACCAAAGTGTTTTGACTTACGTGGCGCAAGAATTCACCACGGAAGTGCAAGGAGGTTTCGTGGTTCGTTCCCACTGTGCTGTGGCAAAATGACGGGTATGGCCAAGACGAAATCCAAAGCCCAGTGGGAACTCGATGCCGCCGCCGCTGTATTTGAGGCCACTACCTTTATGATCGTGGCTCGCGGCAAGGACGTCGAGTCAATCAAGCAAGCCCTAAGATCTGAATACGGCTCGCTGGAGGCTCGGGCGTCGGAATTCCGGCGGGCTGTGGGCTGGCAGGAGCCATTGCTCGGCACCGCTGAAGACTTCTGGCGGAAGGTATTCAATTCGTTGGTGGGCAAGTTACTGGCTATTGATTGGTGGAAGGAAGCGGCGGCGCAGGACGTAGACGGATATCGCCGGGGATTGGCTGAACTCCTCAGCGCGATAAAGCGGGTGATGAATGTATATTGCGATATCAAACCCAACCGGCCACAGAAAGACGAAGAGAGAGATGACCTGATCGTACGAATCAGGCTCGTGCATCCGAAATGGACGTTTGGTCAGGTCGCTATCGAGTACACACGGAAAACGGGCTCTGACATAACGGCTAACTCCGCCGAACGGATTTTCAAAAGGTGTTGTGCGCGGTACGTTGACGATTTAATTAGGAGGTGGCGTCCCGAGTTTCACTTGGGTCCTTTCCTGAAGTTAGTCAATCTCGAATTGGCCAGGGATCAGGTCGGTGACAGCGGCGGACCAGATTGTGAAGGCCCTTGACAACCGCCAGCCATTTGTTCCGCAATCGTGGATAAATTGAGCAAAGGTGACTACTTGAGCGATTTTGAGCAACTGGCACTGACGGCGGTGAGCCTCCTGGGAGAGAATGCCTACGGGATGACCATCCATGAGCGCATGGAGGGGCTGGCATCGGGGAAGAGGATCGTTTCCCTCGGTGCCGTGTACACCACCCTGGACCGGCTCCAGCAGAAGGGGTATGTCAAATCCCATTTTGGTGGGGCTACGGAGGAAAGGGGCGGGAGGTCCAAGCGGTATTTTGAGATCACCGGGGCTGGCGCTCGGGCGCTCAAAAATTCGCTGGTGGTGGCAGGGAATTTGTTACGGGAGTTGGGGTACGTGGGATGAAGCGGAGATTGAAGGACCGCTGGCTTCTCGCCTTCAATTTGCTGATCCTGGTGTCAGCGGCCTATCTCTTTGCGGTTGTCTTTGGCTATTTGCCTGTCGCGGACAAAGGTCTCCTGGGTAGGATCGTGCATGGGATGACGGCCCCGGTTTTTAAAGCAACTCTGATCCTTCAGGGCCTTTCGGCGATAGTTGCCCTCTATTTTTACTGGAGGATGGTGGCCGCAACGAAACGCTGTGCGACCTTGATGTTTTTCCTGGCAACTGGCCGTATGAAGCCTCATCCGCCGCTAGACGCTCAATTTCTCTTCTACCTCTTCCTCACTCCAGAGAACTGCGATGCCCTGGTGGGCGATCTGGAGGAGCGGTACAGACTCATCCGCCGGAAGTTTGGTCGCCGGAAGGCGAACTTCTGGTATTGGTTCCAAACCTTCATCTCCCTTCGACCCATCATCTGGGCAGCACTCAAGAGGGTATCTGGATTGGTGGCGCTGATTGAGGCCTATCGGAGGATTCGGGGATAGAGTATGGGACGAGCTAGTAGTGAAAAGCGGTGGCGTCGGTCATTTGTTGAAAGCCTGGAGAGACGGCCACTTCATATGGAAGAAATGGTCGTTGTCCGCAAGGGCCACACCTATATTATTGGCGAAGCCAATATCATTGAGCTGATCCCTGAAGACCTCGTCGAAGAGGCTCTTTCCCAGAAGCCATTTAATATCACTTTCCCTGAACAAGAGCCACGAAGTGCCTCGTTTCTATTCTCACTCTTTCTCTCCAGCGAGATTGCTGAATGCTTCCTCGGCGATCTGCAAGAGGGCTACTGCCGCATCATACGGGCTTCTGGACACCAAGAAGCAAGCCGCTGGTACTGCCGACAAATCGCCCTCTCCCTCTGGCCACTGATGTGGGTCTCCCTGAAGCGGGTGTCGGGGTGGGATCGCCTTGCTGATTTCTGGCGACGGATAGGCTAGCTTTCCGATATGCCCCCAGACGAAACAGAACTGGTGAAGGCTGGTGTGGACGCTGCCCTTGCGCCTGTAAAGGATCTCCTGAACCGCCTTCTGGGGCCGGTGGCTGATGAGCTGGGCGGATTATTTGCAGATCCGGTGAGGGTCTTCCGACTGCGGAGTAGCATTCGGCTCCTGGAAAAGGTGAAGGCAGTCTGTGAAGAGGCTGGCATAGAACCGAGGGCGGTGGCACCAAAGACGCTGCTTCCGATCTTGGAGAATGCCTCCCTTGAGGATGATGAGGACTTGCATGATCGGTGGGCAAATCTGTTGGCGAATGCTGCGCACAGAGGCACTATACCGCCCGCGTTTCCTGAGATCCTCCGACAGCTTACCGGCAACGAGGCTCAGTTACTGGATACCTTTTACGACTACATAATGACTCACCAGATCCCACCAGCAGCTCATGCAGAGAATTCTCTACGTGGCTTCCCTGACTTCCGGCAGATCACCCTTTCTTACCGCGCCACGGACACATTGGAGGCTCGCCTTCAACTGGACAACTGCATGAGGCTTGGGCTTTTAAGTCGTAAACTGGGTACCCTCGGTGTTGTTGGTGGTCCCAACCCGCCAGTCACCGAAGATTCCTACCCTCTAGCCCTCACTGCACTCGGAATCACATTTATCTCGGCGTGTAGGAGGCCAAGCAAGACAGGCACGGTGGGATCATGATCGAACTCTCCGATACTGACCTCCTCCTCCGGCTACAGAACTTTGAAGACAATTTCGTGGAGCGGAAGACGATCTCCGACTACAAGGACTGGCTCAAGACTGCCGTGGCATTCGCTAACTCCACTCCCATCGGATATCCGGCGGTGCTGTTTGTCGGAGTCAGAGACGATGGCACAGTGCAGGTGGGGAACAATGCCAACTTAGAGAAGCTCCAGCGCAGCGTGAGCGAGAAGATCAATGATGCCTACCCGCCCATATACCATTTCCACCGGGTTCTCCAGGATGAGAATGGGAATCAGTTTTTAGCTGTGATCATCCCCGGAAGTGAGCAACGGCCCCACTTTGCAGGGCAGGCATATGTGCGAGTGGGATCTGATAGCAAGGCAGCATCAGAACCTCAGTTCCAGACCCTCATCGCCCAGCGGCAGAGTAAGGCCTATGAGATTTTGAAGTGGAAGGATAGGCAAATCACTCTACAATCGCATACCGATCCAACGAGGTTACATCTGAAGTTTAATCCCGTGTATGTCATTTTAGAGGACTGCAACCAATTCTACTTGACATACAAACTCAACCAAGCTCGAAGGTCTCTTCCTATCGCCTATGTTGAGATCTCATTCGATGATGTCCAGAAGTGCCTCAAACTTATAGTGCCGCCTTATGCAGTAGGATGATGAGTAAGGACAGGGGAATGCCCGCTAGATCGTAGAAAGTAGCGACTCTCCGCTCGAAGCCTTGATAGGCTGAGAGCAAATTTTCTTTCGCGAGAAAAGGAGAGCCGCTATGAAGAAACCATATCAGATTGAATC
>Ga0182024_10019978_pt1 | contig 12282 bp, 12 predicted proteins | sample P32metaG_FD_120480 | JGI IMG/M metagenome (GOLD analysis project Ga0182024, IMG submission 120480) | Permafrost microbial communities from Stordalen Mire, Sweden - P3-2 metaG (Illumina Assembly) | ecosystem: Environmental > Terrestrial > Soil > Wetlands > Permafrost | place: Sweden: Stordalen...
CGGCTTTCGGAAAGCGGAGCGAGGGCACAGATTGCGGGAGCCGGAAAGCGGAAGCTGAATACCGGCTTTTAGAGTTTGGCTCCGGAAAACCTGCCGGAGTTCCCGGCACAGCTGTCATGGGGTGCCGGGCCTTCAAGATTCAGGTTGATACTTTAAGGCGGACGAAGATTCGCCGAAAGAAATGCGGCGTCGGACCTTGGACGTCGGACCTCAGCAAAGACCGGCTGAGGGCTGAAGTCCGAGGTCGAGTCGGACGGGTTCCGTGGTAGGAATCCAAATTGAGGTAGTGGGACATGCACACAGGAACACTGATCAGCGATCTGGTAGCAACGGTCGAGCGGGCCGAGCAGAAGGCGCGTGAGATCGTCATGGAAGAGGAACTGCATGCGATCTATGCAATGCAAATTCCAGTAGCAGACGGCGACCAAATTTTCATGGGAGCAGCATAATGGCAGCAGCGGCGGCGACATTTCGCAACGCGGTTCCGGTGACAGAGCGTCGTTCGTTTTGGACGGGCACACCCGAGATTTACTTTTCCAAGGTGATCGACAATTCGCGTCTGGTCAAGGTGGAAGATCCGCGGCGCAACCGCGAGATGAAACAATTTGGCACCGCACTGGCTTGCCTGTTTCTGCTGGTGTTTACGTATGCCTGGCAGCACTTCAAGGCAATCGAGTACGGTTACCAGATTGAATCGGCCAAGCGTGAACTTACCGAAAAAACTGAGATGAACCACGCACTGCGGTTGGAGGATGCTTCGCTGCGCGATCCTGAACGCATCGATGTGTTGGCACGACGCATCGGCCTGGTACCGCCCGAGCCGGGACAAGTAATCCGCATGGATACGACTGCGGCCGATGGTCAGGGCCCGGTGATGGCGAGCGCCGCTCCAGTGATGGTGATCCCGGGGCGGTAATGCAAGTCGAGCTTCGCTCGACATGGACGGCCGAGGGCGGCCGTCCCCACAAGAACTTATTTGGCGGTCCGCCTGCACGGTGGGCCGCCATGTTTGTCTCAGGCCGATTAGATGGTTAAAGATTCCAGCCCCGGCAAGAATTCCCGGCTCTACCTGCTGAGCGCCGTCATGGCGCTATGGTGCGTGGCTATTTGCGGACGCCTGGTTTATCTGCAGATTTTCAGCTATGGCAAATTCGTAAAGCAGGCAGGACATCAACAACAGCGGGCGATTCCGCTGGCCGCCAAGCGCGGAGTGATTTATGACCGTGCTGGCCATGAGTTGGCCATGTCGGTCTTGGTCGATTCGGCGTTTGCGGTGCCGACTGAAGTTAAAGATCTTCCCACGGCAGTTTCTCTCATCACGCGCATCACGGGCGATGATTACAACGTCGTACTTGCCGATTGCCGCGCGCATAAAACTTTCTGCTGGGTCGCGCGCAAGGCCGATGACGAAACTATTCAACGCATCAACTCTCTTAAGTTGCAAGGGATTCACTTTCAGAAAGAGCCCAAGCGTTTTTATCCGGCGCGCGATCTGGCCGCGCAGGTGCTCGGTTCCGTTGGCATGGAGGATTCGGGCCAAAGTGGCATTGAGCACGAGTTCGACGATGAGCTGCGTGGGCGACCGGGGAAAATGTTTATCTCTGTCGACGCGCGCCGGCAGTGGTTTGCCGACGTCGAGACTCAGCCGGATCCAGGCGACAATCTTGTTCTGACCATCGACAAGAACATCCAGTACATTGCGGAAAAGGAATTAGAACAGGCGATTCACGATACCCAGGCTATCGCCGGCACAGTAATCGTTGAGAATCCGCACACGGGAGAAATCCTGGCGCTGGCGAACCGGCCGACATTCAATCCGAATCTGCGCAAGCAGATTACGCCCGGTTCATTGACTAACCGCGCCGTGAGCTACGTCTACGAGCCCGGCTCGGCGTTCAAAGTGGTTACGATTTCCGCTGCACTCGAAGAGAAGCTTACCAACCCGAATGAAATTTTCGACTGCCAGATGGGTTCAATTGTTTACAACGGCATGCGCATTCGCGACTCCAAGCCGCATGGTTTGTTGCCGGTGTGGGGAGTATTGGCGGAGTCGAGCAATGTGGGCACAATCAAGATCGCTCTGCGCCTGGGCGAAGAGCGCTATTACAAATACATTCGTGCGTTCGGACTCGGGCAACAAACTGGAATCGAACTTCCTGGCGAGACGCGCGGCATCACCAAGCCCCCCAGCCGATGGTCAAAGGTTTCGATCGCAGCAATCTCCATCGGCCAGGAAGTAGGTGTTTCGCCGATCCAGCTTGCGGCCGTGATCTCAACTTTGGCGAACGATGGAGTTTACGTTGCGCCACGCGTCGTTGCTGGGACTGTCGACCCGCAAGCCACGCTGCAAACCGTGGCGTTTCACCCGGGCGAATCGCACCGCGTGATTTCTTCTTTTACGGCTGCCGAGATGCGCTCCATGATGCAGAAGGTCATTCTGGAAGGCACTGCCCGCAGAGCCCTCCTCGACGGCTACACCGCGGGAGGAAAGACGGGAACCGGGCAGAAAATTGATCCTGCGACCGGGGCGTACTCGAAGACCAAATACAACGCGACCTTCGCGGGATTTGCTCCGCTGAACAACCCACAAATCGTGGTGGCGGTCATCCTTGACTCTCCCGTAGGTCCCCACCAAGGGGGACAGGTTTCGGCGCCCGTGTTTCGCCGCATCTCCCAGCAAGTCCTTGAATATCTGCACGTCCCGCATGATTTACCCCTCGATCCGAAACATCAACTGCTGCTGACGCAAAATAAGGTAAAGGATAAGGATCTAGCTGACGACACTCCCGACCACCCCGGCGAACCGCTGGAAACCGCAGAGGTGAACGGAAACGCAAGCGAAGCGCCGGAGACGCCATCTGTGGCGCGAGCGTCGACGCCTGCGAGCGTTGGAGCTAAAGGAAACGTCGTGCCAGCGGCTATGCATGAACCAGTCGCATCCAACGGCTTAGGGCTGGGCATTCGCGAAGTTCCGGCTAAGACGTCGGACGCGGGAACCGGCTCGCAAGTAAGATTGCCAACGACTGGAACGGTCGTCCTGGACGTGGAGCAAGGCGGAATCGAAGTGCCGTCGTTCGTAGGCAAGACAGTGCGCGGCGCAGTTGAATCCGCACAGGACATTGGATTAGAACTGGAAGCCGTTGGCAGCGGCGTCGCCCGCCAGCAAACGCCCGCCGCCGGAACGCACGTCGCTGCGGGGGCGCGGGTGACGGTGCAATTCGGACGTTGACGTCCAAAGTCTCAACCACAGAGGACACAGAGGTGCACTGAGGTGGATAAATGAATATCTCCGTCTGTCCTCTGTGCTTGAGATTCTCTGTTTGACCCGCAGAAAAAGCGCGTGATACGGTAAATAGTTGCTCCCATCTCAGCGGACGAGTCCATGCCGCTGGTCGAGGTCTATTTTGTCTTCGGTTGAGGCGACGCCCGCCGGCGTCACGACTAACATCCGCAAAACTGCGCTGAATGCCGTCCATCGTCAGACGGGCGCGAAGATGGTGGAGTTTAACGGCTGGGACATGCCCGTGGAATATCCCGCGTCGCTGGGCGGCGGCATCATCGCCGAGCACATGGCGGTACGCACCGGCGTAGGCATCTTCGATGTCAGCCACATGGGCGACATTCGCCTAGCCGGACCGCAGGCTCTTGCCGCGGTGCAACACATCTCGATGAACGACGCTTCGCGGCTGGCTGTTCGCCAAGCGCAGTACTCGGCATTGCTCTATCCTCAGGGGACTTTTGTCGACGATGTGATTGTTCATCGTCTCGGTACGGATGAATACCTTCTAGTCATCAACGCCGGTACGCGAGAGAAGGATTTCAGCTGGGTGCGCGACAATACCCGGCAGTTCGAGTGCGCCGTCGAAAATCTTTCCGACGACTTTACGCAAATTGCGATTCAGGGACCGAAGGGCGTAAACCTGCTGCAGAAACTCACGGATGCCGATTTGAGCGCGGTGAAGTTTTACTGGGTTACGCGCGGGACGTTATGCGGCCTGCGCGACATTCTTATGGGCCGCACGGGATACACCGCCGAAGATGGCTTCGAGATTTATGTTCCCGCCGACGAGGCGACTAGCGCGCGCGTTTGGAATGAAATTCTGACGGCGGGCAAGGAATTCGGCGTTGTGCCCTGCGGCTTAGGCGCGCGCAACACTTTGCGCCTTGAGGGCAAACTTCCGCTCTACGGCCACGAAATTTCCGATACCATTAATGTTTGGGAAGCCGGGCTCGATCGTTTCTGCAAGACGGAGAAGCCGGAATTCGTTGGCCGCGCCGCTTTGGAGAAATCGAAAGCTGCAGGGATACGGCGAACGCTTGTGGGCTTGGAGATGACGGGACGGGGCATCGCTCGCGATGGTTACAAAGTGCTCGACACCGACGATCGGGAAATTGGATATGTCACCAGCGGATCTCCCGCGCCGTTTTTGAAGAAGAATATTGCGCTGGCTTATGTACCGCCCGAGTCAGCCGCAATCGGTTCGTCGGTGAAAGTAGAGATTCGTGGTCAAGGCGTTGGCGCAGTCGTTGTTCCAACTCCTTTTTATAAGCGCCCTAAGAAAACTGCTTAACCACAGAGGGCAGAGAGCGGCGCAGAGGATTTCGCTAGAAGCCAGCAGCCAGGAGCTAGAAACTTTCATGGCCTATCCGACAGATCGCAAATATACGAAAGAGCACGAGTGGATTCAGGTGAATGGGAATTCCGGCACAGTTGGCATTACCGATTACGCGCAGCAGTCCCTGGGAGATATTGTTTTCGTCGAGACGCCCAAGGTCGGCTCCGAACTCACTGCCGGCAAGGCTTTTGGCACCGTCGAATCGGTGAAAGCAGTATCCGATCTGTACGCGCCCGCATCGGGCACTGTGACTGAAGTCAACGCGGAACTCGCTACGTCGCCGGAAAATGTAAATAAAGACGCGCATGGGTCGTGGATGCTGAAGCTGAGCCTAAAAAATCCCAGCGAACTCAATAGCCTGCTCTCTGCTGCCGACTATGAGAAGTTTGTGGCAGAAGAGGCAGGACACTGAAAAACTTGACCTCAGGCGTCGGACCTCCGACGTCAGGCCTCTGAAGTTCCTTGCTAAGGTCCGAGGTCTGACGCCCGGTTTAAAGAATTTCTATGCGCTATTTACCTAAGTCTCCCGCCGACCGCGAAGCCATGCTGAAAGCGATTGGCCTGCGCTCGGTCGATGAACTATTTGCACCGATTCCCGCTGAGTATCGCCTGAAGCGCGATCTTAATATTCCGCGGCAGATGGCGGAGTCGGAGATTGTCGACTTCTTTCGGCAGCGTTCCCGCGAAAACGGCGAAGGCTACACCAGCTTTCTGGGCGCGGGCGCCTACTTTCATTACCGCCCTGTCATTATCGATTCGCTGATTTCGCGAGGCGAATTTCTGACCGCGTACACCCCTTATCAAGCCGAAATTTCGCAAGGTACGTTGCAATCCATCTTCGAATTTCAAACCATGATCGGCGAACTGACGGGCATGGAAGTGGCAAACGCCTCCATGTATGACGGTTCCACGGCCGCGGCCGAAGCGGTGATGATGGCGGTGCGGCTCACCGGCCGTCGCTCGGTTGTGGTGGCGCGCAGCTTGCATCCGGAGTATCGCGAGGTCTTGGCGACCTATGCCACCCATCAAGGCATGCCGCTGTCGGTCGCAGATTTCACAGATGATGGCCGCGTGAATCTGGAAGAACTTGAGAAGTCAATGACAGCGGAGACTGCATGTGTCATCGTCCAGTCGCCGAATTTTTTTGGCACGATTGAAGACGTTACCGCCGTAGCCGAAATCGCGCACAAACACGGCGCGATGCTGGTGGTTTCGATCGCGGAAGCTGTCTCTCTCGGAATCGTCGAACCTCCGCGGCAAGCCGATATCATCGCCATGGAAGCGCAGTCGTTCGGTGTGCCGTTAGGATTCGGAGGACCGTACTGCGGCGTGATTGCCACGCGCGAGAAGTATGTGCGGCAGATGCCCGGGCGACTTGTGGGCCAGACTGTCGATAAGCAAGGCAGACGCGGATTTGTTTTGACGCTGGCGACGCGCGAACAGCACATTCGCCGCGAGCGGGCCACCTCAAATATTTGCACCAATCAGGCGCTGATCGCGCTGATGGTGAACATTTTTATGAACGTCTACGGCAAAGTGGGCCTGAAAGAGCTGGCCAGACAGAATTTGGCGAAAGCGGCTTACGCGGCGGCGCAGTTCGGGAAGCACGGCAAAGTTCTGTTCGGTTCCGCGCCGAGATTCAACGAGTTCGTGGTGCAGACCAGCGAAGATCCCCGCGCAATCAACGAGCGGCTGCTGGGACACAAGATGGTCGGCGGGTTACCGCTGAAGAGGTGTTTCCCCGAATTAGGCAATGCCGCATTGTGGTGCTGCACCGAGTTGACCACGCGCACCGCGATCGACACGGCTGCTGGCGTCGTTGCAGAGAGTGAGCGCTCCGTGCGGTCTTCCAGGGCTGAGGATGTGGCAGAGGTGGCGCAATGAAACCCACGATTCGCAAGGCGACGACACAGGTTAATCAGAATGAAGGCCTGATATTCGAAAAGTCGTCGGCAGGAAAAGCCGCGTGGAAGTTGCCGCCTCTCGATGTGCCAGAAGTAGATGCCGCTAAACTTCTGGGCGAGGCAGAGAGAAAAGATCTCGGCAACATGCCGGAAGTGAGTGAGATCGAAATCATCCGCCACTTCACGCGCCTTTCCACTTGGAACTATGCCATTGATCTGGGTATGTATCCGCTGGGGTCGTGCACTATGAAATACAATCCGCGCGTCAATGAGGCCGTAGCGCGGGTGGAGGGAATCGCGAACGGCCATCCTTATCAGCCCGAGAAAATTTCCCAGGGTGCGCTCTACATCATCAAAACGCTAAGCGAGCAACTGATCGAAATCACCGGCATGGATGCGATCACGCTGCAACCTGCGGCTGGCGCGCATGGCGAGATGACCGGTCTTCTCATGGTTCGCGCGTATCACCAATCGAAAGGTAATGCGCGCAAGAAAATTTTAATTCCCGACTCCGCGCACGGAACAAATCCGGCTACTGCTGCGATGGTGAATTATGCTGTCGAGAATTTGAAGTCGGACTCGCGTGGAATGGTCGATATCGCGGCATTGGCGTCGCAAATGAATGAAGATGTTGCCGCGCTGATGCTGACGAATCCCAACACGCTCGGGGTGTTTGAGCAGGACATTCACAAGATCGCCGACATCCTGCATGCCAAGGGCGGGCTGCTCTACATGGACGGCGCCAACATGAACGCATTGGTCGGCAAGGTGCGGCCCGGAGATTTTGGCGTCGACGTGATGCACCTGAACCTGCACAAGACTTTTTCAACTCCACACGGCGGAGGTGGTCCCGGCTCAGGTCCGGTAGCCATCAAGAAAGGTCTCGAACCTTTCCTGCCGACGCCCGTGCTCACCACGAAATCGGATGGAACGTTGGCTTTCGACTACAATCGCCCGCAGTCGGTAGGACGGGTACGCGCGTTCTATGGCAACTTTGGAATGTTTGTGCGTGCTCTCGCTTACATTCAGGCGAACGGCCCCAATGGCTTGCGGCAAACCACGGAAGATGCGGTTCTCAACGCCAACTATATTCGCAAAGGTCTCATCGGGAGTTACGATTTGCCTTATGCCACGCCGAGCATGCATGAAGTGGTGTTCAGCGATAAGTTGCAGTTGAAAAAAGGCGTGCGCACCATGGACATCGCCAAGCGCCTGATCGATTACGGATTCCATCCGTACACGACCGCGTTTCCGCTGATTGTGCCGGGCGCGCTCATGATTGAGCCGACAGAGAGCGAATCGAAGGAAGAAATGGATCTGTTTATCGATGCGATGAAATCGATTGCGGAAGAAGTCGAAGAAGATCCGCAAACGGTTTTGACCGCTCCCCATTCGACTCGCGTTTCGCGACTAGACGAGACCGCGGCAGCGAGAAAGCCCGTCCTGCGCTGGAAGCCGACAAGTTAACCACCCGCCATGCCTTTCGCGTTGTTTCGTTCGGGCACAGGCATGCCCCTTAAGCGCTCAATCCACATTTGAGCGTTGGTATGCATCTCCCTCGCTGAGACGCAGCACAGCCGCCGATGCGCTTCGGCAAAAACAGCGTGCTGAGTCCTAGCTCTTTCTAGATGTCACCGCAAAAAATGCGGCGGCTTCCTGCTCTACGTTCTTACTGCCACAATGCGGGCACTTGGGGTCTTCGTGGTCGTGCTCGTTCAGGGTAAGAACGGTTTCGAAGGGCTTATGACAATCGAGGCAAACGTAATCGTAAACGGGCATGGGAACCTCCCGTGGGATATAACTGGAAGAATTGTAACGCTACTGGAGATTGTCGATTGCTGATTCTTGACTGCTGATTGAAAACACGTCGAATTCCAGCCTATGCGGCATTTCAATCAACAATCAAAAATCAGCAATCAACAATTTCCCACCCTGTTACTTCGCGCTGATATCTACCGACGCGCGAGTTGTCTCCCAATCCATCTGTAGAGTGCAGCCATTCCCGGACTTTTCGTAGGAAATGGTGAAATCTTCCACCGGCGCAGGAAGTTTCGAAACTTTCATATCCACGCGAGCCAGTTCGTCACTTTCATACTTGTAGGGGATGCCCCATTCGCCGGTTTTTTTGTTAATGATCAGTGTCCATTTGTCGGCGTTGGGAACGGTAAAAATCGTATAGCTTCCTGCCGGCACGGTTTTGCCGCCAACGACTACATCGGCGCTGGTGACGAAGGTGGTCGCATCGTTCGCTCCGGTGCGCCAGACTTCGCCGAAGGGAACAAGGCCGCCGTAAATTTTGCGTCCCTTCATGCGCGGGCTGGAGTAGTCGGTCTTGATAGTCTTGCCGCCGCCCAGGTCGCAGGTCGCGGAAGCGGCTGGGCTCGGTTTGCTGTTCTGGCAGGCCGCGAAGATGGTGAGGCTGAAAATCATGCCCATGACAATGGCAATTCGTTTCTGCATGGTCTCTCCTTTGAGTAGCTCGAATACTAAGGTCGTTTGACGTGTGAGTTGGATTTATGTCAGCGGCCCATTATGCCCCACGTGTGGCCACGGGTACAATCTTGGCATGCCGGTATTCGAAGAAAAGCAGGAAGAGTTGGAACATTACGAGACGATGATGGGCGTGCCGCGCGGTCGCCTCGCCGTGACTATGGACACGATCACTGATGCTATGGCGTTGGTCGGCCAACACGGCGTTTACTGCCAGAGCCAGCGCTGGCCGGGCAAGCCTGTCATGGATATTCAAATCATCATGAAGAGCCTGACCGACGCGAAAGAGTTGATCCAGAGCGTGATGGAAGAGCTGAAAGACAAAAACAAAAGCTGATGAAGTTTTGTATCCTTACCTCTCGGGTCGCATCTCTAGATCACATCTTTCAGGAGGATGTTCATGCAAGCAAGAAAGACCACGGCAATTCTGATCCGGGTAATGTTTTGTCTAGCAGTCGCGTCGGCGGTCGCCCAGACCGCACCACCAACCACGACGACCAGTCTTACTCCCGAGGAGCGCGCATCGGCGCTACAACAGTTTCAAGCCACGCGCGACAATTTCCTCAAGTCGATTGCAGGGCTCTCGCAGAAGCAGTGGACGTTCAAATCTGCGCCGGACCGCTGGTCGGTGGCTGAAGTAGCCGAGCACATCACGGTTTCGGAATCGACGATTTTCGGCCTCGTGCAGAAGATGATGCAATCACCTGCGACTCCGGAGAAGCGAGAACAGGTGAAGGGGAAAGATCAATTGATTCTGGAGAGGATGCCGGACCGCAGTCACAAGGCGCAGGCGCCCGAGATGCTGCGTCCCACGGGCCGCTGGGCCACGCAGGCGGAGTTGACGAAGACATTTGAAGACCGCCGCAAGGCGACCATGGACTACATTCGGACCACGAATGACGATCTGCGGGACCATTTTTTCGACCATCCGGCATTCGGAACCTTGGATGGCTATCAGTGGTTGCTACTGATCTCGGCGCACAGCGCCCGCCACACCGCTCAGATCGAAGAGGTGAAAGCCGACCCTAACTTCCCGAAAGAGTAGAGCGGACTGCCAGGCCGCAAGGTCTACGAAAGCCCACGCAATCTATAGAAGAGTAACGGGTCGTCCCTTTTGTGGTCTGGGTTACTCACGGCTTCACAGTTACCATCACTACGCCATGCGAGGCTACCGACGCGGAGAATTTTCCGGTGAACTTTCCCATATCTTTGTGTAGCCACAAGTCGCGCACGGAAGCACTGACAGAGTCGGGATAACCCAGATCTTCCCAGTTCGCTGAAATCTGCTGTTCGGACCCTCCGCGATTCAACAAGATGACGGCGCGGCTTCCATCTTTCAGTTGCTTTGCCCAAACTTCTAGGTCGCCGTTTTTTGCAACGCGCTCGCCTTGACGACCGAGTGAGTCCTGATCGACAGCAATCACTTCTTTATTGGTGAGAATGTCGTGAATCTCCGGCCGCATATTGCGGAGGTCGTTTCCCGCGATCAACGGCGCGGCCAGAAGCGCCCACAAACTGAAGTGAGAGCGATACTCGACATCAGTCATACCGCCGTTGCCCACTTCAAGCATGTCAGGATCGTTCCAGTGCCCCGGACCTGCATAGGAATACAGTTCCGCTTCCTGATCGATAATCGCCAGCACACCATTGGAGCAGCAGCTGCCGTCCGGCCATTTTTGCTGGCCGCCCCAGCGGTCATTGATGTCGCCTGTGCTACGCCACAAATTCCCGCCCACTTCCTTGCCCCACAGCCAAGGCTTAGCCGTTCCCCACTCGCAAATACTGAGCACGATCGGACGTCCGGAGGCGTCGAGAGCCGCGCGGATGTTGGCGTATGAAGCCTTCGCGTCTTGCGTCGTCGTGTTGCACCAGTCGTATTTCAAATAGTCGACTCCCCAAGCTGCGTATTGAATGGCATCCTGATACTCATGGCCGAGGCCGCCGGGCCGGCCGGCGCAGGTCTTTGAGCCTGCGTCGGAATAAACCCCGAATTTCAGTCCCAGGGAATGAATATAGTCGCCGACGGCTTTCATCCCATGGGGGAAATGCTGCGGGTCCGCGACGATGTTTCCGTTTGCATCGCGGCTCACCTGCCAGCAGTCGTCAATGTTGACGTATATGTATCCCGCATCTTTCATACCCGATTTCACCACTGCGTCGGCCATGCCCTTGATCAAATCCTCACTCACATTGCAGGCAAACTTATTCCACGAATTCCAGCCCATGGGAGGCGTGCGTGCCAGATTTGCGGATGGACTGTGGTTTTCCTGCGCGTGAACACAGGGGATAAAAAGCGATATACAGAGGAGCAAAAACATAGCAGACATCACGTGGATCGTTTTCATGCGAACGTTTTATCAGAAGCGTCTGCGGATTGGTACCAAAAGATAAGGTCGTGAGCTGCTTGGGTTCTTAATGGGTTTTCTTCTAATGGTCCTCGACCTTACGGTAGCCGCCACTTGGCGACGGAGCATTCCGAGCGTTCCAAAGGTCTTACGATCGAACTGCGCACTCGCGACTTGCGATGATCCGTTTACAATGCCGAGTGATCAAATCAGGTTTCGCTCCAGGGAGGATTTCCATGCGCAGTCTCCGCACGCTAACAATTATTGGCATCATCAGTTGGGTTTGTGTCGTAATCGGAAATCCTGCGTGGGGGCAACGCGCCGCAGAGCCACTCGGAATTTTCGCGGATCACAGCGACGTGGGCACGGTCTTGCACCCTGGAGCCCTTGACTATGATGCAGCCAAGAGAAGCTATACCATCAGCGGCAGCGGCGAAAACATGTGGTTCGCTGCTGATGCTTTTCAGTTCGTATGGAAGAAAGTTTCTGGCGATATCACATTGACGGCCGATATTTCTTTTCTTACCACAACTGGAAATCCGCACAAGAAAGCTACCCTGATGTTGCGGCAAAGCCTGGACGCGGATTCTGTTTATGTGGACGTGGCCTTGCATGCGAGCGGAATGACGGCGCTACAATTCCGCGACGAGAATGGCGCGATCACGCGCGAGATTCAATCCAATATTTCAGCTCCCAAGCGCCTGCGTATCGCCAGGCGCGGCGATTACGTTTATATGTCTCTTTCGGCGGACGGCGGCGAACCCAAAGTCGCTGGAGGATGGCTGCGCATTCCACTGCAGGGGCCATTCTACGTGGGACTCGGTGTGTGTTCACACGACAAAGACGTGGTGGAGAAAGCGACCTTCTCCAATGTCGATCTAAGGCAGCCGGCGCCGGGCGAAGCGGCAAAACCCACTCTATACAGCA
>Ga0182024_10019979_pt1 | contig 12281 bp, 10 predicted proteins | sample P32metaG_FD_120480 | JGI IMG/M metagenome (GOLD analysis project Ga0182024, IMG submission 120480) | Permafrost microbial communities from Stordalen Mire, Sweden - P3-2 metaG (Illumina Assembly) | ecosystem: Environmental > Terrestrial > Soil > Wetlands > Permafrost | place: Sweden: Stordalen...
GCTTCGCGTCAGCCGCCGCTCTGGCCAGCAGACGCTGGCCCCGGCTCGCCGAGGATGCCCTCGGCGGCGAGGCCCCGTACCAGCCCGCGCAGGCCGGCCGACAGGCCCGTCCGCTCCTCGGGTGAGAGCGAGGTAAGGATGCGCTCCTGCCGCGAATGCCATGCCTGCCAGAGCCGCGCCGCGATGACGCCGCCCTCCGGCGTCAGGTACAGCCGGACGTAGCGCTGATTTTCCTCATCCCGGCCGCGCCTGACCCATCCTTTACGTTCCAGCCCCGCGGCTAGCCGGCTGACGGTGCTCTTTTCCAGGCCTAGCAGGCTGCCGAGTTCCCCCTGGGCAATCCCGCGCGCGGCGACCAGTTCGATAAGCGCTCGCGCCTCGGAAGCGGAAACGGCCGGGATTCCCGCCTGCTGAGCTCCCTTCGCAGCCTCGCCAGGCGAGCTCCCGTTTCCCGTGGTGGCCGGTGTGACCTGGTACTCCTCGGTCCCGGCGCCGTTCACCGTGCCCGCCGACCCCGGATCGGCCGGCGAGACGGCCGGGCTTACCAGCCGGAGTAGCTGAGCGAGAAGCCGCTCAAGCTCTGTATCGTTCAGGGGCTCGTTCACAACATCAGTTGTATCGCACAACCAGACGGGGGTACAGTCGCGGACGTGACAGTTGCTCCGTACAACTCGTTGCCACGGCTCGCGTACGCGCGGCCGGCCTCCGGCCGGGTGATGCCGCGAGGCGGGCGTCCAACTCCGGCGCGCTGGTCTGCGCATGGGCGCAGGTTTGCCCGTGCGGGCAGGTCTGCCCAGGCGGGCACGACAGCATGAGCGATGACAGGCGCCTGAGCGCGCCCGGCGAGCTCAGCAACGCCGGCGACCTTCCCGAGGGCGACGGCGGGGTCGCCACGGCCATGATGCCCGGCGGATCACTGGCCGAGCTAGCCGCCGAGCACGGCCTGCGGCCCAGCGCCGCGCGCCCGCCGGTGCTGGCCTACCTGCGCCAGCTCTGGCGGCGGCATCAGTTCATCATGGCGTTCGCCACGGCGCGCAACATCGCGATGTACACCGAGGCCAGGCTCGGCCAGCTCTGGCAGGTACTGACACCGCTCCTCAACGCAGGCGTCTACCTCCTGATCTTCGGCCTGATCCTGGACCTCAATAAGGGCATCCCGGACTACCCGGCCTTCCTCGTCACCGGCGTGTTCGTCTTCAACTTCACCCAGCGGGCCTTCATCTCCACGTCCAGCGTGATCACTGACAGCCTGCCGCTGATCCGGGCGCTGCAGTTCCCGCGGGCCAGCCTGCCGCTGGCCTACGTGATGATCGAGCTGCAGCAGATGCTGCTGACGATGATGGTGCTCGCGGTCATCGTGCTTAGCCTCGGCGAGCCGATCACGTGGTACTGGCTGCTGGCCATCCCCGCGCTGCTGCTGCAGACGATCTTCAATGTCGGCGTTGGCTTGTTCGTTGCGCGGATTGGCTCTCAGGTCAACGACTTCAGCCAGCTGCTGCCGTTCCTGTTGCGTACCTGGATGTATCTCTCCGGCGTGCTGTTCAGCATCGCCACCCTGCTGAGTAGCCATTCGCTCGGCAGGCACGCGCGGGAGATCGTGGCGCTGCTACAGATCAACCCGGCAGCGCTCTACATCACGCTGATCCGGCTCGCGATGCTCAGATCTCAGCGACTGAGCGCACCGGGCAGCAAGCCGTACAACAACCATCTGTGCGCGCTGTGGAACACGAAACTGCCGCAGTACAACTACGACCTCGCATACTGTCACTCGCCTGCCGACCCGGCTCACTACTGGTACTACGCCATAGGCTGGGCGGGGCTGGCGCTAGTGGTCGGGTTCTTCTTCTTCTGGCGAGCGGAGGCGAAATACGGCCGTGGCTGAACCGATGGTGGTCGTCGATGACCTGCACATCGTCTACCGAGTGTACGGCGCGGGCGGCGACCGCGGCACGGCCGCGACGGTACTGCTGCGGATCCTGGGCCGCAAGACCAGAGGGTCCATCCGCGAGGTCCATGCGATCCGCGGCATGTCGTTCGTCGCCTACCGCGGCGACGCCGTCGGCGTCATCGGCCGGAACGGGTCAGGCAAGTCGACGCTGCTGCGAGCGATCTGCGGCCTGCTCCCGCCGGAGGAGGGCAATGTCTACACGACAGGCGAGGCCTCGCTGCTGGGCGTGAACGCCGCGCTGCTCGAGGACCTCACCGGCGAGCGCAACGTGATCCTCGGCTGCCTGGCCATGGGCATGACCAAGCAGGAGGCCAAGGAGAAGTACCAGAGCATCGTGGATTTCTCCGGCGTCGGCGAGTTCATCGACCTGCCGATGAAGACTTACTCCTCCGGCATGGGCGCACGGCTGCGGTTTGCGATTGCGGCGTCGAAAAGCCACGATGTGCTGCTCGTCGACGAAGCGCTGGCTACCGGTGACGCCGAGTTCCGGGTGAAGAGCCATGCCCGGATTGAGGAGTTGCGCCAGGAAGCCGGCACCGTCTTCCTGGTCGCGCACAACCTGGAGGAGGTCGAGCAGACCTGCAACCGGGTGATCTGGATGGAGCGCGGCAAGATGGTGATGCAGGGCGAGGATGTCATCGGCATCATCGACCGCTACATCGATGCGTCCGGCGGCGCGCAGGTGATCCGCGATCCCGTGACTAGGGAACGGCTCGGCGGCACCCGGGTGCCCGCGAAGACCTGACCGGCAGGTAACAAGGACACGGCTGCGCCCCGACCATGAGCACGCCCGACGGCGGCCCGGTCAGCCGGCGGCGCCGGCCCCCGTGGCGTCAGCCTCCGCGGCGCTATTTCCCACAGTGCTGGTCCCCTCAGCGCTGGCCGCTGCGGCGCTATTTCCCACAGTGCTGGTCCCCACAGTGCTGGTCCCCACAGTGCTGGTCCCCTCAGCGCTGGCCGCCGCGGCGCTATTCCCCACAGTGCTGGTCCCCACAGTGCTGGTCCCCACAGTGCTGGTCTCCTCAGCGCTGGCCGCCGCGGCGCTGATCCCTGCGGCGCTGGCCTCCGCAGCCCCGGCACAGCGGAGCTGGACCTGCATCAGGGTGCCGCCGCCCGGACGTGCGCTCGCGGCGACCTCGCCGTCCTGTGCCCGCGCCAGCTGGCGCACGATGTACAGCCCGAGCCCGATCCCGCCGAATCTCCGGCGGTCGCCGGCCTCGCCCTGGACGAACCTGTCGAACACCCGCTCCCGGTCAGCCGGGGCGATGCCGATGCCCTCGTCCTCGACCGTCACCTCGATCCGGTCGCCCGCCAGCGCGGCCCGAATGGTGACTGCCCCGCCCTCCGGCGAGTACTTGAACGCGTTCTCGAGCAGCTGGCCGACGATGATGTCCGTCGCCATCGCGTCGCCGTAGGCTGCCGGAAGCTCCGCGGGAATATCGGCCGTCAGGGTATGCAAATCCGACAGCGGGCGGAACGCGACCGCCGCCCCGCGCAGCAGCCCGGCCAGGTCAAACGGCCCGTTGCTGACGGTCAGCTGGTCGGCGCCGGCCCGGGAGCCGAGCAGTAGCTGCTCCACGAGCCGGCCGAGGGATCCGGCGCGCTCGGCGATCGTCTGGACGGCGCTGCGCCGGTCGGCATCGGTGAGCTTGTCCCAGCGGCTCGCCAGCGTGCTGGCGAAGCCCTGCACCACGGTGATCGGCGTCCGCAGCTCGTGGCTGGTCGTGGCCAGGAACAGATCCTTGGCCTCCTCGAGTTCCTTGGCGGCAGTGACATCGCGGAAGTCGACAACCTTCTCGTCGCGCCCGCTCAGCCCGGTGCACAGGACGTCGAGCCAGCTGCCGTTCTGGAGCTTGTGGGCCAGCTTCGCGCCGGGCGCAGGCAGCGGGAACGGGAGCGGCTTGCCGGTCGCGTCCTCGACGGACACGCCGGTCAGCCGGTGCGCGGCCGGGTTCCACTGGCGGACGAGGCCGTCGCCGTCCAGCACCGCGATGCCGTCAGCGCTGGCGTCGATGACGGCACGCTCGTGCGCGCGCTGCCTGACAACCTCCTCGAAGGCCGTCACGTTGGAGAGCGCCACGCTGGCGTGACCGGCCAGCAATTCGAGCAATTCCAGCTCGACATGACCAATCTGGCGCCTGCTGTAGAGCGCGTAGAGCGCGCCGAAAGGGCGCCCGGCCACGTGCGACAGGCTGAGCGTGATCGTGTGCAGGCCGGGCAGCGCGGACCAGATCAGCTCGTCGAAGCCGCCCGACTCACCGGTGGCCATCATCACCGTCTTGCCGGAGCGCATGAGATCGCCGACCATGCTGCTCGCCAGGTCGGCGGTACGGCCGCGGAGCCCGGCCGGCAGACCGTCCATGCTCACCAGCCGGAGCTTGCCGCCCTCGATGAGCACGAACCCGCCGGCATCGGCCCGGGTCAGCTCACGAAGGCTGGCCGCGATCCGGTCAAGTACCGCCGCCAGGTCGAGATGAGCATTCATGTCGGCGACGACGTCACCGAGCCTGCGAACAACCCGGGCCCGTTCGGCCATGTAGTGCCTGACCGCGGCGTCCCCGCCAGCCTGATGACACACGTTCACCCAGCCGGCCGTCGCGCCATCGCTGACCAGCGCGCTGGCGTCGATCCGCAGGTCGAGCACGCCGCCGTCCTTGCGGATCCGGCGGGTGGCGAAGGAGATCTGGCCGCCGCTGCTGATGCGCTCGAGGACCGCGTTGTGCTCGGCCCTCAGCTCTGCCGGGATGATCTGCGGCGGCCGGCCGATGACCTCGGCGGCGGTCCACCCGAAGAGGCGCTCGGCGGCCGGATTCCACAGCAGAACGGTGCGGTCGGCGCCGAAGGCAATGATCGCGTCAGCGGCTGACTCGATGACGGCGCGCGCTGTGGCGTCCGTCCGGTCCCGCCCGCCAGTTACCGCGAATCTCAGCCCCACGACCTCATGATCGCACCGCCCGGCGGCCCCTGGTCAGCGAAAACCGCATGCCGCCTGTCCGGCGCCGTCGCGGCGGCGTCCTTCGGCGGCCAGCCGCGAGGACCGCCGCTCACCAGACCTGCTCCAGTACCCGGAGTATGTTCCCGCCGATGACAGCCTGGATATCGGCGTCCGCATAGCCATGCTTGACGAGCCAGCCGATGATGTTACGGAAGTTCTCCGTCGGGTTCTCCAGCCCGGCCACATACGGCACCTTGTCGAATGCCGGGCCGGTCATCGCGTGCACGCCCAGCTGGGCGGCGAATACCGCATGGAAGCCGACGTGATCGCCGTACAAAGTATCCGGCCCGAAGGCGACGTGATCGATTCCCAGCAGATCGACGCAGTACGTGAAATGGTCCATCACGGACTCGATCGAATGCAGCGGGTGGTCCGCCGAGAGCGTGGTATGCGGGGCGGCCTCGATGCCGATGACCCCGCCGCCGCGAGCGCAGGCGAGCAGGACGTCATCCGGCTTCATCCGCTGCGTCGGCCAGACCGACCGCGCGCCCGCGTGCGTGATGAATACCGGCTTACTCGACACCTCGAAGGTATCCAGGCAGGTCCGGTCGCTGGAGTGGGAAACGTCGATCGCCAGGCCGAGCCTGTTCATCCGCTCCACGGCCCGGCGCCCGAAGACGGTCAGCCCGCCGTCGCCCGGCTCCTTCAGCCCGGAGCCGAGCGTGTTGGATTCCGAGTACGCGATGCCGATCTGCCGGATCCCGAGGCCGTACAGGATGTCGAGCCGGTCGACCTCGTTCTCGATCGGCGTCGCCGCTTCCATGCCCAGCACGATGGCGAGCCGGCCGCTGTCATGCGCCGCCGTGATGTCGGCCAGCGTGCGCGCCACCTGCACATAATCCTGATGCGCGACGTCGCAGAGCCGCATCCCGAGGTCGTAGATAGTGTCGTCCCATTTCCAGGCCGATTTGCTCGTCACGCAGCCGGTGCCGTCCATCATGTTGTCGAACACGGCGGTGAGGCCAGAGCGGGATAGCCCCTCGTACCCGGTGTGCTGCCGCCCGGTCCTGATGTAGTCGCGCACGCGGGTCATGTCGCGGGGGAAGACCACGGGGTGATCGTGCAGGCTGATCACCACGCTGTCGCGCAGCAGCCGCCGGGCGCGCTCGGCCTGCGGGCCGCTGAGACCGGGCTCATAACCAGTGCCCCGTCCCAGCTCGTCGTCGAGGTCGAAGACGTCGTAGTCGTCGGCCGGGGCCAGGTAGGAGTACGACTTGTAGCCGCGGTAGGGAGCGTCGGGCATTCGGGATCCTCGCAATCAGGTAACGCGGGACTGGGCGGGCTGATCCGCCGGGACGAGCACGCCAGGGCTGAGCAGGCCAGCGGGGTCGAGGGCGGTCTTGATGGCGCGCATGGCGGCGATCTCGGCGGCGGACCTGCTCAGCCCGAGCCAGCGGGTCTTTGCCCGGCCGATTCCGTGCTCGGCGGATACCGACCCGCCATGCGCCGCCGCCAGCCGGTACACGGCCTCATCCGCGGAATCGTCGCCCGGTTCCGGGCCGAGCACGTTCACGTGCAGATTACCGACCCCGATATGGCCGAACGTGATCACCCGCCAGTCGCGGCCGCCGGCCGCCGCGCGCACCGCCCCGTCAAGCCCGGCGCGGAACGCGCCCAGCCTCCCCATCGGCACGGCCACGTCCATCTTGTGCGGGATCCCGGCCACGCCGATCGCCTCGGTGATCCGCTCCCGGTAGGCCCACAGCGCGGCGCGGCCGGGCCCGTCCAGGGCGACCGCGGTATCTGGCGGCAGCCCCGCATCCGATAGCCGCTCCGCATCGCTCGCGGTTCCCGGTATCTCCGCGAGCAGGTAGGCGGCGTGCGCGCGGCCAAGCGGCATCGCCAACCCGGTCAGCTCCCTGACCAGATCGAGCCCGGCCGCCTCGAAGTACTCCGCGGCCCGCACGGCGGGAACTGCCGTGCGGATCCGGGCATGCAGTGCCGTGGCCGCCGCGATCCCGGCGGCCCCAGCCAGGACCACGGCCGCGACCGGCTCGGCGGGCCACAGCCGCAGCCGTGCCGCGGTGATGACGGCGAGCGTTCCCTCACTTCCAGCCAGGAGCTGAGCCAGGTCATAGCCGGCGCTTTCGGTGGGCAGCCCGGACATGCGATGGATAACGGAGCCGTCCGCCAGTACCGCCGCTATGCCGAGCAGCTGTGCCCGGGTGGGGCCATACCTGATCCCGTGGATGCCGCCGGCATTCGTCGCGATGGTGCCGCCGACGGTGGCGGAGTCCCTGGACGCGAGATCCACGCCGTACTCGAACCCCGCGTTCGCGGCATGCGCGCGCAGCTGGCTGATCGTCACGCCGGCCCCGGCGGTCACCTGGGCGGCGAGGGCATCGACGGGCTCGAGCTCGGTCAGCCGCGTGGCCGAGAGAACCACGGCGCCAGCTCCCTGGCCGGCCCGGGCGTGCGCCGCCGGGACGGAGCCGCCGACCAGGCCAGTGTTGCCGCCCTGCGGCACCAGCGCGGCCGAGTGCCTGGCGCAGCACCGCACCACCTCGGCGACCTGGCCGGCCGAGGCCGGCCGGATCACGCAGCTGGCGGTTCCACGGTAGCGGCGCGTCCAGTCGGTCTCGTAGCCCGCCATCAGCTCAGGATCAGTGAGCAGATGCCCCTCGCCGACGATCCCGGCGAGATCCCGCTGCAGGCCGTTCATGATCCAAGCCTCACACGTGGGGCAGGCCAGCGGAACCAGGCGGCCCCGGTGCGCGTCGAAGGGACATGATGACGCACACACTCCGGGCCCGGGCCAGCGCCCGGTCCATCCTGATCGCCGCGGCCTGCGCGGCTACTTGAGCAGCCGGGACATCCGGCGGTCGGCCAGCGGCTTGCCGCCAGTCTGGCAGGTCGGGCAGTACTGCAGCGCCGAGTCGGCGAATGACACCTCGCGAACCGTGTCTCCGCACACCGGGCACGGCTGGCCGGCCCGGCCGTGCACCCGCAGGCCGGCCTTCTTCTCCTTCTTCAGGTCCCCGGCGGCCAGGCCCTCCGACCGCGCGATCGCGTCCCGCAGGGTGCCGACGATCACGGCGTGCAACTCGGCGACATCCTCGCTGGTCAGGCTGGCGGCCAGCCGGAAGGGCGACATCTTCGCGGCATGCAGGACCTCGTCGGAGTACGCGTTGCCGATGCCGGCGATGATCCGCTGGTCCCGCAGCACGCCCTTGATCTGCGTCCTACGCCCGGCAAGTATCCCGGCCAGCGTGCCGGGCGTGAAGGACGGGTCGAGCGGGTCGGGCCCGAGCGCCGCGATGCCGGGGACGGCCGCCGGATCGGTGACCAGGTATACCGCCAGGCGCTTGCGGGTACCTGCCTCGGTGAGATCGAAGCCGGCCCCGTCGCGGAACCGGACCCGGAACGCCAGCGGCCCCTTGCCGGGCCTGGGCGGCTCCTCCGGTAGCTTGTCCCGCCACCGCAGCCAGCCTGCCCGGGCCAGGTGCGTGATGAGATGCAGCGCGGGCCCGCCGCCGGGACCGGGCTCCGTGACCAGGTCGAGGAACTTGCCGTAGCGCCCGGTGGCCGTGATCGTCCGCCCTTGCAGCGCGGTCAGCGCAGGATCGTAGGTCTTCAGCACGGCGATCTCCGCGACATCGGCGCGGTCAATGACGCGGCCCGCGGCCCGCTCCCGCAGATCGGCTGCGAGTGCCTCTACCTCTGGAAGTTCCGGCACGCATCAATTCTGCCTTGCGAGCCGGGCGACCGGTGACCTGGCTGGGTGCCAGGCGCTATGCCGATGCCCTGGTGAGGCGCCCGGCAAGGTTCTCCTTAATGGCCGGGCGGGAGGCGAAGACGAGCAGGAACAGCGCTTCGCGCGCCAGTCGCTGGGCATGCTGCCCGGACAGGATCGCGCGGCTGCCCTGGATCGTGACGAGGGCAGCGGCCGCGCGGATGGCAAGGTCCGAGGCCGCCGCCCGGGCGGCGGGCATGTGCTCAGCAGCGGCCTCGTCGAGGGCCGCGCGCCGCATGACGAGCTCGCCATCCAGCGGGCTCGCGCCGATGAGCGCGCAGCACCGGCCCGCCACCCCCAGCGCCAGCGAGCCATTGATGCGGAGGTTCATCGCATCGGCCGCCAGCCATTCGCGGTGCGGCAACACGGCGGTGACCCGGTCGGCGGCCGCGAGGTAACCGTCAAACCGGACCGCCGCGGTGCAGCTTGCGTTGACGGCCACCATCCTGAGTGGCTCAGCGGACAAGGTGGGGCCCGGGGCAGCGGACAGCAAGGCCGTGACGATGTTGCCCCGCTCGTCTCGCGCGGCGGTATAGAGCGTGTCCACGAGGCCCCAGCCGGTTACCCACGGTGAGACCCCGTCCAGCAGGTAGCCGCCGGCGGCAGGCGTTGCCCGGAGCAGCGGCGGGCCAGGCAGCGCGCCCCCGAGGGCTATCCCGGAGCGGCGGATGCCACGGCAGAGCGGGCCGAGCCAGTCCTCGCGCAGCCGTGCGCCCGCGGCACTCGCGGCGCGCACCGCGCTGTGATGCTGGAGCCAGACGAAGGTCGTGGCCAGGCACCCGCCGGCCAGGGTCTCGATGACCCGGCAGGCCCCGGCGGCATCGAGGCCTGCCCCGGCTTCCTCCGGCGGGCCTGCCAGGCCGTAAAAGCCCTCGGCGGCCAGCAGATCCAGGTGGCTGGCCGGGACCCTGTCCGCGGCATCGGTGTCCATCGCCGCCGGGTAGAGCACATCGTCGGCGATCCGCCTGGCCTGATCCTGCATCACCGCTGCCCCGGTCACGAGACAATGGTGCCAGTGGGGCACACTGCCCGGCTCCCCGGCCAGGGGTGCGGACGGCGCGGGCCGTCCATGGAGCGGGGAAAATGGGCAGGCCGGTGACAGGGAAACCTGCCGGCGCTTAGGCTGCGGGCCAGCGCACCATGCAGGCGAGAAAGGGGCACTACGAGGTCAGAAGGTGTGGGCGAGGAGGGATTTGAACCCTCACGTCCTTTCGGACACACGGACCTGAACCGTGCGCGTCTGCCGTTCCGCCACCCGCCCTGGGCGAAGCAGTCAGGTTAGCACGTCCTCAAACTGCCCCACGTCGTAGATACGATCGGATGGAAGCACGGAAGGAGGTGCCCCGGTGGGAGTTCTGCAGCGCTTCGAGCACAGGCTCGAGGGGATGGTCGAGGGTGCCTTCGCGCGGGCATTCAAATCCGAGCTGCAACCTGTGGAGGTTGCCAGCGCGGTGCAGCGCGAGATGGATGACCGCGCAGCGATCGTCGCGCAGGGCCGGACGCTGGTGCCCAACGATTTCGTTGTCGAACTGGCGGACACTGATCACGAGCGCCTTGAGGTGTACGCCGACAGCCTGGGCATCGAACTGGCGACGCTAGCCCGCGAGCACGCCAGGGAGCAGGGTTACTCCTTCGTGGGGCCGGTGCGGATGCGGTTCGAAGGGGTACCGGACCTGACTACCGGCACTTTCAGGATCCGCTCGGGCGTGATCCGCGGCACGACCGTCGAGGACGGCGAGATCCGCAGGCCCGCCAGTGATCTTCCGCACCCGCCCGGCAGCTTCAACGGCGCCCCCAGGCTCCTTGTCTCAGGTCCGGAGCCGGGAGCTGACGGGAATACGCAACGCACCTACGAACTCAGTGCGCCGCTGACCATACTCGGCCGCGGCACGGACTGTGACCTGCGCCTGGTTGATCCGGGCGTCTCGCGCCATCACGCTGAGCTGCGCGTCGAGGACGGCGAGGTCGTCCTCGTCGACCTGGGCTCCACCAATGGCACTTTCGTCAACGGCCAGCCGGTGCGGCGCGTCTCCCTGACGGACGGCACGCGCGTCACCCTGGGCCGGACCACCCTTGTCTTCCGCCGGGACGGAATTTACTGACACCGCGCCCACCACCGACCCATTCGCGCCGCGGCGCCTGCTGACGAGCAGCGGCAGCAACGGCCACCGAGGACAATGACCAGATGACTGCGCTTACCCTGACTCTCATCAGGCTGGCGTTCCTTGCCGTCCTGTGGCTCTTCGTCATCGCTGCGGTGGGTGTCGTGCGCACAGACCTGTTCGGTCCTGCCGCTTCCGGCCGCAGGCAGGGCCGGAAGCGGCAGCAGCCGCGGCCCAGGCCTGCTCAGCCGGCGAAGCCGGCCCGGGCCGGCCGGGGCAGCCGGGCGGCACCGCAGCAGCTGGTGGTGACCGGAGGCGACCTGGCCGGAACGACCATGGGCCTGGCGGATCAGCAAATCACGATCGGTCGCGCGAATGACGCCACACTGGTGCTGGCCGATGACTACGCTTCGAGCCGACATGCCCGGCTATTCCCGCAGGATGGGCAGTGGATTGTCGAGGACCTCGGCTCTACTAACGGCACCTATCTTGATCGCCAGAAGGTAACCCAGCCGACCCCGGTGCCGGTCGGCGTGCCTATCCGCATCGGCAAAACCGTCCTGGAACTGCGCAGATGACACTTGCACTCCGCTACGCGGTCCGCTCAGACGTCGGGCTCCTCCGGGAAGGAAACGAGGACTCGGCGTACGCGGGCCCGCGCCTTCTCGTCATCGCCGACGGCATGGGCGGGCATGCCGCCGGCGAGGTGGCCAGCGCCGTGGCCATCGCCGCCCTCGCCGGGCTCGATCATCAGATGCAGGGCGCCGACTTGCTTGATCCGCTGGCCGACGCGGTAGCCAAGGCCAACACCACCCTGCACGAGATGAGCGCGGCCGACCCCGCGGTCGAGGGCATGGGCACCACGCTCACCGCCATGCTCTGGCAGGATGCGCGCGTCGCGCTCTGCCACATCGGCGACTCACGGGCTTACCTGCTGCGTGACGGCGACTTCAGCCAGATCACCCGCGACCACACGCTGGTCCAGTCGCTGGTGGACGACGGCAGGCTGACCCCCGAGGCGGCCGCCACCCATCCGCAGCGGTCGCTGCTGCTGCGGGCGCTGGACGGCCGCACCGAGGCCGAGCCTGACCTGTCCATCCGTGAGGTCAGGCTGGGTGACCGGTACATGCTCTGCTCCGACGGGCTGTCCGATGTGGTCACCGAGCAGACCCTGCACAAGACCCTGGTCACCTTTGCCGACCCGGACGACGCGGTCATCCAGCTGGTCGAGCTCGCCATCCGCAGCGGCGGCCCGGACAACATCACCTGCATCGTCGCTGACGTGATCGATACGGCCGGCCCGACAGCGCCCAGCTTGGCGTCAGTCATCGCGGGTGCGGCATCGATCAGTGACGGCGGCCCGCCGGTGCACACGGATAGCCCAGCCGGGCGCGCGCACCAGCTCACGCAGGTATCAGCATTTCCCGGAACCGCCGAGGACGAGGACGACGAAATGCCGGCGGTGCTGGAATACGAGGAGGACGAGGACGAGGACGAGGACGA